>ERZ1066127.183-NODE-183-length-40335-cov-12.021226_pt1 | contig 40335 bp, 27 predicted proteins | sample MGYA00382774_ERZ1066127 | MGnify/ENA primary metagenome ERZ1066127 (study PRJEB33369, sample SAMEA5778357) | biofilm metagenome | biome: Industrial cooling water; feature: Water cooling tower basin; material: Biofilm | place: United Arab Emirates | collected...
GCTTGCCACAGTGATCGGCGAGGCATGGCTGCCGCCCATGAGGGACAGTGTGCCTGCGGAAACCGTGGTGGCTCCGGTGTAGGTGTTGGCACCGCCGAGAACCTGCGTGCCTTGTCCCGTTTTGGTCAAGGTAGTGGCTGGTGCGAAATTCGCAATCGCTCCGGTGTAAGTGCAGGTTTTGCCATTAGCCACGTTGAGGGTGAATCCGGTCACCTCGGTGGAGGCAAGATTGCTCTCGTTGTTACCGCCGCTGTTGGTGAATACCGTCAAGAGATTGCGGCTGCCAATCAGCCCGCCGAAGGTGGGACTGGCTGCGCTGCTGGCTCCTATGACGTTGCCCGCCTTGTTTAAGGCCAGGTTCCCGCCTGCCGTCCCGATATTCAAGGCACTGTTTTGCAGAGCAAGATTGTTGGCGAGGGTGAGCTTGGCTCCCGTTCGGATCACCGTTTCCCCACTGAAATCATTGGCTCCCGCTAGCATCACGCGTAAGCCGCCACTTCCGGTTTGGCCAACAATCAGACCTCGCGAACCAGTGAGTTTATTGTTGCCAACCATGGCGAACAGGCCTCCGCCGTGCATTTTGGTTCCAAGCCGATAGGCATCGGTAGCCGGAGTAAGGATGCCGCTATACTCGGTTTTTCCGCCATTGGCAGACCATGTTCCGAGAAACGCGTTCGGGAGATTCGCACCGGTGCTGCCACTCAAATCGAGGGCATTAGCGGTGGTTCCGGTCATCAGCCCGATTTCTTCGTTTGTCTCGGAAATTCGGTTGAGGAAGGCATTGTTCAGGAAGTCGCGCCGCACACCTGCGCCGGCGGCCACATCGATATTTCTGCCGCTGCCGCCACCAAATCCGTTGAGGGAGGAGTTGACGAAATTCAAGGCTCCGGCAGCTACCGTGGTGACTCCGGTGTAAGTATTGGCAGCGTTCAGGGTGAGGACGCCATTTCCGGTCTTGTTCAGATCGACATCGCCGGCGAGCACCGAAGAAATGGTGGCTGTCGCATTTGCGTGGATATTCGCTCCCGCACCAAGGGTGATCGTTCCGCCGCTCAAGACGTAGTTGGCAGTCTCAAAGTTGATCCCACCAACTGTGACTGCTGAGCCTATCGTCACGGTGCCGCCTGTGCCTGCAAAGACGGCGGTATCATACGTGAGATTGTTCCAATCGACATGGGCCTGGTTCCCCGCATCCCAGTTCAGCAAGGCGGTGTTCCAGATGCCGGTACCACCGGCGCTTACTCCGTTGCCGTTGCTCAGGATATCGGTGATTCCTCCGTCCCAGTATCGGATCGCGGGAGCAGGCGCGGGGCCTTTGGAAAGGACCAGATTGACAACAGCACCCACAGGAGTGTTCTGATTGCCAACTAGGCTTTGTGTCGCCACCATCCCTTCGGGAATCGTGGGATGGTATTGCTGACTTATCGTCCCGACCGTGAAGCCGTAGGTGGTCAGGATGCTCACCGCTGTCGCTTGATCAAAACCGGAAAAATCGGGAAGATATGCGAACAGGCGCGTGGTCACTGATTTCGTAGGCGAAGCCACTTCAATCCCATTACCACTGCGGTCACGAACAAGCACCTGGTAGGTGTAAGTCTGGCCGGGAGTCAGTCCGGTGTCCACAAATGTGGTTCCATTTTGCCAGCCGCTATCGTGCTCGCCACTTGCCGCAAGAGTCAGATTTTTGAATCGATATTGGACACCGGAAATATCGTAGGAAGTGGCCGCCACGAGCGAAATAGAAGTTCCGTTGACTCCAGGCGTGAGGCTGACGATCTCGGCCAAGGCTGGCGGGGTGGTGTCCGTTTCAGCAGGGTGCGTCCCCAGAACCACACTGGCATATGTCGGACCGAAACGAATTTCGTCAAGCAGCGGCTTGTCACCATAACAGAAGGTGAGGGTATCGTATGTGGACTGATCCACATCCACTTTGAGGGTGGAAATCGGTGTTCCGGGGAAATTTAGGGAACTTGCTGGCTGGAAGATTTCGATAACGTCGGGATTTTTGACCTCCGGCTCGCCAGGTTCGCTAGCATAGAGCACGTCGTCCGACCAGGTAATCCGTCCCACAATTAGTTGATGGGTACTTGGCGCGACGTCTAGCCCATCACTCCAAGTGCCATAAACATTGCCGTCGAGGGTTCCTCCAAACGAGCTATCACGAAAACGCGTTGCCTTGATCCTGCCCTTCGCACTTTCATTGAGGAAGTATCTCATGGTGAAACCGACGCCATCGCCTTTCAGGGTGCCCTCGGATGCAATATGCCATTGGTTATTAGCATTGGGGAAACCATTGTTCGCAAGTGCCAGGCAAAGTGTGGTGTTTGCCGGATTGGCACCGGTTTGCATTCCCACCAGCGCAGAGAAATACAGCGTCGCGCCCGGTGCGAGCAGGCTGCTGTCAACCAGCACATTGGAACTGATCGGGCGTCTACCGCCGAGCCGATTACCTCCCAGCGGATTGAATTTCCCACCTTTGGTTGTCACATTCCCGTAGGTTGGGGAATTGGCCACAATGTTGTTCTGGAAGTTCGAGTCCGTATTGGACGTCCAAATTCCTGACAGCCCTACCTCGGACATGCCTGACGCACCATTCAGTTTGCCCGGTGAATAGTCGAAGGGTTCGTAGAGGAAAAGCTCCAGCCCGTTTCCGGGCGCGACATTGATCAACACGGTCGCGGAATCAGTAAGACCCTCGCTGTCTGTCACCTGGAAGGTGAAGGAGTCCTCGCCACTGAAGCCATAATCAGAGGTGTAGGTGAGATACGGAGGCTGCCCAGAGAGTTTTCCTTTGGTTGGCGGGCTGGTGACGGCATAGCTGAGAAAGGAGTTCTCGCTATCGGTCGCTTTCAGGACAATGGGGTGTGTCACAGCCAGGTTCACTTCGTGGGGGGCTGGGGGGCTGATGGCTGTGGGCGGAGTGTTGGGAGGCAGGCCACCGCCCGGTTGCAGCAGGGTGATCTCGATCGTGTCGGACACCTCGGTAAGCCCTAGGGAATCGGACATGGTCACCTTGATGAGGTATTTACCGGGAGCGCCATCGATCACAAGGGTCGTATTGCGGGCCTCGGCGGTTCCGTTCGGATGGAAAGTGACCTGCCCCGCTCCCCGCACCTTCTCCCAGGTATAGACACTGTTACCTTTTACGAAATCGACTCCGTTGGCCGACAGCTTCATTGTTTTGATATAATTCGGAAGAGTGGTTTGCGGAGGTGTCTCCACCTGCACGCTCTTCAAGGGGGTGGGCGGAAGCGGATTCAGGTCGTTGGCGATGGCGTTCAGAACAGCGGCGGCCTTGTCGGCATATAATGAATCCGTGAACTGGACAAACTCACAAAACGAGACGATGTCAGGATCTGGACGTATCAGGGTAGAAGTGGCTCCGAAGGCAATGAGGCTGTCAAAAGCTTGAAGTTTGGAACTCACGGTTTGAGTTGAGTCTCCTTTGAAGCTAGCACCGTAAACGATCTTGGAGAGCGGAACTGCCTCCGCAAAGCGGTGGGTGGTCAGCACGCGAAGAGCACCTTTGCGGCCACCATCAAACATCTTAAGACCAGGGGAGCCGTATTTGACATGATCAACCAAGGCTGGAGCGATGGCGCGGATTTCATCCACCGTCAGCTGGGAATAGAGTTCTGCCACATACTGGCGGGGTTGCCCCCTCGGGTGCGCCGCGAGTGCTGAGACCGCGCTGACAAGCAATGGCCGATTCACACCCGCGCGAAAGCCCAGGGTTCCTGACTGTGTCACTGCCACACCGCGTATCGTCGTATCAGGCCACTTGGACTCGAAAAGCAACTTCCCTAACAAGGCTTGCGGCAACTGTAGGATGTTTTCACCTTGGTCTGGATCAAAAGGCCTGGCCATCGCTACGGCGGTTTCAAGGAGCGCGTTCACATGGGTCAACTGTATGGCATCACTGCAATAACCGAATGCGGATATGACCGCATCTTGAACGAGTCGGTCAGGATCCTGGAGCAGTCCCACAAGCACGGATGCCGAGGCTGCGTTTCCGATTCTGCCTAGTGCTAGGCAGGCTCCGCTGCGCTGCATTCCAGCGTTGGGGTTCGTCGCAATGCTGGCCAGTTGAGGCACCAGGGTCGCGTGTTCAGCTGTCCGTTTGCCTAGTTCTTCAGAGGCCTTGTTGCGCACATAACGTGAAAAGTTTGCCAGGTCCGCGATCAAATCGGAGGTAGTGCGCCCCGTTGCCAAATATGTTTCGGCAAACTCCGCTTCCTGGATTTCCCCGGGACTGAGGAAGTGGCTAGGGTTGGATTTCTTGCCTGTGATCGTTAATTGCCGCAGGGGAAGCGCGTATGTCAGCAGCGCCGGCACATACATGTAAAAATTATCTCCAGGCCTGTACGTCGGAGTTCCACTCCCATCTCCCTGATAATACAAATTATTGAACACGAAGGCACCATCCCAACGGCGCGCCAAGTCCAATGTCGCTGATATCCGCCTGAAGTGGCTCGCTGCGGCCTGCTCCCCCCCCACGGCAGCTCCCAGCGGCGCCCAGAACATGTTGAACCAGGGACCATTGTGCCCGGTGTATCGCTCCTGAGCTGCCGCCACGGCCAGTTGGGTGTTGTACTTTTGTTCAAAAGAGCGATTTTGCGCTAGTGAAAAGCAAATCGCGGCCATCCCTGATTTTCCATTGCTCTCATGTGACTTGAGTTTGCTATCGTTCCCGACAAGGGCGAATTCTTCATTGTAGGGAATGGAACCGTAACCCGCAAAGCACGCAAAAAAGTGCTGAGACCTTTCGATCGCACGGTTCACACGCGGGTCATCAATACCGCACTCCTTGGCCAGCATCAAACCGAGAAAGCAATACATGCCGGCAGAATTTACCGATCCATATCCCCAGTCATAGTTTCCGTTCAGCATTCCATCAACATTGCGCGGGGTGAACCGGTGACCCCAAGTTCCCATGCTGGTCTGGCCATTTGCCGCGGCGACTGCTAATGCATGGATGCCCGGAACCACAGTGGTATCCCCAGTTACCAAATAGTATTCGGAGAGAAGCAACAGATCCATTCCGTAAACCCAAGTGTCCTTGCTGCCCTCCGGCAAACTGTTATTGAGCAACGAGTTGATCCTCGATTGGGATGGCATGCGCTGCAACACCTCGGCCGTGGCTCTAGCCATGCGCGCGGGATTCTCCGGGTCACTTGGATCATTGGCTGCGAGAAGGGCGAGGGCTCCCGTCGAGCGGTAGCCAGCACCGTGGCCGTTATCAGGATTCATCACATACGCCAGACCCTCTTTGAGAATCTTTGCGGACTTGGGGCAATTGTAGGGAGCCGTGGCACTGTATGCGCCCATGTGGCGAAGCGTGAGCGTGGCCTGCGCGAACTGCCCGGTCGCCATGCCCGGACGCCAATAGCGCACGTGTAGTTCCGCCGGATTCCTCGCCTCGGCATCGGCAATCGCGTTGGCCAAGGCCATCTGCGCGTCAGAAGCAAATGCGGACGCCGCACCACCCGTGCCATTCGCACCAAGGATGACATCACCCACTTGGAGAATCCCGGCACTCGGGGATCCAGCATCCACCACCTTCACGAGAATCTGGCGGCTCTCGTTTGAATTCCCTTTGTGGTCGTCGTGGTAAAACCAACCAGACATGCCCGTAGGACCGAGGTTGAAGGTCTTCGAGTTGGCGGGAGGCGTGTAGCCTGCCGTGAGATCAGGTGGTGCAGCCATGGCTGACAAGTTGAGGATTACTAGGATAGCAAACGCACACTGCCGAAAAGGGAGTGATGCGAAGCGGCGGAGAATTGCCATGTTAACAATGGGTTGCGGCTTCATAATCGAGGTGGGTTCTTTTGGGTTAGGGTTGGATGATGTCGTGATGTTTTGGCAAATGTTTGTAGTATGGCGAGAGGTCAGTGATTACCTAATCATTCATCTTTCACTACACCTTTCGCATACACGTCCGCATGAAGGCGACTCATTTGAAAAAAACTTTCTGGCATTAATCGTGGGCAGATTCGCGGAGCAGATCATCCGCAAACCCTTGATTTATCATTGTATTCTGCTTGCAACTTTGTCAGATCATCTCAATTCCCATTCGAAACGATCTCGAAATTTACGCCAAAAACCGAAATAAGATCAACTTTCACGCACGTTAAGCTAACAGTAAGAACATGACACGCCCCTGCGACATCCTGGCCGCTGACTACCGCCCCATGATCCTGAGCTACCTCAGAACCACGGTGCAGGATGGACACAGCGCCGAAGACCTCATCCATGGGACCAAGATCCCCGCGCACAAATCGCTCGCTGAGTTCACACCCGGCGGGAACTCCCTCGAAGAAACCGCCGACGCCACCCGCGCCGCCACCGCCCAGCGGCTCTCCCGCGCCCACAACCGAATCCGCGACCGACATAGCGGCACCATCCTCTTCCTTGGCCGCATGCTCACCCCCAACGGCCTGAAGAACTGAGACCATCGATTGAAAATCACCTTAAAAATCGAATTTTTCTAAGGAAGCTCACTCTCCGGTTTCTTATCATTTACTATCACCTAGTCTATTAACAAACATTTGAGAAAGCAGAACCCGCTTCGCCGATCACACCAGAACCATGAAAACAATCACCACACTCATCACCATCGCCATGCTCACCGCCGATCTATCGGCGACATCGTTTGCCCCTCGGGAAAGCCACAATGTCTCATCGACCAATGGCAAGTTCAAACTCCATGTCAACGTGGAGAACAACACCCACAGGATCACCGGGGACTTCGGAGAAGGTGCCGACGGTTGGCAGTTTCAGCACAACGCCGGTTTCCACAGCTTCTTCGTCAGCGACGACGGCCAAGCCGCCGCCGTCGTGAACTGGGTCTGGTGCGGCGGTTTTGGCCTCGAGCTGAACAAGCCCGCCGTGTCCATCTACGGGCGTGCGGGCCTCAAGCGCACCTACACCTACAACCAACTCTCGAAACCGCGCGAGCGCAAGCCCGATGAGGTCGGCCCTATCGGCGATTTCTGGCGCGTCTGGCGCGAAAAAGCCACTCTCAAGGGCAATGTTCTGACCATCGATGTCGAGGGCAGCAATCCCCGCGTGATTGATGTGACGAACCCCCAGGACCTCCCTCCTCTGGAGGCTGCCGCTACTTCACCCAAATCCATCCTCAAAGAAAACGGAGAACCGGACGTAGAGATGTTGCGCGATATTATCGTCGATCAGAAGCAGCGCCAGATACCGGAAACATGGAAACCCTACGGCTCACCCCAATTCGAACTGAAAGAAGGGTTGCGCATGTATCATACGCAAGGCTCCATCATCGTGGATCATGACGAGGGCGCTACGATTGACAGGAAACCGGTTGAAGAGTTGCTCTACATCAAGTTGGAACGCGCAGACAACGTGCCCAAGGTATTTGCCGGCATCCGCAATGAAACGCAAGCCAGAGAACTATGTGAACTGCTCATCAACGGTGCCATGGTCAAGGACGCCAAAACCTATCAGGAATTGCTCAAAGTGCATCGCGCCGAAGGTCTCGAACCGCTGGTCAAAGACGAAGAGCTAAACTTTGAAAAAGTCACCAAAACAGTCGAGGGTGGCTTCTTGGTCGAATTCACCGCGATCCATCTGCCGCAGGTCATGGGTGGCCAGAGCATCGTGGCTCGCTACAAGTTCATCGTCGGCAAAGATGCCGGCATCAAGATCGAAACCACTCCTTACATCAAAGGATTGTACTTGAATTGGCAAACCGCAATGCTCGACACAAAAGAAAAAATGGAAAACGAAGGCCGTAAGCAATCACGAGTCGCGAAGTTCATCCACGACTGCCTCACCGTTTGTCCCCACTCGCTTCCCATCCCGCCTGATGGCCGCGAATAGTACGAACAACCATCTAACGAAAGCAAGAAACGGGCACCACCGACCTAAACCGAAACAATCCACCCATCAAACTGCGTATGCTCAATCCATTCACGGCATAAGCCACGGATTTTTGATCGACAGCATGATTTGCACAGGCGCGTATGATAAATGCTAACACCGATCAATTGGCGAAAGAAGCGTAAAACTCGCCCAATGCGGATAATTTGCCGTCTTCTTCAAAAAGGGCCGATGGTCCCAGTCTCGGATTATCTTTCGAGGCGTGAAACCACGCATAGCGCTCCACGAAATCGAGGCGCTCCAATTTGGGCAGCACCGTTTTCATGAATGCCAGCACGTCCTCCGGACGATTCTTGTTTTCCTTAAGGCTCTTGGCAGACCAGTCGGCGATGGCAAACTCGGTGATCCAGATCGGTTTCCCATAAAGCTTGTGAATGGCTTCGAGGCGCTCGATAAATTTTTGAGGATCGTTCTGACCATACCAATGCACACAGACGAAATCCACGCGGCGCCCCTGTTTTTCGGCCTGCTTCATGAAAGACTTCATCCACTCATTATCCGCATGCACGGTCGCAGGGCTACCAAGCCGACGGTTCGTTTTCTCCAGCTCCGGCCAAAAAGCGAGTGCGGCATCCACGCTCATGTTCGCCTGTTTTTTGCCGTCTGGTTCGTTGAAGCCAAGGAGCGGATTTGCCTCCGCTTTCGATTTCGCGACACGGAGCTCATCCAGGCCATCGGTTGACCATTTATTGTTGCCCCAAATCATCGGGACAAAGGGCGCTTCTTTGATTTTTCCGCCCTTCCAATTTGGTGTCCAATTGTAATGCCAGCCGACGTTGAGCGCTTCAATCCGCTTTTTTGATTCCGCACCACCAGCGAGGCAGATGCCTTTTTTCATCCTCACCCCCTCCTCAGCATATCCCTGAGAGATGGCAAAAACAAAGACGAGAGGGAATATGATGCTCAGAAATTTCATTGATGTGCAACAATGTTAAACGACGAGGATGGCGAGGTCAAGCTTCTGAGTTGACATGTGATCCGCATAGAATCCGATTGGTTCTCTAAATCCTCCGTCCAGCCAGAGTCATCAGGCACGAAATCCTTGTTCCAGGCGAAGATGAATTTGTCTGATTCGAAATGATCCTCACTCGTGGAGAAAAATCTCAATTTCGCCGTACGGATGAACATCGAGAATCAAGTGTTTCAGCAAGCTCAAATGAACTTCCACCCTATGCGGACATGGCTGAATACAAAGCAGCGCTCAAATCCCTGCTGGCAAAATATCACAAAAATCTGCCGGATTCGAAAAAGAAAGGCTGAGCCACACGGCATCCTCTTCGTAAGTGAATACCTGATTAACACAGTGCTTTTGCGGTAGCTTCTCCCTCCTGTGCCCGCATCTTCTTGCGCAGGATGATTTCGATGACCAGACAAACGATCCACGCAATGAACAAAACCGGCGATGCAACAATCGCTGTCAGTAGCAAAACCAAACCCGCCTGCCCGTCAGAGCTGGATTGAGCGTCCATCAGGAGATAGAATGCCCAAGCAGAGTATGCGATGGTGGTGCAAAGCAAGATGACTTGAGAGGCACGTGTCTTGGCGAAAAACGCGATGAGCACGTTGATTGCCAAAGGACTCAGCATCATCAGGAACACATAGACTGCTGCGAATAAATTGTCCCATCCTGTCTGCGCGTAATAAGCGATGATGGCGACCGAGGTGAGCAGATCATTCGTGATTCCACGTTCTTTTGGTTCATTGTGTGTGTTTTGTTTGATGAATCAATGGGCAGGCAGGGGAAACTCGCGTAATTCCCAAGTGAATGATCCGCTTTCGGTCTTGCCGGTTTTTGCCAATGTGAGGAAGGATCGTTTGTCGCCGGAAAGATAGAGCCCACAGATCTTTTCCGGATCAATGCCATCCAGATCGATTTTTATCTCACGCCCGTCCGCCAGCGAGATGGCGTGGAGCTTGCAAAAGTGATCGACGAAACAAAGCAGCGTCTCATTGTGGTTCAGTTCGAGTTTTTGGGTTTCGGTGAATGTCTTGCCGGGTAGGAGAGGTTTGACTTTTTTCGGATCAGTCTTGAGATCGATTTGCTTCAGGCAAAATTCGTGGCCCCGCGTGCCCACCTCACACCCGTGGTCCCGACCGGCTTCACAGAAGTAGAGCATGCCCTGGCGACTGATGCAAAAGTCTGTAATGAAATAGGGATTTGGACAGAGATAGCGCGGCACGCGATCCTTGCCCATGATGATCAAATCATTGGTCTTGATGCCCTTTTTTCGGCTCTGAAGAAAAATCGTCGAATCACCGTACGTGAGGGATTTTTGGATGCGCCCGGAATGCACGGCGGCCACCGCCGACTGAGGGGGAATGGGTTCTGTGACTTGGCATGATGCCAACATCATAATGACAATAAAACCCAAACGGTGAATGTTCATAGAGGCCTGCTGGACTTACGGTTGGACTTGTTTCAGCCACTCCAGATGCATGGCATGGAGGCGGGTGACGATTTCGGGTTGCTCGGCGGCATGGTCTTTTTCTTCGGGGCGCGGGTCGGTGAGGCGGTGCAACTTCATACTGCTATCCTCGGAGCGCCAGCGCTCGCCGCCGATGAGTTTCCACTCTCCCTCGCGCACGGCCCATCCACCCCGCCAGGCGAAATGCAGAATGCCACCATAGGCATCGTGCGCTTTCTCGTCGCGGAGAATGGGGATGATGCTGTGGCCGTCGAATTTGGGGGCGTCGGCGGGGTGTGCGATTCCGCAGAATTCGAGCACGGTGGGGAACCAGTCCATCACGGTGATGATTTGGTCGCGCACGGCAGTGGCGGGGACTTTTCCCGGATAGCGAACGATGGCTGGCACGCGGATGCCGCCTTCGAGGAAGGTGGATTTGTGACCGATCCATTGGCCCGTGTTTCCGGCTCCGCTGGCAGCGTAGAAATGACCTTCCGGCAGGCCGCTGCTGTGGACACCAGGGCGGATGCGCATGAAGGTTTCGGTGGAGTGGCCGTTGTCGCTCATGAAAATGACCAGCGTGTCATCGGTGAGGCCGTGGCGTTCGAGCTGATCGAGGATGAGTCCGATGTGGTGATCGACGGTACTGATGACCGGGCCGTAGGAGCGGAGCTTTTCGTCGTCGGCGGAGGCATAAAGTTTGGTGAATTTTGCAGGTGCCTGTTCGGGGTAGTGAGGGAGATTGAAGGCGGCGTAGAGGAAGAAGGGGCGCTCGCGGTTCTCTTCGATGAATTTCAGCGAGCGCTTGACGAGCATGTCGGGAAAATACTCGCCCTGGGCGGCGACGGGCTGGGTGCCTTCGTAAAGATCGGGAAAGCCGCTGCCGTGGAGGAAGTGGTGTTTGTAGTTGTCGATGAACCCGCCGCGGATGCCGAAAAACTCGTCGAAGCCCTGCTTCTCAGGACCGTGGTCGCGATGGGCGCCGAGATGCCATTTCCCGAAGAGCGCGGTGCGGTAGCCGGCATCATGCAGCACCACCGCGAGGGTCACTTGGTCGAGAGGGAGGTTGATGCCATTTTCCGGCGCATTCATGTCGCCCTGCGTCCAGTTGTTGATGCCGCCGCGCTGGGGATGGCGACCAGTGAGCAGCGCGGCTCGCGCCGGGCAACAGACCGTGTGGGAATAGGCCTGGGTGAAGCGCGTGCCACCGGCGGCGAGGCGGTCAAGATTCGGCGTGATGAGATGTTTCGATCCATAGCAGCCCGCATCGAGCGTGCCTTGGTCGTCGGTGAAAAGGATGACGACGTTGGGTTTTCTGGCGTCTGCGGGGAGAGTGGCTGCACAGATGAGAACGAGAATGGCGTGTGCGAAGGAGATTTTCATGATCAACTTTGCCCGATGATAATGCCCGATCCGGATAAGTCCATCCCCGGCGTACACTCTGAGATGTGATCAACGTTCGACTGAATCAACATACCCCGGTTTCAGGTTTCCTCAATAGGATACATTTTCCGATTCATCTCTCTCAGAGAAAGATTTCCATCGCTCTTGCCGTAGCGCATGCATGTTCCATCGATCCGTTTTCATTGCATCATGCGCCGCCATCGCCTTGCTGGGAGCATCCCCCGCGCACGCCAAGAAGGAGGCTCCCGTGCCCCAACTCACGGCCAAGGGCGAGACCCTCAAGGCGAAATACACCAAGATGCTCGACGAACTCAAGGCCCAGGTGCAGGCAGCATTGCCCGCGGTCGATGCCGCGAAAAAAGACGCCTTCATGGCCACCCGCAAGGAGTGGAGCGAGCGCAAAAATCCCGGCGCGGAAGCCCCGGCCGAGGAACAGAAAAAATTCACCGCAGACACGGAGCGCATCGAAACCGCATCGCTCGATGCCGCGCGCGCGCTGCTCACCGAGCTGGATCCTTTTCTCGCCAGCGACAAGCTCGATGTGCCCCTGATGAAAATCGCCATCCTCACCCACGGCACCCCCGGTGGCCTGGCGGAGTTCGCCCAACAAGGAGCCGAGCAGGAAAAGTTGTTAGACTCGCTCTTTACCAATGAAAAACTCATACGCCAGATCGTCGATGCCGGCGGCGCCAACGGCGGCGAATACGGCGAAGCCCTGCAAATCTACGCCAAGATTCAAAAGGCCAGCGAACGCTCGCGCGAGGAAGGCAGCATTTTCCAACGCCTCGCCCTCGGCACCGCGTTGCACACTCCCTGGGATCCCACCAAGGAAGAGCGCACCGGAGTGTATGGCATCGTCCACCGCTCGGAGCTGCATTCCGATCACGTCGAGCGCTACATGCACTACGAAAAGGCCTACCTTGCCGGCGAGCTCGATCCCGCGTTCAAGGATATGAACACGTACGAATGCCGCTTCATCACCGACTCGCAATACAGCAATGACGATCTCACCTGGATGCGCCAGATGATCCGCACCTATCGACCCGATCAGGCGGTCATGGACGATTACAAATGGCGCTATGTGCGTTTCATCAAGGACGATGTGCCGTATTGCAGCACGCAGCATGATCCTTCGATTGGCACGAAGGCGCAGGAAGAAGTCGCGCTCGGCGGCATTTGCGGACGCCGCGCCTTCCTTGGCCGCCTCGCCCTCCGCGCCTTTGGCATACCCACCCGCGCCTCCACCCAGACCGCACATGCCGCACTCAGTCACTGGACACCCGATGGCTGGGTCGTCTGCTTCGGTGCCTGGTGGTCGGCGGCATGGTGCGGTCCGCAAGGAGGACTCGATATTTTGTTGGAAACACAAATCCGCGAAATCCCCGACGAGCATGTCAAAGTCCAGCGCGCTCAGTGGATCGCCGATGCCCTGGGCGAGGAGGATGTCAGCATCCGCGACTACGGCGTGGGCGGCGGCTTCTGGGAAAGCCTCGCGTTCTGCAAAAAACAAATCGCCGTCAAGGCGGCCGAAGTCAAGACACTGGAACTCATCGGCGGCATGAAACTCGGCGAGTCCGATGAATTGATCGGCGATGAAGTGGCGGAGGAAATCGAAATCCCCGAGGCGGACAAGGCCATCACCACTGCCGCCGATGGCACCATCACCATCCCCGCTGTGGCCTGCTACTCGCCGCGCGGCGCCTCGGATCGCGTGTTGTTCATGAAGAGCCACGACAAGGGCATGCAGCTCCACTACAGCCGTCTCGGCGCCCGCCCGGAGTTGGTCAAGTACCGTGTGGAAGTCCCCGCCGCCGGCGAATACGAACTCACCGCCCTGCTGGCCACTGTCTCGATCAAACAGAACATGATCGTCCGCATCAACCGCGAGGAACCGGTCACGTTCGATATTCCCTACACCAAGGGTATGTGGATGAAAAGCCCCCCGCTCAAGGTGAAGCTCGAAGAAGGCCGCAACATGATCAGCATCACCGCCCGCACTCCGAACCGCGGCATCAGCATCAAGCACTTCGAGCTCAAACCGGTGAAATGATTTTCTCCTTCTCCCCTTCCATGAAATCTCCCGTCTTACTGTTCGGCATCATCGCCTTCGCCACACTGCTGCCGTTGCACGCGCAGATTCCCGCGGAAAAAATCACCGCGTTGGAACAAGCGCTCACCACCAGCAAGACCGAGTCCTCCGCCGCCCGCCAGCGACTCACCGTCAAGCGCGCCGTGCGCGATGCCGAAGAGCTGCTGAAAGCGAATGCCACCGCCGCGAACCGCTTCGTTTTGTTAGAGGTCCTTTTCCGTGCGAGACAGGAACTGGTCAAGCTCGACAACGATGCGGACAACCGCACCGCTTTGTTGGAAACCGCCAAACAGCTCGCCGCCGCGCCCGATGAGTTCGCCGTTCAGCGCTTCGAGGCCGATCTTTTGTTATCACAAAGCGAAAGCGCACGCCAGGGTGCCGATCCCAACGCCCGCGCCAGGGCTTTGCTCACACTGACGGAACGCTACCGCGGCACCAACTCCGAGGCGAAGTCGCTCAAGGTCGCCATCGTCATCGCTATGGAGCTGGGGGATACCACGATCGCCGAGACCCTGCGCATGCGCATCGAGGAACGATTCGCCGCAGATCTTGAGATGATCGAATTCCAGCGCCAGCACTTCGGCGGACAAGTCATCGCCGCACCGCTCTCCGGAAGCTTCGAACTCGCCGATGGCAAATTCCTGCGTTTCCCCATGGACGGCATGGGCAAGAGCACCATGCTGCTGTTCTGGTCCAACGACGAAACCGGCAAAAAACACCTCGCCGGATTTTCCGCGGCACAAAAGACCCTGACCGAAAAGAGCGCCGGTCGCCTGCAAATCTTTTCCTGCAACATCGACAACCTGCCCGATGCCGGACAAAGCATCCTCAAGGAAATGGGCATCGATTGGCCCGCTCTGAAAATCCCCGGCGGAAAAGAAAACCCCTACTACAAAACCTTCACCCAAAGCTCCTCCGCCGTCGTCACACTGAGCCCCACCGGCATCGCCGCGCTGGTGCTGCAGGGTTCCACCCGCAACAACAACGGCCGGAACGTCGAGACCACCGGCGACCTCGATTACGAACGCTGGATCAGCAGCAGCCTCAGCCGAGGTTGGACACAGCCGATCTACATGAACCAATTGTGCTACCTGCACAGCGGCGAATTTCTTCTCCAAGGCCTGACGTCCGCATCGCTTCCCAAGGAAACCCTCGCTACCATCCAAGCCTGTTTCCCGACTCCCATCCGCCGGTTCCAGACGCCGAACACCGAACTCATCGCCCTCTATCAAAAAGCCGATGACCTCAGCGCCAAGGCCATCGCGGCGACTGCCTCGTCGCCCGATCTGTGGATGCTGCGCAACTACCGCATCGCCGCACTCAACAATCTCTGGCAACTCACCGGCAATCGCGAACAGCTGCATGCCGCGCAGAAAGAATCACTCGCAACTGTGACCGGCTGCCCCACCGCAGAGGCGAAAGTGCTGACGCAGCTCACCATCACCCGTGAAGCCCTGCGTTTGCCCGATGCCAAAAGCCGCGAAGTCATCGCCGATTTCCTCAACAAACTCGGCGGCGAAAAGGCCCCTGCCGCCGCCCTCGCCGCCGCCGCACTGCTCGCCCTCGAAACCGCCGACCGCGAGCTTCACGAGCAATACCGCTCCACCATCCTCGCCAAGCATGCCAACGACGCCAGCATCGCACCGGTGGTCGCGATGCTGTTGGATCGCCATCACCGCTACTGGCTGTATCAGGTGCCCTTCACCGCAGGTTGGTCCTTCGGTCGCCGTGAGGGGTATTTCCAAACCATCGGCCAACCCGAGGATGCCACCCGCCCCTTCCAGGCGGAGCTTCCTTCCATCGATGGCAAAACCGTATCTCTTCCCAAAGACCATGCCGGCAAGTGGCTCGTCATCCTCGTGCCCTCCACCGTGCCTGCGGAAAAAGTTCCTCTCGCCAAAATCCTGTCGAATCAACTCAACCAGATCAAACGCTACCTCACCGACAAACGCGGCAGCGACGACCTGCAAGTCATCGCCGCCCTGATGGAGGACGATGCCGAGCGCGCCAAGTCCAATTATCTCACGCCGGACATCACCTGTCCCGTCCTGCTCATGCCCGGTGGCCTCGACAACCCGCTTGTGAGCCGACTGGGGCTGCTCAATGAGCCCGGTCAATCCAATGCCATCCTCGTCAAACCCGACGGTGCCATCGCCGCCGTGCTTTCCTCGCTCAGCATAAACAACGCCACCATCCCCAACATCATCGAGTGGCATGACGAAAAAGCCGTTCGTGAAGCCATCGCCCGCGGTGACATCGAGGCGGCGAAAACCATCGCCTTCCGCTACGCGCCCACCGAGCCACCCGTCTCGACCGATCCGAAAAAGAAAAACGTCAAACTCCCGCCACCCAGCCTCGCCCACCTGCGCGCCCGCGCCCAGGTTTACCTGGCGATGAAAGACTACGACAAAGCCCTCGCCGATGCGCAGGAGGTGCTTTCACTACAGCGAGGCATCGACGGTGGCATGAGCCTGCGCTCCAAAGCCCTCGACGAAGCGGAAGCTGTGGTGGACCAGATCAAGAAACTGCGCGAGTCTAACAAAAACGAGTGACCCCGCTCTTCTAACAGAAGTAATTTTCTCCATCGGACCGTCGTATCATTCCTGATGAAACAAACATGGATGATCGCTGGGAAACGGTTCGTCGCTCTGCTGATGCTGGCATGTGCCCCACTTACCATGCAAGCCGCGCCATCGGGAGAACCGGCGATTGTCGAGACTCTCGACATCGCCCCCGTCTGGTCCGGGCATCCGGTGGACTTCTGCCTGCTCACACACGCTCCCTATCAATTTGTCGCTTACTACGACGCAAAGCGGCAACTCACTGTGGCACAGCGCCGACTGAACGAAAAAAAGTGGACATTCACACCGCTACCCATCACCACCGGATGGGACAGCCACAATTACCTCACCATGACCCTCGATGATGAGGGCTACCTGCATTTGAGCGGTGACATGCACTGTGTGCCGCTAAACTATTTCCGCAGCGAAAAACCCTACGATGCCTCCACCCTCCGCCGCATCCCGCAGATGGTCGGTGAACAGGAACAACGCACCACTTATCCGAAGTTTCTCCGCGGCCCTGGGGGAAAACTCATTTTCATGTATCGTGATGGCAGCAGCGGAAACGGCAACCAGATCATCAACCAATACGATGGGAAAACCAAGACATGGAGGCGTTTGTTGGATCGACCGCTCACCGACGGCGAGGGCTTGCGCAACGCGTATTTTTCCGGCCCTGTGCTGGGGCCGGATGGCTATTTCCATTTGTCCTGGGTCTGGCGCGAATCGCCTGATGCCTCTACCAATCACGACCTGAGCTACGCGCGCAGCAAAGATCTGATCCACTGGGAAACCGCTGCCGGAAAGGCACTCGCGCTGCCGATCCGTCTGAAAGATGGCGCGATGGTGGACCCTGTTCCCCTGCAAGGCGGCATCATCAACGGCAACCATAAAATCGGATTCGATGCGGAGGGCCGGGTGATTCTGAGTTATCACAAACACGATGCGAAGGGGCACACCCAACCATGGAATGCCCGCTGGGAAGACGGTGGTTGGAAATTTTCCCAAATCACCGACTGGCCGTGGCGCTGGGATTTTTCCGGCGGAGGCACACTGAATTTCGGCATCAGTCTCGGAGCCGTCAAAACCGAATCCGATGGCACACTGACGCAGCCGTATCGCCATGCGGAGTTTGGTGGCGGCATCTGGCAACTCGACCCGAAAACACTCAAGGCTGTGGGAAAAATCCGCAAGCCGTCACGTCCCCGCGAACTTTCCCGTATCGAAGGCGCGTTCCCGGGATTGCAAGTGCGCATTTCCGCTGACGAAGGCAACGTTCCCGATCCTGAAACAGAATATCTCATGCGCTGGGAAACGCTGGACGCCAACCGCGATCAGCCACGCCAGGAACCGTGGCCGCCACCTTCGATGCTTCGCATCTATCAAATCCAATCGCGCTGAGGCCGGGCGAAGGCTTAGCGTTTCGACGCTTTGGTGGCTGCCTTTTTCGCCGTCTTTTTTGCTGATTTCTTGACGGTAGCAACCGGTTTTTTGGCCGTCTTTTTCGGTGCGAGTGTCTTGCTTTGCTTGAGGTGGCGGGAAATTTCCGCCTTCTCCTCCGCCGTCAGCGCGCCGGATGCCAGCAGAGCCATCACCGCTTCGCCAAGCCGCCCGCCAAAGGTATTGGTGACAAACTCCTCCACCGCCTCGGAAACCACGGATTTTTGCGGATGAGCCGCCTGATAAATGTGCGCACGGCCGTGTTTCACACGACGCACATGACCTTTTTTCTCCAGATTTTGCATCACCGTCAGCACTGTGGTGTAGGCACGCTCCTTGCCATCAGGAAGCTCCTCCATCACGGTGGCCACAGTGGATGGACCCAAATGCCACAGGACACTGAGAGCCTGCAATTCCAAGTTTGATGGTTGTGAGATCCGTATCATGGCTTGTGGTTGGGTGCGGCTGACATTTAAGAGTTACAAAATGAAAGAAGGACTGTCAATGTGGAAATTCTGCGAATGATAAGCGCCTATCAGGTGATTTTTTAAAAAATATGGGAGATATTGCAAAAAAACTCGAGCCACTCTCATGGCGAAAGCATTGAAGGTCAAGGGTTCGGACACGGAAAAAAGCGAAAATTTGAGCAACTGACTGATTGACAGCCCCACGCTGGCTTGTATTCTCCGCGCGCGACAGAGGGGTCAGGCACAGTGCTTTCCTCCTTTGCCACCTACCCACAACTATCATTACGTTGAATTATGGCAGCAGCAAAAAAGGCCACCAAGGCCGCGAAAAAGTCAGCCCCCGCCACGGGAGGCAAGTCCGTCAAGTATGTTTACACCTGGGGTGCCGGCAAGGCCGACGGTGATGGCAGCCAAAAAGCCCTGCTCGGCGGCAAAGGCGCGAACCTCGCAGAAATGACCCGCATCGGTCTCCCCGTGCCTCCAGGATTCACCATCAGCACGGAAGTTTGCACCTACTTCTACGCCAACAAGAAAACCTATCCCGCTTCCCTGCAAGCTCAAATGGAAGCCGGCGTGACCAACATGGAAAAAATCATGGGTGCCAAATTCGGTGGCACCACCGGCATGCCTCTCCTCGTCGCCGTGCGCTCGGGCGCCCGTGACTCCATGCCCGGCATGATGGACACCGTTCTCAACCTCGGTCTCAACGACCAAACCGTGGAGGCTCTCGTCGCCGCCACGAAAAACGAGCGTTTCGCCTGGGACTGCTACCGCCGTTTCATTCAGATGTATGGCGACGTCGTTCTCGGCGTGCAAAAGCGCGAAGGCGAAGACCACGAGCCCTTCGAGGTCGTGATCGAAGGCTTCAAGCACGAAAAATACGGCAAAGACATCATCGACTCCGATCTCACCGCCGCCGACCAAAAAGAACTGGTCAAGCGCTTCAAAGCACTCGTCAAAGACCGCACCGGCAAAGGCTTCCCGAACGACGTTTGGGACCAGCTTCGCGGTGCCGCTGGTGCCGTGTTCAGCTCCTGGATGAACGACCGTGCGATCGTGTATCGCCGCAAGTACAACATCCCCGCCGAGTGGGGCACAGCCGTCAACGTGCAAGCCATGGTTTACGGCAACACCGGCAAAGAGTCCGGTTCCGGCGTGGCCTTCACCCGTAACCCCGCCAACGGCGTCAACGAATTCTACGGTGAGTTCCTCATCAACGCCCAGGGCGAAGACGTGGTCGCCGGTGTCCGCACCCCCGAGCCCGTTTCCAAACTCAAGAAAGCGATGCCAAAAGCCTTCGCTGAACTGATGAAAGTCCGCGCCATCCTTGAAAAACACTTCAAAGACGTGCAAGACGTTGAGTTCACCATCCAAAACGGCCAACTGTTCATGCTGCAAACCCGTAACGGCAAGCGCACCGCGGCTGCCGCTCTGAAGTTTGCCGCCGACATGGTCAAAGAAAAACTCATCGACTGGGAAACCGCCGTGCTGCGCAACCCTGCCGACCAGCTCGACCAATTGCTCGCGCCCATCTTCGACCTCGCCGAGGTCAAGAAAGCCAAAGCCATCGCCACCGGCCTTCCCGCCGGTCCTGGTGCCGCTTCCGGCAAAATCTACTTCAACGCCGACCGCGCCGTGCTCGCCGAGCAAGCCGGTGAAAAAGTGCTTCTTGTCCGCAACGAAACTTCTCCGGAAGACCTGCGCGGCATGATCGCTGCCGAGGGCATCCTCACCGCCAAAGGCGGTGTTTCCTCGCACGCCGCTCTCGTAGCACGTCAAATGGGCAAAGTCTGCATCTGCGGCGCTGGCGCTCTGGACATCGACTACGACAAGAAGACGGTCAAAGTTTCCGGTCTCACCTTCAAAGAAGGCGATTTCCTCTCCATCGACGGCACCTCCGGCGTGGTCTATGCAGGCGAGCTGAAAACCGCTCCCTCCGAGATCATCACCGGCATCGTCAGCGGCGACAAAAAAGCCCAGAAGACCGAGAAGTTCCAAAACTTCCTGCAACTCATGCAGTGGTGCGAAAAAGCCACCCGCATGGACGTCCGCACCAATGCCGACACGCCGGAGCAAACCAACATCGCCGTGGCCTTCGGTGCCAAGGGCATCGGTCTGACCCGCACGGAGCACATGTTCTTCGAAGGCGACCGAATCGACGCCATGCGCGAAATGATCCTCGCCAACAACGAGGCCGACCGTCGCAAGGCGCTCGCCAAGTTGCTGCCGTATCAGCGCGCTGACTTCGCCGGCATCTTCAAGACCCTCAAAGGTCTGCCCGCCACCATTCGTCTGCTGGATCCCCCGCTCCACGAGTTCCTTCCTCACACCAAGGAGCAACAACTGGACCTCGCCAAGAAACTCGGCATCAAAGTGGAATACATCCAACAGCGCGTGGCACAACTCCACGAGTTCAACCCGATGCTCGGTCACCGCGGTTGCCGTCTCGGCATCGCCTATCCGGAAATCACAGAGATGCAGGCCCGTGCGATCTTCGAAGCCGCTGCCGATGTCGCCAAGAAAGGCATCAAAGTGAAGCCCGAGGTCATGATCCCGCTCGTCGGTTTCGCCAAGGAGCTGCAACTGCAAGTGGAAGTGGTGCACGCCACCGCCAAAGCCGTCATGGCCGAGAAGAAGATCAAGTTCGACTACCTCGTCGGCACCATGATCGAAGTGCCCCGTGGCGCGCTCACCGCTGATGACATCGCCGGCACCGCCCAGTTCTTCAGCTTCGGCACCAACGACCTCACCCAGACCGCTCTCGGCATCAGCCGTGACGACATGGGCAACTTCCTGCTGCCTTACACCGAAAACGAAATCTTCAAGAAAAACCCCTTCGCCACACTCGATGTGACCGGCGTAGGCCAACTCATGGAGATCGCCGTTGCCAAAGGCCGCAGCGTCCGTCCGGACATCAAGCTCGGCATCTGCGGTGAGCACGGTGGTGACCCTGACAGCGTGAAGTTCTGCCACAAGCTCGGCCTCGCCTACGTCAGCTGCTCGCCATACCGCGTGCCCGTCGCCCGCCTCGCCGCCGCCCAGGCCGCGATCGAGGAGAAGCGCGCCGGTGGTGGAGCGAAAGCCCCCGCCAAAAAAGCCGCGAAAAAAGCTGCTAAGAAATAAGGGAGCGCGGACTTCAGTCCGCCCCTAACGACAAACCGCCCATCAGCAACTCTGATGGGCGGTTTTGTTTTGTGGCGGAGGCGTCCCCGCCTCCCAGCCATTCATGCAATCATCACAAAAAGTGCCACCGGCCGGACTCGAACCGGCACGCCCTCGCGGGCAACGGATTTTAAGTCCGCGACGTCTACCGATTCCGCCACGGTGGCTTTTCTGGGATACGGCTGCCTTTGTGCCTCGGCAGCGCGCGAAAAGGATAGGAGCATTCGTTTGTTTTCGTCCAGCAGATTTCTGCCCAAAGCCGAAATTGCCCGCTGAGTTAAGAATCCAGTCCTACATGATTTCGTCTTCGGCGTGGTTGTTCATGACTTTCATCAAACAGACTCAAGTGACTCGGTTTCTTCTGCCAACATTTCCAGCATGAAAGCGGAGTCGCAAGCGCACATCCACTCGTCCCACAAGTCGGCTTTGATGTCAGGGTCTGTGGCAGCGTGGTAGGCCTTCTCGATTTTTTGGCTAAGATCGCCCAGAGCCATGCGATCACGCTCGTATGGTGTGCATTCTGTATTTTCCGACGCTTGCTTTGGCACGGTGTTTGATGGGTCAGGATTCATGAGTGCTGTATTGTTGAGGGTTGATTTGAGCTTCGCCTTTCCAGCGATAGGCCACCAGCGGGCCGTCCTTGGCAGCCGCATGGTCGAGACAGGCGACGTTGGCTTTTTCAGGCTCCAGCGGTGCATGCGCAGGCTTGAGGTAGTGACCGAAAAACACCGGCGGCTCGCTTTCGGGATATGGCAGGAACTGCGACATGGCATCTTCGGCGATGGGCCATTCAAGGATCTGATCGTTGGCAGGAAACACCAAGTCCGAACAAACCGCATGCTTTTCCACACACTCCCACCAGCGGGCCTGAAATTGATGCCGAACGCTGCCCGTGTGATCGACCAGCGCATACGGGTGCGGCAATGGCACTTCGATGCCTTTGAGCAGGATCTCCATCGCCTCTCCTTCCGGATGGGCTTTGTCCGCTGCGGCATAGAAGAAGGCGAGGTCATCAAAATTCCGATCTCCGATGCGGTCGATCATTGCGGGATGCCAGCACGCATGCACCGCTCGCAGTCCTTCCAGTTCCAGGAAAAAAGGCAACTGCTTCATCCATGGAATCCAGACTTGCTGCCACTCGCTCATGGGTTCGTCGTAATCGGGAAAATCGTCGAGCGTCCCCTGATGCATGGCGATGTTTTTGGAACCGCGGACTCGAAGGTATCTCCCATCCGGACCATGGCTGTGGAAGTAGATGGCATTGAGTTCATGGTTGCCCATCAAGCAGAGCGCATCACACCGATCGCACATGGCCTTCACCGCCCGGAGCGTGGCACGCACTCCGCCGGGATATTCGTGACCCGGTTTCGGGTCGATGAGGTCACCGAGGAACAAAGCCTTGTGACCAGAGGGCGGAATGAAACTTTCACCGCTCTTCTGATAACCGAGGCGCTCCATCAGAGCCTCCAGTTTGTCAAACCGGCCGTGAACGTCGCCGATGATGTCGTAGTTGATTTTCATAACGCATGAAGGATGCCTCAAAACAATTGCGCTTGCAATGGTGTGTTTCTATTATTATATGACTTTGTAGTCATGAATCAAAAAGAACATCTTTTAGCGACTTCTGGGCTCTCACTGGAAAGGATGAGCAGTTTCCTGCAGGTCGTGGAAGCCGGAAACATTGCCAAAGCAGCTTTGGGCGACGCGACCAAACAATCGCAGTTCTCGCGGCAGATCAAAGAGATGGAGTCCTTTTTCGGTGTGGCACTGACTCGACGCATCGGACGTCGCATCGAGATCACCGATGAGGGGCATCGGCTGGCCCTGATGATCCGGCGTCAATTCCGCGAACTGGAAGACTTTCGCGCCAAGATGGCCGGCAAGAGTGTCCAGGTTCGCTTTGGTGCACAGGGCAGCATCATCGATTGGGTTCTGACACCCCGCATCGATGAGATTCGCAAGGTGCTCGGCGATGTCACCGTGGAGCTGGAACAAATGCGCACGCTCGATGTGATGCGCGCTGTGGCTGATGGTCGAATCGACTTCGGCATCCTGCGTGTCGATGCCCTGCCGAAAGAAACCAAGCGCTGGAAGCTGGGCAGCGTGGGCTATGCACTGTTTGCCCCCAAAACTCCGTGGAAACCGCTTGGTAGTGTAGAGCGGGCAGTGGAAAAACTCCCCATGGTGGAGTTACTCCCGGGCGGGCAATTCGGCAGCCGATGGCAGGAGTGGCTGGCCGAGAAAAAACTCCGTCCACAGGTCATCGCAAGACTGGCGTCATTCACCCAGATGGCGCGAGTCGTGCGAATGGGGAAAGCAGCGGCCGTTCTGCCGGAAATCGCGACCGTGGAGTTTGATCACAAGCAATTTCACGCAGAACCCATCACAGGCATGCCGCACCGGACCTTGGCGTTGATTGCCAACCCGCGCAGTTTGGAACGTGTAGGACTGGATGCCAATGCACCCAGCCGGTTGGAGAAAATCTTACGACTCGACGGAGGCTTGTAACTTGGGGTTTCAACTCATCAAACGCACCACGATCACCCAACGCGGAGCATGAGCAAAAAACGCAACTGGGCTTTCCAAATTTCACTACTTCATCGTAGACTGGATCGCTGTTTCAACGTAGCAACACATGATAACGCCACAACATGAATTCTGAAACCATCCAAACTCTCCTGCGCGTGCGTGCCTTTGAGGAAGCTGATCCTGAGGGTAAGACGCTTCCTTTTTCTGATCGCGACAACGCAACGCTGCAAGCGCTGACAGAAGCGGGTGATCCGGGACGAGCCAGTGAGAACAAGAAAATCACGCGAGAACAATGGAAATTTCTGGCCCGACGTGCAGAGATACTCCAGCAGCAGGAACAAGCCGATAAGGTTTCCTTTTTTTCGCCGGCAAATGCCCAACGCATATCCATGGGAATTTGTTGTGCGGCTTTTGTTCTCGGGGCCAGCAGTCACATGCTGGGATTATCCCGCTCCTTCGACATCGTGGCGCTTCCCATCCTCGTGCTATTGCTGTGGAATGCGGTCGTGTATGGGCTGATCATCTACGGATGGATTCGCCCGGCGAAGACCACCACGGACCATGGCATGATGGGATTCTGGCTCAAACGGCTGTTGCCCGGCAACAAAGGTGTGCCGGATGCTGACAAGGCCTCACAACTCTATCGGAAGCATCTCCTTCCCTGGCTGCGTTCCTGGCTCACGCCATCGATCGTATCATGGTTCCATGCCGGCAGCGCCTGTTTTGTTCTGGGCCTGCTGGCGGCCATCTACCTGCGTGGTCTCAACCGGGAGTATGTCGCGCTGTGGGAAAGCACCTGGCTGAGCGCGAGCGGGGTCAACACCTTCATCGGCGGCATCCTGTCACCCGCATCTTGGATCTCCGGGATTTCGCTACCCGCGACTCTGCAGGACTGGGAGAAACTGCATCGCTCGAACGGCGGCGGCGTGAATGCCGGTTCGTGGATTCATCTCTATGCACTCACGCTGGTCGGCGGCATCGTCATCCCCCGAGTGCTGCTCGCAGGCGTATCAGCTCTCACGGCAAAACGTGCACTCACCTCGCCACCAGCGTGGAACGCTGGAGAGCGGTATGTGGCGAAGCTTTTGAATCAATCACGTTCCGGCGAACATTCTCTCATCGCGATTCTTCCCTTTGACCTGAAACACATTCCCATCGTGACGGATGATTACCGCAAGACCATGGAGCGTTTGGTGCGCGAGACATGGGGACAAAACGCAGTCGCCTGCTGGTTGGAGTGCGTCCCGTATGGTGAGGAAGAAGAGGTTTTTGCTCGCTTGTGGCGCGATGCTGTCAGCTGTGAAGGGGCGCTCATGTTATTGGACATCAACGCAACGCCCGAAGTGGAAGTCCACGGGGCATTGATTGATGCCGTGGTGCAACAATTTGCCAGTAGCAGCCAGGGCCTGCTGATCGTGCTGGAATCAAAAGGCATGAACCCAGCCAAATTACCGACGCGCCTGAATCTGTGGAAAACATTTCTCCTTCAACGAACCATCAAGCCGGTGGTGGTCTGTGAGGGCATCGCCACAGACATCTTCCCGTTTTCCTCTTTCATTCATCAACCCACGTAACTCTCACGCACCATGACACGCATCGCGATCAGTCTGGCAGGACACACCAACAATGGCAAAACCACCCTCGCGCGCACTCTGTTGAGGAAAGACGTGGGAATCGTGGATGACAAACCACACGTCACCGACATTGCCGACGGTCATCCGTTGCACAAAAACGAGGAAGGCGAAGTCATCCTCTGGGATCTCCCCGGCTTTGGCGATTCCGTTCGATTGAAAAAACGCCTCCAGCAAACCGGGCTGATCGGTTGGCTCGTGACGACGTTTGATCGCTGGAGTGACCGCCCGCTCTGGTGCAGCCAGCAGTGCATGAAGAATGCCAAAAATGATGCCGATGTGATCCTTTATCTCATTGATGCCTCTAACAGCCCGGAAAGCAGCCTGGATGTCCGTGCCGAACTGGAGGTGTTAGCCATGGTGGAAAAACCCGTCATTCTCCTGCTCAATCAAACCGGTTTGCCCGATGCAGCGCGGGATCAAGTGCTCGTGCAGGCATGGCGGGATGCCTTGAAAGACTTCACTATCATCCAAGGCGCACTACCGATGGACGGCTGGATGCGCTGCTGGGTGCAGGAAAAAATGCTCTTCCAAACAATCGCGACAGTTCTGCCAGCCGAAAAACAACAAGCATATCAGAAGCTCATCGCCGAGTGGCAGGAAACCCATCATGATCAAGTGCTCAAAACATCCATCGAAATCATGGCGAAAGCCCTGATCGAAACCGCCCATGATTCTGTGGCCATCGACAAAGAATCTCTCTTTGATAAAACGAAAGCACTGTTCACTAGCGAGCTGACGCCCCAGAGCGAAAAAGCGCGCGCGGTCATGGTGGAGACATTGATCCAGAGAAGCCGCGAAACGATGGAAGCGCTGCTGAAGGCCTATCAACTCCAGGGAGCACCCAAAGACCGAGTGGATTCCCTGCTAGAAGGTGTCAAAACCAAGAGCCCGGATACGCCGCCGGAAGTCATGGCAATTTTGGGAGGAATTGGAGGCGGCCTGCTCACCGGTGTGCTGGCAGACATTCAAGCCGGCGGCATGACGTTTGGCGGAGGTGCTGTGGCCGGAGCCGTACTCGGGGGAGTCACCGCTTATGCGTTGGGGCGAGGTTATAAAAAAATCAGAGGCAAAGACGGAGAAACACGCTTGAGCTGGAGCCAAGAATTTCTCACCGATGAATGGGTTGCCTACGGCATGCGCTATCTCATGATCGCGCACTTTGGACGCGGACAAGGACACTGGAGTGAACCACTCAGTGCCTCGATACCACAACGTTGGCAGCAATCGATCGCCCAGTGGATGCAAGCCCACAAAACCACAGTGGAAAAAGCACTCACCACCAGCGAGCCTGCGCACGTGGAAGAACAACTGGAGCTCATGATCCGCCATGTTCTGAATGAACTCTACCCAAGCGCAGCAGCCGAGACTCTCCCCATCAGCACCAGTGGCGAGTAGCCTGCGGGAACAGGGGATAGAAGATTTCTTGCTGCCATCGACACCCACCAACCTGCTGCCCTGCGATGACAATCATTCCGATAGGGATGTCAGTCGGCGCGCTGGGTGACCGAGCGACTTTTGCACTCAGACCAAAAAAAGAGCCTTGAACATCAAGACTCTTAACGTGTTTCAAGTGGCGCACCCGTAGGGATTTGAACCCCAAACCTTCTGATCCGTAGTCAGACGCTCTATCCAATTGAGCTACGGGTGCTAAACCGTCCGCTTGTTGCGCGGACGCGCAGACTGTCGGAATTTTCGATTCGGGTCAAGGATATTTGTGAATTTTTTTTGTGTCGCGCCTAGCGTCCGATTGCCAAGGGCGCTCAGCTCCTGTATGATCCTGGCATGAGATGGTGGAAATGGTTGTTTGTGCCCTTGGCTGGGCTGGCTTATCTTTTCGCGCAACAACTTGATATTCTCGCTCCGATGGATCCTGTGCCCTACATCCCCACCCCCGGCTCTTCCCCATCTCAGGCGGTAACCGCACCCGCCGGTGCCGCACGTGCCAAGGCGGCGGCGGAGCGGGTGAAAAAACTGCTCGCCGCCGATCTCGCGGAAAAAGGTCTGCGCTGGGGCGACCCGGTGTTTCTCCGGGCCTTCAAGGAGGAAGGAGAGTTGGAAGTGTTTCTACTGCATCCGCAGACGAAGCGCTTCACGCTTTTCCGCAGCTATCCCATCGCCGCGCAATCAGGAAAACTGGGCCCCAAGACGCGCGAAGGCGACAATCAGGTGCCCGAGGGATTCTACGCCTGCGGCAAACGCGCGATGAAGCCGGACAGCCAGTTCCATCTCGCCTTCAATGTGGGCTATCCTAACGAATACGATCTCGCCCACCAGCGCACGGGATCGTTCATCATGGTACATGGCAATCAGGTATCCATCGGCTGCCTGGCAATGACAGATGAAAAGGTCGAGGAAATTTACAGCCTCTGCGATGCCGCGCTGCAACAGGGTCAGCCGTTCTTCCGGATTCATTTTTTCCCTTTCCGCATGACCGATGAACGCATGGAAAAGGCGCGAGACTCCGAGCACTACGAGTTTTGGCAAAACCTGCGCGAGGGTTATCAATTGTTTGAAACACACGGCGTACCGGCGGAGACATCGGTGCGGGACAAGCGCTACCATTTCCGTGCCCCCTAAGAATAAGCGGTAGAAAATTCCTTCTCCCGGCAGGATCAAATCATGTGCCCCATGTGGTCGCGTTTGGTGTCCATGTATTTCTGGTTGTGTGGATTGGCGTCCACGCGGATGGGCAGTTGCTCGACGATGCTCAAGCCGTAGCCATCAAGTCCGATGACTTTTTTCGGGTTGTTCGTAAGCAAGCGGATTTTTTTCAGGCCGAGGTCCGCGAGGATTTGCGCACCCATGCCGTAATCGCGCAGGTCCGCCGGGAAACCAAGTTTTTCGTTCGCCTGAATGGTGTCGAGTCCGGCTTCCTGAAGTTTGTAGGCGTGGATTTTCGCGGGAAGACCGATGCCGCGACCTTCCTGACGCAGGTAGAGCAGCACGCCACCCTCCGCCGCGATGCGTTCCATGGCGGCATTCAGTTGCTCACCGCAATCGCAGCGTTTGGAGAGAAAGACATCGCCGGTGAGGCACTCGCTGTGCACACGCACGAGAGTGGGTTTTTCCGGATCGATCTCGCCCATGACCATGGCGAGGTGATGGCTGCCATCGGTATCGATCTGATAGAGATAGCAGCGGAAATCGCCGTAATCGGTGGGCATGTTCACCACTTGGTCGCGGCGCACGAGTTTTTCAAAACGGCGACGGTGCTCGATGAGCTGCGCGATGGTGCAGGCCTTGAGCCCGTGTTTTTGTTGATATTCCCCAAGATCCCCGACGCGTGCCATGGTGCCATCGTCGTTCATGATTTCACAAATGACACCTGCTGCGGGAAGTCCGGCCAGTTTGGCGAGATCGATGGCGGCTTCGGTATGCCCCGCACGGCGCAGAGTGCCGCCTGGCATGGCGCTGAGTGGAAAGACGTGGCCGGGCTGGACAAAGGCATCCGCACCCGCGGTTGGATCGGCCAACAAACGCACCGTGCGCGCGCGGTCGGCGGAGCTGATGCCGGTGGTGATGCCCTCCGCGGCATCGACCGATACCGTGAACGCCGTGCGCTGCACCTCGCGATTGCGTTGCGTCATGGGCGGCAGATCGAGGAAATGCGCACGCCCCGGAAGAATCGGCGCGCAAATCAGGCCACGCCCGTGAACCGCCATGAAGGTGATCATTTCCGGCGTGCAAAGTGAGGCGGCACCGACGAGGTCAGCTTCATTTTCCCGCGATGGATCATCGGCCACAATCACCAAGCGCCCTGCCGCGATCTCGGCGATGATTTCCTGAATGGGACTGAAGACCAAAGAAGTAACTGACATGGAAAAAAGGGCTGCGTCAATGAAGCGCAACCACGGCAATAAGCAATGCTTTTTTGTCGCCTCGCCCGCTCCCGATACCTTCAGGACACGGACGAGGCACCATGAATTCAATCGGCTGCTTATTTCAGCAAATTGAGAAGGATCACGTCGAGCAGCTCGCGTTTGGAATCGCGCACTCGTACGATGCGGTCACCATAATGATACAAACGGGTGTCCGGCTCCATGTTGAGATTCGGGAACCACTCGTTCGGTACCGGCACGAGGCTGGACCAAATGTCGTCATCGATGCGAGCACCCGGATTCAACTTCTTTTCCCAGCCCGGAGGCAGAGGTTTGCCGAGGCGCTGGTTCATGTCGAGGCCCGGTGGCAGGCCATGGTGCTTGCGTTGGTAATCGCTGAAATAATCGACGACCTGCTTGCGCTGGTCGTCTTTGAAGGGAGCAACCTGCTGCTGCCCTCTGGCCTTCTCGTGATCTTTGTGACCCGCCTGCGGACCGCCTTTCTCATCGTGTTTCTTATCCGCATTTCCTCTACCCCCATTTCCCTTGCCCGGATTGCCCTTCGCTTCCTTCCCTTGGGGCTTACCGCCGCCACCACCCTGATTGCCCTTACCGGGCTTTGCCTCCACCGGCACCAAGCAAAAGCTACTTGCGACCACTGCCGCCATGACTGATTTCCAACGATCGGAGTTTTTCATACAAAGGAGTTATATGGTAAATACATTCGACCAGCAAGAATAATCTGATTTTACTGCCGTGAAAATGCATCTCATGCGAAAATTCCCGATCTCATCGGTGGCACCTCGTTTTTCATCGGCATGCCGGAATCAGTTGGTATGCTGCGGCGGTGACCACCCGGAAATACAAGCTGACACTCGCCTACGACGGCACTTGCTATGAAGGCTGGCAAGCGCGCAAGGACGGCCGTGGCATCCGCGCCACCCTCGCCCGGGCCCTGGAGTCGTTGTGCGGCATTGCGCCGGAAATCATCGCCTCGAGCCGCACCGATGCCGGGGTGCACGCGCGCGGCTTGGTGCTCCACCTCGAAGTCCCTGCCTCGTTTTCCTTCACCGGTGAGAGTTTGAGACAGGCACTGAATGCCAAACTACCCGATGCCATCCGCGTGATGTCCGCCCGCATCGCGCCGGCTCGTTTTCATGCACGATTCGATGTCCTTGAAAAAGAATACCGCTACCAAGTCTGGAACCACCCCGTGATGGATCCCTTGCTCCGCCACCAAGCCTGGCACGTGCCGCGTCCGCTCGAGCTCGCGTCGATGAAGGAGGCCGCCGCACATTTCATCGGTCGTCACGATTTCCGCCATTTCACCGTCATGCGCAAGGGCGAGCTGCTCGATTCCCATCGCACCCTCACCCAGTGTCGCGTGATCAAGCAGGGCAAACGCCTCACCATCCAGCTCACTGGCGAGGGATTTCTCTACAAAATGTGTCGTCGCATCGTAGGCACCCTCGTGCAAGTGGGCGAAGGAAAACTGACCCCCTCCGAGGTGCATGCCCTGCTCCACTCCCCCGCCCCACACCCAGGCGGCTTCGTCGCCCCGGCGCATGGGTTGATGCTGTGGCGGGTGGGGTATTGAATGTAGGTCAGTTCGATGCCACTGATCCGCCGACCTCCGAACGCTCAGAGGATCATGCCATCTCTAACGTCACGGCATGCAATTCAAGGCTTCTTCTTAGGAAAGTATTTCACCTGAGGGAGACCTTTGAAGTCGTCATCCTGGGTCCAGAGAGTGGCCTTATGGGCAAGTGTGGTTGCGTAGATGATGGCATCGGCCATGGCAAGTTTGTGCTTCGAACCCAAGCTCGCGGCCTGTTCGGCGATTTCCGGGGTAACAGGAATGACCTGGAATTGGTACAGGAATGCGAGAATCTCAGCAGTGGCGGCCTCACCCGCGACATGGGTGGTGTAACGGGCCACTTCGTAAATGCTGATACTGGAAATAATCACACTTTCCGCATTGGATAGTGATTTGGCGAATAAGGCGGCGTTGCGTCCGGCGTGGGCGATTTCAATCAGGGCCGAGGTATCGAAGCAATGGCTGGTCATGGCAGGGGGCGGTCGGTTTTATCGCGTACGAATTCGACATGAGCTTTATCCTTGAGGTAGCCGATGAGTTGGTCGGTTGTGAGGATGGGGCGAATCTCGATTTTTCCATCGACCTGCTTGAATTGAAGCCTTTGACCAGGTTTGAGATTCATCGCCTTACGAATTTCCTTCGGAATTACGACTTGGTATTTGGGTGATAGTAGCGATATTGTCATACACTTTGTATTTTAGCATACGTTTTGATTTTTCCCAGCGAAATCAAATGGCGTAAACAAATGCGTAATCCTGATCAGAAAAAATACGACACCCGGACGCGGATCATGCGGGGCTCGGCGGGGTGGTAGTGGATGTCATCCATGGCGGAGGCTTCGCCGGAGAGTTGGGAGGTGTAATAGTATTCGATGTCGTTGTCGTTGCGATCGAGAAGATTGAGGCACTGCAGCGCCACTTCCCAGTCTTTGGTGCGGTAGCCGATCTGGGCATTGACGGTGAGGACATCGCGGCCTTCGATTTCGCCGGTTTCTTCGAGGGGACGACCGAGGAAACTTCTCACGCGCAAGCTGCCGAAGTAGCCTTCCTGCCTGCCTAACGAAATGCCGCCGCTGAACATGACGGGGATGCTGTTGGGGATTTCATCGGCGGAGCCCTGGTCGCGGAAACGGGCATGGGTCAGGGCCAGCTCGCCATCGATGGCGAACCAGTCGTTAGGACGCCAGTAGTTCGACCACTCCACGCCGAAGCGGCGCGAGGCGGGACCTGCTTCGTTCGTGCCGGCATCGCCCACATAGACCAGCTCGCTATCGCTATCCAGCCACCACAAGCTCAAGGTGGAGGTCAGGCCTGTGACAACTTGCGAACGCAGGCCGATCTCGCCACCGATGGTGCGCACCAGCGGGTCCACGGCGGCGAGAGGGGCACCTGTGACAGGATCCACGGTATTGTTCACGCCGCGGGCGTCATTGCTGTGGAATCCGGTGCCGAAATTCAGATAGAGTTCGGTTTCTTTCCAGGGGCCGAAGATGGCGCTGAACTTCGGGCTGACGATGGCATCCCAGTCACTGCCGCTGTTGGCACGGTTGTCACTGCTGACATCGAAGTGGAAGGCATCCGCGCGCACCCCGGCGATGGTGCGGAACCAGGGCGTCCAGCGCACGGTGTTTTCGGCAAAGACGCCGTAGCTCGCCTCGTAGATGTCATCCACGCGCACGGTATCGAGGCGCTGGCGGCGTTGGGTTTTGTAGAGACCGATGTCATCGATGACGTCATGGCGCGTTTGAAAGCCGAGGGAAAATTCCGCCTCGCGCCCGAGGAACCGGCGGTCCTGCCACTCGCGCACCACTTCGCCACCGTAGATCATGCGCTGCTCTTGTTGTTGGAACTGATCGCCCCGCACGGGATCCTCGAGGAAATAGGTGAAGTTGGAGAAAAGATCGAGGTCGTAGGCCACGGCGAAGGCACTGGCAGTGGTCACATCCTTGCCCTCGGTTTTCTTCCACTCGAACTGCAAACTGTAGCGAGAGCTGTCACCGCCGGTGGTGTCATCGAGATTGCCGAAACGATCGATCAAGCCGGTCTGCACCGCGCGTCTGGCAATCTGGTCCGAGGAATCCCATTCGCCGCCGTAGCCCATGGCGGTGACGGAGAGGTGGTTGTCGTCATCGCCCAGGAAATAGCGCGCGAAGCCGTTCCAGCGCTGGAAATTTTCCTCGCGCTGCCAGGGACCGTCGTAGGTGTTCCACTCGCCGCCCAAGGTCAGGACACCTTGGCCGACGTCGAAGCTATCGGCGAGGAACATGCGGTAATAATCATACTCGCCGTATTCCATCGTGGCGATACCGCGGGGCAACCGGCCCCACAGCTCAAAGTTGGCACTGCCAGCCGAGGACAGATCGCCCAAGCGCGCGGAGTAGGTGCCCTTGGTGTAGTCGATGGATTTGACCAATTCCGGCACCAGGCCGTTCAGATCGGCATAGCCCTGACCATGTCCGTGACTGCGCATGTTCATGGGCATGTGATCGACACCGACGGCAAAGTCCGTGCCGTGGTCGAGATTGAAGCCGCGCAGGAAATACTGCGTCGCCTTGCCGCCGCCCGCGTGCTGGGTGGTGATCATGCCGGGGACGATTTCGAGAAGCTCGCTGCGCCGCATCAGGGGGCGCTCGGCGATTTCCTTGGCATCGGCATGGCCCTCGGACGAGGTGGTCACCTGCTCCAGCAAATTTTCCGCCTTCCCGGTGACGACCACTCCCGCCATTTCCTGCGGCCCTTCGGCAGCGATGAGAGAGGTGCCAGCGAGGTACAAAGCGGAGATTGGGAGTGTTAGATAAGACTGCGACATGACCAACGTGATACTGGCAAAAATTTTCGATATTTCACGCAATCGGAAGATGTCACGGTTCCAGCCCATCGAAATGCATGGGCATTGCGCTTGTCATCGGCATTTCTCATGCTATCTAGCATCCATGAATCGATCTGTGTTCACGAGATATACTTTCCGCCTCACCAGTTGTCTGGGTGCCGCATGGGCATCGATGAGCCATGGCGCGCTGACGCCTGTGGACTTGAGCGTGAACGGGCGCTCGCCGGAAGTGACCAGCACTCATCAGCCGCAGTTCACGTGGCGGGTGGAATCGCAGGAACAAGGGAAAAAGCAATCGGCCTGGCAGATTCTGGTGGCGAGCTCGCCGGAGTTGCTGGAAAAAAACCAGGGTGACCTGTGGGACTCGGGCAAACAGGCGATGGCTCACTCGCCCTACATTTCCTATCAGGGAAAACCTCTCGCCAGCGGCAAGGTCTATCACTGGAAAGTGCGCTCGTGGGATGAGAAGAAACAAGAAGGCGCATGGAGCACCGCGGCGGTGCTGGAGGTGGCGCCCGGATCGGCGGCCGATTGGCGCGGGGCGAAGTGGATCGATGATGGCCGCGACAATCCGGCGGAGGACAAGGATTTCTATCAACCGGATCCGGCACCGCTGATGCGGCGCGAATTTTCCGTGGACAAGCCGGTGCTGCGCGCCCGACTGCACGTGGCGGGACTCGGCTACGCGATCCCCAGTTTCAATGGCAAGCGGCTCGCCGATGCGCCGCTCGATCCGCCGTGGACCGCTTTTGACAAACGCATTCTTTTCCGCAGTCACGATGTCACGAAAGCTGTCGCACAAGGGAAAAACTGCGTGGGCCTGGCGCTGGGCAATGGCTGGTACAATCCCCTGCCCTTGCGCATGTGGGGCCACCGCAACATCCGCGGCAGCATGGAGGTGGGACGTCCGCGGGCGATCGCGTGTCTGGTGATCGATCACACCGATGGCACGCAAACGACCATCACCACCGGCCCTGATTGGCAGGTGAGCCAGGGGCCGACGACACGCAACAGCATTTACCTCGGTGAGGAACGCGATGCCCGGCTGGTCATCGCCGGTTGGGACAAAGCGGGCTTCGCGGCGCAGGACTGGAAGCTCGTGCGCTTGGTCGATGCACCGATGGAACCGCTGAAACCGCTGCTCGACATGCCACCGGTGCGCGAGACGGAAACCATCGCCGCCACCGCCGTGAAAACCCTGGCATCCGGACAGCACATCGTGGATTTCGGCGTCAACTTCACCGGCCTGCCCATGATCGATCTGGATGTGCCCGCTGGCACGAAGATCACCCTGCGTTTCGGCGAGATCCTGCACGCAGATGGCAGCCTCAATCCGATGACTAGCGTCTGCGGTCAGATCAAGGGCTCGCGCAAGAATGACAAGGGCGAAGTGAATCCCATCGGCGGCCCGGGTGCGCCGGACATCGCCTGGCAGCAGGACATCTACATATCCCGCGAAGGCAAACAAACCTATCGGCCCGACTTCACCTTCCACGCCTTCCGTTACATGGAAATCAGTGGTCTGGAAAAAGCCCCGGCGCTGGAAAACATCCGCGCCGTGCGCCTGCACACGGACCTGCCCAGCACGGGGACTTTTTCCTGTTCGAACGAGCTGCTGAACCGCATCCATAAAATCACGCGCAACACCTTTGTGAACAATGTCATCAGCGTGCAGTCGGACTGCCCGCACCGCGAACGCTTCGGCTACGGTGGCGACATCGCCGTAACCAGCGAGGCCTACATGATGAACTATGACATGTCCGGATTCTACGCCAAGACCGTGCGCGATTGGGCGGATGGCGCGCGTCCCGATGGCAACTTCACCGACACCGCGCCCTTCGTGGGCGTGCAGTATTGCGGCGTCGGCTGGGCCATGGCGCATCCGCTTTTGTTAGAACAACATTACCAACACTACGGCAACGTCGCGCTGATCCGCGAGCAATTGCCCGCTGCGAAAAAGTGGTTCGAGCTGGAGGCATCCAAGCGGAAAAACGGTCTGGTGCCCACGGGCCTAGGCGATCACGAGGCCTTCAAGCGTCTCGGCGGTCCGCCCGTCACCACACCGATGTTCATCGACACCGCGCGCCGCATGGCCCGGCTTTGCCGCATCGCCGGCGAAGAACAGGATGCCGCGAAATACCTGGCGATGGTGCCGGAATCCTTCGAGGCCTGGAACAAGGCCTACTTCACGAACGGCAATGTGGGTGGCAACACGCAGTCCGAGCTGGCGCTGGCGCTGGGCTTCGGTGCGGTGGCGGACAAGGACCGTGAGGCCGTGCTGAAACAGCTCATCGCCCAAGTGGAATCGCAACCCGAGGGCCCCTCGCTGACCACAGGCATTTTCGGCACCCGTTTCCTGTTAGAGCAATTTTCGCAAAACGGACGCCACGATCTTTCCTATCAGCTCGCCACCCGCAAGGCCTTCCCGTCGTGGGGCCACATGCTGGAAAATGGGGCGACATCACTGTGGGAAACGTGGAAACAGAGCGACAACACCTTTTCGCACAATCATCCGATGTTCGGCTCGATCTCGGCGTGGTTCTTCCGTCATCTCGGCGGCATCCAGATCGCCGAGGACGCGGTGGCTGCGGATCGTCTGCTGATCGCGCCCAAGCCCGTGGGCGACCTGACCTGGGTGAAATGCTCGCACCGCACGATACGCGGCACGGTGGTCTCGAACTGGAAAACCGGCGACAAGGAATCCGAGTATGAGATTGTCATTCCGCCGGATACCAGTGCCGTCATCGAACTGCCGCAGCGAGCGGGAGACGTCATCACGGCGGTCGATTCCGGCGAAGTCCAGAAAAGCCCTCGCATGGCAGTGCAATGCGGGCGGCATGTGTTTCGCATCGAGCACAAACCCTGAGTGCATCTCGACGGATCTTTGCAAGCACAGCCAGTGATCATGTGACCTGCATGGCACTGGCTCCAAAATCATGCTTGTTCGTTCGCTCCTTCTCGGTCATGTTTCTCGCATGAGCACCTTTGTGGAAACTCTCTCGGAAGACATCAAGAACGCCATGCGCGCCAAGGACAGCGTGGCTCTCAACACCCTGCGTGCCCTCAAGAGCGCGCTCACCAATGCCGCGATCGAAAAAGGCGGTCTGGGCACGCCGCTGGAAGAGGCCGAATGCCTCGCCATCGTGCGCAAGCAGATCAAGCAGCGCTTGGATTCCATCGAGCAGTTCGAAAAAGCCGGTCGCGCCGAGCTGGCCGACAACGAAAAAGCCGAGCTCGCCATTTTGCAGAAATTCCTCCCCGCCGCCCTCAGTGAAAGCGAAGTCGCCGATTTGTTAGAAAAAGCCATCGCCGAAACCGGTGCCACCAGCAAGGCGGACATGGGCAAGGTGATGAAAGTGCTCCAGGAACTTGTCGATGGTCGTGCCGATGGCCGCACCTTGTCGCAGGCGGTAATGAAACGACTCAGCTAAGATCATGCTGCTGATTTCCTGGAACGTGAATGGCATCCGCGCCGCGCTCACCAAGGGCATGGCGGACTTTGTCAGTGCGGAAAATCCCGATATCCTCTGCCTGCAGGAAACCAAGGCGCGCGAGGAGCAGGTCGAGCTGCCGCTAGAGTTCGCCGGCTACAAGCGCTTCTGGAACTCCGCACAAAAACCCGGCTACTCCGGCACCGCGATTTTCACCAAGACCGCCCCGCTCTCGATCGAATACGGCATCCGTCACGATCACCACGACACCGAGGGCCGCGTGATCACGGCGGAGTATGCGGATTTTTCGTTAGTCACCGTCTATACGCCGAACTCACAGGATGAACTGCGGCGGCTCGACTACCGCGTGCAGTGGGATGCCGATTTTCTCGCCTTCGTCAAACAGCTCGAAGCGGAGAAAAACAAGCCGGTGGTCTTCTGCGGCGACCTCAATGTCTCGCACCAGGAGATCGACCTCGCCCGCCCGCGCGAGAACCGTCGCAACCCCGGCTTCACCGATGAGGAGCGCACGGGATTCTCCAACATGCTCGATGCCGGCTTCACCGATACCTTCCGCCATCTCTATCCGGACAAACGCGATGCCTACTCGTGGTGGTCGTATCGCGGTGGCGCGCGCGAGCGCAACGTCGGTTGGCGACTCGATTATTTCCTCACCTCGCAGGCCTTGCGCGACCGCATTGCCGCCGCCGAGATCCTGCCCCACGTGCACGGCTCCGACCATTGCCCCGTCAGCCTCCGACTTCACTAACCACATCATGTCCCTCGAAGCCCTTCGCTCGCGCTTGCATCAAACGGTTCTCGGCTCCGAGGACGCCGCGGAACTGCTGCTCATCGCCCTGCTCGCCCGTGGCCACGCGCTGATCGAAGGCGCGCCCGGCATTGGCAAAACCTCGCTGGCCTCCACACTGGCGAAATCGATAGGCGGCGAGTTCAAGCGCATCCAGTTCACACCGGACCTGCTGCCTGCCGATTTGTTAGGCTATTCCCTCTACCGGATCAATCAGGGCGATTTCCAGTTCATCCCCGGCCCCGTCTTCGCCCATTGTGTGCTGGCGGATGAGATCAACCGTACCTCACCGCGTGTGCAGTCTGCCTTGTTAGAATGCATGAGCGAGCAGCAAGTCACGCTGGACGGTGTCACCCATCCCCTGCCTTCGCCGTTCCTGGTGATCGCGACTCAGAACGACGTGCATGCCGGTGGGACCTTCCCGCTGCCGGAACCGCAGCTCGATCGTTTCCTGCTATCGATCCGCATGGAACTGCCGGACCCCGCAGTGCAGACCTCGATTTTGTTGGCCCATGCCCAGGGGAAAATCCAGCAACAGGATGTGGGCGAGCTGCTCAGCCTGGAGCGCTTGCTATTGCTGCAGCGGGAAGTGGATGGCATTTACCTGCATCCTGCCGTGGCTGGATATATCACCGCACTCGGTGATGCACTACGCCGTCTCGCCGGGGAAGAACAAGGTGTTTCCGTGCGTTCCCTGTTGAATCTGATGCAAGCCGCGCGCGCCAAGGCATTTCTGGAAGATCAGAAGGAAGTGCACCCCGATCACGTGCAAAGCCTGTTTCCCGCCGTGATGCGCCACCGTTTACAAATCGAGGATGGGTATGAAATCCGACAACTGATCGAAGCCGCACTGGAGCAGACCGCCGTGCCCTGAAACCGCGCTCGTATGACCGGATGTCGGCGCCAATCCAGCACAGATCGTTAAGTTTTGTTGATAGTTTTCGGAAAAAACGGCAACATTTTTGACATATTTCCGTTAGGATATTGACTTGCGATGCGGAATTGATAGAAATTTTTCGTGAATCGAAAAATCTGCCATCTCCCCGCCGCAGGCACACTCTTGCAGCACTGCATGTTTCTCATGATCTGCTTCGTTGGTCTCATGACCATGAGTCACGCCCAGATCAGCGCGACGATCACGGGAACTACCGCGCCCACGGGAACCATGTCGTCACCGCGCTATGTGATCGACTCCGATGCGGAGAATGCCGATCCCGCTTACAATCGGAACGCGATATTGGGTTCCGTCAATGTGCGCTATCAATTTTCCGGAAGTACCAGCAATATCTTTCGCATCCGTGCGCAATTGCTCGATGCAGGAAACAACGCCGTCGCTCTCGCGAATGGTGCTAATGCCAACACGATCAGCACCACAGACGAGATTGACATTGTTTTTTCCATTACCATCAACAAAGTCTATCCGCTCGCCTTCATACCTGCTGTGGATCTCGGCGCAGGAAAAAGCTATCGCATTCATACATGGGTGGAAAGGTGGAATGGCACGACATGGGTGCTGGCCAACGGGCCGACCACAAGCACTTCATTTGTGATCGTTCATTTCCGCGATCATCCGCAAAGCGCCGCTCTTTACGCCAGAGGCTACATCACCGACGTGCCGAGCTGGGTGAACAAAGACGCGCTACAAACCGGGTTGACGAGCACAGCGCGCTCTTTCCGGGTATCGGTCCCCTATGCGTTGGCCCGCTACGATTTGAACGGAGCCGCCGCCAATATCGAAATGCGGTTCCGCGTGATCATGACGGATGACCTCGGTGCGAATGTGCCTTTGCAAAACTCCGGGCAGCACACCATCACGGTCAACCGACCTGCATTCACGGCCGGTGTTCCATTGACGCCGAATCTTTTGCAACAAAATGCCACGGTACCTTTCGCCCCGGTATCCCAACTGGATGCACGCAACCGCAGCTACCGCGTGAGAGTGGAATTCGAGCACATCGATGTCCCGAACTCCGGCACCTACTTCAGCAACGGTACTTCAACGCAGACAGGGCTTCAGACCTTGTTGCACTTCAATGGCAATCTGCGTTTCGGGCCACTTGGGTCATCCATTGCCACCGTGTTCACTTCCTACAACAATGTGCCAACGGCATCGACGTTTGGCGTCAATCTGATCAACACCTCGTTGCAAATCACCTCCGGCACGCTCACCGGATTTCCGAATCACACCTTCGGCAACGGCACTTCACTGGGGGTGCAGCTCTTGTCCAATGGCGACTCGGTGGTGACGTC
>ERZ1066127.184-NODE-184-length-40273-cov-14.277040_pt1 | contig 40273 bp, 37 predicted proteins | sample MGYA00382774_ERZ1066127 | MGnify/ENA primary metagenome ERZ1066127 (study PRJEB33369, sample SAMEA5778357) | biofilm metagenome | biome: Industrial cooling water; feature: Water cooling tower basin; material: Biofilm | place: United Arab Emirates | collected...
CGATGAGCAAGCGGCGCTTTTCCCCTGATGACAAAGAGCCGATCCTCCGTCGTGCCAAAGGCGTGATGCCGGTGATCTCCATCGCATCCAGCGCCGCTTTCTTTTCCCGTGAGGAGAATCTCATCTCACGCGTGCGGCCGTAGGCACCGCGCCAGGCGGAAAGTACGACATCCATCGTAGCTTCGTCATCGTCGAAATTCCGCGCCTGTTCCGGTGCCACGAAACCGATTTTGTGCCGCAGGTCCTCCAGTGACCAAAGTTCCTCACCAAACAAACGGCAAACACGGTCGGAGGAAAACTCGACGGATAGATCGCCTGTGAGAATTTGCACCAAGGTGCTTTTGCCCGAGCCATTCGGCCCGAGGATGGCCACGCTTTCACCGTGATGCAAGGTAACGGAAAAATCCCTGAGCACGCATGTTTCGCCGCGCCACACATGGCAGTGCCGCATCTCGAAAAATATCTCTGCGGATGACATGAGGGACATTACGGTTGGGCTTTCGATAGCTCGCGAAAAGCCCGTTTCATGCGATCCAGATTCCCTAACACCAGCACCACGCGGTATTCCAATTCGTAGCCTGGAGTCAGCGCCAGCGTGCGCAGGGGTGCGGCATAGGAAACATCCCCGCGATTGCCGTTTCTCACCCGATAGGCCGTGAGGAAATCGGTGCCCGGGAAAAACACACCCACACCTTGATCCGCGGGATTGACCCAGGCCAACCACGGCTCTTGGGTGTGAAAATACTCATTCGCCTGCCCGGGTTGCTTGCGCACCTCCTGACCGGAGGCCTTCTCACAGAACACCAGCGTCTCACACTTGGGCGTCACGAACATCGCGGGCAATTCCTGGTGACGCGGCTTGTGGGAAATTTTCCCGGTGTATCGCATGCGATACCGCAAATGCACCTGATCCCCCACCAATTTCAGCCATTGCTCCATGACCATGTCTTCCACCAATTCACCGCTCGCCCACTGGCGTGGCTGAGTTTTCACATAAGAATCCGTTGCCGTCTCCTTGTGTTCTAACAAAACAGCAGGCACGCCCTTCCAACTGCCGCCTTGCACGGGATTGTACCGCCACGGCTTGCCATTCCAGTCGGAGCCATCGGCATCACCATAGAAGGACTGCTGCACATAGCGGCCATGATCGAAGCTGTTCAGCAGGTTGTCCGGCAACTGCGATGAGGACAGCCAGCCGATGCTGCCACCGGCTTGCAGATTGATGCCCACACGCACCTTCCCGTTGTCGAAATACAACCACGTCTCCTGCGCATGCAGGCATGTGAGGCAAATCACCCATGCGATGAACCAGCGAATCATGGGATTTTTGTAACGGTGAAGATCAGGCACCGCAAGCAGCAAACTCATCGCCACATCTCGCAAGCATGAGCCGCGAATCCCGCACCAAACGCCGTGAGCCAGTACCGCTGGTCCTGCCCGGCTTGGTCCAGCCGCTGTTCCAGAGCGAAGAGCACCGAGGGGCTGCTCATGTTGCCGCAGCGCGATAAAACATCGCGCGTTTCCGCAAGCGTGAAAGGCAGCACGCTTTCCAATGCCTCGACCACATCGCGCCCGCCCGAATGGGCGATGACCTGATCGGGGTCCGCCTGCCGCAATTGATAGAGATCCGTCACGGCAGCGGCCGCCAATTGCGGTACACTGCGGTGAAGCTGATTGCGCAGTTTGCCTTGCTCGTTGCGGAAGCGGATTTTTTCCCGATGCTCCGGCCGATGCGTTGTGGTGAAATGCCCGGCCTGCCAGTCGTTGCCGCGATTTTTACCCGTCCAGATCGATGCCGAGGCACCGTCACCAAACAAACAAAGGCTGATCAACACACCGGGGTCGTTGTTGACAAAGAACGCAGCGGAGCAAATCTCTACGGCGATCACCGCCACCTTTGCATCAGGATGAGCCTGCAGGAAATGGTGGGCTGCCCGCAAGGTGGGAATCGCCGCACCGCAACCAAGCCCCACAAGATCACAAAGATAGGCATCATGCCGCAATCCTAACATTTCAGCAACATGGGAGCTGACACCCGGGCACAGATACCCGGTGCATGTGCAAACAAACAACGCGTCCAACTCACTGGCACGAAGATCGGCTTTCCGCAGCGCTTCCGTCAACGCCTCTGATGCCAGTCGCGGTGCCTGCATCTCATAAGATTCATTCAAGCTCTGGGCATCCCTGGCAAACAATTCATGCAAGTCCGGCGTCGCGTAGTGGCGCTGTTGAATGCCGGAGTTTCCGCACATCACTTTTTCTAACAACTGTCGGGCGGATGGCGAGCAGTGTTCAAACCACGGGCTTTGCTGAACGATGCCGAAACAATCTTGCTGTGACAGCACGAATTCCGGAGTGGCGGAGGCGATGGAGCGTAAATACATTAATTTCGGGTAAGAGTGAAAAGAGTTCGAAATGGTAGCAGTTGGTTTTCCGTGAGAATTTCCAAGGGTCGTCGGAACCATGGGGCCATCAACAGTTGCTGGCAAGCACCAGCCAGCTGAAGTCGTCTATCAAATTTCCGATTCGCCATGCCATTCAGTGCCTCCAGTGTCGCTCCCCAGGAACAATGACCATGAGCATACTCGACAAGTGGTTCCACCGCCAGCGCGGCGCCTTCCAAGGCCATGCTCATGCCGTTTCCCGTGAAGGGAGGAATGATACTGTGGGCATCCCCCACGCATGCCACGCCGGGCAATGAGGCCTGCTGGCCCAGGTGAAAACCCGCCACCGCACTCTGCGATCCTTCGCGCCATTCAGCGGCCGCTAGTTTCTCGGCCAAGGCGGACAGACCCACGAACCGCAAATACCCTAACAGCAGGAATTGTTTTGGCATGCGTTGATCGGACAAGCGAAACAAGCCGCAAACATTGACCCAGCCATCACCCACTTCCACCAGACCTGCGTAACCGCCTTTTCCCAGGTGCATTTCCAGCCCCGCACGCAGAGAAACTCCGCGGACATGAGCTTTCAATCCGATCCATGGTCCCTGAGCAGGTCTTCGCCCCGCGCTCCAAACGGTTCCTTGTGTTGCCAGTGGTTGCTCGCGTGATAGCAGCCGCACTTCTCCTCCCAGCGCTTGCAGGTGTTCGCTGAGCTGATGATCCAGATCGTAACGAGAGATGGCGTACGCTGGCTCAGGCAGAGAGAATTTGCCTAACAATTTCTGCTCTGCCAACCAGGCCACCTGTTGCGGTCGGGCGGCATGTTGAAAAAAGGATGTAATGCCGAGTTGTTCCAAAGTGCCGGGTGATACACCGGAAATGAATTCGCCGCATACCCGGTGTCGGGGATAGCTCAATGCCTCATGCAAAATCACCGGAACATTTCGTCGTCGCAGTGCAATGCCCAAACTCAAGCCCGCCAGGCCGCCGCCAATGATGCGAATGGTATTCATTTTCTGCGCCATACACTTCGATAGGCTCCCGGCCACTGTTCCCATTCCTCGATGATCCAGCCGCTGCTGATCTCAGCCCACACGCGCGATAAATCGCCACGAACAAATCCGGCATCGATGCTGACATGCATGTCGTGTCGGGTGACGTCTTCTAACAAAGGATGCAACAAACGCCCCCAGAAATGAGAATTCTTTTTCCGTAAGGGCTCACTCACGATCAACACGGACGCGTGATGGAGCAAGCGCATGCAAACCGACAATTGCTCTTCCGTCAGATGATGAAGAAACAAATTGGCAACGATCACATCGGGAAAGATGTCAGGCTGCCATTGCAGCAAGTCGCCTGATATCCAGGAAATCCTTTGACTCAAATGATCCGGACGCGGCATGAAATCCAATCCGGTCACCTGGGCACGGGGAAATGCCCGCATGATTTTCTCACAGAGAAATCCCTCCCCTGCTCCCCATTCGAGAATGCCCTTGTCGCACCATGTGGGAAAGCGGCCCAATTGTCTCAAAATCCAGCGCTCGTTGCCCATCAAGGCATTGATCCAGCGCAGTTCCCGCCGGGAACGAATCGCCCGTGGATCGTCGGATGCCAAGGAATCCAGCAATTCAGGAACGATGATCCGGCCGGTGTTTGCTGCAAAATCCACTGAGATCAACGTAAGTCGGTTCCTGTTATGTGCAAATGACGTTGCGCAATTTTCATGGACGATATTCCTCCAGCCAATCTCCGCTCATGAGTTGTTCCAATGTTTCCGTTGGCCTACGGTATTCCCACACTGTCGCAAACACCTCCCCTTGTTCGGTTGTTACCAAGATATTCACACGCCGGTATTCTTCTCCTTCAAAGGCATCCAATTCCTGCAAATGCCCGGTGGAAACTTCATACAACTCGCCCATGATCTCCGTCACAACATCGCGGGCAAAAATCGCCCCCGGATACCAATCCACACGATACAAGGATCCGGTGGCTCTTCCCGGGCCTATGAATGAAGCACCTTTCATACGAAACGCATTGCTACCACCTGCCCTAAGGGTCCCATACACAAAGACCGTATGAGTGTTGGTTTCTTTTGTGTTCCAAGTCATGTGTGAGATTGGGGATAAACGGTGAAATATTGTGAATGAAATGGGAACGGCTGAAGAACAAACTCACTTCGCAGGAAAAATGGTGGCGAATTCCGAAACTACCGACCATTCATTCACATCTTTTTCGTGCCGTGGAACAGCTTTCATGAAGCAGGGGAACAGCGGTTTTGGCAAGTTATTCACAAGATGAAGATGATGAATTTCTTTTAGTTTTTTAAAAAGAATTCTTAACGCTTGTGAATGGTTTGGCTTGGAGGACACAGCATGGTTTTATGCATTAGAGGACGGGAGACTCTTACGTCAGGTGGCATTCCTTGGGCCTGTGAGCCGCTATCCCGGTGTTTGACGTCGTGGTTCGTCCTGGCATAAAGAAACCGCCTGCTTCGTGAGAAGAGGCGGTTTCAAGAGAAAATAAGAGGCAGCTTAGTTGGCAGCCACCACGTTGACGCGGGTGCCGTCTTTGTCAAAGAGCACGCGGCCATCGCTAAGAGCGAAGAGCGTGTGGTCTTTGCCCATGCCGACATTCGTGCCTGCGGTCCAGCGGGTGCCGCGTTGACGAATGATGATGTTGCCGGCGATCACGGCTTGGCTACCGAATTTCTTGACACCCAAGCGCTTGCTGCGCGAGTCGCGTCCGTTTTTGACAGATCCTTGTCCTTTCTTATGGGCCATAACAAATGAGTGGTTGAGAGATGAATGAGATTAGGCGTTGATGCCGGTGATTTCGAGTTTGGTCAGGTGACGACGGAAACCGATTTTCTTGTGGAAACCTTTGCGGCGCTTGAACTTGAAAGCAACGCCTTTTTCTCCGCGGTGCTGTTCAATCACCTTGGCGGTCACAGAAGCGCCAGCCACAGTCGGGGTGCCAACTGTCACGGATGCTCCTTCGCCTACCAAGAGGACGTCAAATTTCGTTTCGCTGCCCACTTCGAGGGCAAGTTTTTCGACATCGATTTTGTCGCCTTGTTGGACGCGGTATTGTTTACCACCTGTTTTGATGACTGCGTAGCCCATGATCGTTAGAAGGTTATGCTCTTGCGAGCGGGGCGCGAACTTCACCACATAACCGGGTTTGTGGCAAGTTTTTTTTGAAAAAATATTCTATGCTTTTCCTCGTCATAAGATCGGCATCCGGGGTATGAATGCCGCCACCCGATGACAACTCAAGAATGGCAAGCCCATGACGCGCATGAAACGGAAGCCTGCGGTTTTGCGTTGGCAAGTCAATTGACCCAACCTGTTGTCATTGCGTTGCTCGGTCCCATGGGAGCGGGTAAGACGCATTTCAGCAAAGGTATTGCCAGAGGTCTCGGTTATACCGGGGAGGTAACCAGTCCGACGTTTTCGATCGTCCAGGAATATCACGGTGGCAAATGGCCGATGTTCCATTTCGACTGGTATCGCATGAAAGAAGCGCAAGAGCTTTTGGCGCTGGGCTGGGACGAGTATCTTGAACAAGAAGCTGTGGTTCTGGTGGAGTGGGCCAATCTTTTTCCCGAGCTGATGCCGCACGATGCCCACGTGGTGATATTGGAAATCACCGGGACTGGTCGCAGAATTCTGTACCAAAAATAAGATCAGCGAAGCGTGCGGCCGACAGTTTGCAAGGTTCGTTGAACAGTTTGACCCAAACCTTGAGCTGTGCCACAGGAAGAAAGAATGTGCGAAGCCACAAATAAAACGACGAATAACAGGGATTTTCTCACGCCCATAGTTTAATCACAGAGGATGCGGCTGTCGAGATTAAAGACTTGTCCGGATGTATGCGGCAACTGTACGTGCAAGGTATGAAGAAATGCAGCGACGATTTCTGGCGTATTGAAACGGGAGAGACAGTGCTGGTGCAAGACTTCCGATTTGCGTTCATCTGACACACGGGCGGTCATGCGGTTTTCCAAGAAACCGGGCAACACAGCGTTGACGCGGATGTTGGCCGGTCCCCATTCCCGGGCAAGAGATTTGGTCAACCCGAACAGGGCAGCTTTTGCGCTGGCATAAGCGACTTGACCTAGCGGCGGATGACAGGCGGAATAGCTGCTGATGAAAACGACATGACCGCATCGCTGCCGCAGCATCGCTTTGCTGGCAGCTTTCGCCGCAAACGCAGCACCGCGCAGATTGCTATCCATGACCCGATCCCACTCCCGCTCTGTCGTTTTCCAAAGAATGGAGTCAGCGATTTCCCCTGCTGCCGCGATGAGAAGATCACAGGAGTGCCGTTGCCAAAAATCACGAATGGAGGTTTCGCAAGAAACATCCAGTTCGGTCCGGGACGGACAGAGAACAGTCCATGTCGGTTCGACGGATGCCAGGTGATTAGCGATGCACTGAGCCAAGGATCCTTGACCTCCGGTAATGATCACGGACTGGCTCATGTGCTGATTATCTGGCCTGAACGATGATCGCGTGTTCTTCGTAAGCGATTTTACATTCAGCGGATGAAGCGATGTATTGCAGCACTTGTGACGCGGGAATGTTGCCCAGTTTGAGAGTGATCGCCTTGTCTTTGAGTTTGCCTTGAGGATCTTTGAGGATGAAATTCGGCGTGAATTTCTTATTGGTTGCATTTCCGATCATGCCGCTCAAACCCTCGAGAGCTTCGGCAACCGTTGCGTCCATGAAATCCACTTGGGGAATCATCGTCGATTTCATCATGTTTTCCCGATAGCGTGCGGCGATTTTATCGCGATTCAGTAGCAGCTGGTTCAGCATGTATTTGGCATTCGCATGCTGAGGTTGTGCCTGAAGAGCTGCTCTCAGGTCTTTTTCCGCACCCACCACGTCACCGCGGTTCATGGATGCGATGCCACGTTGGTACAGCATCTCCGGTGTGATTTGCGCGTTGGTCACGGCTTGTGGCTGTTGGGCCAAGACGAACGAGGCGCTCATGCACAGCAGACTGGTAAGGATCGTTTTCATGGTTTTTTAGGTTTTGATACGCACAAGGCGATACCCTATAATCTCGCAGATCGCGTGCAGATGGCAAGCAGAAATTTGGCTCTGGAAAGAGAGGTATGGACGCTCATTCCTCGCGGGATGTCGTTGCCTGGCCAGGGCCTTTTTCCATCCAAATGGCGAGCAGGGCAAGATCGGCAGGGGTAATGCCGCTGATGCGACCCGCTTGTCCCAGCGTCCGCGGACGGATTTGTTGTAAGCGTTGCTTTGCTTCTGTTTTCATACCGCGAATGGTGGGATAATCCACCCACTCTGGAATGAGTTTGTCTTCCTGCCGGGCAAGCCTGTCGATTTGCACCTGCTGCCGCTGGATGTGCCCCGCATACTTCACTTCGGTCTCGATCAGCGGCCAAAGCGCCTCTGGATAGCGTCCGCGCATGTCGTCCGGCAAGTCCGACCAGGTGTTTTCCATGCGACGGAACCATTGGTCGAGTTTGATGCTTTCGTGAGTGGCCTGGTGGATCCATGCCAATGCCTCTGTGAGCATGCGCGATTTTTCTTCCGTGCGTTGCTGGCGTAGCGTATCGATCAGACCGATTTCGGCACCCAATGGAGTGAGTCGGAGGTCTGCGTTGTCCTGGCGGAGGAGGAGTCGATATTCCGCCCTGCTGGTGAACATGCGGTAGGGCTCGGTGCAGCCGCGTGTGACGAGATCATCGATCATCACACCCAAGTAGGCTTGATCGCGACCGAGGATGAAGGGTGGTTTGCCCAGAACCTTGAGAGCAGCGTTGGCTCCTGCCAACAGCCCCTGCCCTGCCGCCTCTTCGTAACCCGAGGTCCCGTTGATTTGTCCGGCGAAATACAGGCCGGAAATCTTCTTGGTTTCCAGAGTGGGATGCAGTTGGGTAGGTGGACAGTAGTCATACTCCACCGCATAACCGGGTCGAATGATGTCACATTTCTCGAGTCCTGGGATGGTGCGCAGAAACGCCAATTGCACTTCATAGGGTAGCGATGTGGAGACGCCATTGACGTAAAACTCGCCGGTGTGGCGTCCTTCCGGCTCGAGATAAATCTGGTGGCGCTCCTTTTCCGCAAAGCGTACGACTTTGTCCTCGATGGATGGACAGTAGCGTGGCCCCACGCCCTCGATGATGCCGCAATACATGGGCGATTGATCGAGGTTGTTGCGGATGATCTCGTGCGTGGCAGCATTGGTATAGGTCACGTAACAAGGCATTTGTTCCACGTGGAACATTTTGTCAGCCCAAGGGTTGAGGGTGAAGATGTCGTTTTCCCCGCGTTCGATGGTATCGTAGAGATAACTGAAGTGCGGGACGGGTGTGTCCCCGCCTTGGATCTCGCAGCGCGAAAGATCGAGCGAGCGGCCATTCAGTCGGCAGGGTGTGCCGGTTTTGAATCGTTCGACGGTGAAGCCGAGATCCTTCAGGCTATCGCTCACGGTGGAAATGGCATCGCCCATGCGACCGCCTTTTTCGTTTCGCAGCCCAACGTGCATGAGTCCACGCATGAATGTGCCCGCACTGAGGATCACGGATTTGGCGCGAAACTGGATGCCGAGACTGGTGGTAATGCCGGTAATTTGATCGTTTTCCACGACCAGAGAGCCGACGTTGCCTTGATGGAGATCCAGGCCCGGTGTGTGCTCCAGCAGCCACTTCATGCGGAATTGGTAAGCCTTTTTGTCGCACTGGGCGCGAGGGGCGCGAGCACTGGGGCCTTTGCTGGCATTGAGCATGCGCCATTGGATGGCCGTGGCATCGGTATTGAGGGCCATGGCTCCGCCGAGGGCGTCGATCTCCCGCACCATGTGCCCCTTGGCCAGTCCGCCGATGGCGGGGTTACAGCTCATTTGTCCGATGGTGTCGAGATTCTGTGTGAGCATGGCAACCGAGCAGCCCAGGCGAGCGGCGGCGAGTGCGGCTTCGATGCCAGCGTGTCCGGCACCGATCACCAGGACATCGTAGTCTTTGGGGTAAACAAACATGGGCGAAATGGGAGGCACAGCCTACCATGGGTCAGGCAACGCGACCACTGAATTTTTTGATGATGGACTTGTTCCACGTGGAACAAATCAAGATCGATTGAGAATCCCTGCGCTGCTGCGGGGAAGCAGCTCATCGAGCGAAAAATCGAGCGATTCGTGACGATTGCAAAGTCGAACATGGCCAATGCCGAATTCTGCCATGACTTGTCGGCAGGCACCGCAGGGAGAGACCGGGGTATCGGTGTCAGCCACCACAACGATGGCGTGGAGGCGCTTGGCACCCGCTGCAATGGCGCTGGCGATGGCTACGCGCTCTGCGCAAATGGTCAGGCCGTAGGAGAGGTTTTCGACATTGCAACCGGTGAAGGTGCGGCCTTGCTCATCGATCACGGCGGCGCCGACGAAAAATTGCGAATACGGGGCATAAGCGCGCTCGCGGGTTTGCCAAGCGGCAGCGGTAAGCGTTGTCCAGTCCATGCGTGCATGGTAGCGCAGCTGCCGGAGGATGAAAAGAGACAAATGGGAAAATGGCGGAAAGTCAGACATGTCGTGAAAAACGATGTATGCTTGCCGTGGCAAATTTCACTGGCATGAACGGGCATTTTGTGGCAAAGGATGGTCATGCGCCCTTGGTTATCGTTTGCCGCCCTTTTGGCACTGTTGATCGCATTTCGTTTGATCGGTGCCTGGCAGGGTTGGATGAATGTTTCGCCCCTCCCCGCTCTGCTGTTGATGAGCATGGTGTGTTTTCAAGGTCGTGACCGCTGGCTTCTGCCTTTGGCCGCGTGGGTCATTTCGGATCCTCTGTTGAACGCGATCTATGGTCAGTCGATGTTGGTGTGGGACCAATGGGGCTTGGTATTGGGGCTCTCGAGCACTCTGTTGTTGGTTTCCTGGGTGAAACGTTCCTTTTCCTGGTCCCGTGCGCTGATCGGTTCTGCTTTGGCTGCCCTGTTGTTTTATCTGGTGACCAACACGATTTCTTATTTCGGGTTGCCTGAGTTTTACGAACGCAGTTGGGCCGGTTTCTATCAGGCCCAGTGGAGTGGTCCCGTGGGACTGGGGCCGACGTGGGTGTTTTTGCGCAATGCGGTGGCGGCGAATCTGCTGTTCACGACATTCTTTCTGCTTGCGCTGCGTCCACTTTCGGCGTATCTCCCCACGCCTCTTGCCAGTTCACCCACCCGCTGATTTCATCCAACCGAATTATTGCCTATATGTCATTTCCCGCAGCTCCCTCGCATCGCCTGGATTTTGCATCGTCGCCGATCAATCGCGCCCTCACCGCTGAACAAAAGGTGGAATTGCTGCGCACGATGATTCGCATCCGTCGCTTCGAGCAGGCATCGTTAAAATATTACAATGCCGGTCGTATCGGCGGATTCCTGCACTTGTATATCGGTCAGGAATCGGTGGCAGTGGGAACGATTTCCCTTTGCGGGGAAAACGACCACAACATCACGGCGTATCGCTGCCACGGCCACGCGCTGGCCAGCGGCATGAACATGAACGAGTGCATGGCGGAGTTGTTCGGCAAATACACCGGCAGCGCCAAGGGCAAGGGTGGTTCGATGCACCTGTTCGCACCCGATAAGAATTTCTGGGGTGGTCACGGCATCGTGGGCGGTCAGACGCCGCTGGGACTGGGTCTCGCGTACGGCCTGAAATACAAGGGTCTCCAAGGTGCCGCCCTGTGCTATATGGGTGATGGTGCGGTGAACCAGGGTGCGTTCCACGAGTCGCTGAACCTGGCCTCGCTGTTTGAACTTCCCGTGGTCTATATCATCGAAAACAACGGTTATTCGATGGGCACCTCGCAAAAGCGCTCGTCCGCCTATCGTGGTTGCCTGGCGCAACGCGCGGAGGCCTATGACATGGAGTGGGACCTGATCGATGGCTCTGACATTTACGAAGTGCGTGCCAAGACCCACATCGCTATGGAGCGCGCGCGCAAGGAATCCCGCCCGACGGTGCTGGAAATCACCACGTACCGTTACTACGGTCACAGCGTGGCGGATGCCAATGCGAAGAAATACCGCTCGCCCGAGGAGATTGAAAATTACAAAAACAACCACGATCCCATCAACACGTTCCGCAACCGTTTGTTGCAAGAAGGTGTGATCACCCAGGAACAGGCGGATCAGATCAACCAACAAGCCGCCGATGAAGCTGCGGCTGCTGTTGCCTTCGCGGATGCCTCGCCCGCGCCATCGATCGAGTCGATCATGGACGATGTCTATTGGGAAGTGGACAACAACACGTCATCCGGGCAGACCGGACGCCACTTCTTTAACGACTGATTTTTCCCACTCCTCATCAACCACATTTTTAGCAAACGACTATGCGCACATTGACCTACAGAGAAGCACTTCGCGAAGGCATGGATGAAGAACTGGCCCGCGATGAAAACGTGGTGCTCATGGGTGAAGAAGTGGCCCAATACAACGGCGCCTACAAAGTCACCGAAGGCCTGTGGAAAAAGTGGGGCGACAAACGCATTGTCGATACTCCCATTTCCGAGGCCGGTTTCATCGGCATGGGTATCGGTGCCTCGATGCTGGGCATCCGTCCAGTGATGGAGCTGATGTTCTGGTCCTTCCACTCGGTGGCCTTTGACCAATTGGTTAGCAATGCCGCCTGCGTGCGCTACATGTCCGGTGGCCTGATCAACTGCCCCATCGTGGTGCGTGGTCCTGCCAACGGCGGCACGGCAGTGGGTGCCACTCACTCGCACATCCCCGAGGGCATGTTCGCTGCCTTCCCCGGTCTCAAGGTGGTGGCTCCTGCCACCCCGGCGGATGCCAAAGGGCTGATCAAGGCAGCCATTCGCGACAACGATCCGGTGTTTTTCATGGAAAACACCCTCCTCTACGGCACCACCGGTGAAGTGCCGGATCCTGCTGATGGTGATTTCGTCATTCCACTCGGCGTGGCTGATCTGAAACGCGAGGGCACGGACCTTTCCCTGATCGCCCACGGTCGCTCGGTGATCCACTGCCTGGAAGCTGCTGAGACCTTGCAACGCGAGCACGGCATTTCCTGCGATGTGTTAGATCTGCGCACCATTCGGCCGCTCGATCAGGAAGCCATTTTGAAAACCGTGCGCAAGACGAACCGCGTGGTGTTGGTCGATGAGTCCAAGGCCTTCGGCGGTGTGTCCGCGATGGTGGCGACCTTGATCCAGGATCATTGCTTTGATGACCTAGATGCGCCGATCAAGCGTGTGACTTCACTCGACGCTCCGGCGATTTACTCGCCGCATGTCGAGGCCGATCAGTTGCCGAATCCGCGTCGTATCGTGGAGAAAGTGCTGACCATTGCCTGAGCAAGATTCTTGATGCAAAACGTATTTTCTATTTGACCATACCCCCATCACCTGAATTACTATCATCCCTGTCATGAAAAACCTTTTTCTGTGCTCTCTTCTTGCCGTGACCGCTCTTGGTCTTTCCTCCTGCTGCTGTCTGCTTGGTAGCAACAACTCCTACAGTACCAAGGAGACTTATGTGGCTCGCTACAAAACAGTGACCAAGGAAGTTCAAGTTTCCACGGGTGCCAAAGGCGGCATCGAGACACGCATCGTGAAAGAGAAAGTGCCGGTATACAAAACCCGCTACGTCACCACCCGCGTGGGCTGCGTGCGTTCCTATTGCAGCCGTGATGCCGCTTGCGGTACCACCAGCGAAAACATCATGAAAATGGCCTCCACCCAGGGTGCCACTGGCAGCCCGCACATCGGCCTGGTTCCCACCATGAAGCCTCTGGCTCCTTGATTCTGGATCAACGGAATTTTTACCAAAGCGCGCGGTGATGACCGTGCGCTTTTTTTGTGCGTGCTGATTCGACAGAACGGATGGCACCCGCTATCATGATGCCATGACAATGTTTCGCCTGCTCGTGGGAATGTGCATGTGTGTTTTGATGACAGAAGCCGCAGAGTGGCCGGAATCATCGCATACCCGCTGGCAAGCCATCATGGGCCCCCACACTTGGGTGATGTGGTTGGATCGGGACGATCAGGTGCTGACGGCAGCCTGTTATGATCCTGTGCAGAACAAATCCGTTGCGCTTGAAGGCACCTATGACGAGGAAACGGGCCAACTCGGGCTCAAGGAGATCATCATCGATCCGAATGGTGAATATCGCACCGCGCCCTGGTTTTCCGGACGCTGGACCAAAGGCTCCATCACCGGCGCGATGGCCGCGAAAGTCGAGGAGGGACCACGATCAGTCACATGGAATGAAGTCTATCCCCAGGGGTGCGAGCCGGTGGTGAGGAAGCAAGTGGCGGCGGAAAATGTGAGGATGGCGGATACGAAAAAAACCGGGATTCAGGTGAAGTGCCGCTATCTCCAATTGGCGCGTGAGGGTCCTGCCGCACTTCTCATCAACAATCAACTGCGTGTCATGGCCTTTCATGCGGGTGTCCCGGATCAGAAAAAGCGCGCCCAGATCATTCCCACGGCGGCGGACATCGAGGCCCGCCTGTGGGAGCGCTGTGCGGAAAAGCAGGCCGCGTCCCCTTGGCGTGAAGGATACCTGGATCGGTGCGACTACCACCAATCGGTGATGTGGAACGAGCGTCAATTGTTATGCGTGCGCGAATCCACGGAGACCTATGCCGGCGGTGCGCACGGTTATCATTTCTATCGATTCCATGTATTTTCCCTGGTCAGCGGTGAGCGATTGACCTTGAACGATGTGTTGCTGCCAGGATACCAGGGACCGCTGCTGGCTTGGGCCCGTGCGGATCTGCTGCGACAAGCTGGATGCGAGCCTGGCAGGCCGTTGACCGAAGCCGGTTTGGAAAAAGACCAACTGGCACTCAACCAAAACTGGTGGATCGATGGCCGTGGTCTGGGCTTCAACTACGCTCCGTATGAAATCGCATGCTACGCCCGTGGCATGGTGGAGTTTCAATTCACATGGAAACAGATGCAGCCGTGGTTGAAGCCGGATGCCGCTTTGTCGCCCTTGTTGGAAGGCGCGGAAAATCGTTAGAAACTGTAAGCATAGGACACGCCCACGCTGTTCACACCACCGCTGTCGAAGGTGCCGAAGCCACCCGAGTGATGGGAAATGTAGAAAATGATCTGATGCTGGGGCGCATCCGGCAGTGAGAAGGCCAGTTGAATGGGCAGGTTGAACTTCAGGTGCGAGCGGTCCTCACCGGGGTGGCGTTGTTTGTCCATCGCATAAATTTCTGATGCATACGACAGACCCAGTCCGGCGGCGAAGGTGGTGCGGATGCAGTGATTCCAAGGGAAATCCACCCAACGGAATTGCAGTGAGGCGTTGTACACCAAAAACGGGTCACGCGCGTTTTCATCCACGAGTTCCAGGCACAAGGGCATTTCCAACCATGGAGCGAACTGTTTGCCGAACAGCTCGAATGGCAGCTCGGTGAGTTTTTTCGTCGCGGTGAATTGATAAGTCGTGGCTCCCGCATCTCCGTCCTCAATGTCCATCACCCCTTCGATGAAATCATCGATGTCATTTTCCGTCATGGCGGCCACACCGAACTCGAAGGTCCAATCCACGGGCGGATTCATATTCTCGAAATTAATCAACGCTTCTGTCTCTGCGTGGGCCGCAAAGTTCATCAACGCGGAGCATGACAGCGAGAGAAGAAAAAATTTCATGAGCGCTAGCATGGAATGACACGCAGGCGTGGTCAAGCCATGAAATTGTAAGATGGCGCGATCCGTTGCATCGGCGAATGGCGAGGATGATGCCTGAATTGTCACAAACGACGGATGCGGATGTCCTTGTACCAGGCCGGGTCATTGTGGTCGGTGAGCATGACTTTTCCTTTGCCCGGGGCGAAGCCGGTTTTGTTGCGGAACTTGCTGGCAGCGAGAGCGGTTTTCCACGCATCCGATGTGGCATCGAATTCCACCACCATGGTGTTGTTGAGGAAATGCTGGATTTTGCCTTGTTTCACAACGATGCAGCTGTGGTTCCATTCGCCCGCGGGCCGGAGTGGTTTGTCAACAGCCGCGGCTTTGAGGTCGTAAATGCTGGCCGTGGCGTGATGGCTACCGGGTTTGCCATCAGGATGGTTGCCGTCATCGATCATTTGATACTCCAGACCGAGCCACTCTTTGCCTACGGCGCTGACCCAGTATTTCACACCGTTGTTGCCTTTTTTCTGGATTTTCCACTGCCACTCCAACTCAAAGGATTCGTATTCCTCCGCCGTGACGAGGTTGCCACCTTTACCACCCCCGCTGAGGTGCAGGGTGCCCTCCTCGACACTCCATCCCTCACCAGGCGGCTTGCCATCCACGGTGGTCCATCCTTGGAGCGTCTTGCCATCGAACAGCGACTGCCAGGCGCCTTCAGCCGCCGGTGCCATCATCATGCCGGACAGCCAGACGATCGATACGAGTGAAAACCATTTTTTCATAAGTGGTATTCCATACGCGCAGACGGGTCTGGTTCTAGCCTGAAATTTCCGCGGTGACGGATTTGCGAAATGCGGAATGTGTGCGATAGCATGGCCTGCCCATGACTGAGATCACCGAGACCACCGCCACGCCTTCGCGGGCTTTCATGCCCTATCCGGTGTCCACCTTGAGCCCGCCTATCGTGCCCAATGACTTGAGCAGCTTCAAATCCCGGGGCATCAGCGAGGTGCAGCGCGATCTCCAGCAAAAATTGCGTGAACTGCGGGAGGAATATTTGCGTGCGATCGATCACTTCAATTGGAACAAACTGGTCTATGAGGCGTCCATCCAGTTCGAACCGGTGGTGGGGCAAACCTATCATCTCTATGCCATGAGCCGTGGCAATGTTCTTTCCATGATCGCGCCCCATGAGTGGCCCATGCGCCATCTGGCCACCGTACGACTGAATGTGGACCGCCAATGGAAGGTGGAAACCCTCGGAACCGATGTGGATCCGCGCGACATTTTCGGCACAAGGGACCTGGCGGACGATGAGTAGGCGGATTCTTACCGCCGCTGCGGTGGAGATGTCATGAGGCTTTTGTCGCATGCGATCGCGCTCCATCACCAGTGATCTGGTGGCGGGTGTGCTGATGGAACGGATCGTTTGATGGAGTGATTCGGTTCATTGGTTTCAAAAAATCAGGAAAAGAGGAATGTCTTTTTCATCGAAATCATCTTGATCTAGCAAAGAATGCGGGACATTTGGCAATTTTATGGTTGTTAGAGAGCTTCATTCATACGAAGCTGGCACCCCGTCCCCCAGATGAAGATCGTTCACACCCTCATTTTTTTCGTCGCTCTTGTGCCGATGGCTTTGCTGCATGCCGAGCCTGCGGCCAAGCTTCTCATTGTGCGCCACACCGAAGGGGGAACAGTAACGGATTACCACTACACCAGTCTTGCGGGCACCACCCGTCTCGAACGTCATGGCGCTGCCACGGTCCCAGCCTCTCCGTGGAATCTCATCGATCATGCGACCGCAGATATCACTGTGATCCGCCCGCACAATCAGAGCATCAGCAAAATCGCGGCAGCGGACTTCGCAGTGAAATCCACGCGCTCCCCAGCCGATGCAATGGCGAATCTCCCGGACACGGCAGGCTTGCCGCCAGAAGTCGCTGCGGCAATTCAAGCGGCCCGCGAAAGACTCTCCCAACCCGGAGGCAGCTCACCCGCTGCGCCTCAGACCACGAGCGGACGCATCGGGCCCGATCCCGCGCTGCTTCCCAAAGGCCCAGACAATTCCCCCGTGCCAGCGCCTGTCATTCCCAGCATTCCCGCCATCCCGAAAATCCCCCCAACGCCTGTGATGCCAGCGCCGCCGGTCACGCCCGGCGCCCCCGCGCCGCCCGCGATCCCCCCTGCCCCCGCCCTCCCCATGATTCCGCAAGCTAGTATCCCCGGAGCGATGCCTCCGATGATGCCTGCGGGCGGCATGATGCCGGGGCACGAAGATCCCTCGGTGGGCCAACTCATCGCTCACAAGGAATCACGCAGCATTCACGGCTTCGCCTGCGTCCGCCATGTTTTGCGCTTGGACCGCTCGCTGGAGCTTGAGCTCTGGTTGACCACCTCGCCGGAGCTGCCGCCCTTTTACCTCCTCACGTGGGACGGGCCGCCGCGCTTCGGCCCGCGCGATCCGCTCCAAGAATGGCCCCACCGCATTCGCGAAGCAGGAAAATTCCCTGTCCTCGCCATCCTGCGCGAGGCTGTGACCACTGACCCTGCTTTGCCCGATGGCGCCGTCCCGCCCGCGCCAAATGAACTGGCCCGCTGGGAAATTCTGGAGATCAAAGCCGCGACCCCGGCGTTAGATTTTTTCAAAATCCCGGAAAATTTTCTCCACCATAAACGTCCCTCACTCTAACAACTCATCATCCGCATGATCAAAACGCACATCTTCCTCAGCACCCTTCTGCTCGCGGCTACTGCCATTCACGCCCATGCGCAAGGCGGCAGCCTCACTCCTCCGCCCGGCCCTCCCACCGCGACGATGAAACCCCTGGATCTCGTCGAGCCACGCATTCCACTGGTGGCTGGCTCGCCCGGCGTCAGCGTCAATAATACGACCAATAGCATCATCATCAGCCAACCAGGCTCTTACTATCTCACCAAAAATCTTCAGATCACAGGCAATGCCCATGGCATCGAAATCCAGGCGGACAACGTATCGCTCGATCTGATGGGGTTTGCCATCATCGCACCGCCTACGGGAAATGCAGGGATCGGGATTTATGATCTAGGATCAAATAACCAAGTGAGAAATGGATCGATCCGATCGACAACGACTTTTGATGGTCTGAATTTCTCACCATCAGGTTTTTCGGGTGGTTTCTACAATGGCGCTGCCGGCTTCAATACCCGCGTTGATAATCTAATGGTCAAGGGTGTCATCACAGACGGCATTGGTGTTTCCGGGCGCAATGGCGTTGTTTCCAACTGCAGAGTGGAGATATCTGCCGGTTACGGAATATCCGTCTCTGGTCTCGTTTACAATTCTTCTACAGTATCGACTGCTTCGAACGGTATCTTTGCTTTCCTTGTGACGAATTGCACGGCAGAGGGTGCTTATGGTGCGGCCATCAGTGGAAATGTCGTAAGCAACTCCAGGGGCAGTGCAGCAGGGGTAGGTGCAAACTCCAGAGGAATCAGCGCTGATGTCGTGGAGAGCTCTCAAGGCTTCAGCACAAACAGTCAAGGTATCGCAGCTGAGTCGGTTCACGCTTCATACGGTCAATCCACTTCCAGCAGTATTAGTAACAATGGGATTTCAGCCACCCGAGTCGTCACGGCATCTTACGGAGGATCATTCAGAGGAATGGGTATCGATTGTCAAAATGGCATGGTGACGGCATCCTACGGAACATCCGCTAGTACCACGTCAACCATGCGCGGCATTCGCGGTACTGTGGTCTCTCAATGCTACGGAGAATCCACAGTCACGGGTGGGGGACACGGCATCGAGGCCACCCGCAGTGTGACAAGTTCATACGGCACCACTCTGGGTCTCAACGGGATCGAGTGCCTGGGTGGCATGGTAGTAGCTTCCTACGGCAAAACCACTCACAATTCGAATGCGTCGCATGGTATTCGTGGTGCTGTGGTTGTTCAGTCATACGGAGAAGCTATCGGAAGCCTTACCGGTCACGGCATTCTGGGCATCCGCAACGTGACAGATTCCTATGGCGATTCCGAGGGATTTAATGGCATCGATTGTCAGAGTGGAACCGTGACCTCTTGCTACGGTACGACAGATAAAAATTCACCTGGCGTTCGTGGCATCCGGGGCGCTGTGGTTTCACATTGCTATGGCTCAGCCAGTGGCACAGATGGCGGTAACGGCATCGAGGGCATTTATAGCGTCACAGCGTCCTATGGTCAATCTGCTGGGAGAGTGGGAATCTTTTCCGCTGCTGGTACGGTATCGGATAGCTTTGGTTTGACGTCTGGAGGCATTGCTGCAGCCATGGGGATTAATGCGCAAATTGTGACCAACAGTCGGGGATCTTCCAGCAACACATTTGGGGGCGAAGGGATTCTCGCAAATACCCTGGCGATGAATTCCTCGGCTGTCTCCTCAGGCTCACATGGCATGAGTGTCACTCGCTCCGCGCAGAACTGCTACGGCTTCACCAGTGCCACATCCACGAGCGCTCATGGCATTTTCTCGGGAGAAGGTAGTCTGACTAACTGCTGGGGCTGGAGCAACGGGACTGGCGGTGGTTCGGGCATCCACGCGCGGATCGTTACGGGATCAACGGGCTTTGCGGCAGCGGGTGCGCTGCATGGTATCAATGCCCGCATCGTTCATACTTCTTATGGACACCGCGCGTCTTCTGTTGGTGGCAAATTTGGTCTGCGGGCGGCGCAAGCCCACTTCTCAGAAGCGGTCAACGGGCAAGAGATCACCACCGCTGCGCCGTAAACACGCCCCAGCGCTCATTTTCCCCTGCCATGATAAAACCGTCATTCTTTCTGTTCCTCACCCTCGTCATTCCCTTGCGGGGCGACACGACTTTTGACAATGCAGCGAAATTCGCCTGGGGCGGAAATACCGGCTGGATCAGCTTCCGGCACGATCGCCCGTCTTCACCGGAGGGCATTGTCTTCGGCGGGGCGTTTCTATCTGGCCTCGCATACTCCGCGAATCTCGGCTGGATCAACCTCGGCGATGGCACTCCTGCCAATGGTCACACCTACTCCAATGCCACCGGCACGGACTTTGGCCTGAACCACGATGGCGCGGGCAATCTTTCCGGCTTGGCGTGGAGCGCCAATACCGGGTGGATCAACTTCGGCTGGGCTACCGCAGCTGATCCGAACCGCCCGCGCGTGAACCTCCTCACCGGAGCATGGACCGGCATGGCATGGGGTGCCAACACCGGCTGGATCAATCTTGGCACCAACCTGCTCACCACCCAGTCCCGTCTGGATGTGGATAGCGACAATGACGGCATGCCCGACTGGTGGGAAACGCGCCTTTTCACCAATCTCACCACCGCGAATGCCACCAGCGACAAGGATGGAGATGGTGCCAGTGATCTCGCCGAGTACCTCGCTGACACCCATCCGAACAATGCCAGCAGTTTCCTCAAAATCGTCGCCCACAGTCACAACCTCGGCATTTCCCAGACGACGCTAGAGTTCACTACCACACCCACCCGGCTCTATCGCATTGAGTTTTCTAACACCCTGGCCAACTCCTGGACCGACTCCGCGCTGGGCACCTTCGCGCCGGATGCCGGAGTCACCACGACCAAAATCATCACCTACCCCGGTCATCCGAAAAAATTCTTCCGCGCCATCGCCATCGTGCCCCTGGCGCAGTAAGGGAGATATTTTGCCACACCTCATCTCCGGGTTTCATGGCTTTCTAACCAATGTGTGAAGGCTCAAAAAACTGCTAGACTTGTGGCGGAATCTATCTAAATTATGCACGATTTTTGCTTGTGCACATGACCCCCACTCAAGACTTATGAAATCTCTCCTCTCGCTCTGTTTCGCCTAACTTCTGGCAAGCCTCGCCCTTGCCGCACCCGATACGGTTGATTCCTCCTTCGCCCAGACGGCTGGCCAGGTGTTCGCGGCACCGTAATACGGCGGCATCTCATCCGTGCTCGTCCAGCCCGATGGAAAAACCCTCTTCGGGTCTAACGAAATGCAGGGCAACGTGAACGGCAACCCTCTCGCCCTGCCGCTCATCCGTTTCAATCCCGACGGCACGGTGGACAATACATTTTTTGCCGACAACCAAGCATCAGGCTCCGATTCAGGCATCTACTATGAGAACGAAGGCTGGCCCGAAGTGCACGCCCTCGGTTTGCTCTCCGACGGCAAAATCGTCGCCGCCGGCGTGATGCAGGGCGTGCGCACCGGCACCTTCGCCAATCCCGGCACATTCCTTCAGTCGAACTCCATCGTCCGCTTCAATCCCGATGGCACCATCGACACCACCTTCCAAACCGCAGGCACCACTCCTTGGCCCACAGGCGGGTTGAACTACATAGAGCACGTCGTCATCCAGCCGGATGATAAAACCCTCGCCCTCGGCGGCTTCGGCGGCTTCCGCAATACCTTTCTCGGAGTCACCATCATCCGTTACGGCATCGCCCGCTTGAATGTCGATGGCTCGGTCGATACCACGGTGCCGCAAATCAACGGCAGCAACCCCATTGAAATTCTCGCCCGCGACTCGCATGGCCGCATCTACCTCGGCGGCGCCTTCACCTCCATCAACACCGGCTCCGGCAACGTCACCCGCAACCGCATCGCCGCTTTCAATGCCGATGGCTCCCTCATCACCAGCTTCGATCCCGGCACCGGCCTCAACGCCGGAGCGCACCGCATCCGTCTCGACTCCCAAGGCCGCGCTTGGGTGGTCGGAAGTTTCATCACCTACCGTGGCGTCACCGTCCCCCGTATGATCGTGCTCAACGCCTTCTCCACCGACCTCGCCGCACCGCCCGCCGATCCCTTCCTGCCCTTCGTTGCCCCGCTCCCCGAGGGCCAGCGCGGCGAAACCAATGACCCCGATGGCGATGACATTCCCAACCTCCTCGAGTTCGTCTTCGGCAGCAATCCCGCCGGCTTCACCCCCATGCCCGCCATGCCCACCAGCACCGCTCTTGGCTCGGCCATTTCCGGATCGTTAGATCCCGCGAAAACCTATCGCATCGTCGAGCTGGAAACGCCGAAAAACACCCAAGGCGTCGCCATCACGCTGGGAGTCTCTCAAGACCTCACCTTCACCGATGGTGCCACCGCCACCGAATTCGGCGCCCGCACCGATAACGGTACGACCGAGACCCGCCGCTACTACCTCACCCCCGCCGTGGACGATGCCTCCAAACTCTTCTGGCGCATCGAAGGCACCCGCTGACGTGGCACTGTGGCATGGCGGATTGCATCCTCCATGCCAATCAACATCATGCAAGGGCATGGCGCTTGCCCTCAGGGTGCTGGGCGATCAAGCTAGGGAGGTGGATTCGACCTAACGATTTCGACACCTCAAAGTTAAGGGTAATCACTCGTGATCTCAGCCCAATCGAACAGAATTTCAGAATTTACAGAACTGAAACATTGGGGGGATCGGTGATTGTCTTCTTTCTGAAATAAAAAATCAGTGATTTCAGTGGATCTCAGTGTATCAGTGGTAAAAAAACGAGGATCACGCTTGTCGATCGACTCCCTGGCTTGATCGCCGTGCCTCAGGGTGCTGGAGAATCAGATTGTCACCCGGAGGAGCCTGTGATAGCAGGTGGATGAATGAACGGGAATGTCGCGTATCGCGCCAGTGCGTGGCATGGGTGGTTTCAGGGGCTGATCCGCAGGCTTTATTACAGCCGCATCACGGTGCACGGGCGCGAACATCTGCCGACCTCGGGGCCCTTGCTGCTCTTGTTGCTTCATCGCAATGGCGCGGTGGATGGTTTCGTCTATCGAATGCTATGGCCGGAGATTTGTTATACGCTCAAGGCCAACCTGCGTAAATCGTTGCTAGGGCGGGTGTTTTTCGATGGCTTGGAAATCGTGCGCAGGGAAGATGGCGCGGATGCCGATGACAATCGCGCGGTGATCACGCAGTGTGTGGAGGTCCTGCGGCAAGGAGCCGCGTTGGGGATTTTTCCGGAAGGCACCAGCAAGCTGGGTCCGGCGCATTTGCCCTTTCGCAGCGGCGCGGCCCGCATCGCGTCGCAATACCGCAGCGAGCGGGATGACCTCCGTGTGCTGCCCTGCGGCATTCATTACGAACGGGCATGGGCGTTTCGCTCGCGCGTGGAGATCATCATCGGTGCACCCGTCGCGCTGGCAGCGGAGGAATCGTTAGGCGCGATCCGGCGGAAATTCACCGCCGCGCTGGAAGCAGTGGGAGCGAATTTCCCCGATGCCGCCACCCAGCAACTCGCCGAACGCATGGCCTATGCGGCAACCTTGGGCACGCCACATGCGTATGCAAACGTGCTGCAGCAATGCGCGGCGGGCATTCCCGCGGAGATCCGGCAGGCCGAGGAAACGTGGGAAAAACGTTGCGCCGGGCGACGCCTGTGGCGACATCAGGGTGTGCCTCTGTTTCCATTGCGATCCGTGATGTTGTATGTCTTGGCGGCGCTGGGATTGAGTTTGGTCGTGCTGCCGGGAATGGTGGTGCAGTGCGTGCCGCTGGGCGTGGCGGCCATCGCCGGAAAGACATTCGCGGATGATACGAATGTGATCGCGCTGTGGCGTGTGCTGACGGGCGTGCCGATGGCTTTGCTGTGTAATGTGGCGCTGGCGGCTGTGTTGCTGTGGTGGGGTGCCTGGTGGTGGCTGCCTGTGGCATGGACTGTCAGTCTTGGTATGTGGTTTTTTTGGTATCGCTGGAAAAAAACGATGGTCGTGGCGATGAATGGGATTTTTCATCGGGATCTGCGCACGGCGGCGCTCGAGTGGCATGCGGCGGTTTTGAAAGCACTGGGTTTATGAATCGGAAATGGCATCATATTTTGCGAAACTACGAGGTGATGTGCCTTGTGCTGTTAGGCAGTCTCGCGTTGCGCCTGCTGCTCGCAGGGGCGTATGCCGAAATGATGCTGTATGCCGTTCTGGGAGCGGTGGGCATCGCACTGGCGATTTGGGCACCGCGCTCTGAGGAATCATGGCGCGAGCGTTTGCGCCTTTTGTGGTATCCGGTCCTGATCAACGTGGTCTATGCGCGACTGGGCACGACGATGGCCTCCATCGGCTACGAATCGCAGGACGCGGCCTTGCTGGCGTGGGATGAACGATGTTTCGCCCGCACCCCGGCGGAGAGTTTGATCCCTTACACACAGCCATGGCTCACGGAGTGTGTGAGCGTTTGCTATCTGCTGTTTTTTCCCGCCGTGTTGGCCCTCTTCGTCATCGCGCTGTGGCACGGTCCGCGCGGCGGTGTGGCCTTGTTTCGTGGCCTGATATCGCTGTATGCGATCGGGTTCTTGGGATACTCGCTGGTGCCGGCGGCAGGCCCGCATCTCGCTTGGCCGGAGATGTTTCCCGTGTGGAAAGACATGGGATTTTTCACGCGGGTGAATGCGGCATTGGTCGCGCAGGGCAGCAATCATGTCGATGTGTTCCCCAGTCTGCACAGCGGCATCACGTGGTTTTTTCTCGGCTATTGGTGGCGCACGAAGAAGCTGGTGTTCTGGCTTTGTTTGCTGCCTGCTTGCGGATTATTTCTCGCTACACTCTATCTGCGCTATCACTATGGCGTGGATGTGATCGTGGGCATTTTTCTCGGCAGCTTGTGTCTGCGCCTTACCTTTCCCAAAAGCCAATCCCCATGAAACATACCCTTGCCTTCACTGATGCCCTCGCCCAGCGCGCCGAATACACCGGCGGCAAGGGCGCGAATCTCGCTTCGCTCACCAGTGGTGATTTCCCCGTGCCGCAGGGATTTTTCATCGTGGCCGATGCCTATCGCATTTGGCTGGACGGCTGTGAGGATTGGCAGGAACGGGTCATGCGTTTGCCCTTCGACGATGCGGCGGCGCTGGTGCCTGCGGCGGAACAGTTGCGCGATCGACTGCGCGCGGTGCCCTTACCGGAGTCATTGATATGCGAAATCCGCGAGCGCTTGGCAGGCCTGGCTACCGGGGCCTGTTTCGCCGTGCGCTCTTCCTCGACGATGGAGGATCTGGCGCAGTCGGCCTTCGCCGGGCAGCATGATACGTTTCTCAATTGTCGTGGCGAAGAGCAGGTGCTCACGGCAATCCGCGATTGTTTTCTCTCGGTGTGGCATGACCGGGTGATTTCGTATCGGCATCGGCAGGGCTTCGATCCCTGCGCCGCGCAAATGGCGGTGGTGGTGCAGGAAATGGTGCGCTGCGATGTCGCGGGCGTGGCCTTCAGCATCAACCCGATTTCCGGCGATATGAATGTCGCGCTGATCGAAGCGAATCACGGCCTCGGCGAGTCGGTGGTCAGCGGCGAGTGCGATGTGGACGATTGGGAAGTGGAAAAAGCCACCGGCCGGATTCTCTCGCGCAAGATTGCGCAAAAAACCGTGCGCACCGTGTGCCTTGAGGAGGGCGGCGTGGAGCTATTGCCGGTGGAAGAACAGTGGGCCGATGCCCCTTCGCTCAGCGATGCACAACTCGCGCAAGTGACCGATTTGCTGCGCCGCGTGGAAGCGTGGTATCGTTTCCCGCAGGACATCGAATGGGGCTTCTGTGGCGACACCCTGCACTTGTTGCAATCCCGCGCCATCACCACCATTCCGCCGCATTGGACGCGCGATGAATCCGCCGAACGTTTTCCCAACGCGATCACGCCGTTGACCTGGGATTTTGTGAAAAAGGGCTTCAAGCGATCGATGGATCATTCTTTCCGACTGATGGGCTTTCCGCCGTTTTCGGGCGAGTGGTTCGGCATACACGATCACTACATTTACGGCAACCAGAACGCCGTGGATCTCTATGCGAAGCGTATGCCCTTCACCTTGCGATCGCTGCACGACCTGCCGACCCTGATCCCGAAATTGCGCGAGGAATACAGCTGGGTGCAGAGCCTGCCGGTGCAGTGGTCGCGCGATCTCGATTTCTATCTGATCCGGATCGGCGAGTTCATGGCCGAGCCGCTGGATAAAAAAAACCTGCGCGAGCTGTGGGCCTTTGTGCAGGAGGTGCAGCAACACGGTTCGGATTATTTCCTGCCGAATATCGCCATTTCCATCACCCAGGGAGTGCTCTACAAGCTGCTGCATTTCCTGCTGCACGCCCAGTTCGGCGCGGACCAGGGCGCGCAGTTGATGGGCGACCTGCTGGCGTTTTGCGAAACGAAAACGGGCGCCATCAACAAGGAGTTTTTCGAGCTGGCGCAGTGGGTGCATCGCGATGCCCTGTTAGAACAACGCCTGCGCGTGGAGGGCGGCAGCCGCACGTTGTGGGAATCGGGATTGTTGGAAAAAGAACACCACGGCTTTCACCAACGGCTGCTGCGTTTCCTGCGCGATCACGGACACAGGGAAACGGACTTCGATCCCTATCACCCGACGTGGATCAACGTGCCGTGGATCGTGCTCGACCAGATCCGGCTGATTCTCGATGCCTCCAGCGAGCAGACTCCGTCCCAGCGCGAGCGCGAGCTGAAGATCCGCTCGCAATCGGCGGAATACCAGGTGTTCCAGCGCATCCCCGAGGAGTTGCATTTTTTCATGCACGAAATCATCCGCCTCGCGCGACTCTACACCAGCTTGGATGATCTGGAGCACTATCAAACCACGCGACTCGCCCTGCCCATGCGCAAGGGCTTGCAGAAACTCGGCGAGCGCTTGCATCTGCGCGATGTGCTGGAGGAACCGATGGACATCTTTTTTGCCCATGAAGTGGAGATCGCCCAGGCGATCGAGCGCAATGAACTCGGCGAGTGGAAGGAATTTTCCCGACGCGTGCGCGAGCGCAAGCAATCCTGGCGCGAGGCTGTGGAAAAAACACCCGGCTGGGAACCGAATGCCGCGGATGTTCCGCAGGAAGTCGCGGCAGGTGCGGAGCTGCGCGGCACGCCCGGCAGTCCCGGCATCGCCCAGGGTCCCGTGTGCATGGTCTACTCGCCGCAGGATTTCGCCGCGTTTCCGCAAGGAGCAATCCTCGTCGCCCGCACTACCAATCCCGCCTGGACGCCCTTGTTTTACGCGGCCGGCGGCGTCATCACCGAAAGCGGCGGACCACTCTCACACGGTGCCGTCACCGCCCGCGAAATGCGCATCCCCGCCGTGATGTCCGTGCGCGCCTGCCTCTCACAACTGCGCGATGGAGAAATCGTCCGCATCGATGGTGCCCGCGGGATCATCACGCGCATCGAGTGAGCAAACATTTCATTTGCGTGATGCGGAACACATCTGACAAACAAGCGCATGATTCGTCGATTTATTTGAACCATCTTCGTTTTCGTCTAGACAAAAATGGAGTTTTGAAGAGACTTGGAAGTAACAAAAAATGTCTTCCACGTATTCCCATCACTCATCCTCTCTTCGCGACAACCGCCCGAGCAGAGGTAGCGTAGGCTCGTTTCTTCAAAGAGAAATTCAGCCCGGCAGCTTGCTATCGTTCGTCTCCGCATATTTCACTGTCCATGCCTACGAAGCCTTGGCGCAGCAGCTCGAATCCGCCGACAAACTGCGTTTTCTCTTCGGCGAGCCATCCTTTGTCTCGGCCATCAAAGGCGACGACACCAAACAAGCCAATTTCAAGCTAACGGAAAACGGCATCACCATCGCCAAAACCCTGACCCAAGCCCCCGCAGCCAAGGCCTGTGCCGCTTGGATCGAGCGCATGGTGGAGATTCGCTCCATCCGCCAATCCAACTTCCTCCACGGGAAAGCCTATCACATCGAAAATGGCAACGCCTCTAGCGCCATTCTCGGCAGCTCGAATTTCACCGTCCCGGGCCTTGGCCTTGGTTCCAATAGCAATATTGAGCTAAACCTCATCGTCGATTCCGACCGCGATCGCAAGGACCTGAAAAAATGGTTCGAGGAAGTGTGGAATGATGAAGCACTCACCAAGGACGTGAAGGAGGAGGTGCTCACCCATTTGCGGCGTCTCTCCTCGCCAAATTCACCTGAGTTCATTTATTTCCTGACCCTCTTCCACCTCTTCCGCAACGAGCTGGAGGGCAATCAGGAGGTGGATGATGCGCTCAAACGCACCACCTTGCTTGATTCCCAGGTCTGGAAAATGCTCTATTCGTTCCAGCAGGACGGTGCCAAAGGTGCCATCAACAAGCTTCTCGATTACAACGGTTGCATCCTTGCGGACAGCGTCGGCCTCGGCAAAACCTATGAGGCGCTCGCCGTCATCAAATACTTCGAGCTGCGCAACAAGGAGGTTCTCGTGATCTGTCCCAAAAAATTGCGCGAGAACTGGGTGGTCCATCGCAGCAATCACACCTTGTCACAGTTCCCTGAGGACAAGTTCCGCTACACCGTGCTCTCCCACACCGATCTCTCGCGCGATGGTGGCGAATCGGATGGCCATGACCTCAAAAATTTCACCTGGGGCGCGTATGACCTCGTGGTCATCGATGAATCGCACAATTTCCGCAACAACTCGGTCGGCAAGCCCAAGGCCGATGGCTCACCCCGGCGCACCCGCTACGAACGTCTGCTCGAAGACGTGATCCGGTCCGGTCAGAAAACCAAGGTCCTCTTGCTCTCGGCCACCCCGGTCAACAATCAGATTGCCGACCTCAGAAATCAGATTTCGTTCATAGCCGGGGGCGACGTGGCCCGCTCCGAGAATCCCGCGCACGACGGCGCTTTCGCCAAAAACCTGGGCATCCCCAGCATCAAAGAAACCACGCGCAAGGCTCAGGCCAAGTTCACCAACTGGACGAAGAAGCCGGCCGCAGAACGAAATGCCCGCGATCTCATTCACGAGCTTGGAACCGATTTCTTCGCCCTGCTCGATGGACTTTCCATCGCCCGCTCCCGTGCCCAGATCAAGCGCTACTATGCCAAGGAAATGGAGCGCCTCGGCGGCTTTCCCCAGCGCAACAAGCCAACAGCGGAATATCCTCACATAGACACGCAGCGCGATTTCATTTCCTTCGGTGAGCTTGATAAAAAAATCAGCTCTCTCACCCTCAGCCTCTACCATCCCAGTTCTTTCCTGAAAGAGAATCTGCCGGATGCGGTGCGCGCGCAGTACGAATCAAAGATTGGAAATTTCAACCAAGAAGGCCGCGAGCGCATCCTCATCTGCATGATGAAGATCAATTTCCTCAAACGCCTCGAAAGCTCCATCGACTCGTTCCGCCTCACCCTGGAGCGCACCATCGAAAAAATCGATAGGCTGGAAGCCAAGATCAAAGCCTTTGAGGAATCGCGCGATTCGAATCCGACGTATGACTTCGCCAATTTGTCGGATACCGACTTTGATGATCTCGATGTGGATCCGGAGGACTTTGAAATCGGCGGCAAGCATAAGATCAACCTCGCCCACCTCAATCTCCCCGATTGGTTGCTGGCTGTGCGCCAGGATCGCGCCCAGTTGCAGAACCTCTACGATCACTCGAAGCCCGTCGTTCCCGCACGGGATGCCAAGCTGGCCCGCGTCCGCGAAATCATCACGCAAAAGGTGAAACAACCCGCCACCAACAAAGACGGCAAGCCCGTGCGCAAGGTGATCGTTTTCACCGCCTTTTCGGATACCGCCCGCTACCTCTATCAAAACCTATCGTCCTACTGCCGCGAGACGCTCCAGGTCCACACCGCGCTCATCACCGGCGATGGAAACAACCGCACTTCTCTGGGACAAACCGATTACGAACACATTCTCACCAACTTCTCCCCCATCTCGAAAAACCGCGATCGCAAGCCCTCCCTGCCGCAAGACGAAGAGATCGATATCTTGATCGCCACGGACTGCATCTCGGAAGGCCAGAACCTGCAGGACGCGGACCTGCTCATCAACTACGACATCCACTGGAATCCCGTGCGCATCATCCAGCGCTTCGGGCGCATCGACCGCATCGGCTCGAAAAACAAATTCGTCTCTCTCATCAATTTCTGGCCCACGGAAGACCTCGATCTCTACCTGAACGTGAAAAACCGTGTTGAGGATCGCATGGCCCTGGTGGACCTCTCTGCTTCCGGCGAGGACAATCTCCTGGCCTCGGATCAAATCGATGACCTCATCAAAAACGACCTGCTCTATCGCAACAAACAGCTCCGCGATCTCCAGAAAGGAACGCTCGATCTGGACGAGATCGATGAAGCGGGCATATCCCTCGCCGACTTCTCCCTCGCCGATTTCCGCATGGATCTGCTGCGCTTTCTGGAGAACAACCGGGACATGCTGGAGTCCGCCGAGCTTGGTTTGTTTGCCGTCGTGCCGCCGGATCCGCAGCTCCCCATTTCTCAGCCCGGCATTCTCTTCTGCCTGCGCCAGCGTGATGACAAGCGCCCCACCGAGGTCAATCCCCTCGCCCCCTACTATCTGGTCTATGTGCTGGATGATGGCAATGTCCGCCTCACCTTCATGCAGCCCAAGCAGTGCCTGGAGCTCTTCCGCACGCTCGCCTCCGGCCATGCCTCTGCCTTCGTCCAGCTCTGCGATGCCTTCGATGCCCGCACGCAGAACGGCCAGGACATGTCCCATGAAACCAGGCTCCTGGACAGCGCCGTGGAGTCCATTCAGCGCACCTTCGCCCGCCGCGCCGCCACCTCCCTCTTCTCCGGCCGCGATGGCCTTCTCCCCAAGACCAGCGAAACCCCCTCGTCCTCCGATGACCTGGAACTCGTCACCTGGCTGGTCATCATGGGGCCTCCCGAATCGTAGCTTTCCTCATTTATTTCGTTTACTTTTTGCAAACAATCGTTTACCAATAGCGAACAATGAACGCGCTCACCGATCTCTTTCCCAAGGCAAAAGCGGAAATCTTCCGCCTGCTCTTCGCGCAGGGAACGCCGGAGATCTACCTGCGCGACCTCGCCCGCATGGCGGAATTAAGCCCCGCCACCCTGCAAAAAGAACTCACTGCTCTCGCCGCGAAAGAGTTGGTCCTCAGCCGCCGCGATGGCAATCGGCTCTACTACCGAGCCAATCCCGCCCACCCGCTCTATCCCGAACTCCACGGCATGGCGCTGAAAACCACCGGCATCACCACCACCTTGGCCCAGGCCCTCGCCGCAGTCCCGGGCATTGATGTGGCACTCATCTTTGGCTCCATCGCCGCAGGCACAGCCCACATGCAGAGCGACATTGACGTGCTCATCCTCGGCCACATCGGCCTGCGCGCACTCACACCCGTGCTGCGCCAAGCCTCCGAGACACTGGGCCGAGAAATCAATCCCCTTTGCTTCACCCCCGAGGAATGGCAAGAAAAACTCCACAAAGGTGACGCCCTCGCCCTGCGCATCAGCGCTGAACCCAAACTCATGCTGAAAGGAAGCTACTCCACACTGATCACTGCTCACTCAACACTTTCCACACATCCCCGAACTCCGGACCTTCACCAAAACCCTCCGCGATGATGTCATCACCTGGCTCAAAGCAAACCAACCAACTCTCATGCCATAAGGTCGAGCCCACGTCTTTTGCAACCTAATGAAAGTCACCATCCATATCACCGAGCAAGAATGGAATGAAATCGTTTCCTTCACAGGCCTCACCCAGAAAGGACCTGCGGTACGCAAATTCCTCACCGACTCCCTGCAATTGCTACGACGCAGACAAATCGCCGCTAAGTTTCTCTCTGGCGAATGGTCCGCCGAATTCCCCGACTACGAACTTTCCCAATCCAAGGAACTTCATCACACAAAACCACACTGATCCCTTGTCACCTCCGACCGTAGGGAGATGAACGAACGCAGTATCCCTGATCCTGAGTCAATCTACTCCAAACTTTCAGCGTTTCAGCTTTTCAAAATTTCAGTTTTTTTCTTCTCATGCCCGATCTCCGCCAAAACATCCAATCCGCACTCCAAGCCTTCACCGCAAGATCAGTCAACGAGGCTGCACACGGACTCTTCACGACACTCGGTTATCAAAGCGAGCGCACTCTCGATTTTGGATCAGTCTCGGAATTTTGTGCGGAGCACGATAAGAATAAGCTCCTCGCCCCTTTCAACCCTGAGAACAACTGGAAGCAAATAAGTTTGGTTTTCCAGCTCACTGGAGACGACATCAAAAAAGGAAGCTCCACTCAGTTAAGTCTGCTGGATCCAGACCCGGCAGATCTCTCGAAGCGGCAAATTCAATCCTACCTCTTCATTGCGATCGAGCTGAAAGCCCCTGCGGACAATAAGCTCCGCACTCGTACGGATCTTTGCGAAATCGCGCGGTCCATCAACCGCTTGTTCCCGATGCCGGCACTCATCCTATTCAAGGAACAGGATTTCATTTCGATCGCCATCACCTACCGGCGAACGAACAAAAAAGACACCTCCAAGGATGTTGTTTCCCGCAAGGTTACTCTCATCAAAGACATCCGCTTTGCATCGCCTCATCCAGGCCACTTGGCCATTCTTGAAGATTTTGCTCTTCCGACACTCAGCGTATTCCGTGGTCGCGACATCAAAACCTTCGCCGATCTCGATACCGCATGGAACGAGTCTCTCTCGGTTGAGCTCTTGCGTCGCAGGGCCTACCAGATGCTCGCCGATTGGTATTTCTGGGCACGCCAACACGCGCAATTTCCACCGGATGCACTGCCCGATGCCGATGGCAAACCTTCGCTCCATCTCATTCGCCTTCTGACCCGTGTCATTTTCTGCTGGTTCGTAAAAGAGAAAACGCTGCCCAATGGCAAACCACTCATCCCCTACGACCTTTTTGACACACCACGCATCCAGGAAATCCTGAAGGACTCTTCAGCCGATGCAAACACCTACTACACGGCGATCCTCCAAAACTTGTTTTTTGCCACACTCAACACTGAGATGGACAGCGAGGAGAAGCAGGAAACTCGGCGTTTTGCCCGTAAGGTAAAGGAAGACCACATGGTTCACACTCTCTGGCGACATCAGGAACAACTGAACGACCCCGCAGCCTTCGCCAACCTCGTCCGGGGCGTGCCCTTTCTGAACGGCGGCCTCTTCGAGTGCCTCGATGATCGTGTCGAAATCGAAGGCACGAACCAGACCCGGGAAATCCGCGTTGATGGGTTTTCCACTAATCCGAACAAGCATCCGAAAATCCCGAATTTTCTCTTTTTCGGCGAGAGTCGCTTTGCAAATCTTTCCGAAGAGACCGGCTCGAAACGATCAGCGGTCAAAGTCTATCCTTTGCTATCCATTCTCAATAATTTCGTCTGGACCATTACAGAAAGCACGCCGCTGGAAGAAGAGGTCGCACTTGATCCCGACTTGTTGGGAAATGTTTTTGAGAACCTACTTGCTTCCTACAATCCTGAGACTGGCACCGTGGCCCGCAACGCTACAGGCTCTTTCTATACACCGGACTACGTTGTCGATTGGATGATCGACAAGGCTTTGCTTCCGCTTTTAGTCAAAGCTCTGCCGCCCAAGACCAAGAACGCCGATGCGCGTGTGCGACGTCTGTTGGATTGGAACGACTCCGGACATGATTTCAAAGGCGCGGAAATCCCCGCACTGATCGACTGCATTTCCAAGCTGCGTGCCCTAGATCCCGCATGCGGCTCCGGCGCCTTCCCCATGGGACTACTCAAAAAAATGGTGCGTGTCCTCACCAAGCTCGATCACGACAATACTCTCTGGAAACAAAAACAAACGGAAATTGCCGAGCAGCTTGATAGCGCACCGGCACGCGAACAGGCACTAGCCGCCATCGAACGTGCCTTTGCCCGCAATCATGACGATTATGGTAGAAAACTCTACCTCATTGAAAACGGAATCTACGGAGTGGATATTCAGCCACTCGCGGTCCAGATCGCCAAGCTACGCTTCTTTATTACCCTCATCGTTGACCAACCGATTGAGGCGAATCTACCGAACTACGGCATCCTGCCACTGCCCAACTTGGAGACCAAAATCGTACCAGCAAATACTCTTCTTGGTCTACAGCGGGGCCAGCTACTGCTCGGGTCGAACGAGGTCCGTCAGTTAGAGCGCGAACTAAAAAAAGTCCGTCACCACTACTTCACCGCCCGCCGCTATCAGGACAAAAAAGCTCTGCGCAAGCGCGACCGTGACATCTGCAAACAACTCGCAAAAGCCCTTGTCGAGTCAGGTGAATGCACACCTGCGGATGCCAAGCGTCTCGTCGAGTGGAATCCCTACAATACCAATAACCACGCAGGATTCTTCGATCCTGGCTGGATGTTCGGACTAGAAGGCGAGGGCGGAAAATTCGACCTCGTTGTCGGCAATCCACCCTACGTGCGTCAGGAGTCACTCAAATCCGAGATGGTGCAAGACAGTAGCGGCAGGCAAAGCCCGCTCAAGGAAGTGCTCAAGACTCAATATGAGTGCTTCACCGGCACCGCCGATCTCTACGTCTATTTTTTCGAGAAATCCATCGAACTCCTCCGCGTCGGCGGCGTGCTTAGCTTCATCACCAGCAACAAATACTTTCGCGCCGCTTATGGCGAAAAACTCCGCGCCTACCTGCTCTACGCCACCGCCCCGCAAGTCATCCTCGATTTCAGCGATACTAATATATTCACCGCCGTGGCCTATCCCTGCATCATTGTTACAGAAAAAGTGAGAGATGTGGATATACTACCCGATCCCAAAAAGTTCGAGCACCAGAATACCTTTGAGCAACTCGTTCCACACGCAGAACGCGAGTTCCCAGTAATGGTTTGGCAAGCAGGGCCATCGAAAATCGAGTTCCCTGAAGTGTTTGAAGACGACCACATCAAATTGAGCCAACAAGATCTCAAACCTACTGGATGGCGGCTGGAGGGATCTGATGGATTGCGCCTTCTCGATAAAATCAGGAGTGGCGGAATACCACTTACAGAATACTGCAAAGGTAAATTTTATTACGGAATTAAAACAGGATACAATGATGCTTTCGTCGTGAGTAAGATTATTCGAGATAGTCTGATCGAAGAGCACAAATCCTCAGAGAAATTGCTAAAGCCGTTTCTTCGTGGTCGTGATGTGAAGCGATGGAGATGTGAATTTGCTGAACAATATCTGATCACTATTGAGTCTTCAGAGAACGTCAAACATCCGTGGAGCGGCATGCCCGAGGCCGAAGCCGAAGCAACTTTCAAGAAAATGTACCCAGCCATCCATGCGCGTTTCAATGATCCTGCGCATCGGGATAAGCTTATCAACCGATTTGATCAGGGAATGTATTTCTGGGAACTAAGATCTTGTGCTTATTGGGACGCGTTCAGCCAACCGAAAATTGTTTATCCTGATATATATGAGCATCAGACGTTCTCTGTTGATAACGAAGGATATTTTTTCGGAAATACATGTTATTTTATTCCTACAAAAGAATCGTGGTTTCTTTCGTTTTTGAATTCACCTCTGATTGAGTGGTTTTATGGAAGCATATCCAACCGGATACGTGGAGGATACTTGCGTGCATTCAGTCAATCAGTCGGGCAAATCCCTATCCCCGCCGCATCCGACAACCAGAAAAAACTCTGCGAAACCCTCTCCAGCATCCTGATTTTGCTCCACCGCCCGGAAGCGCATACAATTTCCAAGCGCAGCCTCATGGTCAGTTTCTTCGAGCAATGGCTCAACGGCCTTGTCTATGAACTTTTTTTTCCAGGTGAACTTCATGCTCGGGAAATTCGTTTGTTTGAATACACTTCCGGCTTATCGTTTCCATCAGAACCAATATCTATATTGCATACAGAGGATATTCAAAAAGTGTTCCAGACCGCCCATGATTTAGATCAGCCACTACGCGGGATGCTGGCCGATCTACAAAACATTGAGGAAGTCAGAATTATCGAAGGAGCAAAATAATACTATGGCCACTATTCAAGCTTCATCATCTGTAACTGCCACCTCCACAGCTAGTGCTGTGGCTGCAATTATTCGTCCTCGTATCAAACGAATTTCGATCAGTGGCTATCGCGCATTTCCACCATACAGGCCTTCTAGCTTTGAAGTCAATCTGGGGGTTGATGGCAAGAATCTCCTTCTCTACGGCGAAAATGGTAGTGGCAAAACGTCCTTGTTTCGGGCTCTGCGAGACCTGTTTTGCGTCACAAACGAAATACTGGTTTACAATGATCGTCAAAATGCATTCTCGCAAGATAACGACGACTCGGTGGTCGTAGAACTAACAACTGGAACTCCATCAGAGTATCGTTGGGAAACAGGCGAAGAACACCCCAAAGAGTCCGGGGGCGTTCCATTCCGCGAATTTGCCAGTTCATGCCTTTTTCTGGACTACCGTGATTTGCTCGAAACCAATTTTGTTCATCGCAATGGCCCACCCAATCTTTTCTATTTGTTAGTCAAAACAATACTGTGCAATCTCCCTGTTACGAATCGCAAGCTAATAGATGTCTATAACAATATGGTATGGTCTAATCCACACCGAAGGACAGCCCGCCAAGTTGCCATTGCGGAAGCCAATGCCGCTTTATTCACCGAGGCACTAACAAATCATTTGCCAGAAGTTGTTACTGAAGGCAATCGCATTCTTGAAAAGCTTCAAAGCGGCGTACAGTTTAATCTTCAACCAGAAACAGTCGAATATAAGCGAAATGACCGTTGTTTTACGGGAGAAATGATCCCACTAACAGTGACCTACAATGGGCTTACAGTAGCAGAGCCTCAGAATTTTCTGAACGAAGCAAGACTTACAGCTTTAGCATTGGCAATATATCTAGCAGGTGCGAAGATTATTCGCAGTGGTCGTCCTGGAATCCTCATCTTAGATGACGTGTTGATGGGACTTGATCTGGAAAACCGAATCCCACTTTTGCAGCTGCTTGATGAATATTTTTCCGATTGGCAGGTGTTATTGTTCACACATGATCAAACTTGGTTCGAGTTAGCTCGTGATTACAAAAGCGGCAATCCTTTATGGCAATCAAAAGAACTGTTCCTCGTTCCCAGAGGTGCAACGCTCCCGCCCGCACCTGAGATCAGGGACGCCTGCAATTACATCGAACGAGCTTCGGCATCAATCGCCAGAGGCGAACTCCATCCAGCGGCCAATTACCTAAGAATTGCTTTTGAGAATAAGCTTAAAAATGTCTGTGAAAACAATAAAATTGAGATTCCATTCAAGAAGCAGGTTAAAAAGGTCACAGCAAATGATCTATGGGAAGGCATTGTGAGTCGGCAACAAGAGAGGGTTGGATTGAAAGGCCGAGAGCCGCAGAAAAATCATCCTGATTTTGTTCCGGCAACACTAATCGCAAGCATTAACATGATTCGTTCCAATATTCTCAATGGTCTTAGCCATGATGGTAGCACGAATCTAAAAACTCCTGAAGTGCAGACAGCTCTAGTCACTATCACGTCCTTTTGCACGCACTCGTTTCCTCCTAAAAATCCGTAATCATCCCTACTCATGGAAATCAGCAAAAAACCTTGGCCCATCCTCTCCGTCTGCGGGATCAAATCCAGCATCGACACCAATCCGGACTTCCAACGCCCCGCCGTGTGGAGCCGCAGCCAGAAGCAGCTTCTCATCGACACCATCCTACGCGGCTATGACATTCCGAAACTCTACTGGCGGAAAACAAGCTCCAAGCCGGAGAAATACGATTTTGTGGACGGTCAGCAGCGTGACTTCCTCACTCATTACGTTACCCTCTACGCCCTTCTATCCCCTTGGAACAACCGCCGCTGCTGGCTCACCTAGCTAGCCTCGGCATGATCACTGATCTCGCGATAGAAAGTGAATTTAAACTCTACTACCCAACCATTTTACATTAATCTCTCTTCATGAAACAACTGACACAGCTTAAAATCAAAGGCTTCCGCTCCATCCGCTACGCAGAGATAACGCTTCGCCCTCTGAACGTGCTCATCGGCGCAAATGGCGCGGGTAAGTCGAATTTGATCGACTTCTTCCGCATGCTCAATTATGCTATGAGTCGGGGTTTCCAAAGCCCTTATCTCAGTGATCGCGGCCCTGCATCGCACATCCTTCACCTGGGTTTCAAGCACACGCCCGTAATCGATGCCGAACTCCAGTTCCGATCAGATACAGGCGCAAATTTTTACCGAATCACTCTGGCTCATGTCAGACAGGATGACACCTTTATTTTCACCAATGAAGAAGTGCAATATCACAGCGATGGCAAGCCAACACCCACCAAACCGATTCCTCTGGGGCCGGGCGGACATCGTGAAAGCGGTCTAGCCGAACAATGGAATCAAATGGACCCCACCATTACTTTTGTCAAAAAGCTCATTAGTGGGTGTCGAGTTTACCAATTTCATGACACCAGTACAACCTCATTTCTGCGTGGAAAATCATTTGTCGATGACTCCCGCTACCTGCGTGCAGATGGTGGAAATCTCGCAGCCGTGCTCTACAAGCTTCAGACCCAAGCCACACCCTATTTTTATGACATTGTCAGGAACATCCAGGCTGTATTGCCTTGGTTGGATCAATTGATCCTGGAGCCGGAAGGACCAGAAAACAAACAATATATCACACTGAGGTGGCGCGCTGTGGGCTGCGGTGATTATGATTTTGTCGCCGGACAATTATCCGATGGGTCGCTTCGCCTCATGGCACTCATCACGCTCTTGCTACTCCCGAATGATATGCTGCCGGATCTGATCATCATTGATGAGCCAGAACTCGGACTTCATCCGGCAGCCGAGCAAGTGGTTGCCGGATTGATCAAATATGTATCCAACACATCGCAAGTGATCATTTCCACACAATCATCGACCTTCATCGATCATTTCCGTGCGGATGATATCATCGTCGTCGAGAATGAGAACGGAGAAAGCAGCTTCAAGCGGCAATCCTCAGAAGAACTGTCAAACTGGCTAGAGCGCTACACACTCAGTCAGATCTGGAGCAAAAACCTGATAGGAGGTCGGCCATGAGAAAGAGGCTTTTCATTTACTGCGAGGGTCAAACAGAAGAAATGTTCGTGGAACGTCTTCTCCGCACCCACCTCGCCCAACATGGCGTGAAAGTAGAACGCCCTGAACTATGCGCGACAACGCTCGATCCAGCCGGGCAACGAGGTGGCTTTGTGAATTGGGAAGCCATCAAATTCGATCTCAACCAGACTTTTTCCGCAGACTCTGATCCGAATCTTCGTTTCACGACATTACTGGATGTCTATCGTATGCCACCGCAGATACTTTCACTCGCGGGGTTCAGCCAAGATGTCTCGCGGCCCGCCGATATCGAGATCGTAGAAAGAGCTATCGAGGGTGTTTTTAACGAACCAAGATTCAAGGCTTACCTTCAACGCCACGAACTGGAGGCTCTACTCCTGGCAGACATGGCCGCGCTTGAGCATGTTTTTCATCGCGATTTGGCAGGGATCCAAGCGTTGCGCACGGATCTTGCGAGTTTTTCCAATCCCGAGGACATCAACCACGGCCCCACAACCCATCCTGCCGCTAGACTTGCGACCGCAGTATCGGGTTACACGAATCTAAAAGCTTCGAATGCTTACTTCGTCCTAGCAAAAGCTGGCTTGGACACCATACGCACCAATTGTCCGCGTTTTCATGCTTGGCTGACCCACTGGGAAACATGGGGTATGAGCGATTAGATCCTACAATTTTCTCACCTCACATGTCCCTCACTCGCAACATCACATACGCCAATATGAAATCATGAAATACCAACATATGCCGGTGGATGCACTGATGGGAATCGGCTGTTTTAACCGTGAAGCAGAAACGCAGTTGCAAACCGCACTGAAATCATGCAGCGTAGCGCCGAAGATCGTAATAAGACCAACTTGGTATTTTTGACCCATGATTGCATTTCGCCAAGGAAACCTTTTAGAAGCCGATGTTGAAGCCGTTGTGAACACGGTCAACACCGTCGGGGTGATGGGGCGTGGCATCGCATTGATGTTCAAGGAACGCTTCCCGGAAAACTACCAGACATACCAAGCGGCGTGCAAAGCCCGCGAGGTGCGCACCGGCGAAATGTTTGTCACCGCCAGCAACGAACTGCAAGGCCCACGCTGGATCATCAACTTTCCCACCAAAGAACACTGGAAAGCGCCAACGCGAATCGAGTGGGTGAAGTCGGGCTTGGAAGATTTGGTTCGTGTCATCCAAGAGAAAGGCATCCGCTCCATCGCATTGCCGCCGCTGGGCTGCGGCAATGGTGGCCTGCAATGGTCTGATGTGCGCCCCTTGATCGTCAGTGCGCTTTCGGATTTGCCAGGACTGGACGTGTTAGTCTACGAACCCACAGAAAAATACCAAAACGTGGCAAAACGGGAAGGCGTGCAAAAACTCACGGTGGCACGGGCATTAGTGGCTGAAACGATCCGCCGCTATTGGGTGCTAGTGTAGTCCGCCTTACAGATTGACTCTTATAAAATATCTGCTATGTTCCC
>ERZ1066127.185-NODE-185-length-40263-cov-10.938172_pt1 | contig 40263 bp, 30 predicted proteins | sample MGYA00382774_ERZ1066127 | MGnify/ENA primary metagenome ERZ1066127 (study PRJEB33369, sample SAMEA5778357) | biofilm metagenome | biome: Industrial cooling water; feature: Water cooling tower basin; material: Biofilm | place: United Arab Emirates | collected...
TCAGCCAGTGGCTCTATCGCTCGCTCTACGACAACAAGCCCTACAACCAGTTTGCCAGCGAACTCATCGCACCATCGCCCGACAGCGCGGGCTTTGCCAATGGCATCAAGTGGCGAGGCGAAGTGAGCGCCGGACAAAAAGTGCCGATCCAGTATGCGCAGTCCGTCGGTCAGACTTTCCTCGGCATCAACCTGAAATGCGCCTCCTGCCACGACTCCTTCACCGACCAGTGGAAACTGACCGACTCCTACGGTCTGGCCGCGGCATTTTCCGGAGAAAAAATCGAGATCGCCCGCTGCGACAAACCCACTGGCAAAATCGCCGAACCCTATTGGCTCTATCCGCAGCTTGGAAAAATCGACGCCTCCAAGCCGCCCGCCGAGCGTTTGAAACAAGTCGCCGCCCTCGCCACGATGCCGGAAAACGGCCGCTTCAGCCGCACCATCGTCAACCGTTTGTGGCATCGCCTGATGGGCCGCGGCATTGTGCATCCCGTCGATGCGATGGGTACCGAGCCATGGAATGCCGATCTGTTAGATCACCTCGCTGGCTATCTCATCGAGCAAAAATACGACATGAAAGCCGTGCTCGCCCATATTTGCGAATCGCAGGCCTATCAATCGAAAGCACAAACGCTGGAGACCGATGACGAATCGAAATGGACCTACGCCGGTCCCCGCGCGAAGCGCATGACGGCGGAGGAATTTGTCGATGCCCTGTGGCAAATCCTCGGCACCGGCCCGGCGAAAGCGGACTTCGTGCCCGGCATTCCTGCTGCCGCCGCCCCGGTCAACCTCAGCCCCGCCACCTGGGTGTGGCTCAACGATGGCGTGAAGTCGCCTGCCGGCGAGACGGTGGCCTTCCGCAAGATCCTCTCGCTCAGTGCCATTCCGCAGCAGGCGATGGCCCTGGTCACCTGCGACAATGAATTCACTCTCTCGGTCAATGGCAAGATGGCAGCGAAAAGCGACGACTGGATGTCGCCGCAAGTCGTCGATCTCAAGCCCTTGCTGAAAAAAGGTGAAAACCAGATCCTCGTCATCGGCAAAAACGGCGGTGCCGGACCGAATGCCGCCGCGTTCTATTTCCAGGCGCAGATGCAACAAGGCAAGCAGACCGCCACCATCGTTTCCGATTCCACATGGCAAGCGACCGCCGCTCCTAACGGCGCGGTTCCCGCTCAGGCGCAGTGGACCAATGCCGTCGCTGTGCCGAACCAAAATGGTTGGGATTCGATTGCTGAAAAAATGCAGCAAGCCCGCGCGCAACTGGCCGGTTCCGGCAGCTTGCGCGTGCGTGCGAGCTTGATGAAGTCCGACCTGCTGATGCGTTCGTTAGGCCGTCCGAACCGCGAACAAATCGTCACCTCGCGGCCGAACGATCTCACCACCCTCGAAGCGATGGACCTGAACAACGGTGCCATCCTCGCCGCGCAGTTGGAAAAAGGCGCGCAGCGTTTGCTTGCGGAAATCGGCAAGGACCCGCAGGCCATGGTGGACTCGCTCTACTGGCAGGCTCTCTCCCGCCCACCCTCTGCCGAGGAAAAACAGATCGCCCTCGATGTCTTGGGCGCGCAACCCAGCTCCGATACCGTGCAGGATTTCCTTTGGACCCTTTTCATGCTTCCCGAATTTCAGCTCATTCGTTAATTTTAGCCCACAACCCCTATGAACAATCGTCGCGAATTTCTCAAAGCACTCAGCGCCAGCACCACCGCCGCCCTGATGGCGCGCGCCCCGCGTTTGGGCGCGGAAGTGATCCATCACCCCGCCGCAAAGGCCGATAGCTGCATTTTGCTATGGATGGCCGGTGGCATGGCCGCGCCGGAAACCTTCGATCCGAAGCGCTACCAGCCCTTCGAAAAAGGCACTCCCATCGCCAACATCCTCAGCACCTTTCCTTCCATCCGCACCGCGGTGGATAACATCAGCATTTGCCAAGGCTTGGAAAACATCGCCTCGGTGATGGATCGCGGCACACTCATCCGCTCGCACGTGCAAGAGGATCTCGGATCCATCCTCCACTCGCGTCACCAGTATCATTGGCACACCGGCTACGTGCCGCCGCAAACGGTCGCCGCACCGCACATCGGTGCCTGGATCGCTAAAGTGTTAGGCCCGAAAAATCCTGTGATGCCCGCCTTCATCAACATCGGCCAACGCCTCGAAGGGGTGGGGGAGAGCGAGGAATTGAAGGCTTTCACCACCGCCGGATTTTTCGGCTCGGAGTTCGGCCCGATGAATCTGCCTTATCCCGATCAGGCCGCTGCTGCCGTGCGTCCGCCCAAGGGCATGACGCCCGAGCGCTTCCAAAGCCGTCGCGCGCTGCTGACGAAGTTGCTGGCGAAGTCGCCGCACCGCGAATACATGTCCGATCACCAGCAGGAGTCCATGCTGCGCTCGCTCGATAACGCCCACCGCTTGCTCTCCGCGAAAGAGCGCGATGCGTTTGATATTTCGTTAGAGCCGAAAGAGATCTACGACCGCTACAACACCGGCCGCTTCGGGCAAGGCTGTTTGCTGGCCCGCCGATTGGTCGAAAACGGTGCGCGTTTTGTGGAGGTCACCACCGAGTATGTGCCGTTTTTCCAGTGGGATACCCACAAGGACGGCCACGCGACTGTCGAAAAAATGCACAAGGAAATCGACATGCCCATCGCCCAGCTGATCCGCGATCTCGAAGAGCGCGGTCTGCTCGATCGCACGCTCGTCATCGTGGCCAGCGAGTTCTCGCGCGATGCGATGATGGAAGGCCGCCCCGGTTCCAATGCGAAGGACCAGGCCACCGTGAAAGGTGACACCCTCGAAAGCCCCTCCCACTACGGCTTACACCGCCATTTCACCCAAGGTTCCAGCGTGCTGATGTTCGGCGGCGGTGTGAAAAAAGGCCACCTCCATGGAGCGACAGCGGATGAGCGACCACTGGTGGCGATCAAGGATCCCGTCACCATCACCGACCTGCACGCCACCATCTTCACCGCCATGGGCATCAGTCCTAAAACGGTGTATGACGTCGAGCAGCGCCCCTTCTACGCCACCCTCGACGGCAAAGGCAAATCCGTGGACTCCATCTTCGCGTGACTCGTGGCGGAGGCGTCCCGCCTCCCAGCCTGATTGCCAAAAAACTAGCTGTCAAAAGCTGGAATCATGAGTTTAGCGCAGATCCGGAAAGTGGCGTTCGGGCAGGCCATTTGCTTTGTTTCTCAGGGTCTGCCGCCGATCCAGAAATAAAACATCACGCCGAACATCAAGAGGCACGGCACGGTGCAAATGATGCCGATGAGCGTGGTGACCAGAGCTTGCCAGAATGGGTGGGTGGTGAATATTTTTCCCAGCAGATAACAGGCAAAACAGGGAAAACACATGATCACAGCGAGCGAAATTTGCATCAGGCCCAACAGTGCATCCTGCGACTCTCTACGCGGCGGAGAAAGGTGATGTGGCAAGTTCTCATTTCTGCTGCAAGCCCGTGCAGGGAATGATCCATAGGCGAAAGGTTTACTCTGACCGCCCATTTTCCGGTGGTCGGGATGGCGTTGCCTCCGTTTTACGCTCGGATTCCGGATTCTTTGCTGCGTTTCCTGCATCGGCAGGTTTGCTCTTATCATAAAGTTCCAAGGTTCCCAAAATCACCTTCAGCACGGCTTGGGACTTTTTCTCATCAGATCCAATCTCAGCATACCAGAGTTCTGGCTCTGACAAATCCACGGAAACGGCTTCGTCTTCGTATCGTCCCTCGGGAAGCTTCATGGCCTTCAGCAGGGCTTCGGCATCGATCTTTTCCGGTTCAGCACCGGCAATAATGGCCGCGATCGCTTTCTCGCCTCGCTCGGAGCGGAGGGTCCATTCTTGCTGCGATATCGCCTCGCGCCGTGTGACGACGATCGAATACCGATTGTCCGCGGAACGAACGACAAAGCGCGTGATGTTCTCAAAGGTCGCTATCTCTTCGCACTGCCAACCCGCGGGGATCTTGCCCTGGACATGGGTTCTGAAGTCAGCAAGCCCGTCCGCCCACGCTGTGCTGGCGAAGCAGAATGCCATGAGGAAAAATTTCACGATCTCTCCGGCTGGTATCATGGGCGTGTTGAGTTTTGTTTTTCGAGGGGATGTCTCAGAGGCGCGCGAAGATACCGCGGATCACTCGCGCCGTTGGTCGCGGGGCAGTTGCCACAAAAACGCCACACCGGCGAGCACCATGAACAGCGAGTAGAACTGGCCTTTGGTGAAAATGCCGATCATCGCGGAATCCGGTTCGCGGAAATGCTCGGCCACGATGCGCAGCGCCCCATACATGATGAAAAAGATGCCGCAAATCATGCCGTGCGGGGCACGCGGGAAACGGAAGCGCAAAAACCACATGACGGAGAAGATCAGCAACCCTTCCAGCACGCCTTCGTAAAGTTGCGATGGATGCCGCGCGGTGAGGTATTGCTCGGCAATGGCACGGACCTCGGGCGACAAGCGAACTGCTTCTGATAGGCCCAGCGGCGTGCTGGCCATGTCCGCAAACTGCGGGGCGCGGTCGGCGCACTCGGTGACGATGCTTTCCTGCACGGCGTAGCTTTCGGTGTAGAGAGCTTGGGGGAATTTCACACCCCAGGCGAGTTCGGGCGCCACGCGTCCGTAGAGTTCGCCGTTGATGAAATTCGCCATGCGTCCGAAAAACAGCCCCAGTGGAGCGACGATGCAGACGCCATCGCCGATGCCCGTCCACGAAATCCTGTGTTTCCGGGCGTAGAAATAGGTGAAAATCGCCACGCCCAGGAATCCGCCGTGGCTGGACATACCGCCATCCCACACCCGCAGCACTGACATCGGATCACTCTTCAGCAACTCCAGGCCCTCCTTCGGCAACATGTAAAACAACACGTAGCCCAACCGCCCGCCCACGAACACACCCAGCATGGCCAGCAGCGCGATGAAGTCGCCGATCTGTTTTTCCGCCACCACCCAGAGGTTCTTTCTCGATAGATGCGTCAGCAGGTAGTAGGCTGCCACAAATGCCATCAGATAGGACAGCCCGTACCAACGCAACTTGATGCCGCGCCAGATATCGAAAATGACCGGGTCCCAATCGTGCACGTAGGCGAACATGCAGCGACCACACTACAAAGCCGCGATGCGGTCAAGCCTGCGCATCCGTGGGCGCGGCAATTTCTCAGGCTCCGGCAGGTTCCTGCGCCGGTGCACCGGTCTCGAAGCGCATGAGCGGGGCGATGAATGTCAGGGGAATGCTGCCGGTTTCGCCGTTACGGTTCTTGGCCAACAACAGCTCGGCTTTGCCCTCTTCCTCCTGCCTTTCCTCGTTGTTTTCGGCATAGTAGGCGCTGCGATAGAGCAGACCCACCATGTCGGCGTCCTGCTCGATGGAGCCGGATTCCCGCAAGTCGGACATCCTCGGAGTGCCGCCACTGCGGCCTTCCGGACCACGGTTGAGCTGCGCCAGCACGATGACGGGAATGTTGAGCTCTTTCGCCAGGGCCTTGAGGCCGGAGGAAATCTCCGCGATTTCCCGCTCGCGCGAGTTGGCCGCCTGTTTGCTCAGCGATCGCATCAATTGCAAGTAGTCGATGGCGATCAACTGAATGTCCTCGTCGCGCTTTTTGCGTCGCGCCTTGGCCCGCAGGTCGTTGATGGTGATGCTGGCGGTGTCGTCGATGAACAGCTTCGCATTGCTGATTTCCTCCGAGGCCCGCTTGATGCTGAGCAGGTCTTTTTTCTGCGGCTTGAGGCCTTTGCTGAGATCGGAAAACTTGTAGCGCGCACGGGAGAAAATGAGACGTTGCACGATCTGAAAGGTGGTCATCTCGCAGGAAAACACCATCGCCGGGCGCTGTTGATCGATGCAGATGTGCTCCACGATGTTCATCATGAACGAGGTTTTACCCATCGACGGACGGGCCGCGATGATGAACATCTCACCGGGTTTGAGGCCGCCGGACATGCGGTCCAGCACCTCGTAGCCCATCATAAAGCCCTGGGATTTTTTCTCATCACTGACCAAGGCGGCGAAATGCTCCATCACATCGCGCACCGCGGATTTCACCGTGACCGCGCGATTGACCTCCGAGTTTTCGCGGATCGCCAGCACGGCGGTTTCCACGCTGTCCAGCAATTGCGGCACGTCTTCCGGGTTGTCAAAGGCTCCGGTGATCGCCTCATTGCAGGAGTTGATGATGCAGCGCAGCGTGTATTTGTCTTTGACGAAATTCAGGTGGGTCAGGAAATGGCCGGAGTTCGGCGCATAGGAATACAGTTCGGTCAATGCCGCCGGACCTCCCACGGATTCCAGCAGTCCCTTGTCGATCAATTTCTGCACCAGCGAGACCAGCTCGACTTGGATGTTCTTTTCGAAAAACTCCAGCAAGAGATCGAAGATGATCGCGTGGGCCGGCAGGTAGAAATGAGCGCGCGTGAGCTTTTCCTCGATGGCCGTGCTGATGTGCTCGGTGGGGTTTTGCAGCATGGAGCTGAGGATCGACTTCTCCGGTCCCAGCGCGTGGGGCATGGCGCGCATGACATCATCCACCTTGGCTTCCTGGCTCTGTTGCAAGGCGATTTTGGCGGAGTCGGAGGCGTTGGCTTGGTCGGGTGCGATCATGCGGGTGGGGAGAGTGGCAAATCCGACCCCTGTTCGTCAATCCTGCCACGGCCAATTTTTTCGCGGAACAGGTGGCGTGAAGTTTTTTTCCAGAAAAAACTTGCCCCGCGTCGCCTCCAGCCGCCTACTGGATGGCGACGATGATACCGGCGATTTTTTCCTGCGAACACGCGACTTGTGCGGTGCCAGAAGCTTACAAAGAAGTGCTGGGCAGCGAGCAGGAGCGCATTACCTCGCCCGAGGGCTGGGACCTGGGCGCGCTCAATCTCGCGCAGGCGCTGGCGATGAAATTCCGCACAACGCTGGTGCACAGCGAGATCACACGCTTGATTCTCGACTGCTACTTGCAAGATGGCAACGAGAAGCGCTGGAGCGATTGCTCCATGAAACTGACGGAAGTGCAGCGGGAAAAACTCCACGAACGCCAATACGTGCCGCATCTCACTTCATTGCGACAACGCATCAGCACGGAGCTGGAGCGTCACTCCTCCGTGTTGCATGTGTCGGTTCACACCTTCGATCCGGAACTCCACCCGGATCTGCACATTTCCTTGCTCTACTCCGAGGGACGGGTGGGGGAATCATCATTGGCTTTGCACTGGTTGCGCAACATGCAGGAGAGATTGCCGGAGCTCAACATCGCGGGCAACCAGGTGTTTTATCCCGAACAAACGAAAACCATTCTCGACACGCTGCGCAAGGAGCGCTCCTCGGCGGAATATCAAGGCATCGAGTTGCAAGTCAGCAATCGCTTTTTCCTGGAAGGAAAGCCCCTGCGTTGGGATGCCTTGAAAAACGGACTGTTCGAGTCCCTGCGCCTGGTCCTGGAGTAAATCTCAAGTCGCCGTGGCCCAGACCCTCGCGCCCATCGCGCGGCGAGCAGGAGTCGCGAAAAACGCCTCCACACCGCGACGGGTGAGAAGATCCGCGATCATCGCTTCCGGTGTGCGGTAGCGCCAACGGAAGCCTTCCTGCTCGAGACGCAGCGGTTTCACCCAGCGGCTCTTGAGAACCAGTTCCGCCTCCGTCCGCAGCATCCATGCTCCGAGTTTGACCATGCCTTTCGTGGCCGGCAGACCGATGGGCATGGCGACTGCCTCGCGCAGCAGTTGCTGAAATTTCCGGTTCGTCGGTGCTTCGGGCGCGGTGAGGTTGAAGACGCCATCCACCAAGGGATTGCCCACCAGAAAATCCAGCGCGGCCAGCCAGTCCTCCATGTGAATCCAGCTCACGCGTTGCTGTCCTCCGCCTTGGCTGCCACCCAACCCCACGCGGGCGATGCGTGTCATCACATCAAAGGCCGAGCGTTTTTCATTGGCCATGACGATGCCTGTGCGCAGCGCGATTTTCCGTGTGGCGGCCGGCGTGACTTCGCGGAAAAACGCCTCTTCCCAGGCACGTGCCACGCCTACCGAGAAACCCTCGCCCGGTTCGCCGCTCCATTCATCCTGCGGCGCATCCTCGGCATGCCGATACAGAGTCGCCGTGCTCGCATTCATCCACAGCGCGGGCGGCTTTTTGCACTGACGGATTGCGCGGGCAATGGCACAAGTGCTGTCCACACGCGATTCGAGGATTTCGCGGCGATTGTTTTCATCATAACGGCAATCCACCGACCTTCCGGCGAGGTTCACCACCACCGCCGCTCCTTCCAGAGCCAACTCCCACGGACCGCTGCTCTTGCCATCCCAAGGCAAAAACATGCCATCCCCGCTCCAGCCCTCGCGGTTGCGCGCGATGGCCACAATCTCATAGCCCTTGCGCGCCCAGTGACGGCAAAGATAGCGTCCCAAAAATCCATTGGCTCCGGTAATGACTGCGATCGGTTTCATAAAATCTTTTTTCTGTGGTTCCTGTTGTTTCTTTCTTTTCAGTAAATAATGAAAATTTGTGACAAAAAAATGGAAGGTTTCAGCCGAGCAGTTTGGCGGCGAGTTGGATAGCGAAGCCATGTTTCATGCTGGAAACTTGGTCGGCGACTTTGGAAGCGAAGCTCACAAACTCCTCGAGTTGACGCATTTGCTGGTGGAAGGCCTTGGCCTCCGGGCTTTCCCATTGACGGCTCTTGTCCACGCAATCGCGCAACACACCCAGCGCGGGCTCGATTTCGCGGCGCTTGCGTTCGCGGGCGACGGTCCGTGCGATTTCCCAGACATCTTTCTCCGCTTCGAAAAACTCCTTGCGTTCCCCGCGCACCACCACCGTGCGTACAAGGCCCCAGGCGATGAGTTCTTTCACATTCGAGTGGGCATTGCCGCGGCTGATTTCCAGCTCCTCCATCAGGTCATCGGTGGTCAAAGGCTGGTTGACCGTCATGAGCAAAGCGTGGATTTGTGCCATGGTGCGATTGATGCCCCACTGCGATCCCAGAGCGCCCCACTGCGACACAAACTCATCCCGCGCCGCTTTGAGTGCGGCTTTTTCGGCATTCGCTTGTTCGCTTTTGCTGCTCACGATTTTCAGTTTATTCTGAAAATTACAGAAATCAACGAAAAAGATTCACTTTTTTTTGGAGCGTGGTCTTCAGCCCGACTCGATAGGAATGGATCGCGAAAGTCTGGTTACGGCGACAGTTCTTAACGTCAGGCATCCGTGCCCATCCGATTCATCGGTGAGCTTTTTTCTATCCAATCCGTCATGAATGCGATAGGTGATGAGCCATGTGTATGTTCTCCGGCAAGGTTTCAGAAGTCAGCAATACCCGTATTTTCGCCCGCATGCTCGCACCGGCGCGGCAGGGATTGGTCTATGCGATGAACGTGGATACCCCCGCGGATGTTGCCATGATCCTGCCGCTACCTGTCATTCTGGGCTCGGCGGAGGATGCGGTGAAGTTCATCGACTTGAGCAAGTTCCCGCACTTTTTCTCTTCTCTGGATCGGGGTTTTCGTTCTCTGACCGCAGGCGATCCGTTCGGCCGTTCCCTCGGTCCCGCTCCCCAAGCGGCGTCCTTGCCGGTGCATCAAGTCGGCTCGTTCGAGGCCTCCTACGTGCCGAAAATGGCGGACTTCGCGCGCCTGGACGAACGATTTCGTCTGCCAGACGAAGCCTTGGAAAAAGTGGGGCTCTACAAGGACTTCGGATTCGCCGTCTTCAAGTTCAAGCCCGGCAAACAGAAAGTCCACCCCATGGCGCTGAGCTTCCACAGTCGTTTCCCTGATCGCTTGTTTTTCCCCACGGTGCACATCCATGATGGGGTAGTGCATGAAAAGGAAACGTTCGATCACCACCTCTACGCGCAGTGTCACCAACGCGGCGGTCGAGCCTTGCTGGAGTGGGAGGAATCCGATGGCAACGCCGTGGTTTTTTCCCAAGCCGGTCTCTCCGAGGGCCTCATCGATGCCGCCAGGCATGTCTATCGCCTGAAGCTGAAAGGCGAGTTCAAAAACGAGGATCAGTTTTTGTTGACTGTGTGAATGGCGGGCATTCATTTGCCCTCAAATCATCTTTCAGTTATCCTCATGGTTTTACGACACAAACGGAATATTTCATATTATTGAATTGACCTCTGGCGCTCGTTTTGTCATTTCTATCGAGTCAATCCGAATGCCTGCCCGCACATCAACCGCTGCCAAGACCGAGAAGTCTGCACCTGAAAAATCCAAATCCCTCGAATCCTGGATCTGGGATGCCGCGTGTTCCATCCGTGGGGCCAAGGACGCGCCGAAATACAAGGACTACATCCTCCCGCTCATCTTCACCAAGCGCCTGTGCGATGTGTTCGATGACGAAGTGAACCGCATCGCCAAGCAAGTCGGCTCGCGGAAAAAGGCCTTCGCCTTGGTGAAGGCCGATCACAAGCTCGTCCGCTTCTACCTCCCGCTCCTGCCGGACGATCCCGAGCAACCGGTCTGGTCCGTCATCCGCAAAATTTCCGACAAGATCGGCGAAGGCGTCACCTCCCACATGCGCGCCATCGCCCGCGAGAACCCGCTGCTGCAGGGCATCATCGACCGCGTGGACTTCAATGCCACCACCCACGGCCAGCGCGATATCGACGACGACCGCCTCTCCAATCTCATCGAGGCCATCAGCACCAAGCGCCTCGGGCTCGATGACGTCGAGGCCGACATCATCGGCAAGAGCTACGAATACCTGATCCGCAAGTTTGCCGAGGGCGGCGGCCAGAGCGCGGGGGAGTTCTACACCCCGCCGGAGGTCGGCACCATCATGTCCCGTGTGCTCGCCCCCGAGCCCGGCATGGAAATTTATGATCCCACCTGCGGCTCCGGCGGTCTCCTCGTGAAATGCGAGATCGCCATGGAAGAGGCCGCCAAGGGGAAAAAGCCCGCTCCCTTAAAGCTCTACGGCCAGGAATACATCGCCGAGACCTGGGCCATGGCGAACATGAACATGATCATCCATGACATGGAAGGCCAGATCGAGATCGGCGATACCTTCAAGAACCCCAAGTTCCGCAAGAACGGCAAACTCCGCACCTTCGACCGCGTTATTGCCAATCCCATGTGGAATCAGGACTGGTTCACCGAGGCCGACTACGATGCCGACGAGCTGGACCGCTTCCCCGCCGGGGCCGGATTCCCCGGGAAATCCTCCGCCGACTGGGGCTGGACGCAGCACATCCTCGCCAGCCTCAATGACAAAGGCCGCGCCGCCGTCGTGTGGGACACCGGTGCGGCTTCTCGTGGCTCGGGAAATGCCGGCACCAACAAGGAAAAAACCGTGCGGCAGTGGTTCGTGGATCACGACCTCATCGAGAGCGTGCTCTACCTCCCGGAAAACCTCTTCTACAACACCACCGCCCCCGGCATCGTGCTGTTTCTGAACAAGGCCAAGCCCAAGGCACGCCAGGGCAAGATGCTGCTCGTCAATGCCAGCCAGATCTTTGAAAAGGGCGACCCCAAGAACTTCATCCCCGAGGCAGGCATCTCCCGCATCGCCGAGACCCTCATCGGCTGGAAGGAGGAGGAAAAACTCAGCCGCATCGTCGATCACGCCGAGCTGAAGAAAAACGACTACAACATTTCCCCCAGCCGCTACATCCACACCAGCGACGTCGAGACCTACCGGCCCATCGCCGAGATCGTCGAGGAGCTGAACCTCATCGAAGCCGAGGCCAAGGAGACCGACAAGGCCCTGCGGGAAATTCTAAAACAACTGGGAATATGAGCAAGACGCATGAACTCATCGAGCCATCCGACGCGCTACTCACCGAGTTGCGTGGCTGGATCACCGATTCCCGTCAACAGGTGGCACAGGTCGCCAATGCCACCCTGACCATGCTCTATTGGAAGATTGGGAAACGCATTCGCAACGAGGTTCTCGGGGAAAAGCGGGCGGATTACGGCAAGCACATTGTCGCCTCAGTGGGGCGACAATTGGCCGCTGAGTTTGGATCCGGGTTTGGCGAGAAAAACCTCCACAGGATGATCCAGTTTGCCGAGGCTTTTCCCGACGAGGAAATTGTCGCCGCACTGCGGCGACAATTGGGCTGGACCCATTTTAAGGCGCTCATTCCTCTCAAGGATCCACTGCAGCGGGAATTCTACGCCGAGATGTGCCGCATCGAGCGGTGGAGCACTCGCACCCTTGCCCAGAAAATGGACTCCATGCTCTTCGAGCGCACCGCCGTATCGAAGAAGCCGGAGGAAGTTGCCAAAGCCGAACTCGCAGCCCTCCGTGACGAAGATCGACTCACGCCCACGCTCGTCTTCCGGGATCCCTACATCCTCGACTTCCTCGGTCTCAAAGATCGCTACCTAGAAAAGGATCTGGAAGACGCCATCCTCCGTGAACTCGAAACCTTTCTCTTGGAACTGGGTGATGGATTCACCTTCCAAGCCCGTCAATTCCGCATGCAGATTGACTCGGACGACTTCTACCTCGATCTCCTTCTCTACCACCGTCGCTTGAAGCGCCTCATCGCCATCGACCTCAAGCTCGGTGACTTCAAAGCCGAATACAAAGGCCAGATGGAACTCTATCTCCGCTGGCTTGCGAGACACGAGCAACAACCGGGCGAAGAGTCACCCCTCGGACTCATCCTCTGCGCCGGAAAAAAGACCGAGCAGATCGAACTGCTCGAACTCGACCAAAACAGCATCCACATCGCCGAATACCTCACTGCGCTTCCCTCCCGAGAGTTGCTCCAGCAAAAACTCCACGCCGCCATCGAAATCTCGCGGGCGAGGCTGGAAGCAAGGGAGGCTGGACATTCCTTTCTGCCATCAGAGGAAGGAGGCGGCGCATGAAGAAAAAGCCCGACAACAAGGAGACTTCCCTCACACGTTCCTCCGCCGTCGAATACCTCACTTTCATTGCCGCGCAGGGGCAAGGTGGCGTCGAGGTCGTCTATGCCGACGAAGACATCTGGCTTACCCAGAAAATGATGGCCACCCTCTACGACGTGGACGTGAGGACGATCAACTACCACCTGCAGAAGATCTTCAAGGACCGTGAGTTGGAGGAGAAATCAGTTATCCGAAAATTTCGGATAACTGCCGCTGACGGCAAAAATTACGACACCGGCCACTACAGCCTCTCCGCCATCATCGCCGTCGGCTACAAGGTCAATTCCGAGCGGGCCGTCCAGTTCCGCAAATGGGCGACCTCCATCGTCAAGGAATTTACCGTCAAGGGCTTTGCCATGGACGACGAGCGCTTGAAAAACGGCGGCACCGTCCTCACCAAGCAGTATTTCGAGGAACAACTCCAGCGCGTCCGCGAGATCCGTCTCAGCGAGCGCAAGTTTTACCAGAAGATCACCGATATCTACGCCACTGCCATCGACTACGACCGCAGCGCCACCGCCACCCAACGCTTTTTCGCCACCGTGCAAAACAAGCTCCACTGGGCCATCCACGGACAAACCGCCGCCGAGGTGATCGTGGACCGTGCCAATGCCGAAAAACCGCGCATGGGTCTCACCACTTGGAAAGACGCACCCCACGGGAAGATCCAGAAGTTCGACGTCAGTGTTGCCAAAAACTACCTGACCGAGTCCGAGATGGCCCAGCTTTCCCGCCTCGTGAACGCCTACCTCGATGTCGCCGAGGACATGGCGCAGCGGCAGATCCCCATGACCATGCAGGACTGGGAAACCCGGCTGAATCGTTTCATCGAGGCCACCGACCGCGAAATCCTCCAGGATGCCGGAAAGGTCACCGCTGAAATCGCCAAAGCTCACGCCGAATCCGAATTCGAGAAATACCGCATCGTCCAGGACCGCCTCTACGTCTCGGACTTCGATACCGAGATCTTGGGGACGGCTAAGGAGGGTGAGAAACGCCACCAACAAGAAGCTAGCGAGGCCGATGATCTGAAAGCGGTTGAGGAGTTGGAGAAGGATTTGAAACGGAAGGGAGGGAAGAAGTGAGTGCTGCTGTAATGCTTTCAGATGTCGCTGAGCTAGTGATGGGCCAATCGCCGCCATCCACCAGCTACAACGACGTTGGTGACGGTCTGCCATTTTATCAGGGCAAAACGGATTTCGGTGCTACTTACCCAACGCCACGGATCTATTGCAGCGAACCAAAAAAACTCGCTCAAGAGGGTGATATTTTGATGTCCGTTCGCGCGCCTGTTGGTGCGACGAATCTCTGTAGGAGCAAATCGTGCATTGGGCGAGGCATCGCTGCGATAAGGGCGCAAGGCATCGACCGTGACTTTCTTTATTTTTACCTCAAAAAAATTGAGACTTATATAGATAGCCTCGGCTCAGGGGCGATTTTCAAGGCTATTAACAAATCACAACTGGCTGAATTACCCATCAACGATGCGGGCATTTCACTCCCCGAGCAGAAGAAGATCGCGCACATCCTTTCAACGATACAGCGAGCGATCGAAGCGCAGGAGCGCATCACTCAGACCACCACCGAGCTGAAAAAGGCCCTCATGCACAAGCTCTTCACCGAAGGCCTCAGAGGCGAACCCCAAAAACTAACAGAAATCGGACCCGTGCCGGAGAGTTGGGAGGTGGTGCCGCTCTTTGATGTTTGCCGTTTCCAGAGCGGTGGGACACCATCCAAGCAGAAGCCCGAATTCTGGCAGGGAACAATTCCATGGGTTTCGCCCAAGGACATGAAACGTCCACGGCTAAATGACGTTTCAGATCACATTTCCCAAGAAGCACTCGAGAGCGGCAGTAAACTTGCACCTGCTGGTTCGGTTTTTGTCGTGGTTCGTGGAATGATTCTGGCAAAGACAGTCCCTGTCGCGTTGGCCGAAGTTCCGATGGCCATCAACCAAGACATGAAAGCTATAGTTCCCGGGCCAAGACTCCGCTCGGACTTCCTACTCTACGCGTTGGAAGCTTTCCGCGAGAATCTTTTCAAGAAGGTTGGTCGATCAGGTCACGGAACATGCACTTTGATGGGCCATGAAATTGCGGCTTTTAAGATCCCGCTGCCAGACATCGAGTCGCAGCAGGGGATCGGCTCTGCGCTTCAGAACCTCGAACGGAAAAAGGAGCTGCATGAGAGGAAGCGAGACCGCCTCCAAGACCTCTTCCGAACCCTCCTTCACGAACTGATGACCGCGAAAACCAGAATCAAATAACTCTTTTATGCCGCGCTATCCGCTAGAGGACTTGAATGACGAGGAATTTGAAGATCTTGTGACAAGGATCTGCAGAAAAGTTCTAGGCGTCGCGACCACATCATTTTCCAAAGGTCGGGATGGAGGAAAGGACGCAATGTTCATCGGTAAAGCAAACTGCTTTCCAAGCGAGACATCGCCGTTGGAAGGCAGCGCTGTAATACAAGCGAAGCACACAACTGATCCTACGAAATCTTGCACCGACAACGATTTTGACAGCAACAAGACTTCGGTCGTCAACGAGGAGATTCCTAAGATTAAGAGGCAAGTAGTTGAAGAGTCAGTGACACACTACTTGCTCTTCACAAATCGAAAGAAGACAGGGGGCGCCGAATCAAGCCTGCCGAGGAGGATCGTGCATGAGACGGGCGTGAAGCAGGCGTGGCTCATTGGAAACAAGGACATCCAAGACTACTTGCTCGACTATCCAGAAATCGCTAACGAAGTCGGACTTAACAAACTCCGTTCTCCGATCTTGTTCACGCCGGAGGACATCCGAGAAGTGGTTTCGGAGTTCTTTGCACAGAAATCATCTTTCGGTGAAGCCTTCGATAGCGCTCACGACTTCAAAGACTATCCCGGTATCGACGAGAAGAACAAGATCAACAAGCTAAGCAGTAGGTATTTTGACTACATTCAATCGAATTCCCTTCCGAGATTCGCACAGATCGAATCGTTTCTCAAGAATCCTCGAAACGAAGAATTCTCAGACCAGTATCATGCTGTGGCGGACGAATTGAGAGGGCAGCTCGTTGTCCATCGCGACAAATTCGACCATTTTGACGACGCTCTTGAGCACGTGTTTCAACTGATTCACGAGAGAAGCCCAGAACTTAAGAAGGCACCCCTTCGACGGCTGGTGAAGATCTTTGTGCATTATATGTATTGCGACTGCGATATCGGAGAAAAAGCACCATGATTCGACCTGTAAAACATTTGAATCTAAATAGCTGCGTAATTCGCGCGGCTAGCATCATACTTGCAAAGCTTCAATCAACCCGAGTCTGTGATTATTCCGATCTGAGGGCAACTCTGGCAGTCATGGATGAAGATGCTGATGCAACATTCATTCATGCAGTCCATCTTCTGTTTTTGCTAGGCCGTGTCGAATACTACTCGCAAACTGACTCATTTGAATTTTTAGAACCCGAGAGAAAATCATGAAGTTAAGCCATCTTTATACCAATGATGACACGCTCTTCGTTCCTATCAAATTTAGGGAAGGGTTGAACGCGATCATTGCGCGAATTCAACACCCATTGGACGACGACAAGAGTAGTCATTGCTTGGGTAAGACCCTCATAATAGATGTAATCGACTTCTGCCTGCTTAAAACTGTCGGCAATAAGGGGCACTTTCTTAAACTTAAAGAAAATATCTTTGGTGACTTGGTATTTTTCCTCGAGATTGAACTGGGCACAGGAGGATTTGTAACCGTGCGTCGGAGAGTTCGCGAAGCAACCAAGATTGCCTTTGCTCGTCATGAGGTTCGCCACCAGAATCTCGTTGAACTGCCCGATGAAAAGTGGGATCACAGCAACGTCTCACTGACCGCAAGTGTTCGGATGCTTGACGGATATCTCGAGCTAGCTGCGATCAAACCCTGGTCATACCGGAAAGGCTTTAGCTACTTCCTTAGGCGACAAGAGGACTATTCAAACGAGTTCCAACTCCGCAAATTTCTCAACGGAAATCACAAGGACTGGAAACCGTATGTAGCCAGGGTTCTCGGATTCGACGAAAGTTCCCTCATTGAGAAATACGAAGCAGACTCGGCTGAAAATGTGATCAAGAGTCAACGCGACGAGGCTCAAAGTGAGGTAACAGTGAAGGTTGCTGACTACGCGAAGCTTAAGGCCAGAATACTTGCAAAGAGCGATGAGGTCACTGCGAAGGTATCAGCTCTTGACCAATTTGATTTTAACACACTAGAGGTCGGATTGAATCAGGAGCTAGCGGATGAGATTGAAGGTCAGATTGCTGAGATAAATGACACTACCTATAATACGAACTTTGACCTAGCGCAGGTACGCAGAGGGCTCAACACAAAGATCGATTTTAATCTCTCGGACGTTCAACAAATTTTTGCAGAAGCCCAGATCACGTTTCCAGATCAACTTGCGAAAGATTATTCCGAACTGGTTGAATTCAATAATCGGATTCATGCGGAACGCCGCAATGGCTTACAGAAGCGAGCCGCAGTTCTTGAGGAAGCACTGGCTGCTTTGAAGAAAGAATTGTCAGCTCTCTCAATGAAGAGGAAGGAAATTTTACAGGTTCTCAAAGGAACCGATAGCCTTGAAAAGTTCAAGAAGCTACAGAAGGAGTTGGATCGAGATCGAGCGAATCTTGCTCTAATGGAGGAAAAGGCGGCGAAGCTTAACGAGATCAGAAGCTTCGATGAGCAAATCAAGAAAGCAAAGAAGAAGAAAGAAGAGCTTGCCGCTGAAATTCGAGATCTAATCTCCGAAGGTTCCGAACGTTATACAGCAATTCAGCGAACGTTTAGTCGAATCATAAAGGAGGTTCTTCACCGGACTGCCGTACTATACGTGGATCAGAATGATAGTGGAAACATTGATTTCCATGCTGAATACACTGATTCGGAAAGCGATGAAGAAACTCAAGAACGAAGAGGGACATCCTTTCGGAAGATCCTTTGTATAGCCTTTGATTTGGCGGTTCTCATCAATTACTCAAAAGAGAGGTTTTTCCATTTTGTTTACCACGACGGCGCTCTCGAACAGCTCGAGTCAAAGCGTAAACTGGCGTTGTTAGGGGTTGTTCGAGACGCGTGCAGAGACCACGGCATCCAATACATGTTCAGTGCGATCGAGGAGGAGCTGCCGACTGGAGACGACTCCGATAATCTTTGTCCTCGTCCCGAAGAAGTCGTTTTGGAGCTCCACGATGGAGGCAGCGACGGGAGAATCTTCAAGGTCGATACTTTCTAGCTATGACCACACCCACCGAACACAAAACCGTCCAAGCTCGCATCCTTGCGTATGCGCAAGAGATCGGATGGGCATTGGTTTCCCGTGAGGAAGCGGAGGAAAGGAGAGGGGGCATTCCTGCCCCCTTGTGTGGGAAGGTCGGGGACAGGAATGTCCCCGCTCCTTTGTCGCTCTTCTTCGAAGATCTGCTCTACGCCAAGGTGCGGGAGTTCAACCCACGTTACGCCGATGCCGAGGGCGCGTTGTTGGGTGCGTTCAAACATCTGCACACGGACATTTACGGCAACCGCGAGTTCGTGGATTTCCTGCGCAACCGGGGCAAGTTCTTCGACCACGAGGAGAAGCGCGAGCGCGACTTGATCCTGATCGATTACGACGATCCGTCGCGCAACGTTTACGAAGTCACCGAGGAGTGGGCCTTTCACAACGGGCACTACGGCACGCGCGAGGATGTGGTCTTTCTCATCAACGGCATCCCGGTGCTGGTGATCGAGTGCAAGAACGCCAACAAAGACGAGGCCATCGCCCTCGGCGTGGACCAGATCCGCCGTTACCACCGCGAGACGCCTGAGCTCTTCGTATCGCAGCAGCTTTTCACCGCCACCGATGCCATCGGCTTTTCCTACGGCGTGACCTGGAACACGGTGCGACGGAACATTTTCACGTGGAAGGAGAGGGGACATTCCTGTCCCCTAGATGGATCGAAGCCGGGGTTGGAAAACCCCCATTCCTTTTTCAACCCCAACGCACAAGTCGCGGTCACGAAAAACCATCTTCCTCACTGGCAACAAGGCGCGGTGTGGGTGTTTGTCACTTGGAGGTTGGGGGACTCTCTGCCCAAGGTCAAACTCGATCAATGGAAGACGGAACGCGAAGTTTGGCTCAAATACCATCCCGAGCCATGGGACGAAAAGACTGAGGCCGAGTATCATGAGCGTTTTTCTCATCAGATCGACGACTGGCTGGATCAGGGAAGCGGCTCCTGCGTATTGAAAGATCCTGCCTGTGCGAAAATCGTCGCGGACGCGCTGCGGCATTTTGATGGGCATCGGTATGAGTTGGCGTCCTTCGTTGTGATGCCGAATCACGTCCACGTGCTGTTTCGCCCGCTAGGCGCGCACGCGTTGCCGGAGATCGTGAAGTCGTGGAAGGGATTCACGGCGCGGGAGATCAACAAGCGGATTGGGAAGGCGGGGAATCTGTGGCAGGATGAGTATTGGGATCGGTTGATTCGCAGCGAACGGCATTTCCTCAAGGTAGTGGACTACATTCGCGAGAATCCGGTGAAGGCGAAACTGGAGCGGGGACATTCCTGTCCCCCGTTCTTCATGCCTTTCGAAGAAGAAGGGGGACAGGAATGTCCCCCCTCCTTTCCGGGCCATCTCGAAACAAAGGTCAAAACCTTTTGTTCGATCCCTAACATCCTGGCTTTCCTCAAAGACTACATCGTCTTTGCCGAGAAGGATGAGGAGCTGCACAAATTCATCCTGCGCCAGCACCAGACCGGCGCGGTGGAGGCGACGCTGAGGCGGGCGCTCGATCCGCAGCGCAAGCGCGGCCTCGTCTGGCACACCCAGGGCAGCGGCAAGACCTTCACCATGATCAAGGCGGCGGAGCGGCTCTTCCGCGCGCCGCAGGCAGACAAGCCGACCGTGCTGCTGATGATCGACCGCAACGAACTGGAAGACCAGATGCTGAAAAACCTGACCGCGCTCGGTCTCGGCAATCTGGAGCACGCCAGCAGCATGGCCCGGCTCAACCAACTGCTGCGCAACGACTACCGCGGCATCATCGTGACGATGATCCACAAGTTCCGCGACATGCCTGCGAACCTGAACCTGCGGGAGAACATTTACGTACTGATCGATGAAGCCCACCGCACCACCGGCGGCGATCTGGGCAACTTCCTCATGGCCGGCCTGCCGAACGCGACCTTTCTCGGCTTCACCGGCACGCCCGTGGACAAGACGGTGTATGGCAAGGGCACCTTCAAGACCTTTGGCTGCGAGGACGATCAAGGCTACCTGCACAAGTATTCCATCGCCGACAGCATCGAGGACGGCACGACCTTGCCACTCTACTACCAGCTCGCGCCGAATGAAATGCTGGTCCCGCACGAGACGCTGGACAAGGAGTTCCTGTCCCTCGCCGAGGCCGAGGGCGTGGCGGACATCGAGGAACTGAACAAGATCCTCGAACGGGCGGTGAACCTCAAAAATTTCCTCAAGGGCAAGGAGCGCATCCGGCAGGTGGCGGAGTTTGTCGCCAAGCACTACAAGGAGAACGTCGAGCCACTGGGCTACAAGGCCTTCCTCGTCGGCGTGGACCGCGAGGCCTGCGCCCACTACAAGCACGCGCTCGATCAATTCCTGCCGCCGGAGTATTCCGAGGTCGTTTACACTGGCAGCAACAACGACTCGGCCCTGCTCAAGCAATTCCACCTCGACCCGAAGAAGGAACGGCAGATCCGCAAGAGCTTCGGCAAGCTCGACCAGATGCCGAAGATTCTCATCGTCACCGAGAAGCTTCTAACAGGTTTCGATGCGCCGGTGCTCTACGCGATGTATCTCGACAAGCCGATGCGCGACCACACGCTGCTGCAAGCCATCGCCCGCGTGAACCGTCCCTACGAGAACGAGGTGCAGGAGATGGTGAAACCGCACGGCTTCGTGCTCGATTTCGTCGGCATTTTCGACAAGCTGGAAAAGGCGCTGGCCTTCGACAGCGATGAGATCAACGCCATCGTCAAGGACCTCAAACTGCTGAAGGTGCTTTTCCAAAACAAAATGGAATCATTTTACGGGAGGGGGGACTTTCCAGTCCCCCTTGGACCAGCAAACAGGGACAGGAATGTCCCCGCTCCTTTTGAATTCAACGACAAGGACGTGGACACCCTCATCGAACACTTCCGCGATCCCGAGCGACGGAAAGAATTTTTCAAGGAATACAAGGAGATCGAGATGCTCTACGAGATCATCTCGCCGGATGCCTTTCTGCGGCCGTTCATCGAGGACTACGCGACGCTATCGAACATCTACCTGGTGGTGCGCAATGCCTATACCCGGCGTGTTTACGTGGACCGCGACTTTCAGAAAAAGACCAACGAGCTGGTGCAGCGACACATCGGGGCCTCCCTGGGCGAACCTGAGACCGAGTATGTGGTGATCGACCGCAGCACCATCGAGACCATCAAGGAGAAAGCGGAAGGCAAGGCCACCAAAGTGATCAACCTGATCAAAGCCATCCAGAAAGAGGCCGGGGATCAGAGCGACGATCCCTATTTGCTCGCCATGGCGGATCGGGCCCGTGCGGTGCAGGAAGCCTTCGAGGCGCGCCAAGTCAGCACCGAGAAGGCGCTGGAGCAATTGTTCACCGCCATCGCCGCGAACGAGCAAAGGAAAAAAGAGCAGGCGGCCAAGGGGCTCGATAGCCTGACCTACTTCATGCTCAGCAAGTTCACTGACGAAAGCATTCCGAACCCCGAAACGGTGGCCGCGAAGGTGCGCGAGGCCTTTGAGAAGCATCCGAACTGGCGGACGAGCGAGGCGGAAATGAGGGAAGCCCGCCAACAGGTGACCTTCGCGATCTTTTCCGAAGAGGATGACCTGGACAAAGTGACCGCCACCGTGAATTCGCTGTTCACGCTGCTGGAAAGGAGCTACCGGCAATGAAGCGCTGGCGCGACAGAGAACAATTCAAAGCCCGCGTGCTCGAATGGGCCGCGAAGCTCGATGTGAAAGCGCATGCCATTTACATCCGCCCCATGCGCCGCAAGTGGGCCTCCTGCTCCACGGCCGGAACGCTGAGCTTCAATGACGAACTGCTCGGGATGGACACGAAGCTCGGCGATTACGTCATCGTCCACGAACTGCTGCATTTCTCCGTTCCGAATCACGGCAAGTTGTGGAAGATGCTGATGCGTGTGCATCTCGGCGATTGGGAGAAAATCGCGAAGCAACTGGCGGAGACAGGCAAAGAGCTTGCGAAGGCAAGCGGCGCATAGGCATGGTGGTCTCGTTTCCCTGCACTCGGTTTCCTTTAAGCACGATGCAAGGGGGCTTGAGTGGCTTGAATGATGAACTTAAAGATAAATCACGCAAGAGGCAAGATTCCCAGCGTGGGTGCTGGATCATCCCTGAATTTCGCGTAGGGCAGAGGCTCTTCGGTCTGGATCGAAGATTCTTGAATTCATGACAGTTCCATGACAATAGAGAGCAAACGATTTGCTATGATGCCGCCGATGAAAATGAACCGACTTCTGTTACTGGCGACTTTGTTATCGCTGCCACTGATGGCTGAGGAAAAGAGCTTGAGCGATGGATTGCGCGATGCGTTGTATCTTGAGGAAGTGAAACGCGATCCCGCTGCTGCGGCGAGTGCGTATGTGGCTATCCTCGAAGGCTATGCGCAGCAGCAGCAACATGCCGCCACGGCATTGTTTCGACTGGCAGAAATCCGCAGGGCGGAGGGCCGCAAGGACGAAGCGATCGCGCTTTACCAGCGGCTCATTGCCCAATTTCCGAACGCTGATGCGAAAACAAAACTCGCGAAAGAAAACCTCGCGGCATTAGGTGCAAAATTGCCGGAGGCTGGTGCTGCTGTAGTAGACAAGGAGGAGTTGGAGTTCCAACGGTTGAAATCACTGCTCGATAGTAGTCCGGATCTCATGAACCATGAAGTGCTGGAGTCTGCTGTGGTTAACGGTTATCTCCGCATCGTGGAGTGGCTCATGAAGGATCTTCGGGTGCAAGACGTGAATAAGATGACGCTGAGTATTGCTGCGGATCATGGCAATGCAAAGATGACAACTCTGCTCATTGGTCTGTTGGGCGAAGCAGGCAAAGAGCAATTTCCCCGGGCGCTTTCCAAAGCTTGTAGCTCGGGTTATTTGCAAATCGTACGCATCCTCCTGGCTTCTGGCGCCAATCCGAACCAGGCATATATCGTTGCAACGATGGATCGGAATAAAGTTTCCCCATATACTGGTTGTCCGCTGGTGGTGGCATTATCAAACGGGTGCTACGATGTGGCCGATCTCTTGCTGGCGTCAGGAGCAGATATTAACAGTGTGGAGGGTGAAGAGCGAGTCACCCCTCTCTCTGCATTGATTGTCTCGGAGCATGAGTCAAAAACATCATATCTTGAAAAGTTGATCGCGAAAGGAGCTGATATCCAGACACCCATTAATATCACTTATTTTTTAATGATAGGAGGTTATATGCCCCCGAGCGTGAAAGTGACAAATCATTTGTCTTTGCCGCTGATAGCGGGTGATGTCCCGCTTGCGTCAACGCTACTAGCAAAAGGAATCAAAAAAGATCGGAACGATCTATTTTCATGCATTGGAGTAATGCAGCCAGAACAGCTTCAGGTGGCTACGTTGTTGATCGAAGCGGGTGCTGATCCTAACTCAAAGGTAAAAGGCGGGCTTTCTCTGCTGGCATTTGCCTACAAGAATAAACATTTGAATCTGGTAAAGTTGCTGTTGTCTAAAGGTACGAATCCGAATGTGGATGCATGGATCAAGGATGAACGAGAAACGGATGCTGTCCCCAATCTTACTGAATTCTCAGCTTGTTTTGGTGATTGGGATTACTTGGATATGTTTCTTAATGCTGGAGGAAGTATTAGAAAAGAAGCAAGGATAGATATAGGATTTATCAGAAATAAAAACACTCATCAAGTTACTTTGAGTGTTATGAAAAAACTTGTAGAAAAAGGTTTTGAGCCAAAACACTGGAAAGATTTAGAATTTGAGGGAGCAAGTCTAGAAGTCAAGGCCTACCTTAACGAACGCTTTCCCTCTGAGAAACCCAAAGCGGATGATAAGTCGAAAGAAGATCCATCCCGCTGATATGCGCCGTTTGCTTCGATCTCCTGCGGTGTTGACCGGCGCGATGCTGCAAGAGATGAGGCTAAGAATCCATGGCCAACCTAAAAAAATGTCTCGATCATGCTTCTTGAATTCATGAAAATTCCCTATCAAAATTTTACCATCCATACGCGACTCTACCGCCCATGAAAACACACCTAATTGCCTTTGCCTCCTTAACAGTCAGCCCACTGACGCTTCTTTTGCAAGCCGATGAAAAACAGCTGAACGATGCATTGCGAGATGGCTTGCGCGATGCGCTGTATCTTGAGGAAGTGAAACGCGATCCCGCTGCCGCGGCGAGTGCCTATGAGGCTATCCTCGAAGGCTATGCGCAGCAGCAGCAACATGCAGCCACGGCATTGTTTCGTCTGGCAGAAATCCGCAGGGCGGAGGGCCGCAAGGACGAAGCGATCGCGCTCTACCAGCGGCTCATTGCCCAATTCCCCAACGCCGATTCGAAAACAAAACTCGCGAAAGAAAACCTCTTGGCTCTCGGAGGAAAATTGCCTGAGTCATCCGCAGTGGTGGTTGATGAAGAGGAAATGGAATTGCAGAAACTCAAGGCAAAGCTTCTGGAAAGTCCTGATCAGTTTGCTAAATTAGACTTTTCATTATACGCAAAAGATAACAAACGGATCATCGTTGCCTGGTTGATCCAAGAAGTTGGTGTAAATATTGATGAAAAAGGACTGCTTGCTGTAGCTGCGGAGCATGGACACAAAGCGATGGTCGAGTTGCTGGTGAAACTTGAACCAGAAAAATGCAAAAAGGAATTTCCGCTCGCAATGGAGAAGGCATGTATGTATGGCAATGTCGAAGTGGTGAAGTCACTGCTCCACGCAGGAGCTGATCCGAACATGGGAGTGAAAATCGCGTCCCGGTATGAGCGGACCATTGATAGAGGTAAACCCTTGGTGGTTGCCTTGACTTATCGTCAGGATGCAGTGGTAGATGAATTACTAAAAAGCGGAGCCGATCCCAATGCGAGCGAAGGCCCCCAAGGAATCACGCCTCTTTTGGCTGCTGTCCTTGCTGGGGAATCTCGTGACGTGACAACAATGGAGAAATTAGAAGCTGGAAGCATAAACTATATTAAAAAATTACTCAGTGCTGGTGCCGATATCAATGCTCTCTACGCGGAGACTGATGTTGAAAATAATTCTGAAAATACTCCCATAACGTATCAGCGCAATCTACTGTCTTTTGCGGTACAGCTTCGTATGGTGGATACTTGCAAATTTCTGATTCAGAACAAGATCAAAGTCAACGATCCTAACCAATTTCGCTTTTTATTGCGAAGCCGTAGCAATAGTGGCATGCCTGAAATTAATGATCAAAATGATCTGTGGCGATCCATAATACTGCTACTTGATTCAGGATATGAACCTAATCTGAAAATTGATAATCGAGTGAGCTTGGTTGCTTACTTTTATGCTGATAGAAATATAAAAATGGCAAAATTGTTAATCGAAAAAGGTGCAAAGGTCGATGATGTAGAGCCTTATGAGATTAAGTCTAATGTCAGAATGCTCAGGCCGCCCAGCTCAAATTCTGGCCCCCGAAACAGAACCATCAACGAACCCCCAGTTAAAAAATTAGGCAAATTGAATCTAACACAGCAAGCGGCGGTCAATGTGGAGCCTGAATTTCTTGCTCTATTTTTGAAAGCTGGTGGCAAACTTGATACCGAAGAACAATCCAGTGCCTATTTTCTGTCTAAGGATTGGATGAATTCTGCGAATACAGTTGATAGTAAGGAGCTAGCGTGTGTGAAAATTTTTGTGGAGCAAGGAATTGAACCCGAAACAGAATGGCAGAATTCGGGCTACCAACTCGCATCTGCTGAGATCAAAGCCTTCCTCAACGAACGCTTTCCCGCAGAGAAGCCGAAAGAAGATCCATCCCGCTGATATGCGCCGTTTGTTTCGATCTCCTGCGGTGTTGACCTGTGCGATGCTTTTGCCGCTCGGCGTGATGGCGGTGTTGTCGTGGATGGGCATGCGGGCGCAGGTGCGGGCGGCTTGGGTTTCGGCACGGGAGGAAGTGCAGGGGATGGGGCCAGTGGTCGCTGCGGATCTGGCGGAGGAATTGGAAAAATCGCTGATGCCAGCGCAGATTTTCCCCGATCCGCCGATGCCGGGAGCCGCCTCGCCGAAAGATGCAATCTTGAACGGAACAGACATTGCCGCGTTGCGAGCTCTGCGCGATGATCGTGACGCAGGTCTATCGCCTGCGGGCTTGCCGCGTCAGGTGTTGGCGGGATTCCGGGTGATGGAACTGGGGGGTGATGGTAATGACGGCCACCGATTGCTGGAGTTGGCGATGGCAGATGCTCCCTCCGTGCTCTCCAGTCTTGTTGTGGAAAATTATGGAGGCGATCTTTTCATCGAAGCATGGAAACAAGAGGATGCCGCGCGTGCGCAGTTTCGCAAGTATCCTGCTATCGACGCTGACGGCATCTGGACGGGAGATGCACAGATTGCATGGCTATGCCGATTGGGTGACTTGCTGCGATTTTTGCCTGCGGATCTTGTGGATGAGGCCGTGAAAGACATGGCGAAGCGATTGCCGAAGTGGGCGGGGTTGCGTTTGGTCGGTGGCGGGCACAAGCTCGGAAATGAGAATGGCGAGGTCATGCAATCGATGGCGGTTCCTTTCGCCGCGGATTTGCGGATGGAAATCGTGGCGGCTCGTCCTGATCTGATCGATGCACAAGCCCGGTGGCAGGGGAAGTGGATGGTCGTTTTGTTGACTTGCACACTTGTAGTCTGTGGCGCAGCGGTGGTGATGATGCACGTCTCGCTGCGGCGGGAGCGACAGCTTTCCGACATGAAAAGTCAGTTTGTGGCGAGTGTATCGCACGAACTGCGCGCGCCGGTGGCATCGATTCGCCTGATGGCAGAGGGATTGGAGGCGGGCAAGGTGGACAGCGGCATGGTCGGTGATTTTCATCGCTTGATCGCCCGCGAAAGCGCGCGTCTCTCCACCTTGGTGACGAATGTGTTGGACCATGCGCGGATCGAACAAGGGAAGAAAATCTGGCGCATGAGGCTCCGTGATGTGAGCGCACTCTGCGAGGAAAGCATCAATGTCATGAAGCCGCTGGCACAGGAAAAAGGCATCGTGATTGAAGCGGATCTCGCTGCCGTGGAAGCGGTGTGTGATGCGGATGCGTGCCAGCAGGCATTGGTCAATCTGCTCGACAACGCGATCAAGTTTTCGCCGAAAGATGCGACGGTTCGGGTGAAGCTGCTGATGCGGGATGGGGTGGTGGAGTTATCGGTGGCAGATTCCGGGCCCGGCGTGCCGGAGGCGGAGAAGGCGATGATTTTCGAGAGATTTTATCGATCTGGCAACGAATTGCGCCGAGAAACGCAGGGCACGGGGATCGGCTTGAGTTTGGTGAAATCCATCGCCGAGGCGCATGGTGGTTCCGTGCGAGTGGAAACCCCGCCGCTGGTTGGCAGTGTATTTTTCCTCACATTCCCTCAAAAATCATGAGACTTCTGGTGATCGAAGATGAACTCCCCATGCGCACCGCTCTGGTCGAGATGCTCAGAGCGGAAGACTATCGCGTGACGAGCGCGGCGGACGGCATCGCGGGGCTGGAGCTGGCTTGCACGGAAGCGTTTGATCTGGTCCTGCTCGATGTGATGATGCCCGGGCTGGATGGCTTTGCGGTTTGCAAGGAAATGCGTCGGCGTGGTCGAGATGTTCCGGTGCTGATGTTGACGGCAAAAGGGCGGGTGGATGATCGTGTGGAGGGTCTCGATTGCGGGGCGGACGATTATTTGGTGAAGCCCTTCAGTCTGCGCGAGCTGCTGGCACGCGTGCGTGCGCTGACGCGTCGCAAGCAGCGCGACGCGGTGATCGACAACGAATGGATTCTCGGCAGTGTCGTGGTCGATTTTGCGAACCGGACCTTGCGGCGCGGCGCGCAGACCTTTGATCTATCGGAAAAAGAACTGGGCATGCTGAGGCTCCTGGCGGCTCACCGTGGCGAGACAGTGCGCCGCGAAACATTTCTCGATGTGGTCTGGGGCTATCATTCCTTCCCGACTGCGCGAACGGTGGATAACTTCATTTCCTCCTTGCGGGCGAAGATCGAGGAAGATCCCGCTCAGCCTCAGCATTTGATCACCGTGCGCGGTGTGGGGTATCGGTTGGTGTGAGAAGAGGACGATGTAGGGTTGAGTTGACCTTGGTGCCTTTGTTGGATAGTGTGATGCCAATCGCTTCAGGATATGATGGAATTTTCGATCTCAAACTTCAGCCTTCTGTCTTCGAGGTTCGCTCTCCGGAAATGGCTGTTTGGCTTATTGGGAGGTGTGTGGTGCATGATGGGTGCTGTACGAGCGGAGCCTGCGGTCTGGGAAGCTCCGCTGTTCACTGAGGCGCAGCGGCAGTTTCGTGACATGAAAAGCACGGGGTATCAGCACAAGACCGAGGTCGATCCGGAGGCGCAGAGCTATCGCTATGATTGTGTGGGCTTTGTGGCGTATGCGCTGAAGCAGGCGGCACCGCAGGCGCGGGCATCGGCTTTCAAGGCCTTGGAGATCAAGCGGGGGCGGATTCCGAGTCCGCCAAAGTATGTGGCGTTTTTTCAGAGTCTGGCCAAAACGCCGCAACAAGGATGGCAGTCGGTGAGCAAGGTCAAGGACCTGAGACCCGGCGATGTGGTGGCGTGGGAATACAAGACGGAAACTTCCAGCGGCCATGCAGTGATCATTGCCGGTGTACCGGTGGAGCTGGGTGAGGGGATCTGGAGCGTGAAGGTGTATGACTCTACCTCTTCTCCTCATGCCGATGATTCCCGTCCGCAGGATGCCCGCACCACGGTGTTGGCCACGAGCGGCAAAAGGAGTGGCTTGGGCCATGGCATGATGGCGTTTTCCGCCGATCGCGTCAGCGGTGCGTTGAACGGCTACCGCTGGTCACCGAAATCGAAGACCAAGATCGTTCCAATCGCCGCTGCACGTCCGAGATCCTGATGCCGTTTCATCGCGCCGCTCGGACATCGGTGATGACGATTTGCAGGGAAGTCACGCCGCGAAAGGTGTTGCGGTCGATGGTGAAGGCAATGTCCCAAGGAGGATCGGGGAGCTGGCGTTCGCCGCCGTTGAAAAACATTGCGGATTGCTCGTTGAGACCCGCTTTGCCCTGGCGCAAGAACAGGCGCAGGTGTTTGTTTTTCAAGTGCATGGGCGGGCGGCTAAGATAGACATCGCGAGCGAAAAACACCGGTTGCGGATTGCCGCTGCCAAAGGGTTGCAGGAGTTCGTAGGATTTGAGGAAATCGAGTGAGAGCCAATCGAAACTCAATTCGGCATCCAAGTAGATTTTCGGCAATCGCTGCTCGGCGGTGGTGTGGTGCAAGACGTGTTCGGCGAATTGGTTGCGGAAGGCATTGAGCTGGGATTCTGAAATGGAAATGCCAGCGGCCATTTCGTGGCCACCGCCTGCGAGGAGAAGCGGCCGGCATTCATCGATCGCGGCTACCAATGAGACGCCCTGGATCGATCGACCGGATCCCTTGCCGATGCCGTTTTCATCGATGGAGATGATGAAGGTGGGGCGATGATACTGGCGCATCAGGCGTGAGGCGACGATGCCTACCACGCCCGGATGCCAATCCCGCGAGCCGAGCACAATGACAGGATCGTTTTCATAGTCCTTCATCATGTCCAGAGCCTCGCGACGCATGCGTTCTTCCATGGCCTGGCGCTCGCGATTGAAGTCATCGAGCATGGCGGCGAGCTCCTCCGCTTGCCCCTGTTCATCGCACATCAGGGTGGCGAGGGCCATCTCCGGTTGGTCCATGCGCCCGGCGGCATTCAGCCTGGGACCAATGCGAAAGCCGACATCCATGGATGTGGCGGCACCGTTCATTCCCACGGCTTTTTGCAAGGCACGCAGTCCCGGGTTGTTGGTATGGGGCAGGCGCTTGAGGCCGTGGCGCACGATGAGGCGATTCTCGCCGATCATGGGCACGATGTCCGCGATGGTGGCGACACTGACCATGTCTAACAAATTTTTCAGGTCGTAATCGAGTCGGGGCCGGGTCTTGAGCATGGCGTGGGCTACCTTGAAACAGACGCCGGCGGCGCAGAGGTAGGAGAAATCGCTACCGCACTTGGGGTTGACGAGAGCGACGCAGTCCGGTCTGCCGCGCGGGCCGGGCTCGTGGTGATCGAGGATGATGACGTCCACGCCTTTTGCCTTGAGCATGGCGATTTCATCGATGGAGCTGGTGCCGCAATCGACAGCGATCAGCAGGTCCGGTGTGCCGCATTCGCGTTCGAAACGTTCGAGTGCGGCAAGGCTCAGTCCGTAGCCCTCGGCGCTGCGCTGGGGGACGAAGTAGAGGGGATCCGCGCCATAGGTCATGAGGATGGAGCGCATGACGGTGATGGAGGTGACGCCATCCACATCGTAGTCTCCGAAAATGCCGATGCGTTGCCGGCGGTCGATCGCATCGAAGATACGCTGGGTGGCCAGTGCCATGTCAGGCAGCAGGAAGGGGTCAGAGAGATCCTTGAGTTTTGGTTCGAGAAAGCGCTCCAGCGCACCATCCCCGGCGATGTTGCGCTGGCGGATCAGATGGGCCAGAATCGCGGGGAAATCATCGTGCAAGTCATTTTCTTCCATCTGAAATGACTCGCCGCGGATGATCCACTCGATGTTTGACTCACGCATGTGCTAGCGCACACTATCGCGACTTTGCATGACATGACAAGTGCGGATGCCTCTCTTTTTTTCTAACGATCGGGGCATGGTCTCAGAGTTGTTGCCAGCACCACACCAGGGAGAGGAATACTTTCTGGAACAAGCGGTCCGTTCCCAAGGGGGACGCGGCGGCGACAGGCATGTGCGGCGCCGTGACGAGGCAGCTCACCACGCACAGCAGGGCCAGCGGCAGGGCGATGGCGATATGCCATGCGGCATGGGAAAAATGTCCGTGATGCCAGCGTTGCCAAAAACTGTGGCCGATCCATGTCCACCAGACCATTTCCGCGACGGGAAAGAGGGCCAGGTAGGGCATGACGCAGTCGCAGAATTGAGCGACCAGGCAACCACAGAGGCCCAATGCCAGGGCGAAGGAGGCCATCAGGCAGGCGACGACGGCATCCGCACGGTATCCCCACGATTCGGGTATGTTCATGAACGTCGGGAACGGTGGAGCGGGGAGTTTTCTTAGGAGGAAATCAGGACCGGAGTGAGATCAATTTCAGCAAGATGTAAATGATCAGGATGATGACCCAGATGGGGACGTTGCGGGAGCTTTTCTCGGGATGGGGGAGATTGTGGTTCCAGGCGCTGCGGAGGCGCGATGCTTTGTTGCGGAATTCGGGCATGTGCTTGAGCACGAATTCTTCCGTGGCTTGGATCAGTTGTCTCTCGCCCGGGCCAGCCGTGCTAGCAAGTCGCGAGATGGCGTGGCGATACTCGCTGGCGGCATCCTGTGGCCGCTGGGGGCAATGCAGCATGACGCGCGTCAGGTGGAGCACAGTTTTGTGATAATCCACAAGCCTGTTTTCCTCGATGTTGGACAACAGAGCCTCCGCTTCCCCGGGGCGGCCTTGCCGGGCTTCCTCGAACGCGAGAAAGGTCAGCATGCCAGGCATCAGCGGGCTGCCCGGGAAACGGGCCAGGGCCTTGCGTCGTGCGGCATTTCCGGCACCCAGTTTCATGGTGGCATCGAGCGCGATGGCGACATTGTTGTAGGTGACATCGGTGGCATCTTCGCGTTGATCCCAGCCCTTCAGCCATGCCTTGGCCCGATCAAACTGCCCCATGTTGGTGTAGCTGTAGCCCACAGCGTTCCAGATTCTCGAGTGGGTATGAAAGTAGTCGCGATGCTCTTGGACGAGGACCTCGAGCACGTCGATTTGATCGGGCTTGTCCGTGGTTTCGATCAGGCTGGTCCAGGCTGCGGCGCGGGCTTCGTCGCTCAGGGTGAGTTGTTGCAATTGCCGTGCGCATTTTTTCGTTTGCCCCTTGGCCTGCATGAATTCCACCCACAGGATGAGGGTGATTTCGTGCGGGGGAACATTTCCTGCCATGGAGTGGCTCAGCCATTGATGGAACAGGGTCTCTTCTCTCGATTCGATGAGGCGCTGACGCAGCCATTGCAGTTGGCTCAATTGCACATCGGGCTGCGCCAACAAGGTGTCAATCAGCTCCATGGCTTCTTTCACCTGCTTCTGGTGGATGAGGAGATCCATTTCATCGCAAACCGTACCCGAGCCAGGCGCGTAGTGCTTCAGGTGTGCCAGAGTTTCGCGTGCTTCGTCGTAGTTGCGGTCACGCAATTGCATGTCAAACAGTTGCCTGCACGCGAAGGTGTTGCTGGGATCCAGTTTGACGGAATCTTTCAGAGACTGCTTTGCCTGGGTCGGTTGGTTCAACTCGAGTTGTGCGATGGCGAGGTAGCCATACGCCGAGCTTTGGTGCGGCTCCATGCGCAGCCAGTGCTGGGCGATGTCGCGGAGTTTGATCCACTGGGACCGCGCGCGGTAACAGTTCGCCAACAAAGAGATGATCCAGATGTAGTCGGGCTCGCGTTTCAGCAACTGCTCCATGGCTTCGATGGCTTCCACAGGCTTGCCGCTTTTCAACAAAACCCAGCAACTGCGACCTTCCATTTCACGGGTCATCGGCGTGCCTCCGACGGTTTCACGGCAGACGGTGAGGGCTTCCTCGTAGCGCTTTTGTTCGGTCAGGGAGAAGGCTAACAGATCGCGGAGATCGTGATGATGGGGCTGGATGTTCAGGCCACGGCGGCAGTGCTCGATGACCTTGTCCTGCTGGTCCAGCAGTGATGCGACGGAGGCGTTGATGAGCCACCAGTCGGCGCGGTGTCCTTGTTTTTCGGACATGCGCCGGAGATCCGCCGTGACTTGTTCTTCGAGTTGCGCCTGACGTGCGAGTTCGGTGTAGTCCTGCCACGCTTCACGTGACATGGGGATGAGCTGAATGCACTGGCGCAGGGTGGTGAGCGCGTCATCCCGCCGCTGGCGTTTGGCGAGCAGGGAGGCGAGCGCGATGTGGTTGGCGGCGACCAGCGGTTCGAGGTTGATCATGCGGCGCAACAGTTCTTCCGCCCGGTCATAGTGGCGCAGCAGTTCCAGTGTCTCGGCCAGACGGCGTGCCACTTTTTCCCATCCCGGTGCGAGATCCAGCGCCTTGTGCCAGGCTTCGCATTCCTCGTGGTATTTTCCTAACAGGTGATAGGTATCCGCCAATTCCGCCCAGCAGCGTGGCAGCAGGGGAAATGCCTGGGCCATCTCACGGGCGCATGTGAGGGCGTCCTCAGTACGATTCATGGCCTGGTATTGCGTTTTCAAGGCTGACCAGGTTTGCCAGAGATCAGGACGCTGGTCACGGAATGCGCGCAGTTGTTCGCACAACACCAGCGGCTCCAGCAGAGGATAGGCAAGTTCCTGATACTCGGGCACGATGTGGCCCTCGGATACCTGACGGCACATTTCGCCGTGGATGAATGCCAGGGCATCACGCTGGGCTTCCATGCCAGCGCTTTCATGCACCAAGACGCGCGCAGCCCAGGTGTAATCGATGCTGAGCGTGAGGGCGTGCAGCAGGGTTTGATCGGCCTCCTCGATCCTCCCCATTTTGCGCAGCACGGTGGCGAGCATGCTTTGACTTTCGGCCAGATAGGGCGTTTTTTCGCAGGCTTCCCGCGCATCGGCCAGGGCGGCGGGGAGATCCTGCTGCTGGATGAAATACTGGCTGCGCTCGCGCAAGGCCCAGCTGTGGTCCGGATCAATGCTCAGGATATGATCCAGAGATTTTTTTACATCGGGCGAACTGAGGTAACCCTGCCACTCGGCGAGCAGGCTCCACAGTTGTGACTGTTGCGGGTGATTTTCACATACGTTCCGGAGATGATCCACGGCATGTTCCATGCCATGCTCGTCCGCCAGCAAGGTCGCCAGACTATGGTGGCCTTTGTAGGACTGTGGCTGTAGTGTGAGATAGTTTTTCCACGCTTCGATCGCCTGGAGGCGTTGTCCGCAGAACGAGTGGGCGAAAGCGATTTCCGCCAACCACTGGTACTCCGGCATGTGCTCGCGTGCACGACGAATCATGTTGATGCCTTCTTCTCGCTCCGCAGCTCCCCAGCGCAACATGAGGGTGCCGCAGCGGCAGAGCAAATCCCCGTCATCCGGATGTTGCCGCAGGCCTTGTTGGATGGACTCGCGCGCCTCGGCGAGGCGATGGAGTTGGTTGTAGGCTTGGGCGAGTGTCAACCACGGTCCGGAGTCTTTTGGGCCGTATGTGGCCACCCGCGAGCGCAGGTAGGTCAGCCCTTGTTCGATGTGGCCGACCGCGCGACAGGCATCCATGTAGGACATGGCGTAAAATTCGGATGACGGTGACAGGCAGGAGGCGATTTTTCTCAGACGCTCCACTTCCGCAAAGCGCCGTTGTTTCTCGCGACAGCGTGCCAGGCTCTCATACACGTGGGATTGTGAACGCTGAATGCGCATCGCCCGCAGCAGCCAGTGTTCCGCCTTGTTGAGATCGCGGGCATCGGCCAGGAGAATCTCGCCGTATTCGGACTCGAAGACGGGGTCGTGCGGTTGCAGCGCGATCATTTGCTCCGCCAGCTTGCGTTGTTCATCAAAGCGCTGCATGCGCTGCAACACGGTCATTTGCTGCAACACGAATGGCGGGTGCAGGGGGAATTTTTGCAACAGGGAATCCAGCGCGGCCCACTGGCCCTGGAGGTTGCCGTGGTGTTGGTGATAGCGGTATTGGGCGTTTGCCAACAAGGGGCTATCGATGGCCACCACACGCATGAGCGCCAGCGCGGCGTGGGCCTTGACGCGGTCATTGTCATCCAGGGCGATGGCGAGATCGTGAAGCGCATCGAAGGCAGCGGCCTCGGGAAAATGGAGATTGTCGAGGATGTGTCGTTTTTCCACAGGCACCAGCACCATGCCGCGCGGACCTAACGGATGCTGCTCGAACAATCCGCTGATGAGCATTTCCCCGTAGTGACGGTGGGTGGGATCGCGCAGCAAAATGACATCCAGCCGCTGATCATAGCCGATGCAGGCCTGGAGGTGGGCGCTGGTGGTGTTTGAGGTGGTGAGGGTGAATGGCAGGCCGCGGTCGATCAGCGCGTGGAGAATCCCACGGGTGACGCGGAACTCACGGGTGACGAATCCTTTTGACTCCGCCCACAGGCGCTCCTTGTGCCAGGGCGTGCCATCGTAGCAAATGGCGGCGGCGATCTCGAGGTGATCGATGTCCTTGCCCCAAAATTTCGCCAGCGATGCCAGCGTGGCGGGTGCACAGGTCATGTTGTGCTGCCGGATGAAGGGGACTTCCAGCCGAACGCGGCGCGGGTTTTCCTCACGGCACGCTGCCAGATTTTCCAAGACCTTCTTGTGGTATCCCGTATTCGCCTTGGCTGCCAGTTCTTTGAAGCGATCGATGTCGCCGAGCATGTAATGGAAATCCGCACGTCTTCCGGCGAGCCATTCGGTGTAAAATGTTTCTCTCAACGGCAGCAGCGACTCGGCGGTGTCGAGCAAACGAAGACACTCCTCCGGCATGTCGCGCTCGCTGTATTGCGTCATCAACTGCAGTACGAAGGAGGCGTTTTGGGTCGCTTCGTGACTGGCTCGCAGGGTGCTCATGGCCTCGTCATCACGCCCCAGGTGAATCAACACACCGCACAGTTGCAGCACCGCCGGGCGATAGTGTGGACGGAGCTCATGGGCGCGCTTGGCGGACTCCAGAGCTTCTTCATAGCGGTCTTCGATCTCCAATACATTGGATTTCTGGACATGGAGCCAGGAAACATCCGGCATCAGGGTCAATGCTTGCTCCAGAAGACCATGGGCGGTCTCGAAGTCGCGCAGCAAGGCATAGGCCCACGCCAGGAAACCTAACAGATTGGACCGGTCCTTCGCTGTCATGGTGCCGGCTTTGGCTTGCAATCGCTCTTCGATCTCGGGGATCAGTTCATAATGCGATTTGAGAGTAAGACGGAAAAACAGCGCGAGGAAATAGTAGTGATCGTGATCCCGTTCCTGCCGCCAATTCAGCAAGTCGAGAATACGACCCAATCGCATGTTGCCCAATCCGTCGCACAAACTGGAGGCCAGCATTCTTGCCCTGCCGTGAGGCCATTTCGCCAAAGGCAGCGCCACTTCCTGGGAGCGGACGTAGCCATCGAGCAACCGATTGCGGCGGATATCCTCGGCAATGCGATCCAGCAAGGCTTCGCTAGGAATATCCGTGATCGTGTCTGACATTTCCCATGATACAAGCAATGTCGATCACAGCCGCCAAGGAAAATTTCCCCGGCAGTGACACTTACTCCGCCGCATCCGGATACGAACCTAACAGTTTCACGAGGGAACAATGGTGGCGCAACTCGGTCAAGGCATCAGCCACCTTCGGGTCCTCGCAGTGGCCGCCGAGATCGACGTAGAAAATGTATTCCCAGTCCTTCTGCTTGGAAGGGCGGGATTCGATCTTCGACATGTTGATTTCGAACTGATCAAATGATTTCAGTGCGCTGACCAGCGCACCGGGTTTGTCCTGAATGGAAAACAGGATCGAGGTGCGGTCGTTGCCGGTGGGTGGACAGGTTTTCTCGCCGATGACGAGGAAACGCGTGGTGTTGGTGGCGCGGTCCTGGATCGATTGTTCGAGGATGGTGAGTCCGTTGAGTTCCGCGGCCAGTGCTCCGCCCAGTGCTGCCGCACCGTGATCGGCGTACTCTTGCGCCAGTTTCGCCGCCTTGGTGGTGGAGGAAACTTCGACCAAGTCCGCTTCGGGGAAATTTTTCAAAATCCAGTTCCGGCACTGACCGAAAACCTGCGGGTGCGAGTAGAGCGTCTTGATTTGCTCACGCGGAATGGCCGCCATCAGATTGTTCTCGATGCGTAGCAAAATCTGCGCGCAGATGTGCAGCGGAGAGTCCACAAAGAGATCGAGCGTGTGCGAAACGGCTCCCTCGGTGGAGTTCTCGATCGGCACCACTCCGTAGTCCGCACGGCGGCGGGCCACTTGATCGAAGACATCGGAAAAGTTCGGCTGCGGGGCGTATTCGACGGAGTGGCCGAATTTCTTGATCGCGGCCTGGTGCGTCCACGTGCCCTCCGGCCCGAGGTAGGCGATTTTCAGGTCATCCTCCAGCGCGAGAGCGGCGGACATGATTTCCCGATAGATGGCGCGGATCGATTTTTCCGGCAGCCGGCCGTGGTTTTTTTCGAGCAATTTTTTCAGCAGGGCATCCTCGCGTTCCGGTGCATAAATTTGCAGCCCGTGCTGCTTTTTGATCTCGCCCACCTGATGCACCAGATCGGCTCGCGCCGAGAGGAGGTCCATCAACTGCGAATCCACTTCATCAATCTGTTTTCTGATATCTTCTAAGCTCACAACAAGTAAATGTTAGGGTTTCACCTCAGGGGCGGAGTCGGCGGTGTTCGCCACAGGAGCCAGCGGCAGTTGCTCGCTCACCTCCTTGCTCTCGCTGGCCGGTTCGGGAAGCTTGACCTTGCGGAGTTCCGTCGCGTTGGGCAGGTCATCGATGCTACGGATGCCGAAATGCTCGTAAAACAATTCCGTCGTTTCGTAGAGCAGGGGACGCCCCGGCAGGTCGGCGCGGCCATTGATGCGCACCAGATCGCGGTCCAGCAGCTTTTGCAGCATGCCATCGCAGGAGACGCCGCGCACCGCCTCGATCGCGGCCTTGGTGATGGGCTGGCGGTAGGCGACGATGGCCAGCGTTTCCATCGCCGGACCGCTGAGGCGCTCAGGCTTGCGCCCCGGGAAGAGTTGTCGCACGAAGTCACCAAACTGCGGCGCGGTGTAGAACTTCCAGCCCTTGCCGCGTTCCATCAGCGAAAACGAACGACCACTCTGCTGATATGCGTCGTTGAGCTGCTGGATCGCAGCCAAAACCTCGGCACTGCCCACGGTGGCCAGCGGCATGATCCAGTCGGGCAGGGGAGCGGTCTCGGCACCGTCCTCCTGATCCCGCTGGTGGGCATCCTCCGCCTCGGCGACGCGCGAACGGATGAGCCGCGCCAGTTCATCCGCGGAAAGCGGCTCGCTGGACGCGATGAGCAAGGCTTCGATGATCAGAGGTAATTCCATAGGCCGCCGACAGACTAGAAAGCTTCGGCGCGGCGCGCAAGCCTGCAAAACATTTCCTCACGCAGGAAAAAATACGGCATATTTTCGAGCAAATGGGATTTTTTCCCTTGCAGTGACGTTAATAGATCGCTAATGAACGCCGCCCGCGTGCAATCTTGCCGCGTCAGGCACTCCCTCACACTTACTTTCCAACACTATGGCCGCCAAAAAAGCTGCAAAAAAACCATCCGCGAAGGTCGCATCCAAACCTGTCGCTAAAAAAGCTCCCGCCAAGCCGGTGGCCAACAAACCTGCGGTGAAAACTGCGCCCGCGAAAGCCGCGGTCAAGCCTGCTGCGAAGCCGGTTGCCAAAAAAGCTCCTGCCAAATCTGTGGCCAAGGCCCCGGTGAAAAAAGCTCCCGCCAAGCCGGTGGCCAAAGCCCCGGCCAAACCCGAGCAGAAGGCCCCGGTCAAAGCTGTGTCAAAAGCTCCCGCAGCTCCCGTAAAAGCTGCGGCCATCGCCAAACCTGCCGCCGCACCGGCAAAAACCACCAAAGCCCCTGCCACACCGGCCCCTTCGCCAGTCCCGGCCAAGGTATTTACTCCTCCGAAAAAAACGGCCTCACCGTCGTCGGTTGAGGCCACCATCATCGTCGAGCCCATCACCGATCCCAAGTTCATCGCTTTCACGCAAAAACAAAAGCAGCGCCTGCTCGACTTGCGCGATGAAATCGTCGATGCCATGACCGGCTCCGCCCGCGAAGCCATCCGCAGCTCTCCCGAAGGCAGCGAGGCCTCCGGCAGCGGCATGCACCAGGGCGATGCCGGCAGCGATGCCTATGACCGCGACTTCGCCCTTAGCGTGCTCGCCAAAGACCAGGATGCTCTTTACGAAATCGAAGAAGCCCTGCTGCGCATCAAAAAAGGCACCTACGGTCTCTGCGAAATGTCCGGCAAGCGCATTCCCATCCCACGCCTCGAAGCCATCCCCTTCGCCCGCCTCACTGTCGAGTGCCAATCGCAGTGGGAAAAGGAATTCGGCACGAAAAAATTCCGTCCCAGCGGTAGCGTCGGCTTCAGCGGTGGAGGAATTTTTGAAGAAGATGAAGATTCTGACACGATTTCTCTTGACGAAGACGAAGATTAATCTAGTTTCGGCCTCCCACAACACTAAGCCATGCCACGCGACATCATCATTCTCGAATGCACCGAAGCCAAAGCGGAGGGGAAACCTACCTCCCGCTACGTGTCCACCCGTAACAAAAAGAGTCTCCGCACTCCGGGTCGTCTCGAAAAGGTGAAATTCAATCCTTTCCTCAAGCGCCGTACTCTTCACCGCGAACTCCGCTAATCCTACTGTATCATGCAAGAAACCGAACCGAAAACCGTCGAGCGCCGCATTGCTTTCCGTAAGGCGAATCGCCGTATGACCCGTCGTCGCCAGGACATCCCTGTTGACAAAATCGAGCACACCAATCCTGACCTGCTGGCGAAGTTTACCTCGACCACAGGTAAAATCCTCCCACGTCGCGTCACGGGAGTCCCAGCCAAGGTGCACCGCCAGATCACTCGTGAGATCAAGCGCGCCCGCGCTCTGAACCTCGCACCGTAATCCACGGGATTGCTATCTTTTCAGGGCTTGTCCGTCATCGTCGGGCAAGCCCTTTTCCTTTCGCCCACTTCCCTTCTTTTCCGCCTTCTTTCATGCAAGAGCTCACCGATACCCAAAACGAAAAGGACGACCGCAATTTGCCCATCGACCGCGTGGGCGTGAAAAGCCTGCGCTTCCCCGTGGAAGTCCGCGAAAAAAACGGCGGTACGCAGAAAACGGTCGCCACGGTATCCTTGGCTGTCGATTTGCCCCAGCACTACAAAGGTACCCACATGAGCCGCTTCGTGGAGGTGCTGAACTCCCACGGCAATTGCCTCGACGTCCACACCATCAACGCCATTCCCAAGGAACTGTTGAATCGTCTGGATGCCCAGCGCGCCCACGTCACGTTCCAGTTTCCCTTTTTCCTCAAAAAAGCCGCTCCCATCAGCGGCGGCGAGGGCCTCGTCGATTACGAAGTGCGCTTTGAAATCGACCACGAGCGCGACGGCCACACCGATTTCATCCTCACCACCTTCGTGCCCGTCGCCACGCTCTGCCCT
>ERZ1066127.188-NODE-188-length-39979-cov-46.226530_pt1 | contig 39979 bp, 32 predicted proteins | sample MGYA00382774_ERZ1066127 | MGnify/ENA primary metagenome ERZ1066127 (study PRJEB33369, sample SAMEA5778357) | biofilm metagenome | biome: Industrial cooling water; feature: Water cooling tower basin; material: Biofilm | place: United Arab Emirates | collected...
TCGCGTTTCCGCCCCGCAATGAATTGACGGGGCTACCACGCTCCCGCCAATTTTAAGTGTGGACATTGCGGTTGGCATGGTGACGCTGATTTAAACGGTGCAATCAATATTTCTAAGCTTGGGGCTGTATTTGTAAGCCAGCCTGGAGGCTCGGAACTAGCGTGTTCTTTGAATCGTGATGTTTCAGGGCTACGACAAGACCAGCCGATTGAGCCAGGGAGCGAAAGCCCCCTCGCTTCAGCCGGGGGTTAGCTTACCAAAACTGCATAAGTCCTCTCCACCCAGACGTATATGTAAACAGAAGGGTGATAACCATTTAGTTCCAGAGGAAGATTATGCTTTACCTAGCCACCGTTCAAAAGCAAACCAAATTCTTCAGCACGGTGAAGACGGAACTCAAACTGCTAGCTAGTCAGCGAGGACACAACTGGACTCCCGTCTCCGGGGATGAAGTCATCCCAGCACCAGAGGCGAGTAACTTCAACGCCGGGGTATTGGTGCTAGTTGACGTGACGGCGAGTAAAAAAGCACAGAATATTCGAGAAGCAGCGCCTTCATTAGTCAAAACTTTACAAAATTTCTCTTATTTACAAGAAAAATGGGAAGCGAAGGAAAAAGAAAGAGATTTTTGGAAAGAAGCGCTTACCCATCAATCTGCGGAACTCAATCGCCGCGAGATGGAATTGAGAGTACAACAAGAACAATTAATCAAGCAACGCCAAGAACTGGAAAAAGCTCGTCTGGAACTGCAAAAACTGCGGATAGCGCTGGAACAACAAAAAAAGGGGAGATCTAACCTGAATTTTATGTCAGATGCCAAGCACCTCAAGCTTCATCCCTCTCCAGAGGTGGAGAAGAAAGCTGTAAATTCTCACGCCACAAATGATGGGGATCTGCCTACTCTAGTGCTAGATAAATCTGTTTGCATTCGGATCGAGAAACCCTCAGTTCGTTAAAATTTGCACAGTAGAGTTGCCAAAAGCACCCACTCCCATAACTGCTGTTACGCTTAACCTCACACGCATCATCGAATTAACTGACGACCAATTTTATTAGCTTTGTCGATACAAGCGGACATGATATAATCTGATGTCCGTTGAATTTCCCATAATAAAAAATCTCACAGAGTAGTTGCGTAGGGACACGGCATGAGAGATATCTCAGCTAAACAGATAACGTTAATAATGCCGTGTCCAGGCTGCTGATTGCGGGTAATCTTAAGGACATGATATAACAAGCAAAAGCAGCATTTCTTAATAAGGGCAGGTTTTACTAAGTAGTCCGCGAAATCACAAAATATTTCCAGGACTTACGCAAAGAAACGGGGTTTCTACGAAAAATCGTCGCTGTGTAACTAAAGATCTACGCAGAAACAAAGGTGATAGGTTGCCCAAGCGTAAGTCACGATCTCGTTATATCGATTCTATTTTGTAAAACCCGCCCCTACAAAACTATTAACTGTCAGAGTCCGATACTACCGGACATGATATCAATCATTGGTAGGGACACGGCACAGAAAAAACTTGGCGCTGGCGATCAAACTTTCTTTAGCCTTAGTCCCTACAATCAATCTTGATTAAACCCAACCCGGCAAAGCATCTAGTCAAAATACCGCTTAAGATTGAGCGTAAGCTTTGAGCGCATATTCTTTGAATCGTTCCAGATCTGCTTGAATAGTAGATTCAACTACGCGCCCCAAAAATAAATTATCCATCAACTTACCCAACCACCCAGGAATGCCATAAGCTACGGTTAATTTAACAATGCTGCTACCTTTGCGATCGTAAAAGCGAATCGCCCCCCGATTAGGCAAACCATCCACAGATTCCCATTGAATAATTTGCTGGGGAACTATTTTTAAAATCCGGGATAGCCAGGTAAATTCCAATCCTCCCGTAGCCAGTTTCCACCGGGATAAATCCGGATTATCTTCTAGGACTTTAACCGATTCAATCCACTTCATCCAGCGGGGCATTTGTTCTAAATCTGACCAAAGATTCCACGCTAATTCAATGGGAACCTCTACCTCTACCTGTACGCTGTGTTCTAGCCAATCTGTCATTTTAATAATAGGTAATGGGCAATGGGTAATGGGTAATGGGTAATGGGTAATGGGTAATGGGTAATTTCAAATGGGAAAATTCAATTGGCAATCGGCGATCTAAAAATTTCCCTTTACAATTACCAATTACCAATTACCAATTACCTATTTTGTTTCTAGGATTGCCTTGGCGGCGCGTCGCCCAGAAATAGTCGCACCTTCCATGCTATCGATATAATCTTGTTGCGTGTAACTACCCGCTAGGAAGAAATTGCCAATCGGTGTTTTTTGATCGGGGCGATAGGGTTCCATACCGGGTGCTTCGCGGTAGAGAGATTGAGCTAGCTTTACTACACTGTACCAGGTCATGTTGAGTTCGCGAGACGAGGGGAATAGGTCGTGAACTTGCTTGAGGACGTGTTGCGCGATCGCTTCATTACTCTCTTTAATAAAAGGATCTCCCGGCGTCAGCACCAACTGCAACAGCGAACCTTGCCCTTCCCGATAGTAATCTCCCGGACTGGTTAAAGCCAAGTCGGCAAAACAAGAAAAGTCAGCATCGGGGGTATAAAGTAAATTATCAATTCCCGCCGCGCGCTCTAATTGTTTCCTTTCTTGACCATTGTGCAGTTCGGTTACCCAACCGTCAAACCGCAATTGCACTGTCGCCACGGGAACTGTATCGAGTTTATAGATATTGTCAAATTGCTGCCATTGACGCCAATCTTGCGGCAACAAACGTTGAATCCCCGGCACGTCACAAGCGCAGAGATAGGCATCGGCGGTAATCGTTTCTTCGGTTTCCCCAGCAGCTACCACAATCCCGCTTACTCGCGTTTGATCCCCGTCTTGAGCGTACTGAATTTCACGCACGCGACGGCGAGTATAAATTTTTGCTCCGCGTGCTTCTATGTAATTAACGATTGGTTTGTGTAAATACTCGTGGGGAGAGCCTTCCAGCATTCGCAGCTTAGACGCCTCAGTACGGGCGGCGAACATTTGGAAAATAGTTAACATGCAACGGGCGGAGATATTTTCGCAGTCGATAAAACCGAGTGCGTAGGCGATGGGGTTCCACATGCGTTTGATGCTGCCATCGCTGCCGCCGTGGCTGCGGAACCAGTCGGCAAAGCTAATTCGATCGAGATCGCGAATCGTCATCATCGCGCCGTCAAAGTCCAGCAAACCGCGAACGATGGGACTCGTGCCTAGAGCGATCGCATTTTGCACTTTATCTTGCAGCGATAGTTGCGACGTAGTGAAAAACGCCTTCAAGCCATTAAACGGCGCACCCGTAATAAAGCGAAAATCTAACGCACCCGTCCTACCCCCAGAATTGATAAAGGTGTGGACATGTTCTTTCAGGCGCAAGTTACCACCAGCCCCCACTTTATGCATTAACTCTAGTAGCTGGTAATAGTTGCCAAAAAAGACGTGCAAACCCATCTCGATGTGGTTACCCTCGGCATCTACCCAACTACCGACTTTACCCCCCACAAAAGGACGAGATTCAAAGATTTCCACTTCGCATCCGGCATCAGCTAAATCGACAGCCGCAGCCATTCCAGCCAGTCCCGCTCCGACGATTGCAACGCGCATTCCCTGTTCCTGCTCAATTTCTTTACATATTTTAAACAAAGAAGGGTTTTTGCAGGCCAAGGCAGGGGCTAAAGGTTTGGAGACTCTTGGGACTTGCTACAACGTTGCACCCATCGTCTTTGCTGTCCGCCGCATTTCCTCATCGATACTTTCTGGGAACACCTCTGGGGAGAACATTTCCCGCAGGGCTTGAAAATAGGGTACGAATAGTTGCCGTTGTTCAGGCTTCACCCGCTTGCTAAATTCTTTCCCCATTAAATTGATCATTTGCCGCACTAGCTCCCAGTGTACTTTCAATGCGGGATAAAGCATCACGCACAAAGGAAACAACTCTTGTTGAATGGCGGCGATGTTATTTTCCAGAACGCATACCCACAAATATACCTGGAACATTTCCACATCGCGAATGCTGGAAGTCTTAACCACTGGATGGTGCAGCGAACCGCTGTGGCTCAAGTACCGGGGATATAATTCGATAATTCGCTGACAAATATTCCTCGCAATTTCAGTACTCGATGGCAATAAGGTCTGCACAACTGACAAAGCTGGCGAGTCGTAATCTTGGGTAGCTGCTGCATTGTAAGCTCTTTGCAGCGGCATGTATAAATGGTCGTCAATTACTTTGAAATAGGCCAACAACTGGTTCTGTTCCCACTGGCTAGATACTTCAGACAACATCATTTGTCCCGTGTAGTGGAACTGCAAGGCAACAAACCCAATGGTTCTAGGATCGGCAGCAGTGTATTTATCGCGCAGCTGTCCCAGGTAGGCGCCAATAATTCTTGCCAGATGCTGCGGCGCAATCATCTTGGCGTAGCTTTCTAAAGCTTTTTGATAGATTTCATAGGCATCTTCCGAAATTTTCCAGGGATCGATTAATTTTGGATTTATTTGATGTCTCTGAATCTCTCTACCAATCAAGGACTCTGTTTTTTGCCAAGCTTGAAGGCTCGTATATCTCATCGAATACATTAACTTTTCAGCAATCTCAGACCTTTCTTGCCCGTAAGCACTGAGCCAGGGTTTTTCTCCTGTACCTGCTTCCTTGGTATCTAAATTTTGGATGTATTTTTTCGCCCATAACTTTGCTAGGGATTGGATCGGAGGCTGATTTGTGCTTTTTTCACCCTGATTGGGATTTTGCTTCATCATTTTAAAATTTCCTCCATTTGTCTTATTAAAGTTTTTCTCAGCACCTATCTTAAACTTATGGTGTCAACCGTGGTTTTGACAATGTGGATTTTGCTGAACCAGTTTAAAGTTATTATAAGCTTTGATAAATTTTCAGCAAATTTTACCTTTAAATAAAAAAATATACCCCAGTTAGTAAAAATACTCTGATACCCAGTTAGTAAAAATACTCTGTTTTCCTAACCGTAATTACCTCATGCCCTGGTGAAACTACGCCATGCTTAAATTTGAATTGCCAATTGCAAAAACGGGGCAGGGGGTCAAACCCCTGAGCAAAACACCCCGATTTAATTTAGTCGAAATCAAACTGAATGATGCGTTGCAGCGTACCCAATCCCAATTCCTTACCCGAAAGACTGCGGGCTTCAAATAATGCCATCATATCTGGGAGTTGGGGATTTCCCCGCGAAGCGCCGGTCAGTCCTTTAGCAATTACCAAGCCGCAAAAGCCCTTAGTTTTCCTACAGCGCTGATCCCAGCGCTTACGGGCTTCGATGTGAATTGGTTCATCGTGGACAAACTCGCCAAATAAATGCATTTCGCCATTATTCGTTTGAATAATGCCGATATCGTAGCGAGTTTCCTCAAAAGGGTCTTCTCCCGGATTAAACAAAATCCCTTTGAGTCCGCCAGCCGCCTGGATTTTTTCAATCAGCATTTTAGCTTTGGGGCGGGAAGTTTGGATCAGAATCACCGGCAGTCCATCTCCGGTTGCCTGCATCTTCATATCTGCTTGGTAATTCCCCGAAGTGGATCGCAAATATTCCACCATTTCCCAAGGCACCATGCCAATGCTGAGGAAAGAATTTTGCGGCACCAGGTCATCCCGCAGGGGTGGCATGGTTTTTCCCGTCGCATCGTCGCTTTCCTCGTCGGATTGAACCATGTCGTACAGTTCGTCTGCTACCTTTGGTAGGGTTGCTACTTTTACAGACAAGGGCGGAGCGGTTTCTGGTGCGTCAGGAGCGGGAATGCGATAGCGACTGGTGATACTGGGAAAATCTTCCCCTGCTAGTTTGCGGCGAGAGGCGCGGAAAAAGCGATTGAGCGCCTCCATCGCTACTAAAACTACGACTGCTTCTTCTTCATACAGGGAAGACCGCAGCCCTTCTAAAGGATGAATGTTACCAAAGCTTGGCTCGATCAGCGATATGGGTAATTCGGCTAAATCTATATCTTCATCATCATCGTTATCCCCTGCCTGCTCGAAAGTGAGAAACAAGCAATCTTGCCCCAAAAAAGCTTCTTCTAAGCTTTCGATCGAATCATCCCGGTGTATCACTGCGGCGCGGAACCGTTTGAGGGATTCAAGGGATCGATATAGCAAAATGCCGTATTCCATCCCTGACATCCCCATAACGCAAGCATAAAGCGTGCCGATATCCCATTGATTGAGTTCGATCGAGAGGATTTGATGTTCTGCTAAGTATTGCCACGGAGCTGCTTGCCAAATTTTATACGCTTCTTCCAAAAATCTTTCGGCGTATTGGGGAGGTAAATCGGGAGGCTGGGCATAAACGCTTTCTTCAAATTCGCGAAACAGTTCGTCAATTAAAGGCAGGGAGGATGCGTAGTCAATCGAAATACCTAATTCTTGCAGAACGCCCCGCAAGTAGAACTGAATTTCGCGATCGCGCACGACGATTTTTTGCGGTCGTCCGGGTGGCACTGGGCCGTGGGGATGTTCCATCGCCCGCAGCAATGTACGTACAACGGCTTCCGGCCCAGTGTCTGGCGCTACCATATCCATCGCCCGGACAACACCTTGGGAACCATCGACCCATAAAATACAGTCGCCTTTGGATTCGTCTTCCAACTCGACAGGCGCCGATAGCGGACGGCGATCGCCCTCCCACACGCTGGGAATTTGCTGTAACTGTTGTAACCGACGACGGGTAGAGCGATTGAGAGCTGTCATAGACTAAGGGAACAAAAAAAAATTTGGGCTTGTGGGTCGAACAAGCAAACCACCGATCAACACTAACCCTTAAAAGACTGTTTTGACTGGCAACAGTTGCTTTTCTGGTTTGGCTCAAAAAATGTTCTTCCCACTTTAGTGGCTTCCTAGTAAAGCATAGAGTTTCTCCTATTACCAGGATAGAAAGGTTTTGCTTTGCTCGGCTCCCATCAGTTAAGAAATTTAAGAACCTCGATAAAATGGACTTACAGGAAAAAGCCAGTATAATGCAACTGGCCTAAGGAGTCGAGCCAACAATGACATCAGCTACTCAGTCACAACAACAGGGTATTCAGCTCACCGATGCTGCCGTGCGCCAAATTTCATTTTTGCGCGAGAAACAGGGTAAAGACCTCTGCCTGCGGGTGGGAGTCCGCCAAGGTGGCTGCTCTGGCATGTCCTACATGATGGATTTTATCGATCCCAGTACCGCTAGAGACGACGATCGAGTTTTTGATTACGATGGCTTCCAACTCGTATGCGATCCCAAGAGTCTGCTTTACCTTTACGGTCTAGTGCTAGACTACAACGATGCCATGATCGGCGGTGGCTTCCAATTCACTAACCCCAATGCTTCTCAAACCTGTGGCTGCGGTAAGTCTTTCACCGTCTAAACAGGCAGAAGCTTATATTTAGCAACTCTCTAGTTTGATCGTCTAGGTGGCAACCTGTCACCCCTTTGCCAGACCTGCTCCCTAACCGAGGTCTGGTATATTTTTGTGGGTAATCGGTCGTCATCCATCCAATTACCAATTACCAATTACCAATTCACCAATGACTGAATCAGTTTCAACTCTTTTTGATACGGGTATCGAACGTTACAAAGCTGGGGAAGGGCCGGAAACTTTGCTTCCCGTGTTTAAAGAAATTTGCGATCGCTCTCCCAAAACCGGCGCCGCTTGGACTTGTTTGTCTTGGTTGTACCTGCTCGATAATCAACCCGATCGAGCTTACAAAGCTGCCCAAAAAGCTGTCAAGTTAAACCCCCAAGATGCCCAAGCACGCATTAACTTGGCAACCGCGATGCTGGAAACAAAGCAAAGCGGCGTGCGGCAGCATATCGATCTGGTGCGTCAAATGCTCTTTCTCGATACTGAGTTGCGCCCAGACATTGAGGAAAGCCTTCAAGATGGTTTCAACAGAAAACCCGATTGGGATAGTTTAAACCGAGTTAAAACCTGGTTGTTTGATGCTTGAGCCGTTACTATCGCAATAGTTTCTAAGCTGCGACAAAACTTTTTAGTTTGTAACGATTCCTCTAATAAATTAATGCCAGATCTAGAAACTGGCATGATATTATTTTTTGAACTCAACGATTAGTTGCCCTAATAACCAATCGTTGAGTCATTTTTAACAGGGTTTTTAGGTGACACAAATTAGGTGACACAAATTAGGTGACACAAATATGGACACGCCTCTAGGGATTGTTGCAGTTAAGCCAGAAACACGCGATCGCAAAGGCTTTTTTATCCACGAAACGGCATACAAACTGATCGGTGTCGATCGGTCTGGATGGGCGCTAATTTGTCTCAATGACGCCACCTGCCACTACGTAGACCCAGATGACTTGCAATTGCCGGATATTTCTGGTATCGCCCTCGATTAATCCAACTTCACAGATTGTATCATACTTAATCGATGAGGCTGTCCTGTTTTCAGGTACAGCCAAATTTTTTATATTTGGTAATGGGTAATGGGTAATGGGTAATTGGTCATAGGCATAGAACGCTCGATCGATTACCAATTAGCAATTACCAATTAGCAATTACCAATTAGCAATTCCGATGAAAGATAAAATTCTGGGCTGGTTAAACTCGTTTTTGGTGTTCGATACGTTCCTGGTGTTAGCCAGTTTTGCATGGCTAGCGATCGCTGTCGCCGGTAAAGCCGCTAACATTCCTTTGGGATTAGATCTGTGGTACAAACTCTGGGAACCCGTATTTACCCCAGCTATCGGTATTTTAATGGCTGGAGCGATTCTTAGCGGCGTCATTAGTTGGATATCAAAACGAATGAATCAGGTTTAGGTGCTGAGGTGCTGAGGGAAATTTCAATCTACTCACATCTTGCACCTTGGCTAAACCTTAGTTTCTTGCAAATAGCTCAGCTTGAAAGCCTAGATTTTTCGTCAAGAAACCCGGTTTTTTCAGGCTTGTTGATAATGGTGCAAGATCTGAGTCTACTCACATCTTGGAGCAGAGCCAACAGAAATAAATTTCGCAGCTTTTAGCTAAAACCCGTTGAAACGGGTTAAATCCTGATTCTAGTTAGCTTTAGCTAACTTAAGCTTTCAGCCCCAAATTTATTTGGAGGCTGTTTATCTCTTAGGTGCAAGATGTGAATCTAGATTCTTCCCCAGCTCCCCCAGCTCCCCCAGCTCCCCCAGCTCCCTCAGCTCACGCTGGACTCACAATCGATTGTAGAGCTGGTTTCAAATTGGCGTATTGAAATTGAAAGCCAGATGCTAGCGTGCGTTTGGGTAAAACTTGCTGACCTTCCAAAACCACCTTAGCAGCGTCGCCCAACAGCAATTCTAAAGCGAAATCTGGTACTGGCAACCAAGAAGGACGATTGAGAACTTCTCCTAAAGTTTGGCAAAATTCTGACATCCGCACGGGGTTGGGCGCAGTGGCGTTGAAAACGCCTTCCATTTCTTCTTGATTCAAAGCTTGTAGAATCAAGTTAACCAAATCTTCCCGGTGAATCCAGGAAAACCACTGCCTGCCGCTACCAATGGGGCCACCGGCAAATAGTTGAAACGGTGGTAGCATTTTTGCCAGGGCGCCGCCCATGCCCAAAACGATACCTGTGCGGATAATTACCAAACGCACGCCTGCATCTTTCACTTTTTGGGCTTCGGCTTCCCAAGCTTGACACACTTGTGCTAGGAAATCGCTGCCAGGGGCACTTGTTTCTTCAAAGGTGGCAGTTTCGCTGGTGCCGTAATAGCCAACAGCAGAGGCATTTACCAATACAGAAGGTTTGGGATTGGCTTGTGCGATCGCTTCGACTAATTTCTGCGTGCCGAGCTTCCGACTATCTATAATTGCCTGTTTGCGTTCTGGTGTCCAGCGACCTTCGGCGATTGATTCTCCTGCTAAATTGACTACGCGATCGCAACCGGATAAACTTTGTTCCCAAGCACCGTATTCTGTCGGCGCATAGGTGACTATTTCCAAATTGGGAAACGCACTGCTGGGAAAAACCCGCCTCGCTCGCTCCGAGTTGCGAGTTAAAATTAATACTTGATTTCCTTGGGCTTGCAGTTTTTCCACCAAGCGACTACCGACAAATCCCGTCGCACCCGTGACAGCTACTTTCATTGACACCTCCATCGCCTAGCCTTTACTACTGGGATTTTCGCCGTATTCCATACCATTAGCTTCAGCATAGCGTTGCATGAACCGCATGAATCGTTCCCAATGGTCTTCGCGATCGATTTCAAATTTGCATTCTACCCGCTCTAGTTCATCTCCTTCTGGCCCGCTGAAGATGAATTTTACCGAACTTGGCTCAACGCTGATCGTACCTTCTGTATCAATTAAACGCATTGCGTTAGAAAATCTTTTCCTAAAGCTGTTAAATTGTTCTGTTGCTTTCAGTTGCTTGAATGTCATCATTACCGATCGCACTCCCGAAGAGCGATTCCGCCTGAGACTGACATCGCTTAGTTCTTCTGGAATTCCTTCAAAAAATTCGATCTGAGCAATTGGGGAATTCATGTTATAAAAAAATGAAGCTTAAATTTTCATTATAAGGCATTTGGTACCGCATCCGCTGTCATGTACCTGTTTTTAATCAACCGCCAAGACGCCAAGAACGCCAAGCATAAGAGGGAGATTCCGCTACCAACCTAAAGCTGGACAACACAGCACGCAAGGGGAAAAGAGAAAAGGAAAACGGGGAAAGGCTGCTTCATATTTTCCCTTTTTCCCCTTTTTCCCCTTTTCCCCCTTTTCCCCTCTTTTTTTGCCGGAGATTCTTTGGCCTTCATCCATTGGGGTTTAAAACTTCTACACTTTCTTGGTACTGACACCGTTCGAGGTAAATTTTTGCCACCTTATCCCCTGGGTTAAGGTGCAGGCAATGGGAAAATAATTGTGCTGCTTCTGATAAATTTCCTGAATTATAAAGGACAATGGCTTGTTTAAATACTGCTAGGGTGAAAAGTTTACCCTCTTTGACTTCCGGCGAATCGGCATCAAAAACTTCATAAACAATTACTTGTTCGGATTTTCCTTTAACTTTTACTCGATCGATGAGGCGGATGGCATAATCGGTAGGATTGTTTAAGGCCAAAAAAGTTTTTTCAGAAATTAACAGCCCGACGCCATAATTTTTAGTTAATCCTTCCAGCCGCGAAGCTAAATTAACGGCATCGCTAATGGCTGTACCATCCATGCGGGAGTGTCCCCCGACTGTACCCAGCATCATCGAACCTGTATTGATGCCAATGCCAATTTTGATCCGCGGACGACCGAGTCTACCTCTGTTGGTGTTAAATTCCTTCAGTTGTTGTAACATGGCAATTCCTGCTTTAACCGCATCATCTGCGCTACCGCTAAAGAGTGCCATAATCGCATCGCCGATGTATTTATCAATAAACCCATTATTTTCCAGAATTGCCGGTTCCATGCGACTGAGATAGGCATTAATAAATTTAAAGTTTTCTTCCGGGGTCATGGTTTCCGAAAGCGCGGTGAAGCCGCGAATATCGGAAAATAACACCGACATTTCTTGCTGGACTTGGTCGCCTAATTGAACATCAATAATGCTGTCTTTGTTTAAAAGTTGGAGAAATTGTCGCGGCACAAAGCGCGAGTAAGCTACGTTGAGTTGAATGAGTTCGGTGGTTAATTTAATCCGGTCTGCTTCGGCTTTTTTGCGTTCTGTAATATCTCGAAAAACAACAATAGCAAAGTTTACTTTCCCATCTTTATCGTAAATGGGCGTGCCCCAAACTTCTAAGGGAATAATTTTATCTTCTTGGTGAATTTCTATATCTTCTACGGATGAAGTTTCGCCTTTCAATGCCCGTACCATTGGCAATTTTTCAACTGGGTATAGCTGATTGGTTCCGGCAATATAGGTTTGGTAAACTTGTGCGATTTCCTCCGAGTTGACATTGGGTACAACTCCTTTGCCCAAAAGTTGCTGTGCAGTTTGGTTAAAGTAATAAAGTTTACCGCTGCCATCGGCGACGGCTACTCCTACGGGTACGGCTTCTAGAAATTGAGCCAGCTTTCTTTCGCTTTCGCGAATTGCTTCTTCGGCGCGATTTTCTAAATCGCTGGCAAGGGCATCTGCGTGTTCGGTTGTGGTTTCCAGTAAGATTTCTAGATCGGCTTTTTCCCGGTGTAATTCTAGGGTGTGAAACCCGGCGATCGCTATCCCAGATCCGGTAAATGCTACTAATGGGGTAATCACGGGCAACCACCAGCTAGCCAGAAAACCAACGTAGCTGCCACCGACTAGCATCGCCCCGCCCGCCAACAAGCTAATCAAGAACGCTGTGATTTTGAGAACAAAGCGATCGCCAAGCCTTTGGGTGTTGAGTACAATCCAACTAACCCCAGCACCCGCAAATGACCAAACCAAGATCCACAGCCATTCTATCGGTTCGTCCCAAACTCGGATAAAGGGACGCCCTTCAATCGCACCGCTGATAATTTGGCTGGTGATGTTGGCATGAATTACTACTCCGGGAGTTCGCTGAGGGCTACCGTTGGTTTTGCTACTGTAGGGTGTGAAGAAAAGGTCGTTGAGGCTAGCGCCAGTGGCACCGATGAAGACAATGCGATCGCGCAAACTATTCGGCGGTATTCTGTTCTCCAGCACATCTTTCATCGATACATGGTGAAAATTGTCCAGCGTTCCCCGATAGTTCAATAAAATTTGGTAACCGCCCGTATTCGCGCGCACGTAACCGCCTTCATTGCCTTTCAGCGGCACAAATACAGCTTTACCCAATCCCAAGTGCTTTTGCTTGGGATCGAGCATTTTCAGCGTAATTCCCTCGGCTTCCAAATACATTAAAGCCAGGGTGGTTCCCAAACCTAATTTTGTTTGACCTTCCGCTGTTCTGACAGATATTAAACCCCGACGCACTTTGCCATCGGCATCTAATACTAAATCTGCCAATCCGACGCGATCGCTTTGCTTTAAAATCGGTGGTGGCGGCACTGCATTGCCAACTGCTTTCTCAACACCGATTAAATTTGGTGTATTCTTAAATACATCAACTAATACTTGATGCCCCGGTTCTACAGGTAAATCTCGATATAAATCCAAACCAATGCCTTTGGGGTTGTGCTGGCGCAAATTTTCGATTAATTTAGCTAAAACGGCATCGGGAATGGGCCATTGTCCCACGTGGGCAATGTCTGACTCGTCAATCGTGACAATGGTAATGCGGGAATCGATGGCTTCCCGGGGACGCCAGCGAAAAAATTGATCGAAAGTGGCCCACTCCATGAGTTGAAATAATCCCAGGTAGCCCGCAGTCATGACTAAGCCTGCGGCGCTGGGGGCAATTGTCAATATTCCCCGGTACTGCCAAATAGTTTGTCTGAGTTTTGACCACATCGATCTTTTATACCCAGCGATATGATGAGAAACTGGGTAGTCTGCCCCATTTTATTCGCTATCGTCAAAAACCCGGTTTCTGCCAGAAACCGGGTTGCAAGGGCGGAGTTGGTAAATCAATTTAGTTCCTAGCTCCTATGCAATTTTTTAGAGTAGCGGCTCTTTGGCGATCGCATCCAACCCGACCGATTTTAACAGGTCTTGCCAATTAGCGACCAATGTGCTATCGTTTGGCTGCTCGCGTCTGGCTTGGGCTAGGCTGGCTACGGTATCGAACCAAATCCCGTTTTTGCCATACAACTCTGCTCTATCCAGCGGTTTCCCCTGGGCTAGTTCGTTTTTGAGTTCTGGGTTGAGTTCCACTCGCCGCACTTCCCCCCGAACTCCCGGACTATCCGGTCTAAGTCCTTGGTCGCCCACCATAATAAATGCCCACTGATAAGTCTTGCCAATTTCTAGCGCCGGGGCTTCATCTGGCAGTTGGACGCTGACAATCCCAGTTTGACCGTTGATTGGGATTTTGGCTTGATAAACCGCGTTGTCGCTTTCATCTCTCAAGCTAAAAAATAGCTCTTTAGCGGCACTGTCAGCGACGTACACAAAGAACGTCGGACGCTCGGTGGTGGTTAACCCGTCTCTCGTCTCTGGCATCAACGGCACAATGCATCCACCAATGTTGGTCACCGCTTGTAAGCATCCACCGCTGCGGGATGCTCCCCCAGCCGTGTCGTCGGGTTTTCCGTCTCCGGGGGGATCGAAGGTGACGCGAGCGATCGTACTAATCCTTTGGCTTTGGGCGCTGTTCGGCGACGCGGTTTGAGCTTGTACTTTTGTTAACAAGCCAGGAGCGACGATAATTTCTAAAGCCAGGGCAGTGGAGAGCAGCCCTAAAAATTGAATAGATTTTTGCTTAGCCATGAGCTTGTAACCTCTGAACGTGTGCTTTGTTTGTCTGACGAACTTACACCCTTTTGATTATCGACCCAACTTACTCTATTTGATTTGATGGTGGATGGGGTTGGATTACCTGCACTACCCGAACGTTAAAAAATTAGAATCTTCATTATATCTTCATATAAGCCGTTTCTCCTTTATCATATCTTCATCTTATAGATTGCCCCTTTTAAGTTTAAATTTCCTAAATCTATATTAATACGGAACGGTCAAAATTTCATGAATTATTGGCGAGTTTTTACAATTTAATTTTTGATATGAGGATATGGCGTATTTTATCGATTCAGTCGTTACAGCCAACATTTCACTCCCAGAGTCTCGGTCTGGCTGGCGGCTGAGAGCGCTGATATTTCACAGTATGTTTCCCGATAAAAACAAGAGAAAAGTAGGAAAGGTAGGAAAAGTAGGAAAAGTAGGCAATTAATTTCTTACATTCTCCGCTTCTAGCTCAGCTTCATCATATTTCAAAACATGCCTTTACAGCCAATTTCCTACTAAAACAAAAGGTGCCCAGTAAAAGGGATGCTGGTATTTGGCTTGCTTAAACAGCTTCAGTTGTGCGGTGCGAAGCGCTTCAGCTTTGCGAACTCCTTTAGATAGTTCCTGGTAAAATTCCGACATCAGTTGGGCGGTGGATTGGTCTTTCACCGACCACAGAGTTGCCAGGGTACTGCGGGCACCAGAACGCACTGCCACGCCTGCCAATCCCAAAGCGGCGCGCTTGTCGCCAGCAGCGGTTTGACAGGCACTGAGAACGAGCAATTCAATCGGATTGGCATCGCCTTGTTGCCTAAACCGCAGTAAGTCCTCAAACTCTTTGACTTTAATTTTTTCATCCCAGGTGAGAATAAAGGTTTGTTCTGGATTGGAACTAAACTGACCGTGAGTGGCTAGGTGAACGATCGGGAAAGAAGTAGCCTGGATTTGTTTTTGCAGGTTTTTTTCCGTAAATTCCCGATCTAGGAAGGTTCTAGCCGGTAACTCAGCAGCAATTTGTTCGACTTCTAGTTTTACTCCTGGTAGCGCGGCAAAACCTTGACGAGCTTCGGTGAGTCCGGCTGTCAAGACTTTGAGCTGTGCTTGAGCAAGCGATCGCGCTTCCAATAACTGCAACCCTGGTGTAACGGCAATATTATATTTTTCTACTAGATAATACTGACCATTATGTAGAGCTGACATCGGTAAATTACGCAGGGAACCATCTAAAATGAATACCAGTGTTTTCACGGAACTGGCATTGAGTTCGGTTTCCACTGGTCGGATTAGCCAGTCATAAATTTTCTCCGAAACGCGCAAGCGATCGCGAGAAGAGAAAAAAGGATTGAGGGATTCTAGCAACTGATCGATCGCTTTTTCGACTTCGGTTTGGGGTAGTTCGGTAGTGTAACGGCGCAAAGATTCTCCTGGTAGGGAGACGATAACTTCTAAGCGGTCTTTTAAAATAATCGGATAAAAGACGGCTGCGGTGGGATCGATTTGGTCAATTTGCTGCGGTTTGGCTCTCAAGCAGGCTTCTCGGAAAAAATTCTCTAATTCTGCTAGTTGCAGCGCTTCCAACAGTTGACGGGCTTGCTGAATGTTTTCTTGCGAGGGATTAAACTGCAATAGCAATCCTACTAACTCGCGGTAAACGGGTTCTACGCTATCGCGAAACGAGAATTGCACGTCAGAATTGGCTGCTACTAAGTCGCTGCGAAGCGATTGGAAAGTTTTCACGGCTTCGGTGTAGGATGCGATCGCGCGCTCCAGATCTCCCAGCTGTTTAAAAATTGCCCCCAGTTGTGCCTGGGTGCGCGCCACAATATCATCGGCTCTAATTTTTTGAGCAATTAGTAACGCTTGTTCGGTTAAGTTTTCCGCCTCTACCCACTGCTGGGAAAGTTCGTACAAATTTCCCAATTCAATCAGTGCGTAAGATTCCGCTTTGGGATCGTTGAGCGTTCTCGCTTGTTGCACTGCCTGAGCTAAAATTTTGGCAATTTCTGGAGAATTGCGAATTGACGATCGATCGTCTTTTTCCAATTGGATCAGGCTTTGGGCATAATTTACTTGAGCATAAACTGCATCTCTACTGGGAGTTAGTTTGGCTAATTCTGCTTGTATAGTTGGTAACAAAGCTCTTGCCGTTGCTACCTGTTTAGTTTGTATTAGCAGGCTAAATTGGTTGAGTAACGCTTCTAGTTTAGAGATGGTATTTGTGGCATTTTCTGCCGCTTTCCGGTATAATTCCAAAGCTAATTTAGGAGCGGGTGAAATTCTGGCGCTATTGCCCAAGGCGAAATAGGCAGCACTAATGTCGGCGGGGGAGTTGAGGGAAGATGCGATCGCCAAACTTTGTTGCAGAATTTCTTGACTGCGCTCCAAGTCTCCCGTAACTTGCAAAGCGATCCCCAAACTCCGCAATCCCGTAGCTTTGAGCAGCGAATCGGGTGAGGCCAGCAGCTTTTGATTGACTTGTTCTAAAATTGTCTGAGCGCGTCGGTACAGTCCCAAAATTTGCAGCGCTTGAGCTTGATTAATTTGACTGCCCAGGATGCCAGTTTCATCTTTGGCTTGAGTATAAGCTTTTTCTGCCAATTGCCAAGTATTGAGGGCAACTTCAGTTTGTCCGAGTGCGAGTTGCAAACTCGCTTGGGTATTGAGTGCTTGCGCCAAAATTAGCGCTGGGATTCCAGTACTATCCCCCGATTGCAGCAAGCTCAAACTTTTGCCAATCGTTTCACCTGCTTGTTGCCACTGTCCCAACTCTTGATAGACGTTAGATAGGTAAGTGAAGGTAATAGCGAGATTTAAGCGATCGCCTTGCGCTTCCAATTCTTTCACAGATTGTTGCCACACAGCTACCGCCTCAGAAAACCGTCCCGCCTCGTAAAGCGTTCTGCCTTGTTCCAAAGCAGCTAAAGCATCATTTTTGATTTGGCTCGTTTCCAGGTTACTACTTGGGAAAACAGATTTTGGATTAAAAGAGTCAGTACTAAGCGATTGATTATCCAGCCGATTGCAAGCGATTGAAGAACAGCCTTTTGGCTGAGTTTGTATAGCGGCAGCATTAATGCTGCCGCTATACAAACCAAGGTCTACCTCATCGGTCTGCCATCTACTATATTTTTGACTATGACCCAATTTCAACTCAAAACTGGCTGCGGGAAATACAGTTATTACAAAAAACAGGGTCAGCAAGGCTAACCAAACGCTGGAATGAATGGATTTTAAAACCGAAAAAATTTTTGTTATCACTTGATCTATTACCCCTATTCTATTTGTACCAAGCAGGGGAAGAGATTTATATTAGAACCAAATCGATCTTAGTTTTGGTATAAATTTACTCTCTTCCCTCTCCCTGGAGGATTTATCTATCGGTACAATTAACTGTTCTATACCAGGAATCTTGGGGTGCATTCGCTACCAGTTCTACTTGACCATTGGCATCGATCTTCCATCCCGTTGCCTCAACAATTCGTTGGTTATCAGTTGTCGGTTGTCTGGTTTGGGTGGTTCTGGAACCATTAATAGAGGACACCGGACGAATATCCCGCCAAACAGCGCGACCTCTGAGAGTTTGAGAGGGATCTGAAGGTAAACCACCGCGTCCGGTAACAACAAAGCGATTACCACGATCTGCGGCGCATCCAGCGACAATTTGGTTGCTAGGCTCGGCGAAATTTTCTGGCAATTGGACTATGGTAGCAGCGGGATCGAGATTGGGAGTATTAATTTGGATACTGCCGCTTAAAGCAGGAGTTCCTCCAGTAGCGGTAATGTCGCTTTGGGGGGTGAGTTGTTGCTGAACTTGAGCGCCGAAAATAGCTTGGGCAGTAATATTGACATTTCCCCCCTGACTAGCGACAGAATTAGCGGTGATGTCGCTATTTTGTAGCGCGACGAGGGTATCTGTATTGAGAGTAATATTGCCACCGTTTCCCTTGCCGCCTAAATCACCAGCAGTAGCGGTGATAAAGCTGTTGCGGCGTATGACAAGGGAGCGCGATCGCACTAAAAAATTCCCTCCTACACCCGTTTCTGATGTTCCCTCCAAACCTCCTTCGTTGTCCATCAAAATCGAATTCGCCACCACTTCTAAATTGCCTGCATCCCCAGTTCCTTGGGCGCGAATGCTGACTCTTCCCTTGTCTCGCAGAATTAACCGATCTGTATATATGCTCAAGTTTCCCCCATTACCCGTAGATCCCAGTTCCGTCACCGAAGTAATGGCGCTAAAACGCTGACCATTGGGAGTAGTTCCCACCAATTCCATCGACTCGCTGGCGTTAATAGTAATATCTCCGCCTTCTCCTCCACCAAACGAACTCGCCGCTAAAGCAGCACCGCTACCCAAAATTACCCGCCTGGTATTGACGCGCAATTCTCCCGCATCTCCAGTTCCCAAACCGCTAGTAAAAACGCCGCCAAAAGCATTGACAACTGGAGAAATTTCTGCTAAAGAAATCGGGTCGCCGCTATATACTTCCACCGCATCAGCAGCGTTAATAGTAATATCTCCACCCCGTCCATTACCAAAACTGCTAGTTACCAGAATGCCGTTATCTCGCGCTAGAAATCTGCTCGTATTAATTGTCAAGTTTCCAGCATTTCTGGCGTTTCCTCCTCCCGTACCCGTAGCAATAAAAGCCCTGCTCAGTTCCACAGAATTGGCAGCATTGATTGTGACATCTCCCCCTTTCATATTTGCAGTTTCCCCGGCATCGCCAAAGGTGCTAGCGGCAATATAAGCACCATTGCGAGCGACAAAATTAGGCGTATTAACTGTAATAGCACCGGCAAAACCGGGACCAAAGTTGAGGGTAAAAAAGCCGTTGATTAGCTGTGTGGGAGTGATGGTGCCAATCGCAAATCGCAAGACAGTTTCTTCATATCCGCCAGTGCCAATAATTTCTACCGACTCGGATGCATTGACTGTAATATTTTCCCCAACCAAGCCACCTAAAGTAAAAGAAGACAGGCGCGCACCTTCGCTTAAACGCAAAGATCGCGCTTGGACTTGAATCGCACCGCCACCCGTCCCGCTGGTATCAACCCTTGCCCCGCCTAACAGTTGAATATTGCCAAATTCGGTCGAGGCTTGCCCATTTTGGATTGTCAGTTTGCCATTATTATTAACTGAAACTTCGCCATTAACAACCGACCACAGCTCAATCCGTCCCCCTGGGGTTGTTGGCACAATATTGCCATTAAAAATGGCTAGGGGAATTCCGCCAGCCGTTAAACCAGAATACAGCGGACTATTGCTACCAGAAATAGTTAAATTCCCTCCCAACAGTGCTAAAGTTTGTCCAGTTTCTACCGCGAGGTTAGACCCTTGCACTTGAATTTCGCTAGCTGGATTTGAGCCAAATTGCAAGCCAATCGGGACATTAATTGTTAGTAGTGGCGGGGCGGCGGGATTGGTTGCCGAGAAAGTACTACCATCGGCAAATCTAATGCTGTTGGCAGTACTGCCGATAAACGAACCACCGATATTTAACCTAGCATTAGGGCCAAAAACAATACCGTTGGGATTGAGCAGAAATAAATTAGCGGTTCCGTTGGCGCGAATTAACCCATCAATATTAGAAATATTTCCGCCCGTGACGCGGCTAAAGATATTTTGAATCTCCGAACCATTGTTAAAAAATGCCGCACCGCCTGTGGGGACAGAAAACTCACCAAAACTGTGAAACAAGCTATTGCCAGTTTGAGTCCCGCCTTCAATTTGAAAATTATTCCCGTTGGGAATAACAATCGTATTGTTTGGCAGCGTCCGATCTGGGACGATTTGTGCAAAAGCAGAGCTAGTGGCACTTAGCCACAAGAGGGAAATTGTCCCCAGTTTCCAACCTCGACTAGAAAGTATCATTTCGTACCATTTTCCTTATGTTGGCGCTACTCCTTTATACGCTCTGTAAACGCACCAGACAGAAAATTTTTATTTATAGCATATAGGTTTGGAATTGTCAAATTTGAAGGGGAGCGATCGCCCACACCCAGCTCTGACGAAGATCGCTTCGTCCGTAGGCTTACAGCAGTATCGCCCTTGGATAAATAAGAAATATTACTTACCTTAAATATTAATAATATTTACTTACAAAGAAGTAACGAACAAATCCACTAAATTAATAAAGGTAAATAAAATTTCAATAAACAAGAGAGAATGCCATGCACTTGAGTGAAGTCACCCATCCCAACCAGTTGCACGGGCTGTCGATACATCAACTTAAGCAAATTGCCCGTCAGATGCGGGATAAGCATTTACAAACCGTAGCAACCAGCGGCGGTCACCTTGGCCCTGGGTTGGGTGTGGTGGAATTAACACTAGCACTTTATCAGACCCTAGACCTAGACCGAGATAAAGTAATCTGGGACGTGGGACACCAAGCGTATCCTCACAAATTGATTACCGGGCGTTACCATAACTTCCACACCTTGCGGCAAAAAGAGGGCATCGCCGGATACCTGAAGCGCTGCGAAAGCAAATTCGACCACTTTGGTGCCGGACATGCTTCCACCAGTATTTCTGCTGGTTTGGGCATGGCCTTGGCGCGGGACGCCAAAGGCGATAACTTTAAAGTCGTCGCCGTGATTGGTGACGGTGCTTTAACCGGCGGTATGGCACTCGAAGCGATTAACCACGCGGGACACCTGCCCAAAACCAACCTGTTGGTAGTGTTAAACGACAACGAAATGTCGATTTCGCCCAACGTTGGTGCAATTCCCCGCTATTTAAACAAAATGCGCCTCAGCGACCCGGTGCAGTTTATCACCGATAATTTAGAAGAGCAGTTCAAGCACCTGCCCTTCGTCGGCGAATCTTTATCCCCCGAATTGGCGCGGGTAAAAGAAGGGATGAAGCGCTTAGCAGTACCAAAAGTCGGGGCGGTATTTGAAGAACTCGGCTTTACCTACATCGGGCCGGTAGATGGTCACAATCTAGAAGAATTAATTGCCACCTTCCAACAAGCCCATAAAATTACCGGCCCAGTTTTGGTACACGTCGCAACAACCAAAGGAAAAGGTTACGAAATTGCCGAAAAAGACCAAGTCGGCTACCATGCCCAGTCGCCGTTTAACTTAACCACTGGAAAAGCGATTCCTTCCAGCAAACCCAAACCGCCCGCCTACGCCAAAGTCTTTGCCCACACCCTAGTTAAACTTGCCGAAAATAACCCCAAAATTATCGGCATTACCGCCGCAATGGCAACGGGAACGGGTTTAGATAAACTGCAAGCCAAACTACCCAAACAGTACATCGACGTAGGCATTGCCGAACAACATGCGGTTACCCTAGCTGCTGGTTTAGCTTGCGAAGGAATGCGCCCCTTAGTAGCAATTTACTCTACTTTCCTGCAACGCGCCTACGACCAAATTATTCACGATGTTTGCATTCAAAACTTACCCGTTTTCTTCTGTATGGACAGGGCGGGAATTGTCGGTGCAGATGGCCCAACCCACCAAGGAATGTACGATATTGCCTATCTCCGTTGCATTCCCAATATGGTGTTAATGGCACCCAAAGATGAAGCCGAATTGCAACAAATGCTCGTAACTGGGGTTAATTATACTGCTGGCCCGATTGCGATGCGTTATCCGCGCGGCAACGGTTACGGCGTCCCCTTGATGGAAGAAGGATGGGAAGGTTTACCAATTGGTAAAGCCGAAATTCTGCGCCAAGGCGATGATGTACTGTTGTTGGGTTACGGGACAATGGTATATCCGGCAATGCAAGCGGCGGAAATTCTCAGCGAACATGGCATCGAAGCAACGGTAATTAATGCCCGATTTGCTAAACCTTTGGATACCGAACTAATTGCGCCCTTGGCGAAGCAAATTGGACGAGTTGTAACTTTAGAAGAAGGTTGCGTTATGGGCGGTTTTGGTTCCGCTGTGGCTGAATCGTTGCTCGATAATGATGTAGTAGTACCAGTGAAGCGAATAGGCATTCCCGATATTTTAGTCGATCATGCCGAACCGAACGAATCGAAGGCAGATTTAGGCTTAATGCCCGCACAAATTGCCGAAAGAATTCGCACGGCTTTCTTTAAGCAACAGCCAGCAACTGTTAGCTAGATTTTCTAATTTTCTCGTTTCCAGGTTCTACCTGGAAATGCCTTGCGGCGGCTCTGCCGCCTTAGAATAGAGGCAGAGCCTCTAGTAAGGCGTTCCAAGGTAGAACCTTGGAACGAGAAAAGTGGACTGTTTAGCAATTGGATGGTTGACGCCCCATGACCCAAAGTGTTAGTTACACAACGTTGCCCCCCGCTTTTCCCGACCATACCCAACTTCCCGAATCTGACGGCAAGTTTGTGAAAAATTTTCAAGAACATCCCCAAAGTATTCTACTTACCGATTCTTTAGAAAGCACGCTACAAACCCTCCACCCCGACGGAGAGTACGTAATCGGACAAGATTGTGGCATTTACTGGCGCGAAACTGACCCACCCGAACGCGGAGCCGAAGCGCCTGACTGGTTTTATGTCCCCAATGTCCCGCCCTTGTTAAACGGCGAAATTCGTCGATCTTATGTGTTGTGGCGCGAGTATATTGTACCGACGATCGCGATCGAGTTAGCTAGCGGGGATGGTTCGGAAGAACGAGACAATACCCCTTTATCTCGTTTGCCAGAAGGTAATAACCAAAAACCTGGAAAGTTTTGGGTATACGAGCAGATTATCCGCATTCCCTACTACGCCATATACACCATCAAAACTAACCAATTGGAAGTCTACAATTGGGTGAATACTCGCTATCGTCGCTTAGAACCAAACGAGAGAGGACATTATCCGATCGAACTGATGGGTGTAGAATTAGGTGTCTGGGAAGGCAGTTATCAAAATCAGACACAGCGATGGTTGCGTTGGTGGGATAGTGAGGGGAATTTGTTACTAACAGGTAGCGAGCGTGCTGCTAGGGCGGAACAAGCACAACGGAATGCTATCCCCCAACTACTGGCAATGGGGTTAACTGTAGAGCAAATTGCTCAGGCACTCTCGTTGTCGGTGGAGGACGTGCAGCAACAAATTTCAGCTTAATTTATCGCTCCCAATCCTGTTTACGATGTCCTCAATGGCTTTACGCTCGTAGAAGGTACAGCCTCATAAAAAGTACCAGAATTGCTCGAAACTATCATTGCAAATTATCGGTAAATTTCAGGAATATTAAGGTAAAAACAAAATCAGAGAGGTTTTTATGTTTAAAGATATCACTTTAAGAAATTTTAGAACGCATAAAGTAACAAATATAGAACTTCATCCAGTCACGTTATTTATTGGCAATAACAATTCTGGAAAAACTAACTTTTTGGCAGGGATACAACACTTTTCCGGATTGGTAAGGCGTGGACGCCCTGGACATCGCGATCGCACTGTCAAAGCCACCAGAGACTTATATCCACATCAGAATAAGTTTGCTAACAATCAGCCCATTGGATTTAGGATTAGTTGGAACAATGCTTTTGGAGAAATTACATATGAAATGGAAGTGTATGAAAATCAGGATTTTGCTGGCAAAGCAGGTTGTAAAGAGAAAATAAATATCAATTTATTTGAGGTTGTAAAAACTGTAGAAATTAGTAGTGGTTATGAAAAAGCTACCGATGCGATCGCTCTCAGAGGTCAGATTGAAAATGACACAAGCTTACCAGAATCGGAAAAAAGATTGTGTAGTTATTTTTTCCGCGATTTAGCATACACATTTGATTATCACTTTCAGCCATCTTTTCTAAAAGGTTTAGTTCAAAACGAGCCAAGTCAGGAAATTGATGAAGCCACTTCTAGTACAGAACGCATTAAAATTCCGGCTATGTTGGGTCATGAAGGGCGGAATTTTCAAAAAATTATTGCTTATTTAACTCAAACAGAAGACGAAAGCGAAAAGAAAACATTTGCCCGATTTACGGCTTTGATGCGACGGTTTAATCCCAATTTTTACGGAACTCAATATGATTCAGAACGTTCTAAGCTGACATGGTTATTTGACCTGGGACGTAAAGCAACAGACCGCCCGCTTGATGGATTTCCACCTAATGTTTTATCAGATGGATTTTTGAAAGCAGGAGCGATTAGTTTGCTGGTATCTTTACGCGACTTACCTGCTCTGATTCTTTTAGAAGAAATAGAAAACGGTATTAATCCTGGTAACGTTCAGGAGCTGATGAATTGGATATGGCAAACAACATCTCCCGACAAAGAAGGCTACGCACCTCAATTTATTATCACTTCTCATAGCCCTTCTGTGTTGCGAGAATTTAGCGATCATCTAGACTATGTTTACAATTTTCGATTCGATAAACGCAACGTACAAAGTGACGTGAGAAATTTGAATGATGCCCTTGATGTACTTGTGGGAGTGGGAACGGTAGAAGGTGAAATTATAGAAGATGAAAAAACGGGTAAACGCTTAGTAAAAATTCCTAAATATCAGCTAGCAGAACTTTGGTATTCCGGAGCAATCGGGTAGAATTTAATGGGACATAGAAATATAGGCGTTATTGGAGATGGCGCTACAGATAGAGCAATTTTTTTGAAAATTGCCGAGGTAATTTTATCGTCAGATAGTCTAACTACAGTCGAACTAAACAGGCAAAACAACCTACATGACTGTGTGGAACGTTACTGGAATGCGGCAAAGAAGAAAAAAGAAAAAGAGTATTACCTACCCAGCCAACATGCGACGCAACTACAAAACGATGTGACAAATATTTTGAGGGGTGCTTTTGCTGATTTTGAAAATCGAGTCACGAGTATTATTTCTAATCAAGATATCTTGTTGGTAACAACTGATGCAGAAATCTTGCTGTCTAAACCAGAAGATTACTTCCAGGAATGGGCGTTCAGTATTGGCAAAATATTTATGGGTGCTATCGACAAGTTTTACAATATCAAAACAATAGAAGGATATCGGTGTGAATATTTACCTCTCGTTATCCCAATCGTTACATTTCCGTCTACTGAAATTTTGATAGCGGCTGCGAAAAATATATCAAATTCCTATGGAAAAAAGCCAAGTGAGTTAAAAATTTTACTATATGGAACTGACGATCTGGCAACGCTCAGCGAAGAAGAACTTAAAGAAAAAGCACTAGATTTTATAACGCCTGACAGTATTCAGCGGATTTTTAGTTGCGTACCGGAGTCCAGAATATTCATTCAAATGTTATCTTTTGGGAAAGTTCCCCTGGAGCAAAATTATGAAACCTAGCTGTTGTGTCTTCCCCAGTGGAAAGTGTATCGCATCCGGTATCATCTTGGTGAATCTTGCCAAAAATATACGAAACTAGAATGCGGACGATCGCAAAGAGCAACCGATATGCAACCCGCCAGCAACGTTTATCCTGTAGTTTGGGAAGAAGACCGCGTTTTTCTCATCGATCAAACTCGCTTGCCCAACGAGTACGCCACAATAGAAATTAAATCTTATGAAGATATGGCGCAAGCGATCAAAAATATGATAGTACGAGGAGCGCCTGCAATTGGAGTCGCCGCCGCATACGGGATGTATTTGGGGGCGCGAGAGATTCAGACAGACGATCGCGAAGAGTTTATCGCCGAATTGGAAAAAGTAGGCGAGGTGTTGGGGGCGACGCGCCCGACGGCGGTAAATTTATTTTGGGCGATCGCGCAAATGCTCAAAACCGCCCGCCAAACTCTCGGATCGGTAAGTTACATCAAAAGCGTTTTACTCACCAAAGCGCAAAAAATCAACGCCGACGATATTCAAATTTGTAGGATGATAGGCGATCGCGGTCTAGAAGTTCTACCCAAAGACCCGCATCAGCTAACAATTTTAACCCACTGCAACGCTGGAGCCTTAGCCACAGGCGGATACGGCACCGCTTTAGGCGTCGTGCGATCTGCATGGCGCGAAGGTCGTCTAGCAAAAGTATACGCCGACGAAACCCGCCCCCGCTTGCAAGGCGCTAAACTCACCGCTTGGGAATGCGTCCAAGAACGCATCCCGGTTACAGTTATTTCTGATAACATGGCGGCGCATTGTATGAAACAAGGTTTAATTCACGCCGTAGTTGTCGGTGCAGATAGAATTGCCGCTAACGGCGATACCGCCAATAAAATTGGCACCTACAGTTTAGCAATTGTCGCCAACGCGCATAAAATTCCTTTCTTCGTCGCTGCACCCCTTTCTACAATTGATTTTGACTTACCCGACGGCAGCGAAATTCCCATCGAAGAAAGAGATCCAGCGGAAATTTATCAGGTAAACGAGGTAAACTTAACTCCATTTGGAGCAGAATTTTATAACCCCGCCTTTGATGTCACCCCAGCGGAGTTAATTACAGCTATTATTACGGAACATGGGGCGGTGACGCCGAGTCAGCTGATACAGTTTCAAACCAGACAAGCTGGATAAAAAAAGCCAGAGGGAGGAGTAAAAATGTTGTTTGATCGAGACAATAAACGCCGCTTCAAACCTCTGCTTTTTGCTGCAATTTTTATGGCAGGTATTGTTTTAACCTGGGTGGGTTCTAGTTTATTTCAACCTGCGGTTAGCATACCTGCAATTCTTTCTCAAGCACCTGCAACTGAGAACAGAAATTCAACCGCACCAGAAAACCTCGGCGAACAACTGTTTCAACAAGTAGTCGAATGCGTCAGAGGTAAAATTACCGATCCCAACCAACTCAACGAGACAGCTTTGCAAGCAGCTTCCAGTCAGTGTATGTTTGACTTGGTGCTGCTCAATGGTGATGGTAGCGTGCGAGATGATGCAAGCGATCGCTTAATCGCCTTTGTTCAATTCAGCGGCGTTACTTTCCCTCAACCCGTTGCTAAAGGTCAAGCAAACATTCCACTAAAATTGCTACCAGATAGCCAACTTTTTACGCTTCCCGTCCAAATTGGCAACCAAACCAAAACCTTTTTATTAGATACAGGCGCATCTGGTTCAATTATCGCTAGTCAAATCGCTCAACAATTAGAGCTAGAAAGTACCCCCGTTCCCACCGACATGTTCAAATATACCGTAGTGGGAAATAACTGCTCCGACATCCAAGTTAATTTACATCCTTTACCCATTTTAAAAGTAGCAGGCGCTGAGGTTGAAGGAATATTGGGCATGGGATTGCCCCAAACATCGATTCCAGGAAATTTATCAGGAGTTTTAGGGCTTGATTTTTTAAGCAATTATGATGTAATAATAAATCCTAAAAAGCAGGAACTAAAACTGTTACCAGCTTCACCTCCCGGACAAAATGCAATTCCTTTAGTAGGAAAACTAGGCAGTATCATCGCTCAAGTTCGAGTTAACGGACAGGGGCCATTTTCATTTCTTTTAGATACAGGCGCATCTACAGTTGTAGTCTCAAAAAGATTAGTTCAACGATTGGGAATAGACGCAACCAAAGCCGAAGAAATCGACATACTCGGATTTTGCGGCACTGAAAAAGGAAAGAAAATCAAATTAGACAAAGTCAGCTTACAACAATACGAAAACGCTCAACTCGATACAGTAATCCTCGAAAACAATAATCTTTTTAACTTACTAGGAATCGACGGCATTATCGGGCAAAACTTCCTAAATAAGTATCAGCAACATTGGCGATTTGGTAAGCGAAATCCCCTGGGATATGCCGAAACAGGAAGCTTAGTATTAACCAGACAATAGAGAAATCCAGTTTTTGGGAAAAACTCAGTTTCCAGTTATGAGATTATAGCGGATTGCTTTCTTAGTGAGGTACACCTTCGTTTGTGTAGCGGCACCCTTAAGGGTGCCGCTACACAAACGAAGCGAAAAGCAAGCAGAAACTTATCCGACAAAAGTTGTTTCAGTATTAGAATTAGTGACGGAGATATCATTATGAGCGTTCAATCCAAACCTCTCAACCAAATCACTCAAGAAGCGATCGCACTTCTGTTTAAAGAAATTGGCATCGCGAATACACTCCGATTTCTCAATCAGTTTTCGATCGGGTACGGGAATTACACAGAGGAGCGTGAGGAGCGGTTCAAAGATTTGACGCTGGATCAGATCTTGCAACAGATGAAAGAATCGTAATGGACGAAAACATTGGCGATTTGGTAAGCCCAACCCCCTGGGATATGCCGAAACAGGGAGTTTAGTATTAACCAGACAGTAGAAGTGTTAACCTTCTTGTACCATCCACAACAAAAAGCCCAGAATTTGTTCAACTGGTGTGAGGGGATAATCCATCAGATCGATAGTTACAGTCTGCGCTTCCAGCTTGAGAAAACGCCATTGCGTACCGCTGGTGATAATTCCATAAATTGCAGCGATAGGCTGATTGTTGGCAGCATTAAAGCGTTCAGCTGCAACCATTTCAGCAATGCACTGTCCCAAACCAACCTTGAGGTCTTCTTTTTTAGCTTCCACAACTACAACTGCTGGTGCTTCAATTACCAATTGTTCAGAGGAACGACTAATCAGAAAATCACAAACACCCGTCAATCCAGTACTAGGATCGACATTAAATTCTTCCCCAGAGAACACGCTAATCCTTTGGTTAAGAATGCGCCTAAGTTCCAGTAGTACAGGATTAATAATAGCCTCTGAACGGGCTTTTTCAGTACTAACCGCTACAGCCCAACTCAGATTAGAAGCTAGCAATTCTTGTAGGATAGGACTGGGTGGAATCGGTTGAATAGAAGGAAAAAAACGCTGCCCTTCTATAATCGTTAACCCAAAATCCCTTTTGACTTGAGCAACCGTAAATTGACTATAGGACATAGCCATCCTCCTACTATTACCCTACAGGATAGACAGTATTACCTGTAGTTGGATCGAATACAAACAACCGATCGACATCGAATTGAATTGAAATGCGATCGCCCACATTCCCCCGCCAACTTCCCCCCACCTGAAGATTCATCTGCCCATCCACCCCATCCAACCCAACCCGAAGCAAAACCTCCCTTCCCAAAGGTTCCAAAACCTTAACAGAAACTTCTAACTCTCCCTCCTCTTTCTCTCTGCGTTCTCTGCGTCTCTGCGGTTCAATAACTCTGATATCTTCCGGACGAATACCCAAATCAAAACCTTGCCCCTGCTTCAATCCCAACCTCTCCCGCATCCCAACCGGAATCGGTAAAAACTGTTCCCCCACCTGAAACATTTCCCCCATACAAACAACAGGAAAAACATTCATCGGCGGACTGCCCAAAAACGTCGCCACCATGCGATTTGCCGGACGCTGATAAATCGATTGCGGGTCGCCAATTTGCTGAATCTTCCCCCGATCTAACACCACAATTTTATCAGCCAGAGTCATCGCTTCCACTTGATCGTGAGTCACATAAATCGTCGTAATTCCCACTTTTTGATGTAATTGCTTCAACTCCGCCCGCGTATCATCGCGCAACTGGGCATCTAAATTAGACAGCGGTTCATCGAGTAAAAAAACCTTTGGTTGGCGGGCGATCGCTCTCCCCAATGCTACCCGCTGTTGCTGCCCCCCCGATAACTGCTTGGGCAAGCGATCTAACAGGTGGGAAATGGAGAGCGATCGCGCCACCGTTTCCACCCGTTCTTGAATAACATTCCTCTCAACTTGCCGCATTTGCAATCCAAAAGCCAGATTTTGAGCCACAGTCATATGCGGATAAAGTGCATAATTTTGAAATACCATTGCCACATCTCGCTGCCGCGCCGGAATATTATTTACCAACGTATCGCCGATATAAATCTTCCCCGATGTAGCGGTTTCCAATCCGGCAATTGTCCTTAAAATTGTCGATTTCCCGCAACCCGATGGCCCTACTAACACCCAAAATTCCCCATCGGGAACGTCAAAGTTAATATTTTCAATCGCGGTGACGTTATTAAATTTTCGGTTTATTTCTTGTAATTTTACAGTTGCCATTGGCTAATTGGTAATTGGTAATTGGTAATTGGTAATTGGTAATTGGCGATTATCCATTACCTATTACCATAATTTCTAATTCTGAAACTACTCGATCTAATTCGTCAATAATCGGCATGGAAGAAGCTTGGCGAAATGCATCGACTAAGGCGCGATAGTACCATAGCGTGCCGTCTTTGCCGCCTTTGAAGCGTTCCCAAACCGATTCGCCCAATATTTTATAGTCTCGTAAAATTGAGCGGGCATTGTGCAATTTATCTGCTGCGGAGACTAACAACACCGAGGGGGAAGCGGTGGGGATGTGGGCGATGTATGCTTCTTTGCGCTGTCGCCAGGGCGGTTTGGGGGTGGTATCCGCGTCGGTGCAACCATCGACAATCGCGGTGACGGTATCGCCAAAGCGGCGGCGAATTTCTTCGCGCGTGGCGGCGCCGCCTTGATCTTCGACGGCGTCGTGGAGGAGAGATGCGATCGCTTCTGCTTCATTTGCCCCATATTCTAAGGCAATGCTGGCAACCCCTAACAAATGTGCAATGTAGGGCACCCCGCTACCCTTGCGGACTTGGCTGGCGTGTAGCTTAGTGGCATAGATCAGAGCTTCTGTAAAGCGTTCTGAAAGAATCATTTTTGATATTTTCCGAGCGTAATATTTTTTAATTTTACCTGCGCTTAAATAGTATAATATAAAAATTCCTAATCTCTTATATCTAGATTGAAAAAGATGTTTTGCGCTGGTGATTTTCCCTTTGCCCAAATCAAAGACGTTAATCCTTCTATCAATTCTTATATAACTCTCTATATGTTAGAAAATTTTGGGGCTACTATTAAATTAACTAGCCAATATCCACCCCAATACTTGAGAGTACAAATTTGGACAAATGCTTTAACCAAGCACAACAGCCAAGGCAATTGGCACGCCATAGACTGTTCCTCCCAATCCAAAGAATCAGAAGATACGTACATCTTTCAAGGCGGTTTTATGCCTACGAGTGAAGGTTTTTATCAATTTACTTATAGAGTTGGGATTGAAGGTGACGAGCGATGGCAATGGCTGGGACAGTTTAAACAGAATGGATATCTTAAAGTTGAACCTCCATCTCCAGCGATGAAATGGACGCAAGGCCCAAGTTACGTTGAATTTTTACCCCATGTTTATGTAGGAAACTTTATAGCAGCTTCGCAAGCTCAACAACTAGGAATAGATGCTGTCCTCAACCTGGCTACGGAATTTAATTTAACTTTCCCATCTGATTCTAACATTATCTCTAAAAAAATTGGACTTTTAGATGGAGCGCAACATCCTATTAGTGATGGAGTATTATTAGAAGCTGTAACTTGGATAGATGAACAAGTTAAGAGTAGAAAAAAGAAAGTGTTAATCAATTGTAGAGCAGGTATTGGTAGGAGCGGCTCTACGAGCATTGCCTATTGTTTTTACAAGCATCCTGATTGGAGTTACCAACAAACTCTGGATTACATTTGGAGCAAAAAGCCGGATATTTACCCTCATAAATATCTGCAAGAAAGTTTGGAACGCCTATTCCCCAGGGTTAAAAAATAGCATGGCGCTTTGTTAAATAACCCAAGTTGCTAATTGCTAATTGCTAATTGCTAATAAATAATTTTTACTGATATTAGCCATTAGCCCCTCTTCGAGAGATAACTTGGAACTTGGGTTGGATGGAGAATTCTTTACCATATTTCCTGGCGTGCCGGATTTAGCGTGAAAAACGTTGAGAAGGTACTATCGCTCCCTCATGTCATGCAGAAACAACAGGTGGAACAGCGCGATACTCTTGCCGAAGGTGCTACGACGCTTTGGCAGCAGTCGTTTGGAAGGGGTTCGCGCATCCCCAATCTGGAAATTAACCTTTTGCGGGGCAGGGAATTGCAGCAGCAAGAGGCAACAGACAGACAAAATGGATGGCAGAAAAAAGCAAATATTTTTGCCACAACAGGACAACCTAAAATTATCCCAAAAACTGATATGGAAATCAATTGGCAACCTGGGATGGAAGAAAACTCCTTGCCCGATTTAATCGTACCAGGAACAGTAGGGGCAAGTTTTACCAACGATTCTGGAGAGGAACTAGAGATTTCGTTAAAATCTCCCGTACTTGCGGATTTGATAGACATCTACGCCTACGAGCAATTAGAAACAGCTTTTGCTGCTTGCTTGCAAAAGTTGGAACACCTGACAGGTTGCCAACAACCAACTGTCGAGCAAGTTCAACAATTAGAATTGCGTCTGGCTCAAATGCAGTCAGAATTAGTCGAGATGCGGCAGGCAATGGCTAAGGCTTTTACGACTCAAAAGCGTACCGAAAAACAGTATAATTTTGTCCAATCGGTAGCTAATAACTGGGAACCGCGCGCTCAAAGTGCTTTGCAAAAAGGCGATGAAAATTTAGCAAAAGAAGCTTTATTTCGCTATAAAGCAAACTCTAACATTGCTGCTTCGCTCAGATTTAGTTTGGATTGGCAATTGCCTTTGGTCGATACAATCAAGCAAAACATCATTGAATTGGAAACCAAAATCCATGAAACTAAAATTCAAAAAGAATTACTTACCGCACTGATAGACGCGAAAGCGATCGCACAAATTCAAACAGCCTTAAAAGTCAGGTTGCAAAACATAGAAATTCTCACAAATGGCGACGAACAGAATCAGGAACAAATCCAATATTTGCAATCGCTCCTAGAGCAATTACAATCAGATTTAGTTCAAATCCGTGGCTGCACTACCCAGGCTACCACTGCTCAAAAAAATAGTCAAAAACAATTTTACTTAGCTCAATCTTTAGCTAATAACTGGGATCGACGCGCTGAGAGCGCCCGACAAAAACGCGATGAAGCTCAAGTAAAAGAATGGTCGATTCGCCAAAAAACTGATGCTGATAATGCTGCTTGCTTAAAAGTTATTTTGGATTTGCAAACAGCTCAAGTAGAGTTGCTCAAGTACAACTTAATTGCTCTGGAAATTACAATTCCTCAGCTGAAAACTGAGAAAGAGCTGTTGAGGGTATCGGCATCGCTGCAAAATCCGAGCGATCGCTCAGACAATTCTACCACTTACAAACCTGCAAACTCGACTCAACTTGAATAAATGTTTCGGAAAATTATGGCAATTTGTGTACCATTGGTACGCAAATAGGTCAGCAGAAAGAGAATGCGATCGCACATCCTTCGCGATAGAGCAATCTCATCCCTTTGGCAACCAACCAAAATTTTCGAGTAATAATAGAAGCGGTAAGTTAAACCGAGGAAATACCCATGCTAGGCCCCACGGGTGATGGTTTTTTTGACTTAACTGCCAGCGCCGATAATTTTCAGCTAACTGTAGGATTGCTCGCGGGGCTGCCAGGGGGACTGCGCGGGTTGGAGGGAAATGATGTTATTAGCGGTTCTAGCGCCCCTGAACTAATCAACGGCAATCAAGGTAACGATACTGTAATGGGTGGTGCCGGAAACGATGTCCTGTTTGGCGGCAAAGACAACGATTTAATCATGGGCAACCAAGGTAAAGATCTGTTGTTCGGTGACGATAGTGCAGATACACTTTTAGGCGGTCAAGAAAACGACTACCTTTCTGGCAATCAAGGCAATGATATTCTTTCTGGAGATAAAGGCGACGACTGGTTGCGCGGTGGAAAAGGCGATGATTTACTAACAGGTTTAGACGGAAATGATATTTTAATCGGGGATTTTGACAAAGATACTTTAATTGGCGGAGCCGGGGACGATACCCTAGTATTGCGAACTGATACTGCTGCGAACGATCCAGCTAGTGCAGATATTATCCGAGAATTTAATAATGGGTTGGATTGGATTGGATTAACAGCGGGTTTAACGGCAGCAGATCTTTCTTTAGAAGCAGGTTCTATTGCACCTGGAAGTGCGGATACTTTGATTAGAATTCGTTCATCGGGTGCAATATTAGGTTGGGTTGAGGGATTGTCGCCGAATCAAATAGAAAGCGCGCGCTTTGTATCCGTCGATGCTTTACTTGCCACTGAAGGCAACACCGTCAACAACCTGCTGTCTGCTGTCGCTTCCAGCACCAGCGTTGTGCGAACCGCAGCCCTGACACCCACTCCGATTAACATTAACCTCAACTCCTTACCCGCACCTTTCCAAAGCCCCAGCACCGCCAACCCCGCTCAGGTAGTTCCGATTCCAGACAACCCCGTATTGCAAGTCCCGGCTGGTTTTGAGGTCAATGTGTTTGCTGCTGGTTTGACCAAACCTCGCTGGTTAGCCGCAACGCCTACAGGTGACTTGTTGGTAACCGAAACGCCCGAAAACCGCATCCGCTTGCTACGGGATACCAACGGCGATCGCGTTGCCGATGTTCGCACTACATTCGCTGGGCCGGAAAATGGCTTAAATCAACCGTTTGGGATGGCCTTCGCAGGCAACTATTTTTACGTTGGCAATACTGATTCTGTAGTCCGCTTCTCCTACACCAACGGTCAATTACAGATAGCAGGCAGGGGTGAAAAAATCGCCGACTTACCCCGGGGCGGACACTGGACGCGCACCCTCGCCCTGTCTCCAGATGGACAGCAACTATATGTCGCGATTGGATCTAACTCCAACGTCAACCCGGAAGCCCTGCCACGGGCTTCTGTCCAGGTGATGAACCTGGATGGCTCAAACCAAAGAACTTTTGCTTCTGGTTTGCGAAACCCCACAGGACTGGATTTTAACCCCGTAACCGGGCAACTCTACACCGTCGTCAACGAACGGGATGGCTTAGGAGATGACTTAGTGCCAGATTACCTTACAGGTTTGAGAGCTGGTGAATTCTACGGTTGGCCTTATGCTTATCTAGCACCGAATCTTCTTGATCCGCGACGCACGGTAAACGGAGTCAGCGAACGTCCTGACTTAGTAGCAACCACGCGCACCCCTGATGTGTTGTTCCAAGCTCATTCCGCACCTTTAGGACTGCAATTTTACGACGGTCAGACCTTCCCCGAACAATATCGTAACGGTGCGTTTGTGGCGTTTCGCGGTTCCTGGAATCGCGACCAAGGCACTGGTTACAAGCTAGTTTATGCACCTTTTGGTGCTGATGGTCGTCCCCAAGGGTCTTATCAAGATTTTCTCACGGGTTTTCTGCTCAATCCCGCTGGCCCGACAACTTGGGGGCGTCCTGTAGGCTTACAAACAATGCCCGATGGTAGCCTACTGGTTGCGGAGGAAGAGAATAACCGGATTTATCGGATTCAATACCGGAATACTTGAGCAGGTTCCACAAAAAACCCACAGATAGATTTAAGATTTGAGTCAGTTTTTGTGTCATGGATTGTAAAGAAGGTTAAAGACCTATGCAAACGAAAAGAGCCGTTGCTCTTGCTATTACTACCCTCACCACAGGTTTCCTAGCCGCATGTCAAACCACCACCACAACGCCTCCCAGCGCCACCAGCCCCGCCCCTGCTAGCCCTGTTGCTGCAACTCCCTCACCCGCGGCAACCACTCCAGCCGGGGGCGAAGGAGGACTGAAAATAGGTTCGCTCCTCCCTTCTACAGGTGACCTCGCTTCCATCGGACAGCTGATGGTTGCAGCCGTGCCGATGGCAGTGGAAACTGCGAACAAGTGCGGCGGCGTCAATGGCAAACCCGTTACCCTCGTAGCAGAAGACGACCAAACCAACCCTGCAACGGGAACAACCGCAATGACCAAACTCGCCGAAGTAGACAAAGTTGCCGGTGTGGTTGGTTCGTTTGCCAGCAGCGTTTCTAGCGCCGCCGTCGATATCGCGGTGCGGAATAAGGTAATGTTAGTTTCCCCCGGCAGTACCAGCCCCGTGTTTACCGAACGGGCGAAAAAAGGCGAATTTCAAGGCTTTTGGGCGCGGACTGCTCCCCCAGATACCTACCAAGCAGCCGCACTCGCCAATCTCGCCAAGGAAAGAGGTTTTAAGCGCGTTTCTACGGTGGTAATTAATAACGACTACGGCGTCGGGTTTGAAAAGGCATTTGTGGAAGCCTTCGAGAAACTGGGCGGTACTGTGGTTAACAAAGACAAACCCACGCGCTACGACCCCAAAGCTACCACGTTGGATACCGAAGCCGCCGCTGCGTTTGCTGGGAAGCCTGACGCCGTAGTAGCGGTTGTTTATGCTGAAACGGGCAGTATATTCCTGAAATCGGCATTTCAGCAAGGTGTAAGTCAAGGCGTAACCGTGATGCTCACCGATGGCGCTTACTCGCCTACTTTTCCCGAGCAAGTTGGGAAAACTGCGGACGGCAAGTTTATCTTAGCTGGAGCAGTTGGCACGACACCGGGTGCGGATGGTAAAGCACTGGCTGACTTTACCAAGCTCTGGAAAGAGAAACAAAATAGGGATGTGCCTCCCTATGCTCCCCAAACTTGGGATGCAACTGCGTTGTTGATGTTGGCGGCAGAAGCGGCTAAATCTAATACCGGCGAAGGGATTAAAAGTAAAATTCGGGAAGTGGCGAACGCTCCCGGTGAAGAAGTCAGCGATGTTTGCCAAGCTCTGGAGTTAGTTCGCCAAGGCAAAGATATCAATTACCAAGGCGCTAGCGGTAACGTAGATATCGATGAAAACGGTGACGTAGTCGGCAGCTATGATGTTTGGACGGTGGAACCAACTGGTAAGTTGTCCGTAACGGGTAAAGTGAGTCCAAAGTAAAGAGAATTTCAGATTGCAGATTTCAGATTGCAGATTGAATTTAAATCTCAAATCTGCAATCTAAAATCTTAAATTCCAGATTGCATTTAAATCTGAAATCTGCAATCTAAAATCTCAAATTGCAGATTGAATTTATACTAAATCCGCTTTGATTACCCCCTTGATGCCAAACGACTAAAGTCGCGGCTACACAAACAAAGACCGACTGCGCGGTCTTTATAAATAACGGGGGTAGTTAACCCGGATTTGGTATTAAATCTCAAATCTGCAATCTAAAATCTCAAATTGCAGATTGCAGATTGAATTTAAATCTCAAATCTGCAATCTAAAATCTCAAATCCAATTAGAATCGGAATCCGGTACCAAAGTTGTAACCGACACCGACCATCAGACCCACACCTACAGTATCGGTGTTAAATCCTAGATTTAAACCAGCGGTGGCGGTAAATTGCTCTGATAAAGGTAGATCGACGCCTCCAGTTAGCAACAAGCCAACCGTGCTGTCATCGGAAGTAGTGATGATGGCGCCAGCACCCACGTAGGGAGCTAAATTAATTCTTTCAAAAGGTTCTGCTTGGATGGGAAAATCGAAAGTTACTGGGATCAGGATATCAGCATCTCCCGAAATTACGATCGCAGGACGAATAGAAAAGCGTTGGCTCAGTCCAATTTTACTAAAAACAGCAAAGCCAAATTCGCCTAGCGCCGTGTCGCCGCCGATACCAATGTTACCGCCAATACCGACATAGCTGGAGCCAGAACGAGTGGGACGACCGGGGTCTATCTCAGCTTGAGCCACATCACGAGAATTTCTGGTAGCATTTGTTGCTGGGGATGGCTTGCTGGTAGTACCTGTTAAAAGCGTTGCAGCTGAGGTATCAAAGCTACCTGGAATGGGTGCAGGTGTCACCGCCCGATCGGATTTGATTGATTGTGACTGTTGCTCCAAAGATGCTAGAACGCTATCTATCTGGTCTGATTTGGCGTCGCTAGCAGCCGTATTTTGCACAAACTCTGAGTTGGACTCGGCAAGGTTCCCAGTCACCCGAGGTTGGCTATTGGCGCTGGCGATGTTGGTAACGCTGGCAACGGCTGTGAGACTGACTATAACAGCAGCACGCTGAAAAAGGTTCTTGTTCACGGTCACTCCTCTAGAAAAGCGAAATTTTTGAGCAGATTTACGCTACGTCTCCAATTTACCGCAAAGCGCCAAATGCCCATATCTTACGCCGGAAGATGGGGGAGACAAGGGAGACAAGGGAGACAAGGGAGACAAGGGAGACAAGGGAGACAAGGGAAGTAAATTGTTTCTCAACTTTCCTGCTTTAGATCGATGCATTGATAGCGATCGCAACTTGCTCAGAAACAAAGGGTAAAATTGCCTTGTTCTTGCTGTGGGCTTTGCCTTCCGTGAACGCTACTAACAGATAGGGTTGCTTGTCCGGGATTTCAATATAAGCCGCGTCGTGACGCACAACGCTTGTCCAGCCAGCTTTAGACCATATTTGAGTATCTTGGGGTAGTCCGCTACCCAGGAAACCCGTTACCTGATTTTCGTCGTTATCGGTAATTAAATCATCCGGGTTGAGACTGCGTTGCAATATTGCCATCATCGCTTGGGATGCTTTGGCAGAAACAGCAACTCCGCCGACAATGCTGTGCAATAATCTAGCGGTGGCGTTGGTGGTCAGCATGTTGCGATTTTCTAACGATGCTCCCACAAACAGCCGCTCCCGTCCATAGGGGCCATCGCACCAGGTTTTTTGATTGACGTTAATTGGCTGTAATTCAGGCCAATTGAGGGATTGAAAGTAACGATTGACGATGTTGCGCTGTAATTTCCAGGTTTCAAACGGCCCTGGTGGCAATTCTGGTCCGCTAGTGACTCCCGTCAATACATCTACGACTAAACTCGTAGCATCGTTGCTCGAATTTACAATCATATCGCGAATCGCACGATTTAATTCGGCGGTGATTTGGATTGCCCCTTTTTCCAACCATTCGTAGATGGCGACGAGGTAGAATAACTTGACGACGCTGGCGGGGTAAATCCGTTGATTGCCTCGATATTCAAAGCCTCTAATGGGATACTTCCAGAAGGCTTCGGCACTCAATGCGCCGCCGGTATTTACGGGAACGGGCGGATCGTAGACAATCCAGGTAAGGGCGATTTGATTGCGTTCTAGGGTGGGAAATTCCGCCCAAGTTGACTCTAGGATGCGCGAGCCTAATAATTCTAGTTGTTCGTCTTTGTGAAAAAATGTCATTTGATTTTAGATTTTAGATTTTAGATTTTAGATTGAAGAATTGGAGGTTGAGTTTTTGAATCCACAATCCAGGGAATATCAATGTCGAGTTAATCTAAATCTCTATGATTCCCCTGAATGCACTCGTTTGGCAACGCAGGCGGCGTCTTTTCGTCACTTGCGCTTGTCCATAGATCATGATAAGGCTGTTCAGGTGTGTCTGTGCGAAGATGATTATCCGGGATGGTTGCGGATTGAGGATAAGATCTTCCTCGAGGAGGCGACTTCAGTTTATCGCGCGATCGCTCTCTCTTTTTCAGACATCCAGGATCGATTACCCGCAGTCATCGCTTTTACTAAACAAGCGATGCAACAACCAAACCACTATCTTTGGGGTGGTACGGTAGCGCCAAATTATGATTGTTCTGGACTGATGCAAGCTGCTTTTGCCTCAATGGGTATTTGGTTACCTAGAGATGCCTACCAACAAGAAGCTTTTACCCAACCTATCCAGATTGCAGAATTGTTACCAGGTGATTTAATCTTTTTTGGTACCCCAGAAAAAGCTACCCACGTCGGACTCCATCTAGGAGAAGGATACTATATCCACAGCTCTGGTGAAAAAATGGGTCGCAATGGCATTGCTATCGATTTACTTTCCGATTCGGGAGATGATGTTAGTCGAGCTTATTATCAGCAATTGCGCGGTGCCGGTCGAGTTGTGGCAAGTTATCAACCCAAGTATTCTCAAACTTGATTCAGTTTTAACGTATAACAAAAAATTAGGGCTTGCTCAATAAGTCTTTTAGTGGAGGCAGGCAACAGGCAACAGTTTTCCCCCTTTTGTCCGCTTTTCACTATCCACTGTCCACTATCCACTGTCCACTGTCCACTGTCCACTGTCCACTGTCCACT
>ERZ1066127.189-NODE-189-length-39901-cov-12.938689_pt1 | contig 39901 bp, 35 predicted proteins | sample MGYA00382774_ERZ1066127 | MGnify/ENA primary metagenome ERZ1066127 (study PRJEB33369, sample SAMEA5778357) | biofilm metagenome | biome: Industrial cooling water; feature: Water cooling tower basin; material: Biofilm | place: United Arab Emirates | collected...
GGCTGAAACCGCTGCTGGTAGCCGGCGTTTGGACTTGGGTGGGACCGGGAATGTTGTTAGCCGAAACATTCCACTGGACGCATGCCCCACTGATGCTGACTTTGGGCTATTTCGTGTGGATTGTTTGCCTGAGTTTGGTTTTCGAATGGCGCGATCGAAAGCACGATGGTTGGGCGTACACCGCCAATGTGTTGCGCGATAGGTCAATCAATCAGCTCGTTGGATTACTTATACTTTTACATGCACTAACTGCTTATTTATTCTTGTCATTCAGTGATTTGAATGTTTACTTCATCTTGTTTTCTTTTGGCCTCAGCTTGGGTATTTCGGCTTGGGCTGCAAGGCGTGAGCGTGCATGGATGTATTTGTTTTGGGTAGATGGACTGCTGGGGTTGGTACCTGGCTTGCTGTGGCTGGGACAAAGATTTGGGTAAATTCCCTTACTTTTAGCTTGTAAACACACTGCCATGGCCATACGCGCACCCTTCAACCTGCAAAAGTGGATCGATGAAAACCGGCACCTGCTCAAGCCGCCGGTGAACAATAAAAATTTGTATCCTGAAGGTACCGACTACATCGTTATGATTGTGGGCGGTCCGAATGCCCGCAAAGACTACCACTACAACGAAACCGAGGAGCTGTTTTACCAGCTCGAGGGCGAGATTACCGTGCGCATTCAAGATGAAGGCAAGGCCGTTGACATTCAGTTAGGACCCGGCGATATGTTTTTATGTCCACCCAAAACCCCCCATTCGCCCATCCGCTCGGCCGGTTCGATTGGTTTGGTGATTGAGCGGGTGCGTTTGGGCAAAGGCTACAACGACGGCCTGTTGTGGTTTTGCGAAAAGTGCAACCACAAGCTGCACGAAACCTATTTTGAGCTCAGCAACATCGAAACCGACTTCCTGCCGCGTTTCCGCCATTTTTACGGTAGCGAAGACCTCCGCAGCTGCAAAAACTGCGGGCATGTGATGGAAACCGATCCCCGTTTTGTTTAATCTATAATCCTCAAGCATGTCCTTTTTGCAGCCCCACGGCAGCTCCAAACTCACCATCGACATTCATACCCACATCATGCCCGAACACCTGCCCCGCTGGGCCGAGAAGTTTGGGTATGGCACCTTCGTTCACTTGAAGCACCATGCCGACAGCTGTCCACGCTGTGCCAGCATGATGCAAGGCGATAAGTTTTTTCGCAAGGTGGAAGAAAACTGCTGGGAGGCCGACGCTCGCTTGAACGACTGCGACCAACATGGGGTGCACGTGCAGGTGTTGTCGACCATTCCGGTGCTGTTTCACTATTGGGCCAAAGGCCAAGATGCGCTCGAAACCTCGCGTTACCTCAACGACCACCTGGCCGAAACCGTAGCCAAAAACCCGAAGCGTTTTGTGGGGCTGGGTACCGTGCCCTTGCAAGACCCGCAGCTGGCCATTCAAGAGATGGAAAGATGCATGCTGGAGCTTGGTTTCGCAGGGATAGAAATTGGCTCACACGTAAACGACTGGAATTTGAGTGCACCCGAGCTCTTCCCCTTCTTTGAGGCGGCCGAGCGTTTGGGGGCAGCGCTTTTCGTACATCCGTGGGACATGATGGGCAAAGACAAGATGCAGCGTTATTGGCTACCCTGGTTGGTGGGCATGCCCGCCGAATCGTCGCTGGCCATTTGTTCGATGATTTTTGGAGGGGTGTTCGAGCGCCTGCCCCGGTTGCGGGTGGCCTTTGCGCACGGTGGCGGCTCGTTTCCGGCAACCATAGGCCGCATTGAGCATGGTTTTAACGTACGTCCCGATTTGGTGGCCATCGACAATGCCGTGAATCCGCGTGACTACCTGGGCCGCTTTTGGCTCGACTCCTTGGTACACGACCCCGCCATGCTGCAATACATCACCGAGCTGGTGGGCTTCAATCGCGTTGCCTTGGGCACCGATTATCCTTTCCCCTTGGGCGAATTGGAGCCAGGCCAGCTCATCCACAGCATGCCTTTCAGCGCCGAGCAAAAAGACTGGCTGCTGCATGGTTCGGCTTTGGAGTGGCTGAATTTGCCGATTCAGAAGTTTCTGTAGGCCAAGTTGTTGGTTGATACCTCCAACATCAGCTGGTTCCTTATAATTTCCTCCAGCGTTTCGCGCTTGCGGATGTGTTCCTATCACGGTTGCAAAATGTCATTTTTGATATCCAAAGTACAGAAAGCTTGAAAAGGAATGAGTAACTTTGATATATTGAGTTTACGATAAGCCAGTTATGATGTTTGAGCAATCAGCATTTAGCCCTTAACGCAACGTTAACCATGAAATAGTTCAGGAGAAAATCAAGATGGAAACAGTCACCATTCAAATAAATAACCAGAGGGCCTACAAGCTCTTGGAAGAACTAGAAGCGTTGAACCTCCTTAAAGTTATCCGAAAAAATGTAAAAACACCTCAAAAACTTTCCGACAAGTATGCCGGTAAATTGTCTGCTGAGGTGGCGCAGGAACTGCAGGCCTATGTAGCGAAAGGACGTGAATCATGGGGGAAATCCGATATTAAATTGACACCAATGTGGTGATTGATTATCTCGGAAACAGGCTTCCACCTGCAGGAATGGAATTTATGCATGGAATAATGAATAACATCCCTGCTATTTCTGTCATCACAAAAATCGAACTCCTCGGGTTTAACACCAACCGAGCGCATTACCAAATTCTGGAAAGCTTTGTTCAAGACGCTTTCGTTCTTGACCTGTCTGAAAGCATCGTTGAAAGCTGCATCAAAATCAGAAAGGAGCTTAAAATCAAACTTCCCGATGCCATCATTGCAGCCACTGCCTTCGAAAATAAACTCGACCTCCTTACCAGAAACGTAGAAGATTTCAAAAACATCCGATCCCTTGTTGTTCTAAATCCACACAGCCTGTAAAGAGGCGTTTTTTTTAGCTACGACACCTCCACCATCACCTGGTTCCTCGTAATGTCCTCCAGCGTTTCGCGCTTGCGTATGAGATGTGGCTTGCCGTCGAGCAGCAGCACTTCGGCGGGACGGAAACGGGCGTTGTAATTGTTGCTCATGGTGAAGCCATAGGCTCCAGCGTTTTTGATGGCCAAAATGTCGCCTTCACGCACTTCGCTGAGTTTACGGTCGTAGCCAAAGGTGTCGGTTTCGCAAATGTTGCCCACAATGGTGTAAATGCGGGCTGTGCCTTCGGGGTTCGAAACGTTCACAATGTCGTGGTGGGCATTGTAAAACATGGGGCGTATGAGGTGGTTTTGGCCTGAATCAACACCTGCGAAGACCGTTGCAGTGGTTTGCTTCACCACGCTCACTTTCACCAGCAACACCCCCGCCTCGCTCACCAAAAACTTGCCTGGCTCAAACATGAGGGTAAGCTGGCGCCCGTAATCCTTGCAAAATTGCGCAAAACGCTGGCTGATGGCTGCACCCAAAGCTTCAATGTCGGTGGTCACGTCGCCTTCTTTGTAAGCCACTTTGAAGCCCGAACCAAAGTCGAGGTACTCCAAATCGGGGAAATGTTCGGCGGCCTCGAACAACAGCTCAGCGCCGCGCAAAAACACCTCGGCATCGAGGATGTCGGAGCCGGTGTGCATGTGCAGGCCGTTGATTTTGATGTTGTGCGACTTCACCACCCGGGTTAGGTGTCGCAGCTGGTGGATGCTGATGCCGAATTTGCTGTCGATGTGGCCCGTGCTGATGTTCACATTGCCCCCCGCCATGATGTGTGGATTGAGTCGCACACAAACCGGAACGGTATTGCCATAACGATCGCCAAATTGCTCGAGGATGCTGATGTTGTCGATGTTGATGCGCACGCCCAGCTCCACCGCCCGCTCGTACTCTTGCATCGAAACGCAGTTGGGGGTAAAAAGGATGTCGTTCGGTTGAAAACCAGCCAGCAAGCCCAGTTCTACCTCATTGATGGAAACGGCATCGAGTCCGGCACCCTCTTTCAGCAGCAAGCGCATGATGTTGATGTTGTTCAAGGCCTTGCAGGCGTATAAGAAGCGGGTTTCGATGCCCTGAAAAGCCGAGGACAAACGTTTGTACTGGCGTTTGATTTGGTCACCATCGTATACATACAAAGGTGTTCCATATTCATTTGCCAGCTCGGTGAGTACTGCCCCACCAAAAACGATTTTGCCTCTTCGGGTCTCCATGTTGGTTGATTGCGTTTAAAGGGAACAAAGATACGTGAGACGTGGCGATTTACCCAAGGAAGCGCAGCTGATTAGTGACTTAGTACATTGGGGAGTTGCGGCAGCTAACCAACAAGACTACCAAATTGAAGGCCAACACACTTTGTGTCAATGTTATTAATTTAAGCCTTCACCAGACCATACTCAACCATTAAAACAAGCATATCCTGGTACGACCCCTTCAGGGTCGGTTGATTTCGATAAATCATCATACTATACATATGGCACCCCCTCGGGGTGCTCTGCTATTGGTCAAACCACAAAATCATTCACAAAACAAGCACAATCGCTGAATCATGATGGCTCAAAATGACCCCGAGGGGTCGCACCAAAAGAATTCTTGATTTAACCAACATTTTGCTTTGCGCTATGCTTAACTAAATGCCCAGACCTTTGTATGGGTTTAGATCTGAATTGACATTTACGCCAGGCATATTTCACTCGAATGTATGGCTTAGCCATGCCCAAGAACAGCAGAAATAGCTGGTACAAAAATCTTTGTACTTTTGTGCCTCCGAAATAGTTAGATGTGTAAATCTCAATTTATCAGCAACTTAATTTAATTCGACCTGGCAGTCCACTACTTTGTTTAACTTTTAACACCTAAAAGTTGAACAAAACCAAAAAGCTGCTGTTGATAAGTGACAATGAAAGTAACTGTATCGCGCAAAGCGCATTTTAACGCGGCCCACCGCCTGCACAATCCCCAGTGGGATGCCGCCACCAACCAGCAAGTTTTTGGCAAGTGCAACAATGCCAACTTTCACGGCCACAATTACCAGCTCATTGTGCATGTAACCGGTCCCATCGACCCGCAAACAGGTTATGTAATGGACATGAAGGTGCTTGCCGACCTCATCGACGAAGAGGTGTGTGAGCGTTTCGACCACAAAAACCTGAACCTCGACACGGAAGAGTTTCGCGAGCTCAACCCCACTGCCGAGAACATTTGTGTGGTGATTTGGCAGCTGTTGCGTGCAAAAATCAACAACCCATTCGAATTAAAAGTAACTTTATATGAAACTGAACGGAATTATGTCGAATACGCCGGTGAATAAGGCCGAAGCCGATGAAATGGGCGATGCGCACGTAGGCACATCACTCGATACCCCTTTGCGTGAAGATGCGTTTGCACTCGACAATGAGCTGAAAATTGAGCTCATTGAGAAGCATTTCCGCGAAATCATGAACATCATGGGACTCGACCTCACCGACGACAGCCTCAAAGGCACGCCGCACCGGGTGGCCAAAATGTATGTGGAAGAAATTTTCAGCGGTCTCGATCCGGCCAACAAGCCCAAAATCGCCCTGTTCGAAAATAAATACAAATACAACCAAATGCTGGTGGAGCGCGACATCACGCTTTACAGCAATTGCGAGCACCATTTTGTACCCATTGTGGGCAAGGCGCACGTGGCCTACATCAGCAGCGGGCATGTGATTGGATTGAGCAAAATCAACCGCATTGTAGAGTATTACGCCAAGCGTCCACAAGTGCAGGAGCGTTTGACCAAGCAAATTTCGGCCGAACTCAAGCGCGTGCTGCAAACCGACGACGTAGCCGTTGTGATTGATGCGCACCACATGTGTGTGAGCATGCGTGGCGTTGAAGACCACAGCAGCAGCACCATCACGGCCGATTACAGTGGCAAGTTTTTAGACGAAGCCACCCGCAACGAATTCTTGAAATACCTCGAATTAAGCGGTAAATAATGGATTTCGCAGGAAAAAACGTGCTGGTAGTAGGTGCCAGCAGCGGGATTGGTGCGGCCATTGCCGATCAATTGTTGGTGGCCGGTGCGCAGGTGTACAGCCTCAGTCGCACCGAACCCAACAGGCCCGGCATCAGCTGGGAAATGTGGGATGCGGCCGGGCAAAACCCCGTGCCCACCCAACATTTGCCCGAGGAGTTACACGGCTTGGTGTATTGTCCTGGTACCATTTTGCTGAAGCCCTTCAACCGCTTCACCGATGCCGATTTTCAAAACGATTTGCAGGTGAACCTTTTCGGTGCCATCCGTGTGATTCGGGAAGTATTGCCCCGCCTGAAAAAGGCTGCTGGCGCCAGCATTGTGCTTTACAGCACGGTAGCCAGCCGGGTGGGCATGCCCTACCACGCTTCCATTGCCGCCGCCAAAGGTGCTGTAGAAGGCTTGACCAAATCGCTGGCTGCTGAATTTGCCGCCAACCAAATACGGGTGAACTGCCTGGCACCCTCGCTTACGAGCACCCCTCTGGCCGCGGGCTTATTGGCCACGCCCGAAAAGGTAGAAGCCGGTAACAAGCGCCATCCGCTGGGTCGGGTGGGTCAGCCCGAAGATTTGGCTTCGCTCAGCACCTTCCTCCTCTCTAACCAAGCTGGCTGGATTACCGGTCAGGTGATTGCGGTGGATGGCGGAATGAGTGGGGTGAAACTGGTTTAAAAAACACGGAGGGCACGGAGGGCACGGAGATTATTTCTCTGCGTCCTCCGTGTCCTCTGTGTTTAACCCAAAAGCCTCTCTCTCAACTCTCTATACTCCGGCTTCCGATCTATTCCTTTAACCGTACTTTCCATCAATTGAAAGTAGGTTTGCAGGGCTTTGAGGCGTACCGCAGCATCGCTGAGCAGGGCCAATTGTTTGGCGAAAGCCCAGTTGCGTTCGTAGCAGCTCTGGAAAAATTTGGCAACAAAAAATTCGGTTTTGGCCGGTTCTAAGGCAATGAGTTTGCTCAGCAAACGGCTCCAGGTGCGGTCGTTTAGGCGGCTGTAGCGTTCGTTGAAACGGTTGTACAAGGCGCGGGGAAAGCCTTCGAGCCCCAAATTCATTTCGAGCAATTGCTGGTAGTCGTCGTTGATAACGTAGCGCTGCGGGTAGGCATCAACGAAGGTCAGGAGGAAGTCGTGCTTCTCGCGGTCGAAATCAGCGATGTGGTAATCGGTCCGCTTTTCAAGCGCAGCATAACCAGCCTTCAGCACCCTGGAAAAAGGAAAAAGCTTGTGGTGGTGTTTGTCGACCTGGTTGATGAGCAGCTTTTGAACAGCCAAACAGATGTCGATGATGTTTTGGGCAGCTGCCGGATCTTTTTGTTTCGATAAAATACTTATACGCTGTTTCCATTCATCGGCCATGTTTTTGAAAGGTTTGGCCGTTTTGGTGCTGCGCAGTTTGGCGGTTACTGCCTCGTGCAAATCGGTATAATAGCTGGCCTTGGTGGCGGAGGTATGGCCCAGCCGCAATGCCATGAGGGTGCGCATGGCGGCATCTTGCTTGCCCATTTCGAGCAGCAGGGCTTCGAGCTGTTCGCGGGGCGCTTGTTGAATCAATTCAAGCAGTGGATCTACCGCTTTGGCCTTGATTTTCGCCTTTTTGAGGGGTATTTGCTCCTGCGCTTCGCCCAGCGTAAGGTGCAACAACAGGGCAGCCAGGTGTTCGCAAGGTTCAGGTGATTTGTCGCAGCTGCAGCTGAACGCATGCACTGTCTCTCCAGCCAGGCTCATTTGCAGCTGTATTTGTCGACGCCCTTGTTTGAAAGTCACCAACCAGCTCTCGGCATCGAGTTGGCTGCGTTCGTATTTACCAGCTTTCCAAAGGCGTTCGCCCAATTGTAAAACCGCTGTAGGCATAGCATCTTCAAAGTGCGACAAGTGTAAGGCTGTGGGCATGTTGGTAAAGATAGCTTTGCTTTTGTGCTTAATTACCTTTGCCAACAAAACCGCAGCCCTATCCGATTGTTTTGCCTTTATGTCTACTCCTCTAGCCATCCACTGGTTCCGCCGCGATTTGCGGATTGACGACAACACCGCCTTGTTTCAGGCCCTGCAATCGGGACAACCGGTGCTGGGATTGTTCATTTTCGACAGCACCATCCTCAACAAACTCGAAGACCGTGACGATGCCCGTGTAAGTTTTATTCACTTGCATGTGAGCAGGTTAAAACAAGCCTTTGAAAGTTTAGGTGGAAGTATGTTGGTGCTCCACGGCGATCCACTGGAACTGTGGCCCCAGCTGTTGAACGACTACCCCATTTCGGCCGTTTACACCAACCGCGATTACGAACCTTACGCCCGGCAGCGCGATGGGGCCCTCAACAAGCTCTTCGAAAGCAAAGGGGTTGCTTTTCAGCATTTCAAAGACCAAGTAGTGCTTGAAGCCAAAGAAGTGCTCAAAGACGACGGCAAGCCTTACACCGTATTCACGCCCTACAGCCGCAAATGGAAAGTCCGTTTGCTGCCGGCTGATTTGGAGGCGCGCAACAGTGGGGCCGTCTTTACCCCCCAAAACCTCTACGCCACCCAGCCCCTGCCCTTGCCTACTTTGGCCGATATGGGTTTTGAACCCACCAAAATCGCTTTCCCCCAAGAAGAAGTAGGCGATGCCTTGATCAAGGTGTACGACGAGCAGCGCAATTTTCCGGGCATACGCGGCACTTCGCGTTTGGGCGTGCACCTGCGTTTTGGTACGATCAGCATACGCGCTTTGGCCAGGAGAGCAGAGGCACTCAATGAAACTTTTTTGAACGAGCTTATCTGGCGCGACTTTTACCACATGATTTTGTGGCATTTTCCACATGCGGCCACTGGCTCTTTCAAACCCGCTTACGACAACATCCCTTGGCGGAACAACGAAGCCGAGTTCCAAAAGTGGTGTGCCGGACAAACCGGCTATCCCATTGTAGATGCCGGCATGCGCGAACTCAATGCCACCGGTTTTATGCACAACCGCGTACGGATGATTGTAGCCAGTTTCCTTACGAAACATTTGCTCATTGATTGGCGTTGGGGCGAAGCCTACTTTGCCCGCAAGCTGCTCGACTTTGATTTGGCAGCCAACAATGGCGGCTGGCAGTGGGCGGCTGGTTCGGGTTGCGATGCAGCGCCGTACTTCCGCGTATTTAATCCCGAGGAGCAAACCAAAAAATTCGATCCCAAAGGCAGCTACATACGGCAGTGGGTACCTGAGTTTCAAAGTTTGAACTACCGGCCCATGGTTGACCACAAAATGGCACGGCAGCGGGCGCTCGATACGTATGGGAAGGCGTTGAAGGGACAAATTGTTTAGTAGTCGTTTCTGCAGAAAACTGCTTAACTTAGCAAAACACCCAGCGTGTTACATCTACCACCTCATTTCGCCCTTATGTTGACTTATCATTTTGAATCGGCCGATGACATTCCCGAAAACATTATCGACAGCATCAAAGCGGCATTTCGATCGAAAGCCATTACCATTGTTGTGGAAGAAACGGATGTAGCTTATGAGCTCACTGATGAAATGAAATCGGTGCTCGACCAACGTATTGAAGAATCAAAAGTGGATTACATCAGCGCTACAGACTCTCTGAAGCAATTGCGTGATAAGTATGGCTTATGAAATTCGGGTATCTCCACGTGCACAAATAGAAATAGAAGAAGCGCAGCAGTTTTACAAGTACAGAAGTACTCGGGCAGCTCAAAATTTCTTCGCTGCAGTGTCTAAAGCCTACGAAACACTGGCAATTCAACCACATTTTCGAAAGCAATACAAAGAGGTTAGAGCCATTAATCTGCAACGCTTTCCTTTCGCGCTATTCTTTACTATTGAAGAGGAAATGCAGCTAGTTTATATCTTGTCGTGTTTCCATTTCAAACGTAACCCACAAAATCGGCCATAAGGGGTAAATAGCCGAACGCGGGTTCGCTTGAAATAAGCCCTCAAAACCTTCCTCCCCTTCGTTTGTCGTTTGTGTATTCAAGTCTATGCAACACTTTAGCCTTTCTGATATACTGAGCGCCGAAAAACAGTTCCGCACCAACCTCATCAACTGCTTGAGCGGGGTACGAACAGCGCAATTGTTGGGTACACAAAACGGCGCTGGATTGACCAATTTGGCCATTTTTAATTCGGCCATGCACATTGGGGCGCATCCGCCGCTGATGGGACTCATTTTCCGTCCACGCGATGCCAAGCAGCACAGTTTGGCCAACATACTCGAAACGGGGGTTTACACCCTCAACAGCGTGCCCACCGACCGCCTGGCCTCGGCACACCAGTGCAGTGCGCGTTATGCCGACGACCAATCGGAATTTGAGGCCAACGGCTTCACACCTTGGTACAGCGAAACGCATGCGGCGCCCTATGTGGCCGAATCGGCCTTGCGCATTGGTTTGAAATTGGTGCAAAACACCGACATTCCCCTCAACGGCACCATGCTCGTTATTGGCGAGGTGCAGGAAGTGTGGGTAGCCGAGGCTGCACTCGAAACCGATGGCAATATTCGCTTCGATGAACTGGGCGCGGCTGGGGTGGGCGGACTTGATACCTACTACCGCTTTGAAGCGGCCGCTCGTTTTCCTTATGCCAAGCCCGGCGTGCCGCCCGTTTCACTAATTTAGGGCATGCAAAATCACCTGGCCAAACACCTGTTGCTCATGCAACCGGCTGCCTTTGGCTTCAATACCCAAACGGCAGCGAGCAACAACTTTCAGCAAAGCCAAGTGCCCGACCATGTGCACGCCTTGGCGTTGGCCGAATTTGAAGCCCTTACTCAAGCTTTGCAAGCTGCTGCCATTGACTTTGAGGTGCTGCATGATTCGCCCGAACCGCCCAAGCCCGATGCTGTTTTTTTGAACAATTGGTTCAGCACCCATGCCGGTGGCAGGCTTTTCCTTTACCCCATGGCCACGCCCAACCGCCGTGCTGAGGTAACAGCCGAGCACCTTAGCTGGTTGCAAGCCCAGGGATACACCCAAAGCACCGATTTGCGAAATAAGTCGGAAAACCAAATGTATCTCGAAGGTACTGGCAGTTTGGTATTCGACCATGCCCACCGTTTGGTGTATGCCAATCGTTCGTTGCGCACCAATGCCCATTTGGTACAGGAGGTAGCCGCAGCACTGGGCTACAAGGCCGTGCTTTTTGAGGCCGTTGACCGTGCAGCTGCGCCCATTTACCACACCAATGTGGTGCTGAGTGTTTCTCCGAGCCTGGCCATTGCTTGTTTTAAAGCTTTGCCCGATGCCGATGAGGCGGCCTTGCTGGCGGCTTTGCTGGAGCGCAACGGCAGGCGTGTGGTGGCTGTGAGCCGCGAACAAATGGAGGCTTTTTGCTGCAATGCCCTGGTGGTAGCCAACCGCCATGGCCAAGCCATGATTTTGTTATCGGAAACCGCTTGGCAAGCCTTCACGCCTTACCAGCAATTGTGGATTGCCGAGCGGGCCGAGCCGGTGGTGGTGGCGATACCGACTATTGAGGCGGTAGGCGGTGGCAGTGTGCGCTGCATGTTGGCCGAATTGTACTGAGCTCAAACTTTCAGCGCCTCAGAGGGGTTACATTGCGGTATGTCGACCCTGATTTGGTACAAGCGCGATTTGCGGTTGCGCGATCATGCCCCGCTCGAAGAGGCCGTCAGGCTTGGGAAGCCTTGCCTGCTGTTGTACTTGCTGGAGCCTTCGTTGGTGGCTGCGCCGCAGTACGATCAGCGGCATTGGGATTTTGTAGCCGCTTCTTTGCGCGATATGCAAATCCAATTGGCCGAATTCGGGCACAAACTCTGGGTGGTTCGGGCCGAAGCCTTGCCCTTTTTCGAAGCCTTGCATGCTGTTTGGCCCATCGAACAAGTGCTGAGCTATGAAGAAACAGGTTTGCAGCTGACCTTTGAGCGCGACAAAGCCGCTGCACGCTTCTTCAAAAAGAAAGGTATCTTCTGGAAAGAATTTCCAACCAATGGTGTAGTACGGCCTTGTCAAGTGCGCGACGATTGGAATAAAAACTGGTTCAAACGCATGCTCGAGCCGCAGGCGCAGGGAAACATCGCCCAGCTTGTACCTGCTGCAATGTCGAAAGAGCTGGCACAATGGCTCGAAAAGCAGGCGTGGGAATATGCGAGCCTTCAGCAAGACAAAGGCATGCAGCCCGGAGGTGAGCGCATGGCCTGGAAATACCTGCACAGTTTTTTCAACGACAGGCATACCTCATACCATTTCCACATCAGCAAGCCTGAACCCAGTCGCAAGAGTTGTTCGCGATTGAGCACGTACCTGGCCTGGGGCAATTTGAGCATGAAGCAGGTTTACCAGGCTTTGCAGCTGGCCAAAAAGCAACCCAAGGCCAATCAAAGGGCCTTGAGTGGTTTTGCCTCGCGTTTGGTATGGCATTGCCATTTCATTCAAAAATTTGAAACCGAGTGCCGGATGGAGTTCGAAAACCTCAACCGCGGATTCGACCACATTCGCACCGACTGGAACGAAGCGCATTACGAAGCCTGGGCCAAAGGCAAAACCGGCTACCCGCTGGTAGATGCCTGCATGCGCTGTGTGTTGGCCACCGGTTACCTCAACTTCAGGATGCGGGCCATGTTGGTGAGTTTTCTGACCCACCATTTGTGGCTCGATTGGAAACGAGGTGCCGAACACCTCTCCCGGGCTTTTCTCGATTTTGAACCCGGCATACACTATCCCCAATTTCAAATGCAGGCCGGGGTAATGGGTGTGAACACCATCCGCACCTACAATCCGGTGAAGCAATCGCAAGAACACGACCCCGAAGGCAGCTTCATCAAACAATGGGTGCCCGAATTGGCATCAGTTCCCCTGCCCTTGCTGCATACGCCTTGGGAAATGACGCCCATGGAGCAGCAAAGTTATGGCTGTGTATTGGGCAAGGATTACCCTTGGCCCGTAGTTGACCTAAAAACGGCAGCAGCCAGAGCACGTGCCGAACTGTGGGCCACCAAAGGAAGTTTAGCCGCCAAAAGCGAAAGCAAACGCATCCTTAAAACGCACGTAAAATCACGCATGAGAAAGTTTGCAGAGAAGACGACCAGCTTGTTCGACGAAAAAACCGATACCTGATGGCCAAAGGAAAGATGGTTCGCAAAGGCGACTTGCCGCAAAAAACCTGCATCACTTGCGGTAGGCCTTTCAGCTGGCGCAAAAAATGGGAAAAGGTTTGGGAAGAGGTGAAGTATTGCAGCGATAGGTGCAGGAATGGCAGATAAACCAAGGAGTAAAATCAAGCTTTTGGCTTGAGCCAGGCTTGTATTTTCATGTACAGTTCGTCGGCTTTGAGCGGCTTACTTACAAAATCGCTGAAACCCGCTTCCAGCGCCCGTCCTTTGGTTTGATCGAAAGCATCGGCAGTAAGTGCGATGACTGGAATGGCCATTTGCTCACCCGCTTCACCCGATCTGATTTTACCGATGAGTTCAAAACCATCCATCACCGGCATTTGCAAATCGAGGAGCACCAAGTCAAAATGTGACGCTCTTAATTTCTGCATGCCTTCCAATCCATGCTCCGCCACTTCATAAGTAGCATTCCAATTACCAAGCAGTTTGGTAGCCAGCATGGCGTTGATTTTATTGTCTTCAACCACCAATATTTTAGCATCATGCAAGTCTTTGTCTTGCAAGCTTGCTAAATCTTGTTGTGGCATGCCCGTTTGGACCACTTTCTCTAGCTTCAGCTCAACAGTGAAAGTTGAACCAACTCCAGGTTCGCTTTGCACCCTGATGATGCCGCCCATCATGTCAACCAGTTTGCGTGTGATGGTTAAGCCCAAACCCGTTCCTCCATACTTCCGGCTGATTTGTTTGTCGGCTTGCTCAAAACTCTCGAAAATGCTCTCAAACTTTTCAGGTGGAATGCCGATACCTGTATCGCGGAAAGTGAAGCGGACCAATACCTGATTGTTTTCTTCTGCTAGTACTTTGACCCTAACAGCGATTTCTCCTTTTTCTGTGAACTTCGCTGCATTGCTTCCCAAATTCATCAATATCTGATTCAGACGCACTTGATCGCCTTTCACCCATTCGGGCAATTGATCATCAATGTGCAATTGAATTTCCACTTGGCGATCACGGGTAAGGTACCTCATCACCTTTTCGAATTGTGAAAGCAATTCGCGAATAGCCAGGGCCGAATGGTCAAGCGACATCTTATTCGCTTCCATCTTGTTCAAATCGAGTAAGTCATTGATCAATCGCAACAAGTTATCGGCAGAATATTGAATAGCTTGCAGGTATTCTAGCTTTTCGGGGTGGCTTTCTTGAGGTACCAACAATTCTGTTAGCCCCATGATGGCGTTCATGGGTGTTCTGATTTCATGCGAAATGTTCGATAAAAAATTGGTTTTGGTTTCAGTTGCTTTTTCTGCAATGACTTTGGCTTCTTGCAGGCTCCGCTGATAATCCTGCATTCGAATAACCGCACCTATCGAATTGCAAAATCCACGTAAAATTTGTTCATCGTTGTGGGTCCAAATACGGTAAGGCGCAATGCCATCAAATCCCACAAATCCCCAAAAATGCTGCTGAACAAAAATGGGAAGTACTACAAAACGCTGTAGGTTAAAGTCGGCAGGCAATCCTAAGATTACTTCTTTGCTGGCATCACCTAAAATGACTTCACCTGCAATCATCCGGTCGTACCAATTTTCAAGTCCCATCACCCGGTAACCAAAACCCTCTGTCAGTAATTTTTTTTGCCTTTCTGTCACCGAAGGGCCGAGCAAATCAGGCGTTAAGAGGCGGGCACACTCTATACCATCCATCACGGTATTGGCGAACAACCAACAATAACCTGCGTCGATGGCATTAGCAACCTTCCGCAAAGCATCAGAAACATTATCGGAGGGATATTCTGCTTCCAATAGAAGTTCCGTTGCGTTTTTCACCGATTCAAGCAAACGTCGGGTTTGTTCGTTGAGTAAGGCTTCTGAACGAAGTTCTGTCAAATCTTGCGTGTATCCTTGGAAGGCCACCAATTTACCGGTATCGTCCATAACCGGTCTCGCTCTTTCGAAAATGTAACGTAGGCCACCATCTGGAGTGACAATGCGGTATTCAAGTTGTTTGGGCTCTAAGGTTTCTGCTATTTCATGAATTACACCTACCACTTTTTCCAAATCGGCAGGATGTACCCGTTCTTTGTATTGTTGCAGTTTAATCACCATGGCTGTTTCACCCACCCCCATGATGCTGGCAGTACGCGCGTCCCAATTCAATTGATCATTTTCCGGTACGCTGTACCAAGTACCAATGCGAGCAAGGTCCATGGTTTCTTCCAGTTCACGGGTTTTGCGCTCAAGTTCCATTTGCATCTTGCGCGCCGTGGTAATGTCATTCGCATAACACGATACCCAGCGAATTTGCCCTTGATCGTCGTGAACAGGATATAGGGTCACTTCTGAAGTATACAAAGTGCCCTCTTGCGTGTAGGTATATTCAAACTGTCTCGATTTTCCACTGAAACCTGCATCGTAATGTTCTTTCCAGAATATCGCTCCGGCTTTTTGTAAGGCATCCAGGATGTTATCGCCGTTTTGCAATTCAATTCCAGTAAAGCCCTTAAAAGCGACGAAAAAATTATGATTAGCGTGTACAATGTTGTAGTTTTTGTCCACAGACCAAATAATGTAGCTTGTTTGCTCTAGAATGGCCTCAAGCCTTGAAGCACCTTCTGTTAGATTCTTCACCAATCGCCTGTTGGTAAAAGCCATGGAGTAAATAAACAGAAAAGTCAACAGCGTAAAAAAAGCAACATTCACCCGGTGACCGCTCCACATTTGCACATCGGTGAGCGGCTCCCAAGGCTGAAAAGGATAGGTAAAAACAAAAATTAAGGCGGCAACCGGAATAAGTGCCATCGCTTCAAAATGATATCGTTTATTCAAATCAGCGATAAATGGCACCACGGCAATGGTAGCAATCAAGTAAAGATAGGCGGCCTGTGACAGTCCCATTCGCAGAATTTCTGCCAATAGCACAAAAACAGAAGAGAGCACCAAGGTGAAAGCTGCAGTATCGGTCTTGCCTCTCAAATTAAAATATAAACCGATTCCCATAGTGAACATCCCAATGCCATTGCCCAACCAATTCATGGGATAGCCTTGTAGCCATTCAGCCAGATTGGTAATTACCATGGTAAATAAAGCCGCTACCAGAAAAAAACCCACCACTTTGTTGCGACGCTTCGCTTCAAAAAGGTGAAAGTTCTTATTCCAGAAAAAGTGCTTTCTTAGGTATTGGTAAATCAACTGAGTGGGTTTTAATGACGAATATAGCCGATGGTGGTTTAAAAAAACGAAACTGGTTAATGAGAAGTTAAACTTAGGGTCAAAATCATACTGACACCTAATTTTGCTACATGAAGCAGCGACATCAATTGCTTTTACTCCTTGTTGGCATGTTGGTCAGTTTATTGGCTTTGATTGCCATGCAATGGTACTGGCTGCGTGAAATACAAAGTAGTCGACAGGCGCAATTTGACCAATCAGTAGCCGAATCTCTCCGGCAAGTCAACTACAGCCTCGAAGCCATGGAAGCAGCTCGCTTGGTCGACAAGGTGTTACACCAAGAGCAATGGGTAAAGCAATTTGACTCTTTAGCAGGCAAAACGATGCTAATTAGCGCTAAGCCAACGATAAAGTCAAAAGGCAGCAAGTTGGGTAACGAATCCAAAACGCTGTTTGTGTTTCGCGATAGTGTATCCGGGCCGGAGCATTTGATGGGGCTTTCCAAATTGGGGAGACACCGAGGCAGCATCACCACCATTACAACCAGCGAAATTCCCAGAATGCCTGATAGCTTGATCATCAAAAGCTTTTCAAATGCATCTTCTGAATTGCAGTATACATTTCAATACGAAGCACAGGCCGATAGTATCATCAAGCAGTTCATCGCTACCGACAGTCTACTTAAAAAGCAAATGCGCCTACCACCTGTGCAACGGGTAATTATACATGCCGACGTCAATGAGCTTGCCGATAAGATTTCGTTCCATACCAAAACCAAATCGCCTCAGCAGAAAAAAGAATCTTCTTCCGAGAAAACCATCGAACAAAAACCAGTGCCGGTTGACAGTTTGCTTGCCAGGGTTACACGCGATTTTATAGCACCCAAACAGCCCATAGAAAAACGGATCAGTGAAGCTCAGTTTGATTCACTGTTACGTGTACATTTGAAACAAAGTGGCATTTACCTTCCTTTCAGGTATGCAGTCAGCCGTGATGAAGCCAACCAAAGCACCTTTATTTTTGGGAGCAAAGGCATCCCGCCTGCAGGAACGCATTTTTATCAAACACGCCTTTTTCCAAACGATTTGTATCATCAAAATGAGCAGTTGCTCTTGTACTTTATTGATGAATCGGCTCATTTGAACAAGGGAATCACCGGCCTATACGTCTTAAGTGGTTTACTACTTTTGCTTGTAGCAGGTATTTTTTACCTGGCGTTTCGCTACCTCATGCATCACAAGCGACTTTCTGAAGTTAAAAGCGACTTTATCAACAATATGTCGCATGAATTTAAGACGCCATTGGCTACCATCAACCTTGCAACCGATGCCTTGGCGAATGAAAAAGTGAAGCATCAGCCAGCCCTTATCGATAAATACCTTGGTATCATCAAGAGCGAAAACCGCCGGATGAACCAACACGTTGAACTTGTTTTACAAACCGCCAGGTTAGAGCGCAAAGAACTCAAGTTAATGCCGCAAACTGTAGAAATGAAAATGCTGCTTGAGCACGGTTTGGAGTTGATGCGTATGCAATTTGAAGAAAAGCAAGGTACTATCTGTTTGCGTCATGCATTTGAAGTGGAGATTGAAGCCGACGAGAATCATCTTTTGAATGTGATCACCAATTTGTTGGACAACGCACTCAAATACTGCGCAACTGCGCCCCATGTTAGTATCACGATGCAAGCACAAGCCGGCAAATTGGTCGTAAATTTTACCGACAATGGCATCGGCATGAGCAAAGAGCAAATGGAGCACATTTTCGATCAGTTTTATCGCGTACCAACAGGTAATTTGCACAATGTAAAAGGCTTTGGCTTAGGGCTCAGTTACGCTAAAGCCATTGTTGAAGCCCACGGAGGACAACTTTTGGTACAAAGCCAACTTGGCGTTGGCAGTACATTCAGCCTGCAGCTCCCCATTAAACCAAAATCGCATGCCTAAAATCTTATTGGTTGAAGACGACCCTAACTTTGGCTCTGTGCTCAAAGATTATTTGCAATTGCACGAATATGAGGTTCGCTTGTGTTCCAATGGATTAAGGGGATTATCTGCCTTTAAAGAAGAATCCTTTGATTTGTGCATTCTCGATGTAATGATGCCCGAAATGGATGGATTCACCCTTGCCACACACATCCGAAAACAAGACCAACAAATTCCGCTATTTTTTCTGACTGCCCGAAGCTTGAAGCAAGATGTGGTCCAAGGATTTGAGCTGGGGGCAGATGATTACATCACCAAACCTTTTGATAGCGATGTGCTTTTACTCAAGATCAAGGCATTGCTTCAGCGTGTACAGCAACATCAGCCCCTACAAGAAGAAATACAGCTCGGTCATTTTTATTTCCATGCCGGTCTCCGTGAATTGCGCATTCATGCCGAAGTCATCCGGCTCTCACCAAAAGAATCGGCATTGCTACAATTATTAGCAAGCAATGTCAACAAAGTAGTGAGCCGAAGTGAAGCCCTACAGCGCATTTGGAAGGATGATAATTATTTCACTGGTCGCAGCATGGACGTTTATGTGACCAAGCTACGTAAATACCTTGCCGCCGATCCGCAAGTAGAGATTGTAAACCTCCACGGCAACGGCTTCAGGCTGGTAGTGGCTAGTTAGTGGCGCGTTTCACTTTCGACCAATGAACCGGCTTTTTAGAAGGTTTTAGGTTCCACACAGCCATCATGTGCGCATAAATATCGGTGTTCTCTTGAATGCCTGTGAACATTTCGGCTCCCGGACCATAAGCAAAAACAGGCACCATTACGGCCGTGTGCTTGCCTGTGGTGAAAGCGCCTTTCACTTCGCCTTTCATCCGATCACCCCCATTGATGGCAAATCCTCCCGTTTCATGGTCGGCGGTTACAATCACCAAAGTTTGTCCATCTTTCTCAGCAAAATCCAACGCTCTACCAATGGCTCGGTCGAAATCAATCATCTCTTGCACAATGTAATCGGTTTCATTGGCATGGCCTCCCCAATCAATTTGTGAGCCTTCTACCATCAAAAAGAATCCTTTCTCGTGCGCTGCAAGCCGATTGATGGCCAAGCTTGTTGCCCTGGGCAAGATGTCGTTACGTCCTTTGTGCTTTTCAGGTGCTGCATCTTCCCACAACAAAGCCGCCATTTTGTACGTGGGGTCAAGCGATTCCAAATCTTCCTCTTTTTGGAGGGTATGAAAACCGCGCATGCGCAACTCAGCCAGCAAATCGCGGCCATCTTTGCGCTGATTGAAGTATTGACGACCGCCACCAATAAAAAGTTGAAGTGGACTATGAACATACTCCCAAGCGATTTCTTCATGCATTTCCCGGTGAGGTACATGGGCAACAAAAGAAGCAGGTGTAGCATGGGTCACGGCACATGTAGCTACTATTCCTGTGTGCTTACCAGCAGCAGCTGCCGACTCGAGGATGGTTTCGTAGGCCAGGGTATCGGGACCTACACCGATGGCGTTGTTGTAGGCCTTTTTGCCAATGCTGAAAGCGGTGGCGCCGGCGCCTGAATCGGTAATAAGGTTATCAAAAGCGTATGTTTTGATGAAGCCCAAGTGCTTAAACCGCTCCAGTTCAAGGAAATTTTTATTGCCAATCATGCCGCCATAAATTTGGCTGGTTCCCATGCCGTCGCCAATGAGCAGGATGATGTTTTTGGGTGCCATGGGTGGAGCAACTGGCCTGATGCCCTGCGCGTTGGCAGTAGGCGCGGTTTGTGCCGGGCGTTGGGCATTGCAAGCAGCAAAGCTGAGAACTGCGGCGAAAAACAAGAAATATTTGGTTTTCATGGCTGTAAAGCTACACTTTTTCGTGGCCGCATAGGTAAAGTTGGTGTAAAGCTTGTGGCTGCTTTGCGCTACCTTCGTACATGCAAATGCGACCAAATAAATTCACCATCAGGGTTTACGGCATACTGCAAAGGGGCCACGAAGTGCTGGTAGCCGAAGAAATACACAAAGGCCGACGCATGAACAAATTCCCCGGGGGTGGCTTGGAGCCCGGTGAAGGAACCGCAGCATGCGTTGTACGCGAATTTTTGGAAGAAACAGGCTTAACCGTTGAAGTACGTCAACATTTCTACACCACCGACTTTTTTGTGGCTTCGGCATTCGACCCACAGGTACAGGTAATTAGCATTTATTACTTGGTAAGCAGCACACAGCCTTTTGAACCCCCGCGTCAACTGCTTGAGGCCCACGCACAAGAAGACGAGATTTTCAGGTGGATTGACCCATTGGCCATTGACCCGGTTGCTTACTTTACCTTTCCCATCGACCAGCACGTAGGCAAACTGCTGCAAACTTGGATGGAGGCACAAAAAGCTTAAGTCCGCTTTTTTCGCAGTAGCAGGTGCTGTATGGCCGCCACGGTCATGGCATCGGTAATTCTTCCCTCGCAAATTTCTTCGTAGGCTGCTTCCAAAGTAATGCTCCTATGGGCCAGCTCCTCGGTGTCTTCGGGTTCGGCCTGGTGTTGCTCCAATTCTGTAGCCAAGTACAAAATAGCCAATTCGTCGCTCACGGAGTTCGACAAATGGATTTCGAGTAACTTCTCCCACTTATTCGCCACCAAGCCTGTTTCCTCAAGCAACTCGCGTTTTGCCGATTCTAAAGGATCGATTCCTAATTTGCCACCACCTTCTGGTATCTCCCATGAATAGGCATTCAAAGGGAATCGGTATTGGCCTACCAATACCAATTCGCCTTTTTCATTGAGTGGAACTATGCCTATGGCCAGGTTTTTAAAATGTACCTTGCCGTAAATACCGGGATTGCCACTCGGATTGCGTACGTCGTATTCGGTAACTTCAATCCATGGGTTGTTGTAAACTGTTTTTTTGCCGATTACCGTCCATGGATTGCGCGATTCGTCGATCATTCGTCACCACCCATTTGAAACATGGCAGGATTAAAATCGCTTACGCTGTATCCTTTGGGAATTTCGAATAAGTCAGAACTAAGTTTTTCAGCCTTGAGTTCTTTGGCTTCCATGGTAATTTGCATGCCTTGCTGATTCATCAATACGCGCAGGGGAAAACCTTTTACCCCAAAGTTATTGCCTTGGGTAAGGATATTTCCAGCCGTTTTTGATTTTGGCACCTTTACTTGCAGTTCATCGGTCATCCAATATTCACCTACTAATTCACCCTCTTTGGTTTTAACGATATAGTGTTTGCAAGCCAAGCCAGCGATGTTTTTTGAATCTGTACCATCTTGCACCTCATATTTATCCGACGGATCGGCAGCTTTAGACTCATCCTTTGGCATCATCATGGCCGATTTAGCTGCATCGTTGATCATGTAGGTTTGTGCTTTGGTGGCATTCACCACAATGTCACCCATCATGGCGGCCATCATACCACCTTGCATGGTCATTCGTACATTTTCACCTTTGATACGAAAAAGGTATCCTGTTGGCATAAAGGCCTTGGCCATTTCCATTTCTTCTCCTCCGCCACTCACTTCAAAACTAAATTGGATGGAGCCTTCAAAATTCTTCTTTGATTGGGCCATTGCCGCAACAGCAGTTATTGAGAGCAACAGCAAGAGCAATAGTTTTTTCATGACTTATATTTTGACCAAATCTACACGATTTCAGAACTGCACCCAATAGCACTCAAAAAAATAGGTCTTGCGCCAGTCGATAGGTGTTGCAATGTGCTTCTAGTATGGTTTTGATATCTGGTGAGTAGCCTCCCCCCATGCATATAACCAGCGGAATGTGGGCCTGTTTAGCCGTTTCAAGCACCATGGCATCGCGTTGCAAACAACCTTCGATGCTCAAGGCCAATTTACCCAATTTGTCAGTGGCCAAAACATCCACCCCTGCCTGGTAAAACATAAAATCGGGCCGGTGTTTTTCCATGATTTTTGGCAAATACGCACTTAGCAGTGCCAGGTAATCTCCATCGGCTATGCCCGTTGGAAGTGGAATATCCAAATCCGATTTTTCTTTGTGGTAAGGATAATTGTCCTTGCCGTGCATACTAAAAGTGAATACACGGCTATCCTTTTCAAAAATGGCAGCAGTCCCATTTCCTTGATGTACATCCAAATCTACGATGAGGATGTGTTTGGCCTTTCCCGAATCCAATAAGGCTGCAGCAGCCAAAGCTTGGTCATTTAGCAAGCAGAAACCTTCACCCCTACCAGCATATGCATGATGTGTGCCACCGGCTACATTCATGGCCACACCTTGTTCCAGCGCAAAATGAGCCGCATCAAGGGTTCCTTGGGCGATGGTAATTTCTCGTTCAACCAATGCGCTACTGAGCGGAAATCCAATCCTACGCATTTCCTTTGCACTTAGTTGAAGATCACGCATGCGGCACCAATAGTCGGCTTGATGCACCCGCAGAATATCGTGTTCAGCCATGGGCTTTGGCTCAAACAGATTTTCCTTGCCAATGCTGCCCTCGTGTATCAATTGCGCAGGTATGAGCTCGTATTTCTCCATCGGAAAACGGTGACCTTCGGGCAATGGATGACAATACAAAGGATGGTAGGCAATGTGGAGCACGACGCAAAAATAACAGCAAGGACCTCGAATGGTTCTTTCGCTTGCTATCTTAGCGCCCATGCAACTACGTAAATACCTCATTCAAGGATGCATTGTACTGCTGCTGTTAACTTCGCTTGGCTGCGCCATTAAAAAGCACGCAGGTAAAAAACCTGCATTGTCAACAGCACTTGAGCAACTTACGCCAGCCCTCAGTGCCTTATTTGAACCCAAATCGGCGCTTCCGCTGTTGTATTTCACCCCCGACAGCTTGTATCTTTTAGAAAGCCTACGCAATCAAGGCTTCCATGTGTATTTAGTAGGTTCTGAAGAAAAAGTTGCTGCTTTTTCGAACGACCCGCGCTTCCAAGGCGATATCATGGGTGCATTGCTGATGAACCATAACGGACTCAAGGCCGAAGGAGTCATTGCTGGCAATGTACTGATGGATCGTCCAGCCAACCAATTAGAACTCCCTTACTTACAACTTATAATGCGTCAGGGCTTGCAAGTGTTGGAACCTGGAGGCAAGCTGGTTTTGATTCAAACCAAGGAGCAGTCACGTGCATCCAACAAACAAATTGACCAATTGCGTGAAGGAGCAACCTTTAGTCGGGCGTACACCGACAGTTCTCGTTCCGAACGCTTCGACTTACTAATCTTTGAAAAATAAACTCATGAAAAAAAGAAGTGCCGTTGATCGCTTTTTAAGCGTGATTGAAAAGGTTGGAAATGCCTTGCCGCATCCTGCCACCCTGTTTGCCGGATTTGCCTTGTTGGTGGTGATTTTATCATGGATTGTGGCACAATTCGATGTCAGCGTGGTGCATCCTGGAACTGGTGAAACCGTAACGCCCATGAATTTGCTGTCTGCCAAAGGACTGCACATGATTCTCGAAAAAATGGTGGTGAATTTCACGGGCTTTGCACCCCTCGGAACTGTGTTGGTTGCCCTGTTAGGCATCGGAATAGCTGAAGGAAGTGGGTTAATCGGCACTGTATTGCGCTTGGTTGTGCTGTCTGCTCCCAAAAAGCTCCTCACTTTGGTGATAGTTTTCGCCGGTGTGATGTCGAATACGGCTAGCGAAGTTGGCTATGTGTTGCTTGTGCCTTTGGCAGCTGTCATCTTTTTAGCTGCAGGACGCCATCCGCTTGCGGGACTTGCAGCTGCCTTTGCCGGTGTGTCAGGTGGTTACAGCGCCAATTTGCTCTTAGGTACTATTGACCCATTACTTGCTGGCTTGTCGGAAGAAGCCGCCCGAATCATCAATCCTAGTTATACGGTTAATCCAGCCAGCAATTATTACTTCATGTTCGTATCTACTTTCCTTATCTCCATGTTGGGAACTTGGGTCACTGAAAAGGTGGTCGTCCCACGTTTAGGGGAATATACAGGCGATGAAAAGCCAGAAGAAATCCGCCTGCTTAACGCATCCGAGAAAAAAGGCTTGATGTTCGCATTCATTGGCTTCGTGTTTTTCGCTGCCTTCATTTTGGGCGGATTGTTGCCAGCCGACGGTTATCTGCGCAATCCAGAGACAGGGGAAATTTTAAAATCTCCTTTCATGTCGGGCATTGTTGCCTTTATCTTTTTGTCGGCAGCCATCTGTGGCATCGCCTATGGTGTTGGGGCAGGTACCTTTAAGTCTGACAGTGATGTGATGAAGGGCATGGCCAAGAGCATGGAAACGCTCGGTTCTTACATCGTACTCGTATTTTTTGCAGCCCAGTTCGTGGCTTATTTCAACTGGACCAACCTGGGTTTGATAGTCGCCATCAAAGGAGCAGATGTGTTGAAGGCGTCGGGACTGAATGATTTTGCCTTGATGGGCAGCTTCATTTTGGTTGCCGCCACCATTAACCTGGTAATGGGTAGTGCCTCCGCCAAATGGGCCATCATGGCGCCTGTATTTATTCCTATGTTCATGTTGTTGGGGTATTCACCAGAACTTACACAAACCGCCTACCGCATTGGCGACAGTGTTACCAACATCATTTCACCGATGATGAGCTATTTTGCCCTCATAGTAGCATTCATCCAGCGATACGACAAAAAAGCTGGCATAGGAACCGTGATTAGTACCATGTTGCCATACACCATTGTCTTCTTATTGGGCTGGGTCGTGCTTTTTGGCATTTGGATCAGTTTGGAGTTGCCCATCGGTCCGGGAGCCCCCTTGTATTACCAACCGTAAACAATTCACAGTGCTTTGTAGTTAATGCTTCAACAAACAACATATAATATGAAAAAAGTAATTTTGATGATGGCCTTTGCGACAATTGCATTCGCCTGTTCCAACGAAACAGAAAAAGCTGAAACCACCGAGGTAACCGAAGCGAGCGGTGACCAAAACAATGGCATGGCCATTAGCAGCAGCAACTTAAAATGGACGGGCAGGAAATTGGGAGGAGAGCATTTTGGAACCATTCAAATCAGCCAGGGCAACCTGATTGTAGAAGGTGATCAATTGACGGGAGGAAACTTCACCATCGACATGAACACCATCAAGGTGGAGGACTTGACTGATCCCGGCAAAAACAAGGACTTGACTGACCACCTTTTTTCAGAAGATTTCTTCAATGTGGCCAATCACCCACAAGCCACATTCACCATTACGGGCGTTGAAGCATTGGCTGCTGCCGATGATGCTGGTAACACACATACCATTTCGGGGAACCTCACCATCAAAGGCATCACCCAGGGCATCAAATTTCCAGCTAGCGTAAGCATGCAAAACGGCGTTGTAAATGCCAAAGCGAATTTTGACATTGATCGTACTTTGTGGGACATCAAGTTTAAATCGGGTAAATTTTTCCCTGAGCTTGGTGACAAAGCCATTAAAGATGAGATTAGCATTGCCTTGGATCTCACAGCGAACAAAGGATAATTATTGAAATATCAAGAAAAGCCGACAATAATGTCGGCTTTTTTTGTGCTCTCATTGGTTTGTGAAACCAAAATGCTATTTTGACGACATGATTGGTTTGGCAAAAAAAATAGTCATTTTGCTATTGGTATTGGCTGGTACAAATACGCTGGCACAAAAGGCTGTTTCACCCTATCTGGGAGAAGCCATTCATTCTCCCTACGAATTCAACAAAAAACAAGCTGCCAACCTGGAGCATTTATGTGACTCACTAGAGAAGAAAGGTGTACGCGACAGCAGCTACCTCATGCCATTGCTTGAATTGATCACAAAATATACTTCCCTCGACCCTTTATCGGCCATGAATTATGCTGTTAAAGGTGCTAAAATCAGTGAGGAAAAAGGCTGGTGGCAAATGGCTTCCCTATTCCATACGGCGCGAGGCAATATATTACGTATTCGAGGCTATCGCGATTTGGCGCTGGCAGCTTTTCAGCAGAGTTACGCACATCGTGAAAAACAGCAAAATCCCGATTTATTTGTCTTTGGGCTCATTGACATTGGAAACATTTATTTCGATCAACGAAATTTTCCCAAAGCATTTGAGCTGTACAGTGCTGCATACGACACAGCCATGCAAAAGGACTATGCCTTTGGTGCTGCCGTTGCGCTGAATAATTTTGGCATACTCTACCGTGAATTAGGCATTTATTCACTGGCCGAACACATGTTCAACCGCAGCGCTACCCTGCGTTTGAATGCCGGATTATATGGACTCACTGCACACTCAAAAAATTACATCGCAGGACTACGTTTCAGGGAAGGCCGGTTTGAAGAAGGATTGGTAATCGTTCGGGATGTGATAGACACCATGCGTAAATACGATATGTTCTCTGAACTAGCGGATATATATTGTGGTGAAGCGCGTTTTTTGCAGGCCTTAGGACGCAAAGAAGCAGCAGATAGTGCCATGGCACGTTCTTGGGAAATTCTGATGCGTAACAACATGCTTGATCGCTTAGATTTCCACTACATGGTGCAAGCAGAAATAGCAGTACAACGAGGCGAGTACGTAAAAGCCGAAGCCATTTATCAAAAACTAATCCAGCTAGCCCAAGACATTGACAACGTGCAAGGCATCATGCGCGCACATGAACTTCGCTACCAGATGTTCAAAAAGGCTGGTAAATGGCAAGAAGCCTTGGTAGCCTTTGAAAAATATGTTGACGCGAGCAAAAGCATTGAAAAACAAGAAGTCGACCGCAAGTTGCTTGAAATGGAAAACCAACGGAAGTTGCGGAAAGACAAAGCTGAAATCGAATTTGAAAGGGCATCCTTAGAACAACGCGAGCAACTTCTTGAAGCCCGTCAATTGAAAAACAGGTTGTTGCTCACCTTGGCCTTGGTGAGTTTGTTTGGCATTTTGCTGGTCACACTCATGTGGCTCAAACAGCGCAGAACAAACAAACAACTGAGAAACAGCCAGCAAGTGATTGAGCAACAAAACCGACAAATGCACGATCAAAACCTGGCCCTCAAACGTGCCAAGGAACTTGCCGAAAAACACCTCCGTGCCAAGACCGATTTCATGTCGCACATGAGCCATGAGATCAGAACTCCCATGAATTCCATCTTGAGTTTGACCGAGCTACTTGAACAAGAAATTAAGGATGCTGATGCGCTTGATAAGTTGCAATCGATTCGGTATTCTGCCGACATTTTATTAGTCATTATCAACGACATCCTCGATTTGGCAAGTATAGAGGAAGGAAAAATTCACCTCGATCGAACACCTGTTTCGCTCGAAAGGATTACCCAAGAAATCAATAAACTGTTAAAGCCCAAAACCAAAGAGAGGGGCATTAACTTTTTGATCAAGCTTGATCCAGAAATCCCGGAATTGATATTAAGTGATGCGACCCGCTTGTTCCAAATCCTGCTGAACCTTGCCGGAAACGCTGTAAAGTTCACCCATCAGGGTCAAGTGAGCATCCACATCAAAAACCTGGATAAATCGGGCGACCATTGTAAGCTCCATTTTGAAGTAATGGATACGGGTGTTGGCATTCAGCCTGATGTGCTACCCTACATATTTGATAGTTTCTCCCAAGGAGGATCTAATATTCAAAAAAAATGTGGTGGTACAGGATTAGGACTAACCATTACGAAAAAACTTGTTGAGTTACTAGGCGGAAAAATCCATGTACGTTCTACCCCCAACGTGGGAAGCGCTTTTTGGTTCGACCTGCAATTTGCCATACCAACCGAAAGTGATATGCCCGTTATGAATGCAACCATTATGTCGATTCAAGATTTATCGAAATTACGCGTGCTATATGTTGAGGACAATGTCATGAACCAGAAGGTAATGAACCTACTGCTTCGCCCCTACAAACTAGAGCCAAGCATAGCCAATAACGGGAAAGAAGCCTTAGACATGCTTGAAAAAAATAAATATGACGTGATTCTCATGGATTTCAGGATGCCTGTGATGGATGGATTTATGGCGACGCAGCACATTCGTGATCCAAAATCACCCTATTACCAGCCAAATTTGCCAATTATAGGGGTAACTGCGGATGTATTTGATGAAAGCACCCAAAAGGCACTGGCTGTAGGCATGAACGATATCTTGGTCAAACCTCTGGTCAAAGAGAAACTCATTGAGAGTCTACTCAAATATGGGAAGGAGTTGGTTCAATCAGAAGATGGGTCGAAGCCTTGATTGAGGAAATCGACAAATGGCTTTAGTTCCCTTGCTTTTCCAATCAGTAGCTCTTTTAGTTTAGGTTCCCCCATCAACATGTCGAAAGGCTGGGTAAGCACAAAACTTTTGCTTTTCAATATGTCAATTGCCGGATTATCTGCCTCATATCCTTTCGGGGGTCGACTCAGCTTTTCACCTTCGAAACGAAGCCCTTCACTTTGTGCTCGTTGCAAAATGGCTGAAAAGTCGGCCCAACCATAATCAATTTCCTGCCTGATGGCTTTTAAAAGTTCAGGTTCTGGCATCCAGATACCTGCTGCCAAGAACGATTTTCCTGGTTCAAAGTGGAAATAATATCCGGCTCCAGGAAACTTCTTTCCCCCTTTGCTCAGGTAAGCGGAGAAATTGGTTTTATATGGGTTTTTGTTCGCCGAAAACCGAACGTCACGATTAATTCGAAAGATGCAGTTTTTACCTTGCAACCCACTGAGTGATGGATCGTTTAATGAAATACCATCCACAAGTTCATCTACAAAAGCGATGAAATTATTTCTCAATGGCGTATACACTTCCCTGTGCGCGTCAAACCAGACCTTGTGATTGTTATCACTGAGCTGCCGCAAAAAATCATTTAATGCGTTGAATTCCATGCCCCTTGTTGTTGCAGTATGCGCTGAATGTACTTTCCTAAAATATCGAACTCAAGGTTTACCACGGCACCCTCGGCCAACGCATGAAAATTGGTATGTTCGAAAGTGTAAGGTATGATTGCCACGCTGAAAGCATCTGCGGCTGCATCTACAACTGTCAACGATACACCATTCACGCAAATAGATCCCTTTTCAACCACTACATTGCCCTTTGAGGCATCAAATGCAAATCGATAGCGCCAACTGCCATGCTCTTCAACTACCGAGGTACAAATAGCAGTTTGATCAACGTGGCCTTGCACAATGTGTCCGTCAAACCTGCCCTGCGCGGGCATGCAGCGTTCAAGATTCACTACCTGTCCTACCTCCCAGCTACCCAAATTGGTTTTCAATAAGGTTTCATGAATGGCCGTAACGGTATGCGTGCCATTTGACAGCGCCACCACTGTGAGACATACACCGTTGTGTGATACACTTTGATCTACTTTGAGTTCCGAAGAAATGGCAGATGAAAGGGTAAAATGCACATTTTCCCTGTCATGTACGATAGCCTCTACCCTTCCAAGGGCTTCAATGATTCCTGTAAACATCTGAATGATTAACGTCGCAAAGCTACAACACCGCTGCGATCTACTGGTTTGATTCCTTCGAGCGTTCTGAAATTGATTTTGATGCGGTAATAGTAAGTTCCGCTTTCTAGCTCCTGGCCAAGGTTGTTTTTGCCATCCCAATTGATTTGTGGATCAAAGGTTCTAAATACTTCCTGCCCCCAGCGATTCATCACAATCAAATCGATGCTTTCTACAAATCGCCATCCAGCCAAAGGCGAAAAACGATCATTTACGTTGTCGTTGTTGGGTGTAAACACGTTGGGCAGCTCGTACAAGTTACAGTTGTCTACACAGACCTGGTTGCTGGCTTCAGATTCATTCAGACTAGAGTCTACAGCAGTAATCACATAACAACCTGCTACCGAGGCCTGCAAATTGAGGTGTTCAAAACGTTCGGGCTCATTGGCTGGAATTGAATCTAACAACACCAAAGGAGCTAGCAAAGTTGGCCTGTAATAAATCTTCCATTTAAGCAAATCAGCTGCACATTCCAAAGGCTGCATCCAAGAAAGTGTGTTTGAAAATTGATCACAGCTTGACAGCACAGATAAATCAGGCGGACATGGCGGTACCGTATCGGTAGGCATACCACAACGAATTTGAGAATCGTTTATCAGCGAATCGGGCAATGCCGCGTTAGCGAAACGGCCAAAAGAAGTCACATAATAGCAATAGCTTGTGCCATTGGTCAATCCTGTATCAACAAAAGAAGGCAAACTGGTTTGACCAATGAACTGAAAATTACCTGCAAAATCGCGCCTATACACGTAAAATGAATCGTTCAGCCAATTGGTTTCATATTCCCAGCTGATGAGCAACCGACTGTCAAAACTTGTGATGCTAGCGAATACGGATGAAGAAGGTGTAGACTTACCTACTTCGGTATTCCCGAGGGCATCAAGGTCCAATTGGTAATGCCAACGGGTGCTGCTGGTATTGATGTTCTGGTCTTCAAAGAGCGAATCGGCAGCCAATTCAGCGTAGTTTACGTAATTGCGGGTACCTATCGGTTGCCTGTTCAGCATGTCGGCATTGTTGGCACGATAAAAACGATAGCGATATGGCCCAGGGAATTGCACCGTATCCAACTCCACAGGAGCCGACCAGCCCAAACCAATGCGGCCCGTAGCCGGATCGGTGGTTTTAACGGTTACTTGCTTGAGCAGCGGCAAATCGCGGAGCACAACTTCGCATACCTCATCGCTGCTGATGCTTTCAGAACCGCCCAACGGATTGAAGGCAAATTCGCTGAAGAAAGCAGTAACACGATAACAAAATTCTTCACCTGATGGTAATCCCCTGCCGCCATTGTCGTCGATGTAGGTGGTATTGGCGCGCCCCATGATTGTATCGATGAGCACATAACCGGTGCTTGCAGGAACGCCGGTATCACAGGTATCGGGCGTAAATGGCCCGGGACCTTGTTTGCGGTAAATCTTGTATCCCAAAGCATTGGAGCAAGGGTGCTGATCGAAAGTCACGGTGATCTTTCCTCCTCGCGAAACCGCTTGAATGTTCTGAACCGGAGGAGCTATGATGCGGATGTTCCAAACCTCGTAAGCTGTTAACCGTGGATTTCCATTGTCTTCGGCTTTAAATACCATGCGATAAGGATCACGGCGTATGTGGCTGCAGTCGGTTTGCCAAACAAAAGTAGAAGCCACCGCACCTTGTCCTGTTTGGTTGTTAAAGATAGCAGGACCATTGGTGATGATGCCTCTGGGTGGTGCCAATGGCGCCCCAACCCCTTGCAGGTTGATCACGTGATTGTCACTATCGATGGCACTGATGCTGGCTTGCAAGATAGATCCAGCCAGAATACACGTATCACGAGGTACAGTGATCACCGGAGGACGGTTGCTGCACGCGGCTATGGTTACCTGAAAATCACGAATGATGGTACTGATGTTCGCCCCGTTCCGCCATTCTTTGATGACCATGGCAAAGTTGTAATCACCTGCTGTATCGGGTGTATTCCAGATAAAATCGCCTGTAATGCCATCCACATATAAAACAGGTGGCACATTGGGGTAATAAAAGGTTGGTAATACCTGACCAAATTCACCCCTGCTGGGGGTTATTTCGAATGACAGCGAATCACCATCGGGATCGACGGCACCTGGATTATGTACAAACAAACGACGTACACAACCAAAATCAATGGGTGGAAAATTGAGGGTTGGAGAACTATTGGGTCCTAAAAATGGATTGATGGTCAGTTTGGTTTCAATATAAAAAGGCAAATTAATGGAACTCGGAATGTTCCGTACGCCGCCTACCCGATTGGGATCGGTTACCGAAATGGTGTAGGTACCCGGACCTGGAAAAGTATGGGTAGTTATGTAGATGTTCCGGACAATGTCGTTTCCAACGAAAGTCCTTGACTGTCGATTGACCGTGTCTACGCGAACGGGATTTCCATAATTGTACGACACCGGAAGCGTTGGCCGGTCGGCGGCATTCTGGTCTTTGGTATAGGTAACTACAGTAATTTCGTAGGTAAGGTTGTTCAAATGCCTGAACGTGATTTCACCTCCCCGGTTGTGGGTAGCCCAAGCAGCTGTTGCTGAGAACAGTGAAGCGAGCAATAAGAGCAAACCGGGTAAAAGTTTCTGCATGTCAATAGAAATGCAAAACAATAGGCTTTTGTTGCATTTTCATGGAAAATTAATCATAAAAAAATCCGGCTGCAAATGCAGCCGGATTTCTTAACCTTGGTGTGACAATTCTTAGTTGCCAGGCGCCAAAACAGCCCCCAAAAATTCGCGGTTCATGCGCGCGATGTTGGAGATGCTGATGCCTTTCGGACACTCGGCTTCACAAGCACCGGTATTGGTGCAATTACCAAAGCCCAGTTCGTCCATTTTGGCTACCATTTTGGTCACACGCTCTTTGCGCTCGGGCTGCCCTTGCGGCAACAAGGCAAATTGCGATACCTTGGCCGATACGAACAGCATGGCCGAAGCATTTTTGCAAGCAGCTACACAGGCACCGCAACCAATGCAAGCCGCGGCATTAAATGCTTCATCGGCATCTGCCTTTGGAATTGGAATGGCGTTTCCGTCGGGTGCGTTACCGGTATTCACCGATACATAACCTCCCGCCTGCTGTATTTTATCGAAAGCCGAACGATCGACCACCAAATCTTTGATTACCGGGAAAGGAGCGGCTCTCCAAGGCTCAATGGTGATGGTTTCGCCGTCTTCGAAGTGGCGCATGTGCAACTGGCAGGTGGTGGTGCCGCGCTGCGGACCATGGGCACGACCGTTGATGTACATGCTGCACATGCCACAAATGCCTTCGCGACAGTCGTGGTCGAATGCCACCGGCTCTTTGTTTTCGTTGATGAGCTGCTCGTTGAGCACGTCCATCATTTCGAGGAAAGAGGCATGGGTTGATACGCCCTTGAGTTTGTAGGTTTCGAACCCACCTTTATCTTTTTTTCCTTTCTGACGCCAAACTTTCAGCGTGAGATTGAGATTTTCCTTACTCATCTTATTTGTAGCTTCTTTGAGTGAGTTTTACAACTTCAAATTCGAGGTTTTCTTTGTGCAATACAGGCTCCGAATCAACACCTGTGAATTCCCAAGCCGAAACGAAGCCAAAATCTTCGTCGTTACGCATGGCTTCACCTTCTTCGGTTTGGCTTTCTTCGCGGAAGTGACCGCCGCATGATTCGTTGCGGGTGAGTGCATCGCGCACCATCAATTCGCCCAATTCAATGAAGTCGGCCACACGCATGGCCTTGTCGAGCTCAGGGTTGAAGGCATTGATTTCGCCGGTAACGCGTACATCGCTCCAAAACTCCTTGCGGAGGTCTTGGATCATGGCAATGGCCTTGGTCAACCCTTCGGCATTGCGCGCCATACCGCAATATTCCCACATGATTTTGCCCAAACGGCGGTGGAAACTTTCGGGCGACTGCTTGCCGTTGATGCTGGTAAACAGCTTGTAACGCTCGGCAACATCCTTTTCGGCTTGCTCAAAGGCAGCGTGTTTGGTGTCGATGGCGGCAGTGCGGATTTCGTCGGCCAAATAATCACCAATGGTGTATGGCAGTACGAAGTAACCGTCGGCAAGGCCTTGCATGAGGGCCGAAGCACCCAAGCGGTTGGCACCGTGGTCAGAAAAGTTGGCTTCACCAATGGCATACAGGCCAGGCACGGTGGTCATGAGGTTGTAATCGACCCACAAACCGCCCATGGTGTAGTGAACGGCTGGATAAATTTTCATGGGGGTGCTGTAAGGATCGTCGCCAGTGATTTTTTCGTACATCTCAAAGAGGTTGCCATAACGGGCGCTGATCACGTCTTTGCCCAAGCGGTTGATGGCATCGCGGAAATCGAGGAATACGGCCAAACCGGTAGGGTTCACGCCACGTCCTTCGTCGCACACTTCTTTGGCGGCACGCGAAGCCACGTCGCGGGGAACGAGGTTACCAAAAGCCGGGTATTTGCGCTCGAGGTAGTAGTCGCGGGCATCTTCGGGAATATCGGCAGCTACCTTGGTGCCTTTTTGGATGGCTTCGGCATCGGCCTTGGTTTTGGGCACCCATACGCGGCCGTCGTTACGCAACGACTCCGACATGAGGGTGAGTTTCGACTGGTATTCGCCCGATTGCGGCAAGCAAGTAGGGTGAATTTGGGTGAAGCAAGGGTTGCCGAAGAATGCACCTTTTTTGTGGGCCTTCCAGGCCGCGGTTACGTTCGAACCCATGGCGTTGGTCGACAGGTAGAAGACGTTGCCGTATCCACCACTGGCCAATACCACGGCATGTGCTCCGTGACGCTCCAGTTCGCCGGTAACCAAGTTACGGGCAATGATGCCGCGGGCTTTGCCATCGATTACCACCACTTCCACCATTTCGTGGCGGGCAAACATTTCTACTTGTCCCTTTTCGATTTGGCGGTTGAGGGCGGAATAGGCACCGAGCAGGAGTTGCTGTCCGGTTTGACCGCGGGCATAAAACGTACGCGATACCTGGGTGCCACCAAACGAACGGTTGTCGAGCAACCCACCGTAATCGCGGGCAAAAGGTACACCTTGTGCCACACACTGGTCGATGATGTTGGCGCTCACTTCGGCCAATCGGTAAACGTTGGCTTCGCGGGCACGGTAGTCGCCCCCTTTTACGGTATCGTAAAACAGGCGGTAGGTGCTGTCGCCATCGTTCTGGTAGTTTTTGGCGGCATTGATACCCCCTTGGGCAGCAATGGAGTGGGCGCGGCGGGGACTGTCCTGAAAGCAGAAAGCCTTCACTTTATAGCCCAATTCGGCCAGTGAGGCGGCTGCAGAGGCACCGGCCAGGCCGGTTCCCACTACGATGATGTCGAGTTTCCGCTTGTTGGCCGGACTCACCAGGCGAACAGTAGAGCGGTATTTGGTCCATTTTTCACTGATAGGACCCGAAGGTATTTTGGCGTCGAGCTTCATGCGATCGGTATTTTAGTGTTGTTGCAAGTGCATCACCACCGGAATGATTGCGAACAATACGGGGATGAGGATGGAATAAATAACACCTACGGTCTGAATGAGTTTTTTGTATTTGCTAAATCCGAGACCTAAAGTTTGAAAGGCGCTTTGGAAACCGTGGTAGAGGTGGAAAGCCAAGACCGTCATGCCAATGAGGTAAATTGCTACGTATATCGGGCTGGCATAGGCAGTAGCCACCACGCTGTAAGCGTCTAAAATATCCAGATTAAGTCCATCATAAGTTCCGGCGGTAATCATGGGCAAGCCTGCACCGAACTTAAACTCGTACCAAAAGCTCTTGAGGTGCACAATGAGGAACAACAGGATGAGGGTACCCAAGATGCCCATATTGCGTGAGCTCCACTGCGACTGTACCTCTTTGGCTTTGCCTGCATAAGGAACAGGGCGGGCCGCTGCATTGGTGCGGGTAAGCCAGATGCTGTAAATCACGTGCAGGATGATGAACAGGAAGTTCAGCTTCGATACCGTTTGGATGAGTGCGTTGTTGGCCATGAAGTAGCTGTAGCGGTTGAAAGCTTCACCCCCATCGCCAGCGAGCAGCTGCAGGTTACCAGCCAAATGGACTACCAAGAAGAGAATGAGGAACAAGCCGGTGAGGGCCATCATGAGCTTGCGACCGATTGACGAACGCAAGAACGTTGCGATATTATTCATGGAAAAAACCTACATATTTAGTGCAACGCAAAAATAGTTTTGCAAGGGTCAATCCACAAGCAAGAAACCGCATAATCAGCGGTTTCCGGCTTGTTTAAAATGAATCTAAACTACTGCCATGCTGTATGCACTCAAAAGATGTGGTGGGCATCGCCTGCGGCTCGGTGATTTAACCGCAGATTTCGCAGCAAACGCAGAAAATCTAACCGTACCATTCATCCACGCTGCGGCCTCCGGTCAAGCCGCGAAGCACAATGTCATTAAGTTAAGCCTTCATGGGCCATCATTGACCTTCACTACCAGCATTTCGGAGTGCGACCCCTTCAGGGTCGACTTGACTTCGGTAAATCGATATGCTATACACATGGCACCCCCTCGGGGTGCTCTGTTATTCATCAAACCATAAAATCAATCACAAAACATGCATTATCGCTGCATCATGACGGCTCAAAATGACCCCGAAGGGGTCAAATGTTTGTAGAAATTCGGCATACAAAAGATTTCCGACCCCGAAGGGGTCGCACCTAACGAATCATCGATTTGACCTTCATTTTGATTTACACATCCTTAACTGAATGACATTGTGCGAAACGGTGCAGACCAAACGCCTCCGCCAGTCATTGAGCCCGTCGAAATGCGCGGTTTATACTCAGCTTTATGCTGCACCGACAGGAAAAGTCATTCCAGGCTACAAATCAGTTAATAATCGCACATAGATCATTGCCACATTATGGCATTCTCTGCGCCTCTGCGGTAGGCTTTGAAGCCCAGGTAATAGTCTTGCAGATAAACAGTAAAAAACCACCGCCTGCAAGCTACCGCCCTGCTCACCGCCGCATTTCAATCTTCACCCCGCCGTTCTGCCCGCCATCGAATTTGTTCAAGCGGTACTTGAAGCCCAGCAACACATAACGACCGATGCGGTTGCTGCGGGTTTCGAGCAAGAAATTGGCGTCGCCCACCCGGTTGATGCCGAGGTTGCGGTTGAGCAAATCGAACACCTCAAGCGAAAGCATGCCGCGTTTGTTGGGCAGCACAAATCGCTGCAGCTCGGCACGCACCAAAGGCACCCAACGCACTTGGGCAAAGGCCCGGTCGTCGAAACGGGCCACATCGGCATGGGTGCTGATGTTCCACAGGGCATTGGGTTGGTAGCTCAAATCGGCGAAAAAGCCAGTTTGTACAAATACCTGGTTGAGGTTTTGCTGCAGGCTGAAAAAGGCATCGGTGCGCTGCCAGTTGAAACCGGTCGACCAATCGAGCTTCTCTTTTTTGCGGTTTTCGATGCTGAAAGTGAGGTTGTGGGTGAAATTATCGGTGCGGTTTACATCGCCATTGATGAGGTTGAAGCCCCGGTTCCAGCTTTCAGCGGCTCGCAAACGCAACATCAAACCTGCTTTGCGCCAGGGCGTACTGAAATCGGCATTGGCACTCAGGCGGTAATCGTTGGGCATGTTCACCGGCCGCATTTGCTGGAACAGGTTGGGGGCCACTTGTCGCTCCCAGTTCACCTTGTCGCGGGTGTGGGTGAACTGCAAGCCCGCAAACAAACTCGTAAAACTGAATTGGTCGAACAGCATCCAGTTCATGTTCACACTCTGTATGAATTCGGGCCGCAACTGGGGGTTGCCCAAAACCAGCTGCAGTGGATTGAGCACATTGGGTACGGGCAGCAGTTGCACGGCTGCAGCTTCTTGCAGGCGCGTATCGTAACGCACACTCCAGCGGCGGCCTTTCTGGTACTCCTTTTCGGCCAACAAACTGGCCATGGGGTACCAAGCCGCGGTATTCTCCAGGGACTGCTGCCAAAGGGCATTTTGCCATTGGGCCAAGGCAGCACCAGCTTGAAGCTGAAATTGGTATTTACCACCCAGTTTGCGCAGGCGCAGGCGGGGACTCCACTCGGTGTACTGGCGGTTGAAATCGGGACTCAAACTGTCGATGCCGGCTTCGTTGCCCAAAATGCCCTGTTTGCGGTTGAGGCTTTCGTTGCGGTATTGCCAACGCAGCTCGGGTTCGAGGGCCCAGTTTGGTTGCAGGCGGTAGCTGCCCGAAGCACTGGCATCGTATCGCTGCAATTGGCTTTGGTTGCGCTGGAAAAACGATTCTGCCAAGGGCAGCGGATTACCGGTGAGCAAGGTAAGGTTGCGGCGGTCGGTTTCGCTCAAATCGCCCCTAAAACCGGCTTCGGCCCTCAATCGCAGGATGGTAAACCTGCCGCGCAGCCGTTGCAAATAGCTGAGCTGCCCGCCACTCTCCCACTGGTCGCCCAGGGTATTGCTCAAAGCATCCTGACTGTTCAACAGCAGCTTTTCTTGGAACTGACGCGAGAAACTTTCGGTACTGCGGCGCGACAAACTCCAGCCTGCATAGGCCGAGCTTTGCAGGTTGCGCATGCTGTCGATGCGGTTGCGGTAGCCCAAGTTCAAGCGATGGCCGGTATTGCGGTCGCGCTGCTGCATATCGCTTTCGCGCTCAAAACTGCCGTTGGGCAAAAAATTTTGCGAAAAGCTGCTTTCCTCGAGCCATTTGTTGCTGTGGTTGCTCAGCAAACTGCTGTGGAAACGGTGGAATTTGCGGGGCTCGTAGTTGTAGTTGAGTCCACCCGCCGCCGACCGAATGATGCCCGTTTGCGGCTGGCCAAAATCGACGGGCAAATTGCCCGAGCCGCCCAGTTGGATGCCGCCACCTTGCATTACCGAACCCAAACCCCCATTAAACGAGAGGTAGTCTTGCATGTTAAAGCCCACCTGGTTGATGTTGTTGCCCATGCCCAGGGCTGCAAACTGGTGCTTTTGGCTGAAGCGGAAAGCCTTGGCCTCGCTTTTAAAGCGCTGGTTGGTGCCTCCTGCCAGGCGCGCTTCGCCCATCCAGGCCGATTTTTTATCGTCTTTGAGCATGAGATTGATGGTTTTTTCGCGGCTGCCATCGTCCATGCCCGTGAGTTCGGCCTCTTCCGATTTTTGGTCGTACACCTGCACCTTTTTGATGGCATCGGCGGGCAGGTTGCGCGTGGCCATTTGGGGATTGTCGCCAAAAAACTCCTTGCCATCTACCAGCACCCGTTTCACGTTTTCGCCCATGGCTTTTACGTTGCCGGCCCGGTCGACTTCTACGCCGGGCAGTTTTTTCAGCAGGTCTTCTACCGGCGCATCTTCACGGGTTTTAAAGGCACCGGCATCGTATTCAACGGTATCGCGGTTGAGGCGGATGGGAATGCGCTCATCGCTTACCTCCACCCCACCGAGCTGATTGGCTTTGGGTTGGAGCAGCAGCAGCAAGGGCGCCTGGGCGTCGGCAGGCAATTGGATGCTGCGGTACAGGGTTTCGTAGCCCAAAAACGAAGCCTGCAGCAAGTACGGGCCTGGCTTGGTGTCTTTGATGAGGAAGGCGCCTGCCCCATCGGTGATGGCGAAAAAACGGAGGGTACTGTCGGCCACATCGAGCAGGGCCACCGTGCCAAAGGGCAAGGTTTTGCCTTCGGTATTGCGCATTTCGCCTTGCAAGGGCATTTGAGCCCAGCTGTTGAGACTGCCTACCAGCAATCCCAACCCACAAATAAGCCTGCGCATATCAGCGTTGCATGCGGATGATGACCCTGTTGCCTCCTCCTCCGGCCGGCGCGCCAAACTGCTCCATCATCTCCTTCATCTTTTCTTCCTGGATCTTTTTGAACTCCGCGGCCGTTACCTTTTTGCCCTCCTTGGGTTTGACAATTTTACCATCTGGAACGGCCATAGACTCAATGCCTACTGCTTCCACCAGCCTGTCGCCCGTGCCGTATTCGATGCGCAAAATGCAGCCGGGTAAATTGCTCATGCCATCGGGACCGGTATTGGCCGGCAGTGCAGGTGCAAACCAAACCACCAAATCAGACGTATCCACCTTGCGCGAGGCCCGCAGGCAGTTGTAGCCCAAAATTTCTTTGGTATCGCCGTGGAGCTTCCAAGCTTGGCTGTCGACCTTGGCTTCGATGAGAAAAGTGCGGTCCATGAATTCTTGCAAACGCAGTTGCTCTTTTTTCTCGAGTTGGGTGTAGATGGCCATTTTGGGTTCTTGCATGTTGAACTTGATGCGCATGCCGCCTTCGGCCTGCAGTTCATCGTCGGCCACTTCCTTTTTTTCAACGGGCAGGTAAATGCTTTCGTTGCCTTTGATCCATAGCTCGCGTTGCGAGGCCCGTTCTTTGGGCATATTGTCAAGGATGGCCGGGTCGAGGCCCTCTGCCTGTATGCTAAAACGAATGGTTTCGCGGTATTGGAT
>ERZ1066127.191-NODE-191-length-38998-cov-10.998922_pt1 | contig 38998 bp, 30 predicted proteins | sample MGYA00382774_ERZ1066127 | MGnify/ENA primary metagenome ERZ1066127 (study PRJEB33369, sample SAMEA5778357) | biofilm metagenome | biome: Industrial cooling water; feature: Water cooling tower basin; material: Biofilm | place: United Arab Emirates | collected...
GAAAACGTCTTGGAGTCCATCCTGTTTCCTCAGAACTCAAAGTGAGGGAGCCCTGGGCAAGTTCCGCTCCCAACAATTTTCCCTGTTGACAATCTGAGCCATTTTGCGCACTATTGAGCATAGCATCTGAAATCACCAAATGGTTCCGTGCCCGCATTCCGGCAGCCCGTTTGCGCAAAGCGGAAAAAATTCTCGCCAGCCTCGGAATGAAACCCGGCGATGCATTCAATATGATGCTGGCACAAATCGAACTCCTCGAAGGGCTTCCGTTCGAAGTCACCACACGCCCGCCCCAGGTTCTCAGCTCCGAACAACAAGCCGTCGAATGGCAGGAGGCCCTCGGTGCCTACTGATCCCCTACCCGGCGAGGTCTGGTTCGCCGAACTCGGCATGGCTGAAAAAAGCCGTCCTGTCTTGGTGTTGGCATTTCCCGGTACCGATGATGCCCGCGCCCTCGCGGTCGTCGCCCCGCTAGCGTCTCAGATCCGCAGCATGAGAGGAGAAGTCGATCTCGGCAAACCCCGCTGGCTGCCCAAACACTCGGCGGTGAACGTGCAGGGACTCGCAAGCTTCGATCATCGCAAGCTTACCCGCCGCATGGGCGAACTCACTGCCGCACAAATGACCAAAGTCAAAGCCGCCCTACGCGATTTGCTTGGCCTGTGAATGGGCGTTTTTTCGGTGATTGCGAAAATGCTGCGGCGAGCAGGGCTAGGCTGCAGAATGGGGAACCGAAAAATGCGTGAAAATTGAGACAGGATTGATCAACGATGAACCCAAAACCCAAGTCACACCGCAGATTGCTCCGATGGCACGAAGGTAGAAAGAAATTGCAGTTTTCACTGATCATCGAGGATTGATGCAGCAACTGATTTTAAAATAATCTGCTCAATCTGTGCACTTTTTCCTATGTGTTGTGTGCGTGCAGGGCTTGCAGGAGATAACGGAGCTCTTCCTGTATTTCCGCTTCGCTATCGACGGTATCCGCGATCTCATGGCGGATGGCATCGCCGAATTTTTGGCGCAGGCGGTGGATGGCTACTTTGAGCGCGCCGGTGCTCATGCCTAACTGGGCGGCGGCTTCGCTTTGGGATAATCCTTCGGCATCACCGGCGAGCCATGGTTTGAGAACCTCGAAATGGTTTGCCTTCCCTGCCGCATCGAGTGATACGCGCACCGCATCCAGCGCGCGCTGCATCACCGCCAAGGCCCAGTGACGGTCGAAGTAGGCATCTGTCGCACAACCCTGAGGATCAGCAATTTGCAGGCCTGGGGCCGTTTCGCTGCCGGATGAATCGATGGACTCCATGACAGCATGTGCCCCTCTTTTCTGCCGGCCTTCCGCCCGCCAGCGTTCGGCGAGGAAATACTTGAGAGCGCCTAACAGATAAGAACGGAAGCGACCTTTCCCAGGATCGGCTTGATCGAATCCCGTCTTCTGCAGCACCCCAGCGAAAAACTCCTGAGTGAGTTCCTCGGAGTCATTTTCACTTCGCCCCTCACGCCTGAGAAAGCGATAGACCGGCAACCAGTAGGCTTCGCACAAATCTCCCAAGGCGGCGCGGGACTCGGGCGCATCACCCCGCGCGCGCATCACCATGGTCCAGCGGGTGGTGAAGAACATCGGAGCGTTTTTGGAGAAGACCTTTTCGTTCATGCGATGATTTTTGTTAGAGTGAAGCCTAGCGTTTGGTGACGTTCACCTCGAGCTTGAGCGTCTCGGTGATTTCCTCGCCGTTCTCGCCGCGCACCTTGCGGGTGGCGATGATGAAGAGAATCTTTTCCGGGTTGCTCAATTCGAGAACATTCCGCTCGGGGGCAAACACCCATTCGTTAGGAGCGGACTCCAAGGCTATTGTGCCGCCCTGCCCCGTAAAGTCGAGCCGTCCGCTGATGCCATGTTTTCCCTCGGTCATCGAAGTCCCGATCTCAATTCGGGAACGAATGTTCCTGAATTCCGTGGCGAGCACGACACTCGGTGGATTGATCCCCAGCAAGGTGCCCACAGGCGTGAATTGCGGTGCCCCACCAATGCCACTGTCCAGAACGAGGCGAAAATCCGCCCGCGTGGCGTATTTCACGTCCACGGTGATCAACGCTTCGGGGAATCCGTTCACCCACGGGATTGTCTTCTCAGCCGAAAATCCTTGGGGGCTCTCACTGCTCAGGAGGACGAGTTCCTGCCTGGCCTGTTCCTCCATTTTCTCATACGTGATGCTGGAAATATCGCTACGGTTACTCATGGGGAGGATGTAAGCAAAAAATTCAACAGCCAGCACCCCGGCGATCACAAGGATCGCGGCGCTCACCATGGGTAACACCAGACCCGGAAAACGTTTATCGCCGTTTTTGTCGGTCACTCCCCTCACCCACCTGCGCAGACCGCGTACGAGCACGAAGGCGCTGAGGATCACGAAGACACCGAAGCCGAGAAGGGCGATCTCCTCGCTCACCGGCTCATGCCCTGCGCGTGTCGGTTGCTGCATGGTCAGGAAAAACGAGCCTAAGGCTCCGAGCAGCAGCACCGGCCACGTCACCACGGCGAACACCGGAGCGCCCAAGCCCTTCTCTGTTCCACCGGATCTCCGGATTTCCCCCAGGGCTTTCGCACCCAAGAGAAACCCTAGAACGGCCAGAACTCCATCGAAGCCAAAAGCCGAAATGACCACAATCTTGAGCAGTTCGGAATCTCTGACGGTGTTTGCTAGATAGAGGGTGATCGCGGCGAAGGGCAGACTGATTCCCGTGAGTATGGCGGCGGTGAGGCCCATATGTCGTGTCCTCTGGTCACGAGGGATAGCCAAAAGCCCGGATTCCGGCTGAAAGCCTGGCCGGTCATCGCGTGTGCGGGATGCGTGGATCGCACGAATGATCGCAGAGACCGATGACAGCAAGATCGCAGCACCCGCGAGGTAAGTAACATGATGGTTTACATCGAGCAATTCATCCGAGCCTTCCGCTAGTATGATATCGAAAACCAGGATCGCGAGGAGGATCATCGCGATCCGGAACGTGTATTTCGCGATCAGCGGAAGCTGTTGATTGATGAACGCAGCCTGCGACGGTGCCGATGGATAGTCGATTCTATCGAAACCCGTCTTCATTTCGTTGACGGTCTGATACCGCTGCTCGCGCTCCTTTGCCAGGGTACGAAGGACGATTTCGTCGATGCGCGAATCCATCGCGACTTTTTCGGAAGGCAAGGCGAATCGGCCTATGGGCAGTTCCCCGGTGAGCATTTCATAGAGTACCACGCCTAACGAATAAATGTCCGCGCGCTGGTCCACATCGCCGGGCTTTTCGAATTGCTCGGGTGCCATGTAGTGGGGACTGCCGAGGATCGAACCCTGGAGCGTGAGCGTGACATCGGATACCTCGGTGTCTCCGAGCAGCTTGGCAATGCCGAAGTCGGCGATTTTCACGCGGCCCTTCGAGTCGATGAGGATGTTTTCCGGTTTGATGTCGCGGTGGAGGATGCCTTCCTCATGGGCATACTTCAGGGCGGAGCAAATTTCCTGCACGAGTGCCAAGGTCTCGGCGGGCGTGAAACCACCGGCCTGCATGGCTTGACGCAGATTGACGCCGTCCACATACTCCATCAGCAAATAGCAATAGGGACCGGCGGTGGCGGTAGCGAAGACCGCAACGATGTTCGGATGGCTCAAGCGGGCCAGCATTTTCGCCTCGCGATTGAAGCGCTCCACAAAGGCCGGATCGGAGGCGAGTTCGCTTGATAGAATTTTCAGCGCGACGGTGCGATCGAGCTGGGTTTGACGGGCCTTGAAGACCGCCCCCATGCCACCGGCCCCGAGCGGTTCGAGGATTTCCAGATCGGGGAAGTGGCCGGCGATGTCCTCAACGATAAGCAGGTTGGCTTTTCTCCCGCCCATGCTGCTCACCGCCGTTGTTGACACAGCATTTTGAAACACGCACTGCGGGCATAGACCCGCCGGAGCATCTTCAGGGATGACTGTTTGGCATCGGGGGCATTGTTTGTCGTTTTGATTTTTCATGTCACCTCATTCCTTTGCCATTTGTGAGATGAGGTTACAAAAAATCGTCTTTGACGCAAACGCATTTCGCCAAAAGGCAGGGTTTCAAAAAGATTGCCGACGACGACCACAGGTTTTTCCTCTTGTTTTTATCCAATGGCAAAACCAAAATACCATTCGTAATTATTTCTCATTTTGCAACGTGCGGTGCGCCGCTGTTTCCTCTCGCTGCAATTTTATGCCTTAGGCACAAGCCGCGTAGGCTATCACTGAGGAATTATCTCATGCGGAGTATGCCGAAACCATATTGGGTATCGGGACCGGGGATGCCTGCATCGTGAGCGTGATTGATAAGTATTTCTACGGCTTGAGAGGCCGTCATGGTGCGACCTTTACCTTTTGACATGGTAGCGGCGATGGCACCGGTGACGATGGCAGCGCTAGCCGAGGTGCCACTGACACGTTGGTAGCGATTCCCCGGTGATGCGGTATTCAGTGCGAGGCCCGGTGCCGTCAGCACGAGGAGTTCGCCGAAGTCGGAAAAATAAAGATGGCTGCCGTTCGCGTCCACCGCGCCCACACTGATCACGCCAGGGTAGGCGGCGGGGAACTTGGCATCGATGGTGCCAGAGTTTCCGGATGCGGCCACGATGACGATTTGCTTTTCTTGCGCATAGATAACGGCATCTCTGATCAGAGGATTGTCTCCCGCTGTGCCCATGGAGATATTGATCAAGTCCACGCCCTCGTCCACCGCAGCGAGGATGCCGGCTGCTAGGGCGAAGCAATCGGTCTTGCCTGTATCATTGCTGATCCGAATGGAAATGAGTTGTGAGGAGGGAGCGAGTCCGGGTGCTTTATCTGAGGCACCTGCGATGAGTGAAGCGACTGCGGTTCCGTGGTCATGGGTCTTATCGAGATTCTCGGGAAAGGGTGTGATAGCGAGGGATTTTACCAAACCGGGCAGGTTTTCATGGGGGACGATCCCTGAATCAAGAACGACGATTTTCACACCAGCACCCCATGCAGAGTGGTCGCTGTGAATTTCTAACCACTCCAGCAATGTATCGCCGAATCCCAGCAGTTCTCCCTGAGTCGTGCCATCGGCAGGTCTTGGCTCGGGGAATTCGGTGAGGGAGGGGGCGATGCTAATGTTTTCACTCTGGAAGAGGCGCTCAAGATCCTCGATTTTTTCAAAGCCCAGACGTATGGCATGCAGGCGATCCAGTTGTGAGACTACTACGATGTTTCCCGGCGCGAGCTTCGTGAGAAATGTTTGGTAGGTTACGCGGGAGGGAAATCGGATGATGACCTCGTTCGGGTTCAGGCTGCCAAAAAGTTCCACGGTGCTGCCATCGGGCAGGTGATTGATGGCGTTGGGGATGGGCCGTGCCCGGGGCTTTTTGCTGTGTGCTTGTGGCGTGTTGCGTGTCACGAGGGACTCTTGCTTTCGATGCGCAATGGTAAGCAGATTCCGCACAGTCAACCAACCGATTAGAGCGGCGATGAGCAGTAGCGAAATGGTGTAGCGATGTTTGACGTGATGTTTCATTCGTAGCGCAGGGCTTCGATGGGGTCTAGGGCGGCGGCTTTGCGGGCGGGGTAGTAGCCGAAGAAGATGCCGATGGCGGTGCTGACTCCGAAGGCGAGCAGCATGGAATCGAGGGTGACGATGGCTTGGAAGGTGGATACCATACCGACGAGATGGGAAATAGCAATGCCCAAGAGGATACCGACGATGCCGCCGAGGACGCTGAGGGTGATGGCCTCGATGAGGAACTGGAGCTGGATGTTCCGGGGCTGGGCGCCGATGGCCATGCGGATGCCGATCTCGCGGGTGCGCTCGGTGACGCTGACGAGCATGATGTTCATGATGCCGATGCCGCCGACGATGAGGGAGAGGCTGGAGATGGCTCCGAGTAGTAGTTTGACGATGCCGGTGACGCTGCCTACGGTGTCGGCAATGTCTTTTTGGTTGAAGATGTCGAAGTCGTTTTCTTGATCGGTGGTGAGGTTGTGGCGTTGGCGGAGGAGGGCGGTGATTTGGGTTTGGGCGGTGGTCATTTTCTCGGAGTCGCGGACGCGGATGTTCACGGAGCGGAGGTAGCGATCGCCAGTGATGCGTTTCATGGCGGTGGTGTAGGGGATGATGATGCGGTCGTCTTGGTTTTGCCCGCCGATGCCGGCTCCTTTGCTTTCTAACAAGCCGATGATGACAAAGGGGATGTTGTTGATGCGGACGTTTTTTCCGATGGGGTCGAGGGGGCCGAAGAGTTCGAGGGCGGTTTTGCTGCCGAGGACGGCGACTTTGTCGGCGGCGCGGATTTCGCGTTCGGTGAAGAAGCTGCCGGCGGTGAGTTTCCAATCGCGGATGGTGAGGAAGTCGGGCGATTGACCGACGATGTTGGTGGACCAGTTTCTGCCGTTGGCGATGGCTTGGGCGGTGGCGGAGACTTCGGGGCTGATGGCGATGACATCGGGCACTTCGCGGGCGATGGCGTGGGCATCTGCCACGGTGAGGGTGCTGGCGCTGCCTTGGCCGGAACTGACGCCGCTGTTTTTTTTGCTGCCTGCAAAGACGGTGAGGAGGTTTTCGCCGAGGGCGGAGACTTGATTGGTGATGCTGGCTTGGGCGCCGTTGCCAACGGCGACCATGGAGACGACGGCGGCGACGCCGATGATGATGCCGAGGGCGGTGAGCGAGGAGCGGAGTTTGTTGCGGCGCAGGGCGCGCAGGGCGATGAAGATCGTCTGCGTGATGCGGGAGAAGAGGAGGTGGAGCATTCTTAGCAGGGGTCAGGGGTCAGGGGTCAGGGGTCAGGGGTCAGGGGTCAGGGGTCAGGGGTCAGGGCTTGGCAGGGTGTGGGGTTGGGGGTGTCGCTGAGAATTTGGCCATCGCGCATGACGATGAGGCGTTTGCAGTAGGCGGCGATGTCTGGCTCGTGGGTGACCATGATGAGGGTGATGCCGGATTCATTGAGTTCTTGAAAGAGTGCCATGATCTCGATGCTGGTGTGGGAGTCGAGGTTGCCGGTGGGTTCATCGGCGAGGATGATTTCTGGGGTATTGACGAGGGCGCGGGCGATGGCGACGCGTTGTTGTTGGCCGCCGGAGAGTTGGCTGGGGTGGTGGTGGGCGCGGGCGCTGAGGCCGACTTTTTCCAAGGCGCTGAGGGCGCGGCGTTGGCGTTCGCGGCGGGTGATGGCGGGGACGGCGTAAAGCAGGGGCAGTTCGACGTTTTCCATGGCGCTGGTGCGGCTGAGGAGGTTGAAGTTTTGAAAGACGAAGCCGAGTTTTTTGTTGCGGATTTGGGCGAGATTTTTGCGGGTCATGCCGGCGACTGGGGTGCCATCGAGGTAGTAGCTGCCGCTGGTGGGTTGATCGAGGCAGCCGAGGGTATTCATGAGTGTGGATTTGCCGGAGCCGCTGGAGCCCATGATGGCGAGGAAGTCGCCGCGCTGTATGTGGAGGGTGACTGCGCGGACGGCCATGACTTCTACGTCGCCGGTGCGGTAGGTTTTGGTGAGTTCTCGAAGCCTGATGATGGATGTTTCCGCAGGGGCGATCATTGTGGCGTTTGGGGTGGGCGTTTGGGGAGGAGGGAGAATTCGGGCTTGGTGGGATGGGTGAGTGTGGCGGTGACGATGGTTTCGTTTCCGGTGAGGCCTTCGAGGATTTGAGTGTCGTTGCCGTTGGTGATGCCGGCTTTGATGATGGTGGGGCGGAGGGTTTTGGTGTCGGGCTCTAAGAGGTAGATGAGGCGTTGGTTGCGGCCGTAGTCGCGGGGGATGGATGTTGTGAAGGTGGCACCTTCGGGCGGGGAGTAGCGGAGGGCGGCGTTGGCGATTTTGAGGATGTTTTGTTTTTCGGCGACGCGGATGGAGACGTCGGCGGTCATACCGGGGAAGAGTTTTTGGTCGGGATTTTCGAGGGTGACGATGGTCTCGTAGGTGACGACGTTTTGGGTGGTGATGGGTGATTTGCGGACTTGGGAGACGGTGCCGTGAAAGGTGTCGTCAGGGTAGGCATCGACGGTGAATTCGACGGGTTGATCGATGGCGACTTGGCCGATGTCTGCCTCGGAGATGGAGACGTTGATGTTCATGCGGGAGATGTCCTGGGCAATGGTGAAGAGGACGGGGGTGGTCATGGCGGCGATGAGGGTTTGGCCGGCATCGACTTTGCGTGAGATGACGATGCCATCGACGGGGGAAAAGATTTTGCAAAAGGCGACGTTGGCGCGTGCGCTATCGACAGTGGCTTTTCTGATGATGACGGTGGCTTCGGCTTGGGCGAGCTGGGCGGTGGCTTGATCGAGGTCGAGTCGTGAGGCGGCACCACTGGGAGTGAGGATAGTTTTGCGGGCGAGGTTTTGTTTTTTGAGCTCTACATCGGCGAGGGCACTGGCGAGTTCGCCTTCGCTTTGGCGGAGGTTGGCATCGTAGAGGGTGGGGTCGATTTCGGCGAGGAGGTCGCCTTTTTTGACGGGGGTGTTGTAATCGACGTGGAGGGCGATGATTCTGCCGCTGACTTGGCTGCCGACATCGACGCTGATCATGGCACCGAGTGTGCCGCTGGCGGTGACGTGGCGGGTGATGTCGCCACGGGTGATGGTGACGGTGGCGTATTGGGGCGTGACAGTGCTATGTCTTTTGCAGGAGGTGATGAGCAGAGTTGTTAGAAGAAGGAGGATGGGGTGTTTCATGGTGTAGTGGTTAGTTCCAACCGCCGCCGAGGGATTTGTAGAGGGAGATGCGGGCGGTGAGGTTGTTGAAGCGGGCGTTGAGGAGGCTGAGTTGGGCAGTGAAGAGATCTTGCTGGGCGGTGAGGACATCGAGGTAGGGGGATTCGCCTTGGAGGTAGCGTTGGTTGGCGAGTTCGAAGCGGTTGGTTTGGGTTTTCACGAGCTCGGTGGCGATGGGGATTTGTGCGCGGTAGGTGTTTTCATCGGCAAGGGAATCGGCGACTTCGCGGAAGGCTGTCTGAATGGATTTTTCGTAGTTGGCCAATTCGATTTTCTGACTGCTTTCGGCGGCGCCGAGGTTGGCGCGATTCCTGCCAGCGTTGAAGATGGGTATGGTGATTTGCGGGGCGAAGTTCCATGTGGCGGCACTGCTGCCTAAGAGATTGGAGAACTCCGCGGAGCTGCTGCCTAGGGAACCTGTGAGTGAAATGGAGGGGAAAAAGGCGGCTCTGGCAGCGCCGATGTTCGCATTGGCGGCGAGTAGTTGATGTTCGGCTTGGAGGATGTCGGGGCGATAGAGGAGAAGCGCGGAGGGCAGGCCGCTGGTGACTTTGGCGAGCAGGGCGGTGGAGTAGTCGCGGGAGGCGGGGATTTTTTCTGGAATGGGGCTGCCGAGCAGTAAGGTGAGTGCGTTGGTGCTGCGGGCGATGTCGCGCTCGTAGCTGAGGAGGTTGAGACGGGCGTTTTGCACTTGGCTTTCGGCTGTGCGGAGGTCGAGTTGATTGGTCTCGCCGGCATCGGTGCGGGCTTTGTTGAGCTGATAGGATGCTTGGACGGATTCGAGTGTTTTGCGGGCGAGGGCGGCTTGTTCTTCGGCGAGGCGGATGGCGTAGTAGCGGGTCGCGATTTCTGCGATGAGGGAAATATTTGCAGAGCGTTGCGCTTCACTGGTGGCGAAGTATTTTTCCAAGGCCTCACGATTTTGGCTGCGGATGCGACCGAAAAAATCAAGCTCGTAGGCGTTGAATCCCAGTGAAGTGCGCCAGTTTTCTCGGATGGAGTTGTTTGATTTTTCGCGACTGAATGTGGATTGACCTGAGACATCAGGCAACAGGGAGGAGGCGGTGACCCCGAATTGCGCGCGGCTTTTTTCCACATTCAAGGCGGCGACGCGGAGGTCGCGGTTGTTGGCGAGCGAGTGCTCGATGAGCTTGCGGAGTCTGGGTTCGAGAAAAAATTTTCGCCATGGAATATCGGCGGCGGCATCTGTGGATGTTGATCCGCCGGGAAATTTTGTGGAGACGGGCAAGCGCGATTTCCCCATCGGCGGATCGAGAGTGCAGCCTGCGAGCAGTAAGATCGCGGTAATGAGTGATGGTGTGTGTTTCATGAAAATCTGAGCCATTGTTCCACTTCCTTGAATCCGCGTGTCATGGCGAGGGAGCGTCCGCTGTGGAGGATCACGGCGTATTCGCCTTTGAACATCGGTTGGAGCTCTTTGATGCTCTCGATGTTGACAATCACGGAGCGGCTGATGCGGAGGAATTTTGTGGGATCGAGCTGCTCTTCCAAGCCCGCAAGAGATTGGCGGAGGATGTGGTTTTCTTTCCCGGCATGGACGACGATGTATTTTCCTGCGGCTTCGATGACGTCGATCTCCGCGACCTTGACAAAGGTGTGACGGTCTTCTTGTTTCACCGAGAGGCGGGTGAGGAAATGTTTTTGGTTGGCGGAATGCTTCACCATTTCCAAGATGCCTGCGATGGTTGATTGGGCATTGTGACGACTGAGCAAATGCTCTCTGGCGCGGGCGACGGCGGACTGGAAACGAGCGACCTTGAAGGGCTTGAGCAGGTAGTCGAGGGCATGGGCATCGAAGGCTTGCAGCGCGTGTTGCTCAAAGGCGGTGGTGAAAATAATCACGGGCATCTGGGCGGCGGGAATGTTCTCGATCACGGCAAAGCCATCCCAGCCCGGCATTTGCACATCGAGAAACATCAGATCGGGAGTGAGAGAAGAGACGGCAGCCACTGCCTCAAGGCCGTTTTGGCACTCGGTGATGATCTCCACGTCGGGCTCTTTTTCTAACAAAAGTCGCAGGCGCTTGCGGGCAAGAGGCTCGTCATCGACGATGATGGTGCGGATTTTCATGAGATGGGTTCGGTGTGATGAGGTATGCGAATTTCGACGATGCAGCCGTGGATTTCTCTATTTTCGTTAGAGATGCCGCGCACGGACATGGACTGTCGATTTCCATACAGAGCAGCGAGGCGGGCGCGGGTGTTGTTGAGGCCGATGTGAGTGGATTTGCCAGAAACATCTGTCGTGTTCTCACGATAGCCCGCGCCATCATCGCTGACCTGGAGGTGAAGCATTTCCTCATCGATCCATGAGCGAACTGTGACTGTCACCGTGCGGCTCAAGGGCGATAGGCCGTGGCGGATGGCATTTTCCACCAAGGGCTGCAAGAGCAGGCTCGGCAAGAAAGCGGTCATGGTATCCGGGGAAATGTCCCAGTCGCAAATTAAGCGGTTGCCATACCTGACTTGTTCGATGTCGAGGTAGCTGCGAAGAAAATCCAGCTCGTGACGCAAGGGAATTTCCTGTTCCTCCATGCGATCTAACGAGAGGCGCAGCAGCGTGCTGAGATTGGCGATCATATCATCCGCTGCCGCAGGATTGGTATGCACCAGAGTGGAAATGCCATTGAGCGCATTGAAAAGGAAATGCGGTTGCAACTGCATCCTCAGCGCCGATAGACGAGCCTCGGTGAGGTAGCTCTCTGCCTTGAGCGCACGTCTCTCCCGCTCCTTTGCCTGCAGCGATAAATTCACGGCAAGGCACACGCTAACAAGCATGCTGTATGTCAGCACATCAAGCACGACACGCGCTCCCAAAGGCGGCTTACCGCCCATGGGCAAAACGATGTGAGAGGGAAGATGCTCTGCCGCTTTCAAACTCATCTGTCCCATCAGATTCCAATTGAACGCGCAGATCAGGAACAAGGCACCGAGATGCAACATCGCATATTTTTTCCAACCAATTTTCTCCACGGGAAATCGCGCTGTCATCCACACGACCAATGGGGAAAAAACCAGCCACGGTGACCAGATCGGCAGCGTGAAAAGAAATGCCCGCGAAAAGCTCAACATGCCGGAGAGCACAAGCTGTGCGGTAAAAATCAGACCGCCGATCAATAAAATGACAGGCGCGATGAACGCGATCAGTGCCGCCATTTTCCATGGGATATGTTGCACGGGAGATGATGGATGTGGATGCTGCATGAAATGAATCTTGGGGATACGATAATACGCAGAGCCTGTGCTGAAAATGGGAATCCACATAGCGCGCAAGATACTTTAATCAGTTTTCTAGCGCTTGATGATCGAAATGTATTGCTCCCAAGCAATGCTTAGGTCTTTCATGGATTTTTCTCGTTCACGGTCTGATACTTCGCCGTCTTCTTTGATTTTGTGTTCGTCTTCAATATGGCTTTTCAGGCGACGAAGCAGAGAGGATGTTTTGCCAGCCAGTTTCTCATCACTTTGAGTGAAGAGGCAGAGTTCGTACATCGTTTGCTGAACTTTGTTTATTTCTGGCGTGAGGACTTCCACGACTACTTTTTCAACCGTGTCCTCTTTGATTTTTTTCTGAAGTGCAACGAGTGATTTCGCAGCGGCTTCTTGATCGGCTTTGCTCAGCGAAGCAGCGCCAGCAAGTTGGGATTCGTGAGTTTGCCCCAAGCGGATCAGTTCCGTGAGGAACAATCCTCCTAGTCTTTCATCGATTCGTTCCGAGGTAAGAGACTCCGTGATAAGCGAATACGTTTCGCTGTGTTTTTTCTGAAGTTCTGTATCTGCTTTGGAGTAGAATGATTCGCCACGAAGTGTAGCATTTTGAAAGGCGACGAACTTGTCTGCCAAGGCCTCCAGTGGAGAGAGGTCACCCGGCGTGACAGGTGGTTTGATTGGTGGTTTGATGGGTGGATTAAAGGGAGGAAATGCTGCGAGTGGTGTGATAAGAGTTAGCGAGGCGACGATGGTTTTGATTTTCGTTTTCATAATGTTTTTATTCGTTAGGCTCTTAGGAGCACATCAAATAAAACCATCAATCGAGTATAGATGGCGAAAAAACGCGATGAACCGCAGTGAATGCGGCGTGAACTGTCGAAATCACGGCACGAACGGCGTGGCCAGCTTTTGATGTTCCATAGAGAGGTTTTTTCACGCCAATTCATACAAGAAAGCGAGAAAACTTTGCGTTTGTCATTTTTCCTTCCGGGATGCCAGTGCATCCTTGATCAGCTTGCGGGAATCTTCTAAAAGTTTTTCCAAGGGATAGGTCACGACCTTTCCGCCTGCCATCAGGAACGTGACTTCTTTGTCCGTAGCGTCTTTCACAGCAGCTTTTTGTCTCGCTGTCTTCTGCGCTGGTCTAGGTGCGGGCGTGAAGGGATGTGATTAATTCGATGGTGATGAAGGGGTATGCGAATCAAGTGAAGAGTGATCTCATGTAAGTTTGAAGGGACGATGAAGCTGACCGCTATGGTGGTGAGCGGAACGCGCAAAGGGTTGCCTTCGTTGCACGACAATCAAGCACGACGTCGGCGGAGCAGGGCGAGCATGCCAAGTCCTCCGAGTAGAGCCGTGGAGGGCTCAGGGATCACATTGAGGTAAAGAGCAGAGGTTCCGCTGTCCACGATGAAGGTGCCGGAGAGTCCACTTGTTAGGTTTGTCGCGACGAAATCCGTACTCAAGAAATCAGAAGTGCCGGTCCAGTCCACCAATTTATAAAATCCCACTTCCCCGCTATTGGCAAAGTCAAAGGTGAACGCGGATCCGCTTCCCTTGTTGAAATCGCTGCCCAAACCCAGAATATTCAGGAAATCATTGTGACTACCAGATGCCGCACTTGTAAGATCCGCCGAAGCAAGCCCGAGCTCGAAAAGCCATGCATGGTTGGCGTTCCAAGTCACGTCACCGAGAGCTGTAAGCGTGCCGATGCTGTTGCCGGGAGCCAGGATGCCGCTGATCGCGAGACTCTGACTGCCGACATCCACGGTGCCGATACCTCCGAGGGTTTGACCGGAGACAATCGATAGACCGGCAGTGCTGGCATTCAAGATAGTGCCGGATGATCCGGTGTCACCCACAGTAATCTTGCTGCTGGTGCCTAAAGTGGTGGTGGTATTCACTTGGAGCGTCCCTGCCTTGATGATCGTCTCGCCGGTGTAGGTACTGCCCGTACCGGTGAGGGTGAGAGTGCCGGAGCCGGACTTGGTGAGACCGCCAGAGACGCTGTCCGCGAGCAGGTTTTGTCCGATGGTGATGTTATTTGCCTGAGTGTCAATTTTTGCCCCACCGGCTTTGACGTTGGCGAAGTTGAGACCCTCCATGAAGGTGGTGCTTGAGGCACTGGCCCTGAGAGTGCCGCCGTTAAAATTGAAGATGCTGTTGGTTCCTACTTGATTACCCTTTCTCACGAGCGTGGTGGTTAATGTCCCACCATCGAGGTTCAAGATATTGTTCCCGGAAGTAGCACCAACGTCCCTTCCGAAGGTGACACCGAGAGAGCCAGCCACGGTGATAGATCCAGACGTGAGTGTCACGGTTCCCAAGCCGGCACCACCGACATGGAGACCTGCTGCGCCGGTATTCGCGATAGTTACGTTACCCCCTTGGACATTCACGGTGGCACGACTACCGGCCGTAGGATCGTGACCAACAAATATGCTGCTAGTTACTGCGCCTGAGCCGCCACTTGACAAGTTTCCTCCGGTTTTCACATTCACCGTCGTGCCGTTGCCATGTAACACAAGACTGGCATTCCCGTTACTGGAACGCAGCGTTCCACCAGATTCGACATTCAAGGTCCCGCCGCTGCCGCCAGTAGCGGCACCTACATACAAGGTTTGACTTCCACCAGCGGATACATTTTGCATGGTAACGTTGTTGCCGATATTGACACTTTTTCCAGATGCCACAACCAAACCTGGCGACGTTGCGCTGCCGTTCGCGGTAATCGTGATGTTTTGTGCGCTGGTTGCCGAGAAAGTGTAGCCGGAGTTGTTGATTAGGACTCTCTGGGCGGCGATGCCTTGTCCGACGGTTACGGCGTAGGTTCCATCAACGCCACCGAACACTGCCTCGTGCAGGGCCGCAGTTGCGCTCGTCTGAGCCCAGATCACGTTGGTTCCGGCATTGTTCCAAACGATGTTCCCCGCAGTGGTATTCCAGGTGCCATTGCCTGGATCGATGGTAGTTCCGTTGGCGGTGTTGCCGGGATCCCATGTGTAGGTGGCAGCGGATGATAACCCGACCATCAGAAGATAGGCGGGGAGTATGAATGAATTCGATATTTTGATTTTCATAATGAGCAGGGAATTAAGTGGTATTGCGGATTTATCGATGGCTGGGCAGAAGAGTAACGGAAGTGCTGATGCGCCGCTTATTCGCTGATCTGGGCGCGGAGAAAGGCTTTGGGAATGATAGAGATGTTACCGGGAGCGCGGAAGGTTCGGTAAGTCCAGCCGGTGGATAGCCCGGGGAGTCCGGCTTGAATGGCATCCCGCTCGGCCCCGGCAGGGACCTCGCTGATGGTATCGGCAAAGGTGCTAAGATCCTCACTGCCTTCAATGCGGTAGATAATGCCATCGATGAGAGCGGAGACTTGGTCGCCAGCATCAGCCGTGAACACGGCACCCGTGCGAACTGGCAGGGTCAGAGTCAGGACTTGTTGGCCTCCTACGGTACCGATTTTGCCAACGACTTTGCCATCGTTGGCACCGGAAAGCGGGTCGCCGTCCAAGGCAAATTCCTGGAGGTTGTTTTTCCCGTCTTTTTCCGGGTCTGCGGATTTTGCCGGGTCAGTCGCAGATGCAGGTGCTCCCGTCAACCCTTTGCTGGCCGCCCAGGTATCGTAGGGAGTGGAACCTGCAGAAACCAGGCGGAGTTCACTGCCGACGACGACCAGCGAGTAACCGGAGGGAGCCGGGGCGGCAAGGGACGGAGCGGTTGGATTCATCGAGTTTGCCGTAAGCAGGGTGTAGCTGGGCGCAGTGGGCGTGCCGATCACGAGCACGGATTGGCCGGTGAAATCGACAGTGGCGTTCGCTGCGGTGACAGGGCTGGCAATGTCGAGGCCCAGGACGCCACCAGCGAAGTTGATGGCACTCGTCGCCTGCGTGGCACCGGTCATGACAAGCGTACCCGCGTTGATGCTGGTGTCTCCAGTGTAAGTGTTGGTGCCGGAGAGGGTCAGAGTGCCCGCTCCGCTTTTGGTAAGTGCGGTGGCAGAGACCTGGGTGATGCCACCGGTGACGGTGGTGTTGCCATCGCCGGCAAATGCCAAAGTGGGCGTGCCGGACCGGTTCACGGCGATGCTCGCCAGAATCAGCGAGCCGCCACCCGAGATGTTGTTGGTCAGGGTTTCGGTTCCGCTTGCTGAATTGCCTGTTGAGACGGCACCGATGCTAAGACTGGTGTTGTTGGCACCAGTGAAATTGGTGCTGTTGGTGATGGCATTGTTTAGGGTCAAGTTGTCGACGGTCATCGTCTTGGCACCCGTTCCGGCGATGGTGGCCCGATCCCCATTGATGGTCGCGCCGTTTGCCGTGACGGTCACCGCGTATGGCGCGCCGCCGGTAGTCTTGACGAAGCTGGTGCTGGAATCACCACGGAGACTGAGGGTGGCTGTTGCTGCCGTGATGTTGATGCCCGAGGTGTTGCCGAAGGCGTTGGCCCCGATGCCCACCAGGGTGCCGCCGCTGATGATCGTCGCTCCCGAGTAGTTGCTGCCGGTGCCGGAGAGAGTCCAGGAACTGGTGCTGCTCTTGGTGATGCTAACGACAGATCCCCCGGCTCCATTGGTAATCGCCCCTGTGACAAAACCCGTGCCAGCGCCAGACAGAGTGTAAGGCTTGGCACCACTTGACGTAGGATTAACCCCAAGAGTTCCGATCATGACCTCGACACCAGTGGCGGCAACCAAAGAGGTGGCAGTGGTCAAAGTTGTATTCGTGTTCGTTATTCCGGTGAGCTGGAAACCAGCCGTGCCACTTGTCACGTTATTGCCTTTGTTAAAATTCAGCGTGGTATTACTCCCGATATTCATACTGCCAAGCACATGGATCAGGCCAGCACCCGGAGTGGCGCGATCTGATACGAGCGTTTGGGTTAAGTTTGATGAAATCGATAATGTGGCGAGTGTCGAAAATGCGGTGTCCGTCGCGAATTCGAGCCTGTTGCCACTGTTTGTATTCATGGTGATCAAGCCTGTCATTGCGCCAAGCACGGAAGTATTGGCGAGTCGGACAGTGCCGTTTTGGATGGTGAGGCCGCCGGTGTAAGTGTTCGCAGCAGTGAGAATGAGCAAACCGGAGCCGGCTTTGTTCAGCGATGCGCCGCCTGTTATGGAGGAGCTAATCGTGTTGGTTGTGTTGTTCACCGTGATTGCCGCCCCGTTGAGGAAGTTGATCGTGCCACCAGATAGAGTGATTGCGCCACTGGCGGAGCCAAAGGTCATGGCACCGGATTGTACAGTTCCGCTCACTGTGATCGTGCCAGCAGCAAGGCCTTCAGTGGCAGTGCCGAAGTTGATCACGTCACTCGTGGCAGTGTTTGTGGAAACAACGGTTCCTGTGCCATCGGAAACCGTGTTCCACGTGGAAGTGGCAGAAGTGCTCCATGTTCCGCCCGCCGTTCCAAAACCTGGGTCTGTACCATTCTGGTCCCAATAGTAGGTTGCCGCGTGGGATGCGTGCATGGTCAACGCGAGGAAGATCGCGACGGAGAAGCGGGAGGCTCCTGCTTTCGCAAGAAACATGGGTTTAATTGTCTGATTCATAATTCTTTTCATGGCTTGTAATTTCTATAAGTGGGAGTCAATGGTTGGAGGAATCTTTCTGATGTGATATATGTTCGTTTTTATTTCTTTATCGGTTGCATAATGATACGCTGTTATGCGCCTGACAATTTTTTTACCGATTGCAAACTACTCCTAATTCCCCCATGTTTTCGACATGAAAAACTATCGCATCCGTTCCGCATCCGAGCAGTTGGCAGGATACTTCAGAGAGCAAATCCAGTCTCAGAGCTGGATCGGAACAGTTCCGGGCGAAAACCGGCTGATGGCGCGCTTTGAGGTGGGGCGGGATACGGTGAGAGCGGCGCTGGCGCTGCTGGAAGAGGAGGGCTTGCTTGTTTCCGACGGGCAGGGGCGCAGGCGGCGTATTGTAGAAAACGGCATATCCAAAGTCCGCAGTCTTCGTATCCGCATACTGCTCTATGAGAGAAATGACAGCCGTGACGCCGATATCTCGCTTCTCATGACACGGCTCCAGGCGGAGGGCTTTGATGCCGAGTTTGCGTCTAAGTCGCTCCACGACTTGGGTATGGATGCCGGGCGGGTGGCTCGTTTTGTGGCAAGCAATCCGGCGGACGCATGGATCACTTGCTCTTGTGCACACCCGGTCAACAAGTGGTTCTCGGCGCAACCTTTTCCATCTTTGGCAATGTTTGGAAGATTCGAGGGACTGCAAATGGCGACAGCATATCCAGCTCTGAGGCAGAGCCTCATGGTTGCTGTGCGCCGCCTGATCGAGCTAGGCCACAGGCGTATTGTGATGTTTGCACGTGAGGAGCGGCGGAAACCGAAATTGGCACTCCCGGAGCAGAGCTTTATCAATGAACTGGAAGCAGCGGGCATCAAAACAGGCGATTACAATCTGCCGGACTGGGAGGAAAGCTGCGACGGCTTGACTCATCGGCTCGACGAACTTTTCCGGAATAGTCCCCCCACGGCATTGATTTTTCAAGAAACGCCGATTTTCATCGCTGCCCGTGCTTATCTGGCCCATCGCGGCATCCATGCCCCACGGCATGTCTCGCTCTTGACCTCAGACCCTGATCCCAGCTTCGAGTGGAGCAAACCAGCAGTCACACACCTTCGCTGGGACTCGCGTCCTGTGGTTCACCGCATGGTGCGCTGGGCAAGAAACGTGGCGCAAGGTAAGGAAGACCTTAGGCAAGTGGTCACAAAAGCCGAGTTCGTCGAGGGAGAGACCATCGGCCCTGTGCCAGGGCGGAGATGAGACTACTTGCATCACTCCAAGGCGATCCTTCGGAAATTCTGCGATCCGGAACATCGGTTGCCGATGCGATTGCCCAGAGTCCGATAGCGATACCCATGTGAGCCAGTAGTTTTTTCAATGTGTTTTTTAGGGAACAAGTTGATGGATGGATGAGTTTTCGAGACCGCAAAAGCAAGGAGTTGTCCCCCACCCATCGCTAGTTTCCCCTAAAAGATTTCCTATTTTGTGTTTCTCAAAAATGTATGTACGCGGACGGATTAGAATCGGCCCCCAAAGCCCCCCTCCCCGCTAATGTCCAGCAAAACAATTGCCACTCATCTTCCCACATTTAAGGAATCAATGGCTTTCTGAGCCTCTACTGGGTTGGTGCGCTTCCAGTTGTCATAGATCATTCGCGCCTGTGCATATCCAGCTTCGCGGGAGGAAAGCGTCATCGCCCACTGCATCGCCAGCGACGGGTTGTCGTCTCTGATGATGGAAATTAGATAGCCGGTGGTCTGATCACGGGTTGGCCCTTGTGGCAGTTGATTGATCCAGCCGGCGGCGGTGGCGGGATCTTTTTCAATCCACTCGGCGGCCAATTGCGTGACTCCGGTATCCCGAGAAAAATCCGGTAGTGACATGGCCCAATCAAGGCCTTCGCGATAGTCGCCTGAAATGACGTATTGATTCGCATGACTGCGCACTGCTTCTACGGCTTGATAGGAGTTACATAGGTTCATGTTCCGATCCAAGATCGATTTCAGATCATCGGCAACTGCCAACTTGCCTTCTCCGTGCTCGAATTTGCTGTAATATTCCAGCTTCGCTCCATCGCGCCACGCCGCGGGCAGAGTGGCCATCTCTGCCGCGAAGTCATTCTGATCGTCGATCTCGGAGAAAATACTGAACATGCATTGCGCCCGTAAACCTTTTGCTGTCATGTCATCGGCGAGGGCATCGACCAATGCCATCGTAGCGGATCGATCAATTTTCACCGCCTCGGCGAGGATGCCTCCCCATTCGATGGGATCTGCCTGCGACTGAAGCCACTCTGTAGCCGCTTTTGGCTCCATTTGCATCCAGCGAACCAGTATCATGCCTAATTCTTGATTACGGTATTTTTGCAGATTGACGCCATCCCGAAAGACGCTTGCTGGGTCCACGGTTTGAGCAGACTCCACTCCCTTCGCAGATTGAGCGAGCTTATCCTTGGCATTTCGGTGATGGGGCCCGCTGCGTTGTTTTTCTTCGGCCAGAGAAGAGCGGGATGTAAGACTTAACGTATCAGGTTTGGCCATTTCCTCTCGCTTCGGGGTGGACGAGAGCTTGGAAGAAGGGAGCCATGCCGCCGTGAGGACGAGGGCAAAGACGAATGGGATGTAGTGAATGGACGTCATACTGTTTAATAGCTTTTGATCTCTTCAACGTTGCCGGTATTCTGGAAAATGAGCTGTGTGGCGGTTCTCTGAAAAATGCATGTACGCAAAACGAGCGGAAACAGACAAAAAACGTCACACCCCGCTGATGACTTCGGACCAGGACTGGACGCTTTTTTCGAATTCCGGTTGGTAGTTTTGTCGAATGACAAATGGGATCGTTTTGCCGTTGTCCTTGATGAAGCGGCCTTCGATGTGAAGTGTCACCGGTTCATCGCGGGAGATGACTTGGGGAATGCGACCCACGATGAGACGCATGGGGGTCTCAAACGTATACTTGGGTGGTGGGCCGCCACTGTTGATGGTCACATGGTGCCGGGAAGCGAAGCGCAGGGGGAGCTTGAGTTTGGCGAGTCCGGGGTCGGTGGTGCCATCCAGATACGTGACATTGACTTTGGTGAATTCGATCGCCGCGATGGTGAAACTCAGATCCGTGTGATCGAAGCCGATGGAGTAGGGCTTTTTGGTTTTGATGAAACCACCGAAAGGACCGGTGATGCTCATGTTATTATCGATATAAGTTTTTGGCACCAGGCCTCCGGCAGATGAAGAGGAACCGGTTGGGTTGAAATCGACGGTGTCGATTTTGTAAGGAAAGCAGCTTACGAGGCTTGTGGCAAAAAGCATAGCTGCGATGGGCAGAAGAGAGATGGTTTTCATCGGAGTGGTTGTTGTTCAAGGTGTTCGCGGTAGCGGGTGAGTTGGGATTCATGGAGAACGTCGCGCAGAGGCGTGAGTTCGTTTTCGATGTGTTCGGCCCTTTTCTGCGCCATCCATTTTTGGTGTTCCACGCTGCCGTATTCCATCTGCGCAGCCTGGAGCGGGTCCATGTTCACCATGTCGGTGAGCCCCATGAGGTTCGTTGAATCCATGCTGGTCGCCAGCCCACCATACATCAGGGACATGAAGGCTCGCGAGTCGGCTTCCTGCTCGACTTTCTTGGCGGCTTGCTTGGCGAGAACGCCGAGCGCCTGCTGTTTTTGATCGTCGCTGAGAGATACGACAGAGTTGATCGCAGCCAAATCGCGGTAGGTGCGGGCTTCCACGAGTTCTTTGTCGCGCTTCGCTTCCGACTCATCAAAGGATTTCAACTGATCGGCGGTAAGCACGTTTTCCAAGTCCGCGCGCAGGCCTTTGTTGCGGATCAAGGCGGTGATTCTGCGGAGGAGTTCCATTTCATCCGGTGTCTCACCGGAAGTCATGATCCCGAGCAGCTTGGCGAGTTCCTGTTGCCTTTGCGCGAAAATTTCTTTCACTCTCGCGGCTTGATCTACGGTGAGTTGGAGATCCGTGACGAGGTGATCGCTGGTTTTCGTGAAGGCGAGCGAGGCGTTTTGCCGCCACAGGGCCGTCATACGATTGCGCTCGATTTCTCCTTGTGTCTCTCTTCGCTCGCGCTGTTCTCGCGTTTCACCGTAGGGATTTGCGCCAGCGGGACTGGAACGATCATCCCTGGCAGATGCTGGGCGGAGAGGTGTTTGTCCGGCCGGCTCTGCTACCTCGGTGGAGCCCTGCGCTGGCCGGTTCCATAGTGCGACGGCACCCGCAACCAAAAGCACTGCTAACGCCAGGATCGTGAGAAATTTCCGGTTCATGGTTGGCTTGATACACTGAGATGTTTGGCGGCCTCTTGCATTTGCTTGATGAAGAAAGGGTCTTCGATGGTTCGCTTCAACCAATCCGGAAATGGGGGAGTCCAGGTGTGGCCGGGCAATGGCAAGGCGCGGAGATTGGCCAGACCGGATGTTGTGATTTCCGCTGTGATCAATCCGTTTGGCTGGCTATCGGGGGTCTCAGAGCAAGGGGCCTCCATCATGGTTTTTCCTTCTTCCCTGAACAGTGTGACGGGGACGACGTAAAGTGTGTTCACCACGTGAACCTGGTCGCCCGCTTTGACCGTGCGTTTGTCGATGACTTCCGTCCGCACGGGCTTTGAGCGTGGGAAAGCCCTTCCATTGAGATAGATTCCGTTTTTGTCGGCGATGATTTGGTGACCCGAGGGATCATCGAGGATGAATTGAACGGTTGCAGCATCCACTCCGGGCAAAACCCTCCCGCTGCGATAGGCGCGGTTCTTGTCTCTCGCCACGAAAGAACCTCCTAGCACCTCGAAGGTGGCGAGATCGGCATCGGGGATAGGGTCCGTGCACCAGTAGATGCGGTTTTTGTCGCGGTAGTATCCGGAGGCGAGATGGGTGAAGCTGGCGGGATCGGCATTCGGGATCACGTCATAGGCGTAGTGGACGGAGTCCTTGTCCTTGAAGACCCGTCCGCCATCGACCAAGACAAGAGTCGCCGGGTCCGCGCCTTTTTGAATCCGGTTGGCAATCCAGACGTGGTTCTTGTCGCGGGCGAGGTTGAAATCCAGAGGCTCGAAGGTGGCGGGGTCGGCCTCCGGCAAGGTGATGACGAGGAAAATGCCCTGACTGATGACCTTGAAATAGACGCGGTCCTTGTCGCGAGTGTATTCTTCCGACAGTGCTTCGAAACTGACAGCATCCAGGCCTTCGGCGGTCTGGAAGCTACCGAAATGGGATTTCGTGACCATTTCAAGCAGCTCTGGCGATGGCATGTCGATGCGGGTCGCGTTCGCTCCCGTGCCAGTCGTGCCACCACCGACGAAATGGATGGCACTGTCTCTGCGGACATATCCGTGGCCGAGGTCCACATCGGTGGGGAGAGGCGGGCTGGAAGCGGCATTGCCTACGTATTTGCCACGATCACATGCAGTGAGGCAAACCGCGAGAAAGAGCAGGAAGGAGCGGATGAGGATGACGTGCCAGTTCATAATGAGATGCGGTTTGGTTATTTGGAATCAAGAAGCTTGATGCCAAAGGTAGGCAGAATGCTTTTTTGGTAGAGGTGATCACGATAGCGTTGCTTCTGGCGATCGTCGAGCACGGGGGCGAGCACAGCGATTTCCGCCTCGATCTGCTGGCCGATGACTTCGAGCGCTTTCGCACGGAATTCGGGAGATTGCGGGTCGGCAGGGTTGGGGCCATCGAACGACTCGCTGAGAAATGCAGCTTCCTTCATATCGGTGAGTTCCATCTGAGCAAATGATTGGCCCCGTTGCAAGGCCATGAAGGCGCGTACATCGGCGGCTTCGTTGAGTTTCTTTACAGATGATGTTTGCAGCAGCGCGAATGCCCGGTCTTTCTGATCCTCGGTGAGGCTGAGCACAGGAGTGATCTTGGAAAGCTCCGTGTAGGTGAACGACTCAATTTGTGTCTTCTGGACCTTGGCTTCGTATTGATCGAATGAGGCGAGTTGTTCCTCGGAAAGGATGCCTACGATTTGTTCACGAAGACCGATGCCACGGATGATGACACCTGTTTTCGTAATCACTGCCATTTCACCTTCCGGTGATTCGAGCGCTTCGCGGAAGGTCTTGAGGCGGGCATCGAGCACCGCTTTCAAAGAGGCAGATTGCTCGGCACTGAGCCCGAGTTCCTTGGTCAGGTCTGTGAGCCGCTGCGCGTGTTTCACGGCGAGGCGCCGCACGAGTTCGTCCAAGCCCGGTTGCGGGTTCATGGCTTCCAGCTTGGCGAGTTCCTCGTTCGGTGAGTAGGGTGCTGGCTCCACATCGGAGTCGGCGATCGTGGCAGTGGCGGGCGCGGCGTTTCCGGTGGCGACCGCGGCGGGAGGAGGCGCGGATGCGGCTTGCGGCGGCTCGGCGTCCTTTTTGATGAGGAAGATTGCGGTTCCACCGAGTATGGCGGTGGCTGATGTGATGGCGGCGATCGTTTGGATCATGGTGGTGGTGCTGGTTGTGGTGAGAGTGGAAGAAATGCCCGCGGAAGCGGCTTCAGCGGCATATTGAAAACAGGCGGCGGGCGCGGCCTCGGCACAGTGTTGGCTGATGCCGGCAGCGAGAGTCACAGCGGACACGGTCACGCCTGCCTTGCGTTTGAAAAACAGATTGAGCTGTTCAAAGGCGCGGCTGGTTCGCTTCTGCGCGGCATCTTCACTGATGCCGAGAGCATTGCCCATTTGGCTGAAGCTCTGCTCCTCGAGATACCGGCGCACGATCACTTCGCGATCCGGCGGGCGGAGATTGTCGATGGCCTCATCCAGTATGGGATAGAGACGCTCAAAGGCGTTTTCATCATCAGATGCGTTCATGGTGGCGATGGCATAGTCTTGCTCGCGTTTGTGGATGCGCTCTTCGCGACGCAGCAGTTTGGCTACCTCGAAACGGCTGCACTGGTGGAGCCAAGCCAAGATGTTGCTTTCCTGCTGCGCTAGTTTGCGCGCTTTTTTCGCAAGGCTGAGCAACACGTTCTGGGTCGCTTCTTCCGCGAGTTGCCGATTGCGGGATCGTCGCAGATTCACCGAGAAGAGCATATCCATGTGCCGACGGGCCAGTGTTGCGAACGCCGATTCGTCGCCGTTCTTGGCGTATGCGTCTAGCAATTGATTGTCGGTAGGATGTTCAGGATGGTTCATCTCGGAATCTGTTTTCATCCTTATACACCCGCCGGTTGACACGATCCGACAAAAAAGTTTCGATCCGCGATGGATGAACGGAATCAATCACCTCGGGAAGTATCACAATGACGCGCCACCCTGACGCCGCATGCTTCAACGGCGCGGGTATGGCGGACAAGGACCTTGCGATGTCAGTTGCGGGATGTTACTCCCACTCGATGCTTGCGGGCGGCTTGGTGGAGATGTCGTAGAGCACGCGGTTGATGCCTTTCACCTCATTGAGAATGCGGTGGCTGGCTTTGCGCAGAAGGCTGTAGGGCAGATCGACCCAGTCGGCGGTCATCGCGTCTTCGCTGATCACGGCACGCAGGTTGGTCGCCCATTCGTAGGAACGTTCGTCCCCTTTCACGCCCACGGTTTTCACCGGGATTAAGCCGGCATAGGCCTGCCACACGCGATCGTACCAGCCGTCTTCCTTGAGCTGATTGATGAAAATGGCATCGCACTCGCGGATGATGCGCAGGCGCTCCGGTGTGACTTCTCCCGGGCAACGCACGGCCAGACCGGGGCCGGGAAACGGATGGCGTTGCAGAATGTCCTCGGCAATGCCCAACGATTTTCCGAGCTCGCGCACTTCGTCTTTGAACAGCTCGGCGAGCGGCTCTAACACTTTTCCTTGCGCTTGCAGTTCAAGAATGCGGTCCACACGGTTGTGGTGCGTTTTGATCTTGGAGGCCTTCGATTTGGCATTCGAGGCGCTCTCGATCACATCGGGATAGAGTGTGCCCTGGGCGAGCATTTCGGCATTGCCGACGGTGTCCCAGAAGACATCGATGAACAGGTTGCCGATGATCTTGCGTTTCGCTTCGGGGTCCTCGACACCGGCCAGTTTGCTGAGGAAAAGCTCCGCGCAATCGACAGTCTCGATCTCCACGCCCATGCGGTGGAAGTTGTTGCGCACTTCGTCGCCTTCGTTGAGACGCATCAGTCCGTGATCGACAAAAATGGCTCGTACTTTCACGCCCGCTTCTTTGAGCAGGACCGCCAGCACCGTGCTATCGACACCACCGGAAACACCGCAGACCACTTGTCGGTCGCCAACGGTCTTGCGAATGCCCTCGATCATTTCGCGTTTGAAATCCTCGATGTGGAAGGGTTGCAGTTCTTTTGCCGTGAGCAGGAAGTTGTGCAAAATGCGCAGGCCTTCGTGGCTGTGCGTGACTTCCGGGTGGAACTGGATGCCGTAAAAGCCCTCGCACCACTGCAAGGAAACCGGCGTGCCGTGTTGATTGACGGCCAAAACTTTCGTGCCTGCGGGCAAGACATCGACGGTGTCCGAGTGGCTCATCCACACTTGCGACGAAGCGGAAAGCCCTTCATACAGACCCTCACGCACTTGCGGCGTGAGCGCGGCAGGACCGTATTCGCGGCGATTGCTCGCATGCACCGTGCCGCCGAATTTGATGTTGAGCAACTGCATGCCGTAGCACACGCCGAGCACGGGACAACCGAAGGATTTCAGCTTTTCGAAATCGATGTCCGGTGCATCCGGTTCGCTGGTGCTGCGGGGACCGCCGGAGAGAATGATCGCGCCGGGCTGGCCGATTTCCGCGATGTCCTCGGGCGCATACAATTTGGCATAATAGCCCAGCTCCCGCACTTTCCGCACAATCAATTGCGTGTACTGCGAACCAAAATCCAAAACCGCTACGTGGTGAAACTCTTTCATATCTTCTCTAACAAAAATTTTGCAATCAGCTCATCGGCTGATAATTCGTCGGCTCTTCCGTGAGCACGACGTCATGCACGTGGCTCTCGCGCAGACCACCGGTAGTGATGCGCACAAATTGGGCGTTTTTCTGAAGTTCGGCAAGATTTGCCGCGCCGACGTATCCCATGCCGGAGCGCAGGCCGCCCATCAGTTGGAACACCACATCGGAAAGCGGACCTTTGTAGGGCACGCGGGCTTCCACGCCCTCGGCCACGAGTTTTCCGGAGCTGTTCTGGCCGTAGCGATCGCCCGAGCCTTTGCGCATCGCCCCGAGCGAGCCCATGCCGCGGTAGGTTTTGAAACGTCGGCCTTGCGAGTGCACCGTTTGTCCGGGGCTTTCGCGCGTGCCAGCGAGCAGCGAACCGAGCATGACCAGATCGGCTCCGGCGGCGAGGGCCTTGACGATGTCGCCCGAGTAACGGATGCCGCCATCGGCGATGACTTTCACGCCGTGCTCGTGGCAATAGTCCGCCACATTGCGAATCGCAGTGAACTGTGGCATGCCAACGCCCGAAATCACCCGCGTGGTGCAGATCGATCCGGGACCCACGCCCACTTTGATCGCCGCAGCACCGGCGGAAACGAGATCACGCGCCCCGGCCTCGGTGACGACGTTGCCGGCAATCACTGGTCGATCGGAAAGCTCACGCAATTTCGCGATCACCTCCATCACCCGCGTGGTGTGACCGGTGGCGGCATCGATGAACAAAGCATCCGCGCCTGCCTCGATCACGGCTTGCGCGCGCTCGATGAATTCGGGTCCCACGCCCACGGCCGCGCCGCAGCGGAGTTGGCCATTCGGGTCCTTAGCAGCGTTGGTGAAGGTGATGCGTTTTTCGATATCGGAGCCGGTGATCAGACCGACGAGGCGATTCGCGCTATCGACCAGTGGAAGTTTCTCGATGCGATTCTGATACAAAATGCGGCGGGCTTCTTCGAGCTCGGTGGTGGGCGCGGCGGTGATGAGTCGATCGCGCGGCGTCATCACATCGGCCACCGTGACATCGGTGCGGTCCAGGTAGCGAACATCACGGCCGGTGACCATGCCTACGAGGTGACCTTGTTCGTCCACCACGGGAAATCCGGAAAATCCCTGGATCTCCATGACGCGACGCACTTCATCCACGGATTGCTCACGGGTGAACGTGTAGGGCTTGAGAATCACCGCGTTTTCCGAGCGCTTCACCCGCGAGACCATCGCTGCCTCCTCCTCGATCGTGCAAGCGCGGTGGATCACACCCATGCCGCCCTCGCGAGCCAGAGCGATCGCCAGTTCCGATTCCGAAACGGTGTCCATCGCCGCCGAGACGACGGGGATGTTGAGAGCAATCTGCGCGGTCAGCATGGTGCCCAGTTGCGCATCCGCAGGCAAAATGGCACTGCGCGCCGGGACCAGCAAGACATCGTCAAACGAAAAAGCCAAAGAGAAGTCTGCCATGAGCGATGCAATCGAAATTCCCCCAAGCTGACAAGTGAAAATGTGGGGAGGGAGAAAATTTGATCATCCCACACTCACTCTTGCTGTGGTCTCAGGGCAAGAGCAAAGTGAGTGGCTCAACTGATGGAGCGCGGATCTTTAGTCCGCCTCTTGCAAAAGTGATTCAGGCCAAGCCCTGTTTCACCTCGGACTCAACTTTGTTTCCAATCCAGCGGACTAAAGATCCGCGCTCCATGCCGCCCAAGCGAAATCACAGAAATTACTGCGCGGCAGCATACTCACCTCTCCGGCAACAAGACCACCGGCTTCAGGGGGCCCCAGACGGTGCCGGGACCTGTATCAAACAGAGTCAATCCACCGCCGATCATGATTTTCTGATCGCTAGAGCGCAAACGTTCGCTGCGCGCGGAGCCATCGACGCGGAGATAGACGCCCCTTTTGTTAAAAGTGGCTTGATCGCAGGAACCCCACTCATTGACCAACGGCGCAACGAGAACGGGAATGCCGCCCGGGTCTGCCGTGGTCAGGCCGCGACGTTTGCCCTTTTCCTCGACCATCACGTAGGCAAATCCGCATTCGTTTTTTTCCAGGATGTGAGATGGAGGAGAAATGACACCGTCGGGCTGGATATTCCTGTATCGCTTGTTCAACGCATAAAAAATCTCTTCCGCTCCCGTGTGGCCGGATGCGATCATTTGACCGAGATAGTCGTTGGAAAAAGTGCCCGTGAAGCCATGGAGTGCGGGATCTTTCATGGCAGTTTGATCATCGGGGAAATACCCGTAATCCGCTTCAAAATCCATGAGCACCAGATAGACTTGTTTGGAATTGGAGATGGCTTGAGTCATCCGCATGCCCCGATGCCTGTTATGGTTTTTGTAGAAGGGCATGGCAATGGAAGCCACGATCAAGAAGATGAAAAGCAGGAACACGCATTTGAATAAAAACCATTTTTCCGAAGCACGCCGCTGGCGATCCTGCTCCTCCGCGTGCCGCATGGCATCCTCCTCGGTGTAGATGGGCTCTTGGTCCATGACGGATGATAGCCAAGGCAGGATCAGATGTCGATGACTCTCTCTGCGATCCCACACATGGGCTAGGCCCTTGGACCCCGCTCAGCGGGACATGAAGGGCCGCCGCGAGGAGGCATGGGACTACTTCAAGAGATACTTGCTGGCTTGCTCGACGTCCTTGTCGCCGCGCCCGGAGAGATTGGCGATGATGATATCGGACGGCGGCAGCAGCGGCGCGATCTTGTGGACGTAGGCCATGGCATGGGAGCTTTCGAGCGCGGGCAGGATGCCCTCGGTGGTGGCGAGTGTCTTGAAAGCGGCAAGTGCCTCATCGTCGGTGGCGTAGGTGTATTCCACGCGGCCGATGCTTTGCAGGTAGGCGTGTTCCGGCCCGATAGCGGCGTAGTCGAGCCCGGCGCTGACGGAGTGCGTGAGTTCGATTTGACCGTCATCGTTCGCCAGCAGCCAGGTTTTGGTGCCTTGGAGCACACCGAGTTTTCCGCCTTGGAATCGAGCGGCGTGGCGCTCGGGCATGATGCCCTCCCCACCGGCTTCCACGCCCACCATGCGGACGTCGGGGTCGTTGAGAAAGGGATGGAACAAGCCCATCGCATTGGAGCCACCGCCGACACAGGCGACGAGGAGATTGGGCAGGCGGCCTTCTTTTTCGAGAATTTGCTCGCGTGCCTCGATGCCGATGACGCGATGGAAATCACGCACCATCATGGGGAAAGGGTGCGAGCCGAGCGCGGAGCCGATGATGTAATGGGTGTGATCGACGGTGGCCACCCAGTCGCGCATGGCTTCATTCACCGCTTCTTTGAGCGTGGCCTGGCCCGCCGTGACAGGCACGACTTTGGCCCCCATGAGGCGCATGCGGGCGACGTTGAGCGCCTGGCGTTCCATATCCACGGCACCCATGTACACCACGCACTCCATGCCGAAACGGGCGCAGACGGTGGCGGTGGCGACGCCGTGCTGGCCGGCACCCGTTTCCGCGATGATGCGGGTCTTGCCGAGGCGTTTGGCGAGCAGGATTTGCCCGAGGGCATTGTTGATCTTGTGCGCACCGGTGTGCAGCAGGTCCTCGCGCTTGAGGTAGATTTTCGCGCCGCCGAGTTGTTCCGTCCAGCGCTCGGCAAAATACAGAGGCGTGGGGCGACCGACGTAATCGTGCAAGAGCTGATCGAGTTGAGCCTCAAACGCCGGGTCCTGGCGTGCCTGCTCGTAGGCCAGTGCCAGATCCTGCAAGGGCGTCATCAGAGTTTCCGGCACAAACATCCCGCCGAAAGGACCAAAGTGACCGGTGGCATCAGGAACAGTCGTAAGCAAGTCAGGCATCGCGCGAACAATGAACCAGATGAAAGCGGCTTGTCAAAAGCGATTTTGCCCGAGGCGGTGTGAGCGCGAGCATTTTCCTTGATCCGGGCGGCATCCTGTGCGAGCAAACACGCATGACAGCCCGCTCCTCACTCGCCCCCGGTCACGTGGTCGCGCCGAGTCTATCGATCGGCACGATGTCGCTCGTGCTGGTGGTGGGGCTGGATTTGTTAGGTGTATGGAATCCGCTGGATACCGCTGCCACCGCTTGGACGGCGCGGCTGGGCGATGGCATGCGCGACGTGCCCGCAGGCGTGGTGCTGCTCATAACGGCCATCGGCGCGTATGCGCTGCCCTTGGTCATGCTGGCATCTCCGCAGTGGTGGCGCCGGGCGATACTTTGGCTGAGCGCGCTATTTCTGACGGTCGGATGGCTGCCGGTGCTGGCCCTGGCGAGCTGGAAACTGCCACCCTGCATGCCGGTGATCGCGGTGTTGTGGAGCGGCTTGTGCGCGTTGATTTATGCGCAACGACATGCGCTTCCCTGTGAAATGCCCCACCCTGCGGGCAAAAAACCCTCAACCCAGGAAATGTAACGCATGCCGAAGGTCGAATACCCTGCAGCGGTGCAAGAATTGGTCGCGGAGTTGAAACGTCTGCCGGGCGTGGGTCCGCGCAGTGCCGAGCGCATCGCGGTGTGGCTGATGCAGAGCAAACGCGCGGAACCGTTGGCGCTGGCGCGTGCCCTGGAGCGGGCGGAGAGCGAGCTTTGTCTGTGCGAAACTTGTGGATTTTTCGCCACCGCGGATCAATGCACGGCGTGTGATGAAACACAACGCGATGGCTCGGTGATCTGCGTGGTGGAACAGCCCACGGATGTGCTGCCCATGGAGCGATCCGGCTCGTTTCGCGGAGTCTATCACTGCCTGGGCGGGCGACTTTCCCCGCTGGATCACGTCACGCCCGCAGACCTGCGGATCGAGCCGCTGATGCGGCGCGCCACGCCGGGGGTGGAAATCATTTTGGCTCTCGGCTCGGATGTCGAGGGCGAGACAACCGCGCATTTTCTCGCCGGCGAACTGCGCGGCCGCGGCTGCCGCATTTCCCGCATCGCCCAAGGCCTGCCCGCAGGCGGAGGGCTGGAGCATGCGGATGAGTTGACGCTCATGCGAGCGATGCAAGGACGGCGGGAGTGGAACGATTGACAGCAACCATGAAATCAAATCGCAAATCGGGAGACCCCGCGAGCAACCGCAAAGGCGGCACGCCATTTTGGGAAAAAATGAAGCCCAAAGCCCCGGTGCGCCCGGCAGGAAAGGACAGCAAATCCAAGCCCACCCTCGCAAAACCCTCCCCCTCCCCCTCCCCCGCCCCCGCCCCATCCCCAAATGAAAAGGGCTGGGATCAAGTCGCGCAGTGGTATGAGAATCTCGTGGGCGATGAGGGGTCCGACTACCACAAAAACGTCATCGTGCCCGCCGTGATGAAACGTCTGGGAAATCTCAGCCACAAGCGCGTGATCGATGTGTGCTGCGGCCAGGGATTTCTCGGGAAAATCCTGCGTCAAGCAGGTGCGGAGCGGGTGCAGGGCATCGATGCCAGTCCGCAACTCATCGCCGCCGCGCGGCAACGCCACGCCGATGACGCACCGCAGCGCTACCTGGTGGCGGATGCCTGCCAACCGGGTGCCTGGGCCGATGGCTCCTACGACGTCGCGATCTGCCTGATGGCCGTGCACGATGTGCCGGACCTGCGCGGCTTGTTTCAGAACATCGCCCGCAGCCTCACGCCGCAGGGGCGGGCATTGTTCGTCTTCATGCACCCGTGTTTCCGCCTGCCGAAACATACCCACTGGGGCTGGGATGCGGAGCAGCAGATCCAATACCGGCGCGTCGATCGCTACGGCAGCGAACACACGATTCCCATCACCACCCATCCCGGTCGCAAGCACAGCCAGCAGACGAAATTTTACCACCGTCCGCTGCCGAGCTACATCAATGCACTCGGTGCCGCCGGATTGGCGGTGACGGGGTGCGATGAACTTTTCAGCCACCGCCGCTCGCAAGTGGGGCCGCGCAGCAAGGCGGAACATTTCGCCGCCGAGGAATTTCCCATGTTTCTGCTGTGGGAGCTGCGGCAATGCCCGGCCCTTCAGTAGGCATGCTCGGCCAAATGCGCGATGCAGTGCTGCGACCAGGTCTCCAGGCGATCAAAGGCCGGACCTCGCAATTCCTCTAACGAACTGAACTGCAAATCGGTGAGGGCGTCCTCGCGCGAGGTCACGTCCTCGTTGTCCAGATCCACCAGATGCACGATGCCGAGATGCACTTGCCCGACGGGATTGCTGTCGTCATTGAGCAGCGCGATGATGCGACTGGTGCGCTTGCTGCCGATGAGCAGTTCCTCATCCAGCTCGCGTGACACTGCGGCGAAGTACGCCTCCGGGCCGACCCGGCCATCGCCGGTGTCGATGGGATTGATGTGACCGCCCACGCCGACGGAAATTTTCGCATGCAAGCGGCTCTCGCCACCGGCCTTGCCGCGCGTGTAGTGCAAGATGCGATCACCGCAGCGGAACACGCAATACGGGATCAATTGCTTGTGGGTGGGATCCTCCTCCGCCGCAGCACGATCCATGAAAAAATGGCTCTGTGGATCCAGCAAGCGGGCGATCACAGGATCGATGCCCTCGGTGAGAATGCCATGAAACGACCCCAACTCCTCCAGCAAAGCCCGAGGTATCACCAACACTTCTTCTCCCGCATATTTTGACATAAGATCACCGCCGTGCACTCCACCGGAATGCACGGCGCGCCCGCAGCCTAAGCCCACCATGCCTCACGCCGCAAGCCGCATTTCACGGAAAGAATGGCGCAGGTTTCCTCTGGAAAATTTCTTTTTCGCGCGTAGCTTCGGCGCGTGGCAAAAAAACAGACTTCCCGGCGCAAACAATCGGCAATCATCCGCATCCGGGGCGCGCGACAGCACAACCTCAAAGGCTTGGATCTGGACATCGCCCATGGCAAATTGACGGTCGTCACCGGGCCCTCCGGATCGGGGAAATCCTCACTTGCCTTCCACACACTCTACGCCGAGGGCCAGCGCCGCTATGTGGAAACATTTTCGCCGTATGTGCGGCAGTTTTTCGACCGCATGGACAAGCCGGACGTGGAGGAGATCGAGGGCATCTTGCCCGCCATCGCGATCGAACAAAAAAACCACGTCCGCACCACGCGCTCCACGGTGGGCACGCTGACGGAAATCAACGATTACCTGAAAGTCTTCTTCGCCCGTGCCAGCCAGGGCTACGATCCCAAGACCGGCGAGGAAATCAAACCCGACAGCCCTGAATCCGCGCTGGCATGGTTGTTAGAAGAACGCCAGGGGCAACAAATCATGCTGCTCTTTTCCGTGAGGGTGCCCGCCGATGCCACGCCGCAGGATTTTTTCCCGCTGCTGTCACAGCAAGGGTTTTTGCGAGTGCTGCTGTATGGCACGGTCTATCGGACGGATGAGCCGGAGCAGTGCCCGCATCATAATCTGCCCGCTCAACTCTGGATCGTGCAGGACCGCCTCAGCGTCAAGGCCGGTCAGCGCACGCGCTTGTTAGAAGCGCTCGAAACGGCAGCCGCGCATGGCCGGGGTTCCTTCGCCGTCTGTGACACCACGGCAGCGGCGGAAACGATGCGACAGTTCAGCAACGACTGGGTCAACCCCGGCACCGGCTTTCAACTCTGCGAACCCAGTGCCGGGTTGTTCTCCTTCAACAGCCCGCGCGGGGCATGCCCGAAATGCCGGGGCTTCGGCCGGGTGATCGGGATCGATCTGGCCAAGGCCGTGCCCGACCCCAGCCTCACCATTCGCCAGGGCGCGGTGAAGCCTTTCCAGGGCGAACGCGGCGAGGAATGCCAGCGCGATCTGCTGCGCTGCTGCAAGGAGCGCGGCATTAACATCAACACGGCGTGGGAAGACCTCAGCGAGGACGAGCGCGAGTGGATCAACTACGGCGAGGGCGGCGACCCTGATGAAGCCTGGCGCGATGGCCGCTGGAATGGCATCAAGGGCTTTTTCGATTGGCTCGAATCCAAGGCCTACAAAATGCACGTCCGGGTCTTTCTTTCCCGCTACCGCTCCTACACCGAATGCCCTGTGTGCCGGGGCAAGCGCCTGCGGCCCGAGGCGCTGTGTTTCCGCGTGAAGGGAAAATCCCTGCCGGAAATCTGGCACATGCCCGTGGGTGATCTGGCCGGGTGGTTTGCCTCCTTCGAGACCAAGGACAACTCACTGGAACTCGTGCGCAAGGAAATCCACTCACGCCTGCAATACATGGTGGATGTAGGACTGGCATACCTGACCCTTGACCGGCAGACCCGCACCTTGTCCGGCGGGGAAATGGAACGGGTGAATCTCACCACCTGCCTGGGTGCATCGCTGACCAACACCCTGTTTGTGTTAGACGAGCCCACGGTGGGCCTCCACGCCCGGGATATCGAGCGCCTCGTGGGCGTGATGCACCGTCTCCGCGACAAAGGGAACACGCTGGTGGTGGTCGAACACGAGGAAGCTGTGATGAACTCCGCCGATGACATCATCGACCTCGGGCCCGCTGCGGGCGAGAACGGCGGCACTCTGGTCTATCAAGGTCCGGCGGTGAATCCACGACAAGAGCACGGCACCATCCCGTGGCTGGATGGACGCAAAAGCATCCCCATCCCCGCCCAACGCCGTGACAAAACAGCCCCCATGCTGAGCATCAAAGGGGCGACCAAACACAATCTGAAAAAAGTCGATGTGGACATTCCACTGGGCCTTTTCGTCTGCCTCAGCGGTGTGTCCGGATCAGGGAAATCCACCCTGGCCCATGATGTGCTTTACGCCAATCTCGCCAAAACACTGGGACAGGACCCCGGCGAGGAACGTGAGGCGGCACCGCTGCAAAGCCTCAAGGGATCGTCGTGGCTGAAAGAAGTGTGGCTCGTCGATCAATCACCGCTCGCGCGCACGCCGCGCTCCACTCCGGCCGTGCATTGCGGGGCCTTTGATGTCATCCGGCAACTCCTCTGTGAAACGGATGCCGCCAAATCCGCAGGCTTGCAGCCGGGATTTTTCTCCTTCAATTCCGGGCAAGGCCGCTGTGACCGCTGCGCCGGTGCGGGCTACGAGCATGTGGAAATGCAGTTCCTCAGCGACATCCAGGTCACTTGCCCGGATTGCTCGGGTCGTCGCTATCGCCCCTCGGCATTGGAATTCACGCTTCTCGATCTCAGCATTGCCGACTGGCTGGAACTCACGGTCAGCAGCGCCATCCAGCGCCTGCACGCACTGGCTCAAGGCGACACGAAAAAACTCTCACGCCTGGCACAGAAAGCCATCGATCTGCTGCATCCGTTAGAGCGTGTGGGCCTCGGCTACCTCCGCCTGGGCCAGCCACTCAACACCCTCAGCGGCGGAGAGTCCCAGCGGCTCAAGCTTTCCTCACTGCTCGGCGATAGTCCCCGCGGCGGGCGCCTGTTGATCCTCGACGAACCCACCACCGGTCTTCACGTGTCCGATGTGGCCGTGTTGCTGCAAGTGCTTCAACAACTGGTGGATGCGGGCAACAGCGTGCTGGTGATCGAACACCATCTGGATGTCATCGCGGCGGCGGATTGGGTGATCGACCTCGGTCCCGGCGGCGGAGTGGATGGCGGAAACATCGTGGCTGCCGGCACTCCGGAGGAGGTGGCGCGCAGTGGCAGTGAGACCGCTCGCTACTTGCAGGAAAAATTGCACGGCAAGAAAAAAACGAAGCATGCCAGCAAGACCGCGGAGGCAACGCCACAATCCAACATGATCGCCTTGCACGGGGCGCGTCACCACAATCTGAAAAACATCTCGGTGGAGATTCCGCGCGATCAGTTGGTGGTCGTGTCCGGCCTCAGCGGCTCGGGGAAATCCACGCTGGCCTTCGACATCTTGTTTGCCGAGGGGCAGCGGCGCTTTCTCGATTCCATGTCCGCCTACGCCCGGCAATTCGCGGATCAGTTGGAAAAACCGGAACTCGATCACCTGGCCGGACTGCCGCCCACCGTGGCGATTGAACAACGCATCTCGCAAGGCGGCAGCAAGTCCACGGTAGCGACGATCACGGAGGTTTGGAACTTCATCCGTCTCCTCTACGCCAAGCTCGGCACACGCTATTGCTGCGGTCAGGCGGTACAAAAGCAATCGTTGAGCGCGATGGAACAAACGCTCAAGCGCTTGCTCAAAGACGGTCCCATCCGGCTCTTCGCACCGCTGATCCGCGGGCGCAAGGGCTACCACACCGAGGTCGCGACGTGGGCCGTGCAACACGGTTATGAGACACTGTTGGTGGACCGGCAAATCATGGATGCGAATGAGTTCCGTCCGCTCGAACGCTTCAAGGAACACGACATCGACGTGATGATCGCCGCCTTTTCCAGCGCGGGCAAAACGCTGGGCGCAAAGCTGGAGGAAGCGCTGCGCATTGGCAAGGGCACGGTGCGGGTCTTGGCGGCGAAAAACAAATTCCACGTCTTGTCATCGTCGCAGTCCTGCGCGCAGTGCGGCACTTCCTACGAGGACCTGGATCCGCGGCATTTCTCCTTCAACTCCCCGCACGGCTGGTGCGAAGGATGCCGTGGCTATGGTGTGGTGCCAAAAAAACGCACCTACCTCGATGTGTCGCGATTCGATTCCCTGCTCGCTGCCGAAGTGGACGAGGAGCGCAGCATGGAGCGCATGGATGCGGAAGATCTCGTGCCTTGCCCGCAGTGCGCCGGGCATCGCTTGCGGGCGGACTCCGCGCGCGTGCGCCTGGCGGATACGGAAATCGGCATGCTGGCGCGGCTGCCCATCACCCAGGCGTCCACGCATTTCTCACGCCTGGATTTTTCCGAGAGCCGCCAGCAACTCATCGCCCGCGACATCATCCCGGAAATTCACCAGCGTCTGGAATTCCTCAGCAAAGTCGGCCTCGGCTACTTGCAGTTGGATCGCTCCGCCCGCACACTCTCCGGCGGAGAAAGCCAGCGCATCCGCCTCGCGGCGCAGCTCGGCTCGAATCTCCGAGGCGTGCTCTACGTGCTGGATGAGCCGACCATAGGCCTGCACCCGCGCGATAATGCCGCGCTGCTGGACACGCTGCTCGCATTGCGTGATCGCGGCAACTCGTTGGTGGTGGTGGAACACGATGAGGACACCATCGCCGCCGCGGATTGCCTGATCGACCTCGGCCCCGGCGCGGGACGACTGGGCGGGCAGATCGTCTATCAAGGCAAGCCACCCGCGATCGGAAAAAAGAAACACAGCGCGGCCGAAATCGCGGCCTCCCCCACCCTGCGTGCGATGTCGATGGAGATGAAACATCCGCGGCCGGAGGCCCGCAGAACCCTTTTGCGCAAGCCGAAGATGTTAGAGCTGCGCGGCTGTCATGCGAACAATCTCAAGCAGATCGATGTCGATGTGCCCATCGCCTGCCTGACCGTTCTGACCGGCGTTTCCGGTTCCGGGAAATCCTCGTTTCTTCACGGCTGCCTGGCACCGGCGGCACGTGATGGAGGCAAAAGCAAAGCGGAGGCATCCTATCGGAAGGCCAAGGGCTTCGATGCCATCGAGTCCGTCTATGAAGTCGATCAGTCGCCCATCGGCAAAACCTCCCGTTCCTGTCCCGCCACCTACGTCGGCATCTTCGATGAAATCCGCAAGGTCTTCGCACAATTGCCGGATGCCCGCGCGCGCGGCTACGACGCCTCGCGTTTTTCATTCAATACCGAGGGCGGACGCTGCGAGGATTGCAAGGGCAATGGACGGGTGAAATTGGAGATGGATTTCCTGCCTTCGACGTGGGTGCCTTGCGAAGTGTGCCAGGGCAAACGCTACAACTCCGCCACGCTGGAGGTGCTCTATCGCGATCAATCGATCGCCGATGTGTTAGCCATGTCCATCGAGCAGGCGGCGGGATTTTTCGAGACACACAGCAAACTCGCCGAGCCCCTGCGTTTGCTCAACGAGACCGGACTGGGATACCTGACACTCGGCCAGGCCTCGCCCACTCTCTCGGGCGGTGAGGCCCAGCGCATCAAGCTGGTGAGTGAGATCGCGCGTGGTCGCTCCCTGCGCAAACGCATGGCGCAGCTCAAGATGAGCAAGGGCAATCTCTACCTCATCGAGGAACCGACCGTGGGGCTGCATTTGGAAGACGTGAGGCGTCTGATCGATGTGCTGCATCGGTTGGTGAACGAAGGGCACACGGTGGTCGTCATCGAGCATCACATGGCCGTTGCCGCCGAGGCGGACTGGATCATCGACATAGGCCCCGAGGCGGGAGATGCGGGTGGCACGGTCGTCGCGCAGGGCACGCCGGAGCAAGTGGCGAAGTCGAAACATTCCCGCACGGCCGCCTTTTTGCGCAAGGAGCTGGAGGGCCACCAGCACGGCTGAAATCCCGGATTTTCCGGAAGAGCGTGAGAGGCGATCAAGCCGGGGAAATGAACTCGATCCCACCACGCATTCCCTGCGGCTCTCAGCCATTCGCGCTCTCTGATCATGTCAGCCCCATCCCACAGAATTTCAGAATTTTTCAGAAGGAACACAATGGAAAATTCCGCAACACCGGAGATTTTCTGTTTCCTGGCAAAAAATTCAGTGGCACGATGAGGCCTGGCACCTGCTACCGGGAGCAGCCCTCCGCTTCAGGTTGAGTTTTGTCGCTGCTCTCCGACTTCGACTCGGGGCGGGTAGCGGGTTGTCCAGTGCCGCCTTGTTCGGCATCTTCTTTGTAGGGCGGATACATGCGATCCAAGTCTCTAGTTGTCCATCCTTTGTGTGGGTTAATCCGCA
>ERZ1066127.192-NODE-192-length-38991-cov-12.138561_pt1 | contig 38991 bp, 27 predicted proteins | sample MGYA00382774_ERZ1066127 | MGnify/ENA primary metagenome ERZ1066127 (study PRJEB33369, sample SAMEA5778357) | biofilm metagenome | biome: Industrial cooling water; feature: Water cooling tower basin; material: Biofilm | place: United Arab Emirates | collected...
GAGTTAGAGCGGCCTCCATTTTGTGGGGAGAGAGCTGTAGCGAGGGACAGCCGGAGGCTGAATCCGGCGCGAAAGCTGGGGTTGGGCGAAGGCGAAAGCCGAGCCGCGGGGGATGGTGCGGAGCGTGGGAGAGCCAGCGAACTTTGGTCTCGACCGGCTGAGGAGAGGGGGGTGGGCAGGCTGGAGGAGACGACTCCGGTGGCTTCGGAAGCTTGCTGGCGACTGTCAGATTTGGGATTTTTGCGGCGATTGCTGCCCCGAAAATCAATGGAGCGTGGTGCGGAGCGTAGTCGGACGAGGACGATCCAGAGCGAATTTCGGCGTGTAGGTGGGTGCCTCGCCACATGGATTTTAGGAACAATGAAGAAGAAATGCGGGCGGAAATTGTCATGGTGCACCACGCGGTTTATTCAAAATGATGACGCGGACTCATCAGAGTTTGGTAATGTTGATCTCGTTGCGCCGTGACAACTGTGATCAGATCACTTAAAATGGCTCAGTGGGGAGCAGCGAAAACAAATCGATGATGCAGCGAGAACCGGCGAGAGGAGAAAGGGCAAATCTTGGCGGAATCTACCCGCAGTATCGAGCCGCAGCGCTCCTGCTTCTCGATGCTTTGAGCAAGGGGCAGTTCGAGGAAGCCCGCCTGGCGGACCCTAAGGCAGGGCGGGTCGACGACTGGCAAATTCTGACAACAGGTCGCTTAGATGCGTATCAATTCAAATGGTCGAAGTATCAAGATACAATTACCCTCAAAAGCTTGGTTCAGGCCAAGAAAGGTGAGGAGCCGATTCTCCAGAGCCTCGCCAGCGGGTGGCTGAATAGGAAGGCCGCCTATGGAAACCGACTCATCGTAGTCCACCTTGCCACCAATTCCGTGGCCTCACCTAACGACCTCGCTACCGAAACATCTGGCAACGAGCTTGGCCACCAGCACTTTGCTGCATTCATTGAAGGGTCATGGGCGCGGGTGCATGCCGGCGAAGCCTCCATTCCCTCAGTCGGGAATCCATGGCATGACACCTGGACTAAGATGCGTGTCGCAACCCAGCTTGGAGAACGGGATTTCTATGAGTTCGTGAGGAGTTGCAAACTTTATTTTCCATTCAATGTCGACTTTACCTCTGGATTGGGAGAGCGGGAGAAATCGGCGTGGGACGCGGCCGTGAAGGAGCTGACCGGATCCCTGATGGCACTTCCATCCCAGTCTTCCGAAATCGCGCTTCGTGAAGATGACTTGGCGCGCCTGACGGGGTATCGGAGTGACAATACTCTTGCTCTGCGGCACGACTTCAAGCTGGAGGATTACGTGGACAAGCCGCTGAAAAGAACAGCAGATCGCCTCGACGAGCTGCTCGACCAGATTGACCGTGGATACATCTGCGTTAAAGGAAGCCCCGGCTCTGGCAAATCCAGCACGCTTACCCTTGCGCTTAGGCGCAGAAGCGAGAGGGTGGTACGCTACTATGCCTTCGTTCCGCAGGGTCCAAATCAGAGCCGTGGTGAAACTGAGAATTTCCTGGGGCACTTGATTTCCGAACTCAACCGGCTGGGAATCCGGCACAGTGGCAAAGCAGCTCACCAAGGGGATCGATACCTGTTGTTGAAAAGGCTGAGAGAGCAACTCGCGGAACTAGGCCGCGAGTTCGAGCAATCCGGACGCAAGACTCTAATTTTAGTAGACGGATTGGACCACATTCCACGGGAGCAACGTCCTGTGAGATCCTTGCTCGACGACTTGCTGGATCCGTCCGCCATACCGGCAGGAGTGATATTCGTGCTCGGCACCCAGACAACAAATTTCCTTGCTGCGGGAATCCGTGAATCGCTGCGGAATGAAGGCCGGACGATTCTTATGGCGGCTCTTTCAATTCTTGAGATCGATCACGTTTTGAGGGAAACAAATCTATTCGTGAAGCTGAGCGGAAACCAACGCCAGCAGGTCATTGGTTTATCAGGAAGGCATCCGCTCGCGCTTCGCTATCTCGTCAGGCGCCTGGAAACGTGTAGCTCTCCGATGGAGATTGATTCGGCACTCGCAGGTCATTTCCCGTTCGACAACGACATCCAGCGCTACTACGCCCATCTTTGGGATCAGATTGAGAAGTGCGGATACAAACTGACTCGGCTGCTCGGCCTATTGGCCCGTCTCCGCAAGCCATCTGATTTGGAATGGCTTGCACGATGGGCTGATCCGGAATCGGTCGACCAGATCAAAAGGCAGTTTTCTCATTATTTTGATAAGAGTTCGAGCCATCTTCAATTCTTTCACAACAGCTTCCGAATTTTTGTCATCAGGCGAACGTCAACCGATGAGGAAGGGGAGGTGATCCCACACGCCGACAAAAGTTTTCACGAAGAGTTGGCAGAGCATTGTTCAAACTGCGCGGAGGACTCAGCGTGGCTGGCGGAGCGGTTCTTTCATCTTGCTGAGGCCGGGAAACACGAAGAGGCACTATCATTGGCGCGACCAGAATGGTTCCGAGGGCAATTCCTAGCCATGCGGCCCCGCGACGAGATAATTGCGGACATCAGGCAGGGTTTCGAGCTGGCGGCAAAAACTGGGTGTGGACTGTCAGCCGCAAGGTTGGTGCTGGCGGAGAGCGAGATCACCTCGCGATTTGAAGCCCTTGATTTTGACCGGGCTACCATGCTTGCGCTTCTGGTCCGAGGAAGGAATGCCGCCAAAGTGATCGGCTGGATCCATTCTGGTAATAGTCTGAAGGTATCGCCTGAAGCGGCACTGAAGCTAGTACGCGCCTTGCGGAATGCTGGAGAAAATTCCGAAGCCGAGAAGCTGTTCAATCTGATCGATCCGTTATCTGTATCATCAGCATCGTCCTTGACGAGCGGGGTAAGATCACAACGGAGGGCATTGGTTCAATGGGCCGATGCCGCAGTGTCGTTTCTCCCGTTGGATGAGATCCTTGCCGTAATCCGGAGATTTGAATTCACCGCTACCTCATTGTGGGACGGGAACCAGTCGGACTCCCTTCTGATTGATCAGGCGGCCGAGCGCGCAGCAACTTTTGCCAACCTTACGATCCGATTCGAGCAATTGGGGCGCGAGGATCTCAGCGAACGGATTTCAGAAGAATTCCAGTGGAGCGAGGTGCCTATTATTTTACGGCTAGAATATCTTCTCATCTGTCTGGAAGACGAGGATGGCCCACTTGAGGAAATCATGCGGATAGAATCTGCAGCGCCGAATGGCACGAGGCTCCATATCGCGGAACTCCTCGCCAAACTTGGACACAAACAGGAGGCGACACGGATTTTTCGCAGCCTTGCTGTTCCAAAGCTTTCTTTTGGAGTCACGGTTGGCCACGAAGTGGAGGAAGAGCGGATGTCACGAGCTTGGCTAAGGGTAGCCTTCTTCGTTGGCGAGCGGGTTCCGGATGATCAGATTTATGAATCCGGACTTTCGGAGTATTCGAGAACGATCATTACCGCGGTTCACCGCCGAATAGCAGCGCTCCACGCATCTGCGTGGGGCGAGAGACCGGCGGGAGTGGAATGTGTGTCAAAAACGATTGGAGAAGTGTTCGAAGTTCTCCAGCGGCTGCATTCGCACAAAGGCTTCGCGCCGGACTTTTATCATGAAAAGCCGAGAATTTTGGAAGCATTGGTCAACGCCTGTTCGGCTTTCGGACGCGATAGTGTAGATCAACTCTGCCAAGCCTTGGATAGCCAATGGAATCACCCTGTTAGCAATCGCCACTGGAACAATGGCCTCCGACGCGAGATCATCGTCAATCTCTGCAAACTAGGAGTGGAAAAGTCGTGGGCGAAAAAGTGGCTAACTGAAATGACCACATATATTGACGATTCAACAGCGGTCGGCTCCCGGGTGAGTGAATACATCGCCCATGCCAAAGCATGGGGGGCAGCAGGAGAATACATCAAAGCGTTGGATGTGGCACAATCTGGACTTCAGAAGTCCATGGGGATCGGTTACAACAATGACTTCCAACTTAGCGCATGGATTAATTATCTGGATCAGGCTTGGCAGGATGGTTCAAAGCCGTCCGCCGATCTACTCTCACGAATCGCCAGAACAATTATCTCTTTGGATGGCGAGGTTGATGGAAATGCGACAGCTGAAGCCGCGCTTCAGTTCTTGCGCATGATTTTTCGGATGGATCCTGAGGCCGGGTTGAAGACCTGGGCCTACTTCTCCCAGCAGGGCGTGATCTGGTATTCCCTAGCACTAAATGCCGTCGTCGAAACCGTAATGGAGGCCGGTGGGATGCTTGAAGTCCCTGCGGAAGTATTCGGCGAACTGCTTATCCCCCTCAGTGACGAGCCGAATCCGAGGTCTCTGGCGGATGCCTTGCGGAATATTCAAGCTGCAAACGGAGCTGAAGTTGCCCAAACCTACATCGACCTCTACGCAAGAAGAGCCGACGCGCATTCCAGACAGTTGTGCAGGTATGCTTGGTGGCTAGGCCTCCGACAAGCTTGCGGAACTCTAGGCCTCGCATTGCCGGAAAGACTCAGCCAGCCTACGAGCGAACGCGTCGGATACACAGAAGATGCCACTGACGAGACCGTGGCTTTGATTTGCGAATCGGATAGCCCATTCTTCGAGCTGATTCGAAGGAAACGTTCTCATTTCCAGAAGGTCGCCAATCCATTGATTCAAAGGACTCATATCGACTGGGAGGAGGTAGTTGGTGCCGTCTCAGCAAGGTTTTCGTCCCGCGAGCTGAGCATTGTCCTGAAACTTTTTCGTAGAGAATCATACTATGCAGCAAAGGTTGGGAGAGCATTGGCAAAACGCGGGCGTGAACTGGGTATGACCCGCGAACTGTGGAACTATGGAGATGGGCTCCTCAAAGAGATTGAGGGAAGCGGTCGGCAGCCTTATGTCTCAGGCTCCGAGGTTGCGCCCGTATTCTCTATTCTTTTCTCGTCGGACAAGGAGGCCGGGCGGCAAGCGCTACTGAACTACCTTACTCAGCATCAATGGCTAAACCCACTCTTCCTGCCGTCGTTACGCGAAGTGCTGTTGCAAAATGAAGAAGATCGCAAGATCTTCGATACCGAACTGGCCGAACATCTCGGCAAGCTTCTTCAAGGAAGCGAAGGGCAAGCCGAAGATTTCCAACTGATTTTCTCTGACCGACAATCACTGACAGGAACCCGAGCGCTAGTCCGTCTCATTTTTTCGCTGCTGGATCATCCTGTCCGCATCATTCATCATGCGGCTAGACGGATCTTTATGACACTCGGATGTAAAGCTCATCCCGACTGGATTGACGAATTGGAGGCCACTTTCGATGCGGGTTCAGTCTCATCCTCGCTTCTCGGCTTGCTTGCCGAATTCACAACCGCGCAGTTGGAGCCATGCCGTGACATCTTGATTGTAACCCTACCCAAACTTTTTAAGGACGGCGACCTGGAAGCCCGCGGGGCCACCCTCGCAATTGCTCAAAAGCTACGAATCGAGTTTCCGCGTTATGGTTCAGGGATGTCAGCGTCCACCATCACAACGCTTGAATTGCCGCCCGTCGATTTTGATCGGCTGCCGCCAGCCCTGAGACTCATCTACGACCTTGTCGCGTGTACCTCAAGGGTGGTGAATATTCCAATCCGAAACCTGTATCATCGAGCGGAAGAAATTTTTGAGACGGCTCTTCTTGATCGGGACCAAAGGCTTGCGACAACTAAGTATGATACATTGGGATGGTTGTTGGGCAGGGCAGGTCTTGAATTTGCGTTCACCCATCCGGAATGGGTTCTTGGCAATCAGGTTGGATTCAGGCTACTGGCCGAGCTTCATTCTGCTGGGACAATCGACGACGGCGCATTGTCCCAAATCCGGCGGCTGTTTTCTCGGAATGATCATTCTTTGGTGTCTCTTGATCCCATCCCTCGCCCTAGATTATTCTCACGAGTAGTATCTGTATACAGTGAGAACGCATGGGGCGACGACTGGCTTGCTTCATCTCCAGAAAAGCCGTTCCAGACGGCACCGCAATTGGATGACGGTTCGATTGTAGCCGCATATCGACACGCTTTCAGAATCCACACGGATCATCTGCCGATTGAGAAGCACATCGGACTGTTACGGCTGGGTCCGAGCTACAAGAATCACCCGCTTGATTACGATAGCCACTTCCCGGAAGAGAACCAACCAATGGAAAGCCGAGATTACTTTGACTGGTATCATACGGAAGATGACGGGTCGCTTTTTATACTCGGGGGTCAGTCGAAGGATCTTCCATCACCTCCTTGGCTTGCCATCCACCCTGAGATAGCTCGGCAACTGGAATGGATACCTGACACTTCCGGCCTGTTCGCTTGGACTGACAAGCACGGAGCTCGCATGGCGGAGAGCCGATGGTGGGCTGATGGACCTCCGGATTCAACCGACATCCACGGCAACCAGTTCACAGCTACGGGATGGATCTGCACCTTGAGTGGAGCAGGATGGAACTCGCTCTCGACACTGGGTGAACTTTATTTTGACAGCCAGTGCTGCCGACATCGCTCCAAATAACGATTGGGGTTGCCGAACCTGTAAACGGAAACGCGGCCGATGAGGTGGATGAGAAGCTGTAGGATCTGTTAGATTTGTATGGCTGCCGATCCTCTGGCTCTCAGTGCCAGACGAGCCTGCCGGGATGCCGAACTTCCCGAAATGTTTTCGGCTCGGTACTGGATCACTGGTGCGTTCCATCGCCTTATTCTCGCAGAGATGGATCACTCGGGCTAGTTCCGGTATTCTCCGATTGAGGACGGGCGGGAAGAATTGAAAATTGATCTGTATCTCGGTTCTAATTTTGCCAGATATGTGTAAGCTCCCGCCACACACGAACCTACCATGGACATTCGGGTTCGTTTCAATTATATTTGTCTCGACGATGTCCGACTCACCTCCCCTTGCAGAACCGAAGCCATCCCTCCGCTTTCGCTCGGGGCGTTCAAATTCTTGGGCTGAACTGCCCGAACAAGGTGGCGACGAAAAGTCGAGGGAGCGGTTAACGCAGATTCTCAGTGGCGCGCTCACTACCAAGAACCTGTTGGTTCTTACCGGCTCGGGCGCGTCACAAGCTGTCGGCGGCCCCACTATGGGCGATCTTTGGAGTGCCTGCTCCAAGTTAAAAGACTATACCGATGTGGTCGGGCTAGTGAATCATCCCAGAGCGGAAGGTAGGGAAACGGATATAGAACATCTACTTAGTCTCTGCCTCTTCTATTCCCGACTCCATTCTGAAAAGGGTGCAAACGGAAAAAAAGTCCGCGACTTTCAAGCCGACGCAGAGAAGGAAATCTCGAAACTCTGCCGCAAGTTTGTCGGTACTCCCGACAAACTAATGCCCTACGTTGAGCTTCTTCGAAAGCTGGTTCCGCGAAGGAATGACTTTCCCCGGACTAAAGTCTACACGACAAATTACGATCTATGCCTAGAGGTCGCTGCGGAACATCTAGGTATGCCGTATTTGGACGGATTTTCGTTTGGCTATCCTCGGCGCTTCCATGGTCGTTGGCTCGATTACGATTTTGTGAAGCGAGTTAAGGACAAGGCTGGATCGGAATTCTTGGACGGTGTATTTCAGCTTTTGAAATTACATGGTTCTATCGATTGGGAACTGGATAGTGCCACGAGTGCCGTTTACCGGAAATCCGAAACCCCAAGCCCACACCTCGTTTATCCCCGGGACGAAAAATTCGCGCTTTCATACGAGCAACCATTTCTTGAGATGATCTCACGATACCAGACCTCACTTAGAGAACCTGACACCTGCCTCGTCGTCGTCGGCTTCGGATTCAACGATCACCATCTTGTTCAGCCAATCCGAACCGCCCTCCTCACAAATCCCAATTCGTTCAGAATGGTGATTGCGGACTTTGAAATTGAGAAAAAGTTTGGAGTAAAAGGTTGGGAAACGTGGACAGAGCTATCGGAATGCCAGCTTGCCGGCGCGGACATCACCTTCGTGGAAGGCAATTTCGAGAATTTTACTCATGTGCTTCCGAGTTTCTCGGATGCTCGGCGGCAGGACGATTTGGTGGGTCGTTTGGTTCATGCCCTTGAAACAAGTCGACGTGTTGCTCCGGAAAATGATCAAGCAGAGAAGAAATGACCGCAGTTGAACCTCTGAGGCTATATGATCCAGTAAGACGTGTTGGTTCCGTTACAACAGTCTTTCCAGATTCGGTTATGATCAACCTCGATGGTGAAAGCCAAACCGCTGGGCGAGTTCTTGGTGGAGGGGGTGTCGGTGACTTCGTGATCATCGACTGCGACTCGTTGGCGGTTTTCGCCCGTGTGATGGAAGTTCGTCTTCCCACTGCGGAGAGGCTGGACTTGGAACCGAACTTGGGCAGAGCGGCCACTCCTCATCCTATCGCAAAGCTGCACCTGCTTGGAGTTCTTGATTTGAACAAAGACAAGGTGATCGGGGGAGTGACTCGGCATCCGGCACTTGGTGCGCACGTCTATAGTGCGTCTCCATCCGTGGTTGGGCGCTTTGCCAGTGCGATGTCTCAGCTCTCCGGTCAAAATGATCAGGCGTGTGTTCACTTAGGCCACGTGAAGGATTCTTCGGGAACCCCGGTCAGCCTTTCGGCAAAAGGTCTCTTTTCCCGGCATTGTGCCATCCTTGGTGCCACCGGCGGAGGAAAGAGCACCACGATTGCTACGTTGCTGAACTCCTGCCGCGAGCAACTTCCGAAATGCAAGATCATCTTGATTGATCCCACGGGAGAGTATGCAGGCGTGGCCACAGGACAAAAGACCTGCTTTCTCGGGCCGGGAGCTGCGCCTGCGGGTGAAGAAAAGGTTCGGATACCGCCCAACAATCTCAGGGAATCCGACTTTTTCTCGATCCTGGCTCCATCTCCAACACAGCGAGTAAAGCTCACCGAGGCAATTCACAGTCTGAGGCTAGTGAAAGTGCTTGAGCGTACTGAACATGCAGCTCATAAGACTACACTACTTCCTTTTTTCACCCGAACTGGATTGGTGAAAAAGAAAGACAACCTACGGAAGGACTTCTATCGTGTGGTTTCAAACGCAGAGATCCGGGTACTTCTTGAGGATCCGGAATCGTTTTTCGAGTTCGGCCAGCTCGCGGATCAAGTTGCCATGGAATGCGTCAAGGAAGTCACAAGAAACGAGGGACGAGATAATGAAACTCACACTTGGATGGAAGACGCGAACTCCCAAGGGTGGTGTCAACCGCTCGTCGCAAAGATCCGTGCTGTGAAGGCTTCTTATGCTTGGAGTCCCATCTTTGGTGATGCGGTAGGCACCTCTTTGTTTGTTCAATTGGAAGCGTTTCTGGCTGATAGCGATAGACAGCTTTTACGGATCAATCTCAGCCAACTGAGCTTCGATTATGGGCTTCGTGAGATCACGGTTAACCTGATTGGCCGTTGGCTGAACGAGCACATCAGGGATTTTAAACTGAAAGATAAGGCTCCCGTGGTGGTTGTCCTCGATGAGGCGCACAATTTCCTCAACCAACAACTGGGCGAGGACGATGCTCGTTACCGGCTGGATGCTTTCGAAAAACTCGCCAAAGAAGGACGAAAATACTGGTTGAGCTTGGTTCTTGCTACACAGCAGCCTCGTGATATTCCTGCAGGAATTCTGAGTCAGATGGGGACTCTGATCGTCCACAGGTTGATCAATGAGGCAGACCGTCGAATGGTGGAGATGGCCTGCGGTCAGATCGATGCGGCTGCGGCAAAGTTCGTCCCGAACCTCGCACCTGGCGAAGCGGCGGTCATCGGAGTCGATTTCCCAATCCCTCTGACCATCCAAGTTGATTTGCCGCCGGAGAATAGGGCACCAACTTCCACAAGCCCCGATTTCAACAAATGGAGGTAGTCAGAAGACGAGACTTATTGGCAAAGTTACCGTCGAAGGTTCGCTCTTCTTTGTGGCAGCAGGCGGCTCACTCTTCACGAGGTTCCCAGAAAACGCCATACCTGCAATCACGCATATTAAGAGCACAGATGCTAGCCCTTGCCACCTAAGCCAATCGATTGAAATTCTGAGCCAGTTGATCTTTCGATGGACAATCTGTCCGATCGCTACCAACTGATTTTGATATTCATCAACTACAAAACCACAAGTTGCACCCATCACCATCGGTTTCAATTTCTCTCTAGCCTTGCCCTCATAATTTTTATCGTGAGCAGGGAAAAGCGTCGAGAATGCTTGCCAATCCGGCAATGGATTTGGACGAACCGTCTTGAATGCATAAATCAAGGAAACAAAACCACAAGCCATAACGGCAAATCCAAAAAATATCAGAACACACATTAGTAAACAAGGAAACGCCTTCAACACCGTTGCATCGGTTTTTTCGAAGGCCCACGCCGCTACTTTTCCGACGAATGCATAGATAGCCAACGATAACGCCACGATGGCACCTGCTTTGGTGTCCATGAACTGGATAACTCGCTGAGTATTCTCATACCCCCGCGACATCTGTGATACAGTTTCATCGAAAGTAAGTTTCTCTTCGGGTGAGAAGAATGCCTTCGCAACCGGTTTGTCGGATTCGGCAGCTGTATTGCCTAGAAAAAATCTAAAAAACGCATTCATGATATTATGTAAGTGCCTTCTGAGATTCACAGATCCAAAGGGTGTAATTTCTGATAAAGTCCATTCTGATATGTTACATTCATCTTATACGTTCTTTCTTACGATTACTTCGAGGATTTTCCCTTCCTTGTATTGCTTCCTTCCTTCTTCACCATGACCCCAAAACGGAATAGTTTCAGGCCAAAATTTTCGGCCGCTTTGATGGCAAACATAATGAACATGTAGAATGTGTGCAGTCGCTCTTATGATCCACTGTGCTGCTAATTCATGAACATTGTTGTGATCTAATCTCACAAGTTCGAGAACATGATCATGCCAATGTTCTGGAAGTTCGAAGCAGACCCAACCAGTGTCAAACACATGCCATTCTGCTCCGGTCTTCAGCCAGATTGGCCGTTCAGACAAATACACCTGAGGTATTATACCAAACCACAGATCTGTGAATATAACACGTATCGGCACAGTAATCGCCTTGTCCAAATGGCTGGCACTTGAAGGTACTTCAATTACTCCAGATACTACCCCAACCGAACTCCCAACCTGTGACCATCCAGCGAATTGCAGGCGATTACACAATGCAGAGGCAAGTGATTCACAACTCAAGGGTTGATGTATAATAGGTTTCAAAGCGCGTAGGGGCGGACAAACGGAGCGGTTGCGATAGCTGCTGTTTTGGTTGGTGTTGAGATATAAGCCTTGGGGGTAGGCCGGAAGTCATGCTTGTCCATTGCCCTTGAGAGTTCGATCAAAGAGAAATGACGGTGGTTTTTGCCACCAGGACAAGGCTTGAGAATTTCTCCCAAGTCGTCATCCAAATTGGCTACATCCTCTTTCCAAAGCACTCCGTATTCAGCTAGGGGACTTTCTTTGATCAAGCCGCTCAGGCTTCGTTCAACGGGCAAACCCGTTGCTAACAGAAGAGTGGTATGTCCAACCGTTATGCGGCTGACCAAAGTATTGCAGACCTGTGCGTTTTCCAGATCCCCAGCGGCGTGTGAGAAAGCCCATTTCACATTCGGAAATTTTGTTTTCATGTGCTCATAGAATTGCTTCGCGATCTCCAAAATCTTCCGCTCTCTAGCAACTTGGTATTCTTCTCTCTCGCTGAACGAGATCAATAGGTTAAAACAGTCTCCAGCCCATGGCAGATGGATGCACTTCTGCTTGGTGCAGAAGCCCCTTGCATGACGCATTATATCAAGAAAATGGAATGCTAAAGCATCTACAGCTTCTTCTCCATTCTCGAATGCTTTCGTGACCTGATGGGTAAACCCATCCATGTCAGCACGAAACGAAATGGAATAGGAATTGAGCGGATCTTCGACAGTTGGGCTGTCCGGCGAATCGCGGTATGGGACGCTCATCGCTTTTGCTTCCAACATAGTAAGCGGAGGAAGCCCGCGTGAGCTATTGGCGATCATTTCCTTGGCTGATTTCTGAAGTGATACAGACAGGTAGCTTGTTCTTTCAATGATCTTCGTTTCACCATCCGTTTCGACTTCAATTACTGAACCATCTGTAAGTGAATCATTTTCTCTCCATAGCACCTTAGCAGGGGCATTGGCTGCAGGTGCGAGCGATACAATAGAATTATCGCCATGTGTATCTTCGGATGCCACAAAAATGGTAGGACCATGACAGAAGGAAACCAATGATTTGATGAAGTCATTACCAGCATCAGCTCGAATTTGAGCATTTATGAATTCCTGAATTGCGAACGATGCCGCGATAGCGTTCTCTCGCGAACCATCCTCGTTCGGAATAAATGCGTGTATCACTGGCCCCTGCACCTCCAGTAGTGCTCCATCATAATGATGGACTATCATGCGGACACCTTGAGCTAGCCGAGCGATCAACTTGATGTGCTTTTTTCGGTCTTCATTTAGTGAGGATGTTGTAAACTTTGGCCTCAATAGTAACATGGCATACAGGTGATGGCCCGGGAAAACGGACGTAATCCCCTCCTTTGGAATTGCTGCGGCAGCAGCCTTGTTCATTACAGTGCTGGAAAAGGAGGTTATACTGTTTGCAGCTACAGTCCTCCCGCGAACGGAGTCGACATAGTCTCGGAAGCTTGAAAATTTATTCATCGATTTCTGGAGTTATGATTTTGGGGTTCAGCGGCTTTTGTTAGCCTGGCTCAGGACAGATCCGGCAAAAGATTTGGTCTCGGGACTGTATTTCGGGCTGTCCAATACTTTGGAAGCGAGGTCTTCCATTGCTGCGCCAGTCTGGTGATCAGGCGCACGCTGCGAAAGTGCGCTTCCGGCCAGCTTCTTGGCGATGGTGGATGCCCCTCGATCCCGAAGGATACGTGCAGCGTTGGAGGCAATCGATTTACTCGTTGATTTGTGGTTGGTTGTCATTTTTTTGTAGAATTGATCAAGGTTTGTGTTGCTCTCCATGGCGAAAGCGTATAGTTTGACCCCAGAAGAAACGGGATTTTAACCCCGTCAAGAAGAACAATACGCATCCGTAGTGTTTTTTTCAAGAAAAATATTCCCATGATAGAAAAATTCAAAGATCGTATCAGAAAAGCCCGCGAATCCCGCGGGTTCACTCAGCTGGATTTGGCTCAAAAAGCCGGTCTTCAAGCCGCCGCAATTTCGCACTTCGAAACTGGCCAGCGAGCTCCTTCTTTTGACAATCTGCGCAAACTCTCTGATGCGCTCAATGTAAGTGTCGACTACTTGCTAGGACGGATTGATGAGGAACAACACGGTCAAGGTATTGGAGCCGCCCCTAGGGCGAAACAATTATTTCGTCATGCGGAAAACTTGTCCGAGCAGAGCTTCGATATACTGGAGTCGATGGCAAAAACCCTCTGGGAAAGGGAGAATCAGCGGAAAGGCGGTGGCACTTGATTCCCCACAAACGGCTGAAGGCTATTCAACTCAAGGCACGGATCGTCCTTGGCAATAATGGCTACTTGGCCTCACTTCCCGTACGACCCAAGCAGCTTGCAAATGATCTGGGAATCGAACTCATCCCATTCGATCCACCTCACGCCGATATTTCTGGATGCCTTATGCAGGTTGGAAATACTTTTGGAATCGGTTATTCCACGGCTATTAAGAATGAAGGGTTCCAAAATTTCACTGTAGCCCATGAATTGGGTCATTATTTCATCGATGATCACCCATCTGCGCTGCTCGCCGAAGGCACTCACTATTCGCGATCTGGATACATCTGCAAAGATCGGTTTGAGCAAGAAGCGGATGCATTTGCTGCAGAGCTTCTCATGCCTTGGGGCTTGATCGCGCCTCTAATCAGAAAGAGCGCTCCAGGCTTTCCTGCAATCAAGGCTTTGGCGGACTCCTGTGAAAGCTCGTTGGTTGCCTCGGCGATTCGCTACTGTGAAGTCACCGATGAATGTGTGGCTACAGTGGTGTCGCACGCGGGCAAAGTGGAATTCATGACGGCTTCCAACTCATTCAAACAGATTCCGGGCATTGACTGGTTACGCAAACGTGAGCAGATCCCCTTTGAGGTTCCAACCCATCGGTTAAGTCTTGATATGGAGTGGGTTGAAAGGGGTGAAATAATTCAAGAAGGATCTCTATTGAATCAGTGGTTTTCTGGTGGTGCCAAACAAGATGTTAAAGAGGATGTTGTAGGCCTCGGTAGCTATGGCCGTACACTTACGGTGCTGCTCACAGATGCTCCACCGGAAGAGGAAGACGATGAAAATGAGCGCGGTGACGATTACATTGACAGATGGAACGAGGGACGTTTTCGCTCAAAAAACCAGTAGGCGTTCCTTCAAGAACGAGGTGATTGCCTAGTATCCGCCCAAAAATATGGTTTTTCTAGTTTCATGCTGGTATCTGCCAAAATGTAACCCACACCCGTGCGGTTACTGGGGAAATTCTGGGAAATTGGTGCGCGCATGTGCCGCTGCTCAGTCAGACAAATCGAAAATTATCGCAAGCGCATCTCCGGACCTCTGTTAGATCGAATTGACATTCACGTGGAAGTTCCTTTGGTCGATTTCCGTGATCTAACATCAGACGTCATCACGTGCGAATCTTCCGAAACGATTCGGAGAAGAGTAGCTGCTGCGCGCGACATCCAAGTCGCTCGTTTGAAGACTGCCAAGCTTACGACCAACGCCGCGATGGGAGCGAAGCAAGTGCGCGAGTGCTGCAAACTCGATGCCGAGGGCAAAAGCTACCTTGAGCATGCCATGGCCGAAATGAACTTCTCCGCCCGTGCTCATGATCGCATATTGAAAGTCGCTAGAACCCTAGCTGACCTCGCTGGAAAGGAAAACATCACCGGAAACGAAGTGTTAGAGGTGATCCAGTTCCGCTCACTTGATCGACAGTTATTCGAGTGAACTAACTTGAATGACTCCGAAAAAGACTCTCAAGGATTGGTTTCTTGCCTACTCCGCGCGAGTAGGATTTCCCTTCTCGTCAATATACCTAAAAGTGTCCCTGTTCCATCGAGTGAAACAACGGGCAGACGACCAATGCCATGTGCGATCATTTTTTCTGCGGCATCGGCTAATGAGTCATTGGGGTAAACGGTATGTATATCCTTAGTGCCGATTTCAGATACGTTGGTGTGAATCGATCCGATGGCGACTGCGAGGATGTCAGCGCGGCTGATGACGGCGACGAGCTTGTCATTTTCTAGGATGGGAATGAGCCTCGCTCGATTCCAAGGGTTTTCGCTTCCATTGATTTTTTCCAAGAGATCTTTTACGGGCATGTCCGCGGGGACAGTCAAGGGGTTGGAAATCATGGCTGATTCCACGGTGCGGATTGCGAGAGTGTCCGGCTCATAGTCCGATGGGACGCGAACGCCCTTCCGCGAGAGTTTCTCAGTCATGATGGACTCCTTCATCAATATGCGGGAAACCAGCACTGCAAAGGCGCAGCCAAGGAGCAAGGGGCCAAAGGCAGCACTTGAGTGAGTGGCCTCAAATGAGAATGCGACGGAGGTAAGGAAAGCCCGGGATGCCCCAGCGAAGACGGCGGCCATGCCCACAAGTGCGGCGATTCCCATCGGAAAGCCTTCTAGACCGGGAATCTGGTGCAGCCCGAGAGCCACGATTCCGCCGACACAGCCACCCATGGTCATCACGGGAGCAAGGGTGCCTCCCGCTGTGCCACTGCCGAGGCAAATCGACCATGCGAGAAATTTGAAGATGAGCAGCGCAACTAAAGCTCCCAACGCCATATTACCTCCCAGAAGCTCGCGCAGATTGAAATATCCTGTGCCGAGCACACGCGGATCGATCCATGCCAGCAAACCAACTGCCAGCCCTCCAATCATCGGAAACCAAATCCTTGGTATCGGAAATTTTTCGAAAAGCTCTTCGATCCAATGTAATGCATGGGTCATACCCACCGAGAATATCCCTCCTGCAATCCCAACCAAAACGGCTCCAATGGCGACCAATGGACCGGGTGCTTGCGGCGATGGCAAGGGCAACATGGGGAATGGTTCATCCATCGTCCCACGCAAGGCCATCGCTGCACCGACGGCAAGCGCGACCGGCATCAGGCTGCGCCAGCGGAATTCAAACAGCAGCAACTCCACAGCGAGTAGAACCCCGGCGAGCGGTGTGCCGAATACGGCAGTCATACCTGCCGCCGCACCGGCCGAGAGCAGGATCTTGCGCTCAATGTCGTTTACTGGAAGCCATTGTCCGAACAGTGAACCGATGGCGCCGCCGGTGGCGATCACCGGACCTTCCGCCCCGAACGGCCCGCCTGTGCCGATGGATAGGGCGGTGGAAAGGGGTTTAAGGATAGCTACTTTCAGAGAAATCTTGCTGCGGTTGAGGATGACACCGTGCATCGCTTCGGGGATGCCGTGGCCTTGGATCGCAGAACTGCCGTATCTCGCGATCAATCCGATAACAAGTCCACCCGCTGCCGGGACGAGAATCGCCCATACTCCCCAGGTGGAAAAATCGGCTCGCTTATCCGCGAAGGAAAATTTGCCATGAAACGAAAGGTTCGTGATCAGGTGGATCAACTCGACCATGCCGATACCGATCACTGCCGAGGCCAATCCGACTGCAAGCGCAATGAGGTTGAGACGCTGGTGTTTAAGAAAGTCGAGTCTCATTCCGATTCCTCATTGAGACTATCGAGCAATTCGAGGACGACCGGCATCAGCTGGGAAAGCTCCCTGCGGTGTGCTAAGGTCAATGCATCGAGTCGGCGTTTTCCCTCTTCAGTCAGTTCCAAATCCATCGTCCGACGATCCGAGTCATTTTCCCTCCTCGTGATAAGCCCCGCCTGCTCCAGCCGTTGCGCGAGTTCCGCTGCCGTGTTCGGGCGGATGCGCAATCGTTGAGCGATATAGCCCACGCTTGATGGCGGAGTCGCGTTTCCCCTGATCGCAAGCAAGGCCTGGTGTTGTTGAGAAGTTAGCCCCTCGCAGGCGGCTGCGTTTGCGCTGAAATCGAGGAAACATCGCAACTCATAACGGAAATCCGCCAGCTTTGTGTAATCCCCGTCCGATAACCCTTGTTGTGCTGCCGACATCTTCCGCTTGAAATGTATCGTTCTACGATATAATGCAAGCACGTTCTCCGAAGTATGAATGAGATTCATAAAAATTTCCCCGCCCGAGCCACCCGATGTCCCTACCGATTTTTCGCGGAAATCGCCCGATGGATCGGCATCGAACTGAACCCCACGCGCTCGGAGGAAAAACTCATCGCCGGTATTGGCGGGTTCATATCCATATTCCTGCTGATCCTGATAACGGGAACGGTTTTAGAAATTCCGAATGCTTCCGCGCTGATTGCCTCGATGGGTGCGAGTGCGGTGTTGCTGTTTGCCGTCCCGCACGGCCAGCTTTCGCAGCCGTGGCCGGTGATCGCCGGGCATGGGATTTCAGCACTGGTAGGTGTCGCCTGTGGAAAATGGATGGGATCACCGCCGGTTGCTGCTGCCTGTGCCGTGGGCATTTCCATCACGATCATGCACCATTTGAAATGCATCCACCCTCCCGGCGGTGCGACTGCTCTTACGGCGGTGATCGGCGGGCAAGCCATCCATGATCTTGGCTTCCACTTCGTGTTCTTACCTGTGCTAATCAATGCCACAATGATGGTTGGAGTAGCCGTTCTTTTTAATCTGGCTTTTAAATGGCGACGCTACCCGCTCGCGCTCTCGGCAACGCATGAGGGAAATCCACTTGTTAGCCATACTCACGAGGAAATTGAGGCGGCAATGCGGGAGCTCGGTTCTTTTGTCGATATTAGCGAGGCTGACCTGCTCAGCTTGCTCCACATACTGAAGACAAACAAAGAGAGATCGACAGCGTCACAACGCTCGCGGGAACGAACTACGAATAGGTAAACCCCGGCGACCTCCGCACGGGGCTTCCCCTGCAATCGATTCATGATGGTAAAACATTCGTCCACGAACCGCGCCGCCTTACCGTGATCATCGAGAGTGAGATCGACCGCATCGATGCCGTGCTAAACAATCAGCCGGCTGTCCGCGAGCTCTTTGAAAACGGCTGGCTGCATCTCATCTGCATCACTGGCACCAAGGCTCATCAGCGCCGCCATAAAATTTGGCAAACGCTTGATTGGGAAGCGAAAACACAAGCGGCACGGTAAATCCGATTCGTGTTCTTTCCGGGAACTTGCCATGCATACCAGCTCAGATTTTGGGTCTATCAGATAAGGTACTTCTTATCCGATCATTTCAGATAACTTCACACCACTCCTTGTGCAATCATCGCATCAGCCACTTTGACGAAGCCAGCGATGTTGGCGCCTTTGACATAATTGATGTAGCCGTCTTTCTCTTTTCCGTAATCTTCGCAGGAGTGGTGAATGTTCATTATGATTGCGTGGAGACGGTTATCCACATCAGCGCGACCCCATGGCAGGTGAGTTGCATTCTGGCTCATTTCAATGCCACTGGTTGCCACGCCACCGGCATTCGAGGCTTTTCCGGGCGCGTAGGCGATCCGTGCATCTTGGAAGGCTCTCACCGCAGCTAGTGTACTCGGCATGTTTGCACCCTCAGCGACGCAGGTGCATCCGTTTTTGAGCAGCGTCACTGCGTCGTTTTCCGTGAGCTCATTTTGAGTCGCGCAGGGGACAGCAATATCACAAGGAATCTGCCAAGGAGTTTGCCCTTCGAGATAGGGCAATTTGAATTGAGTGGCGAATTCTTGAATCCGTCCATGTCTGTTATTTTTCAGATCCTTGACCCATGCCAATTGTTCTTCTGATAGGCCATCGGGGATATGAACCGTGCCGTTGGAGTCGGAGAGAGAAATGAGGTTGGCACCCAGCTCCATGCATTTTTCTGCCGCAAATTGGGCAACATTTCCCGAACCGGAGATTACGACTTTCTTGCCTTCTAATCCGGATTTTACCCGATCCAGCATTTCTTGAATGAAGTAGACGCAGCCATACCCTGTGGCTTCAGGCCGCATTAGACTGCCGCCGTAGGAAATGCCTTTGCCAGTGAGGACGGAGGAAAATTGATTGGCGATCCGCTTGTATTGACCGTAAAGAAATCCGATCTCGCGAGCTCCTACACCGATGTCTCCGGCGGGCACGTCGACTTCGGGACCGATGTGGCGGAATAGTTCCGTCATGAAGGACTGGCAGAAGCGCATGATCTCGCCCTCACTGCGGCCTTTGGGGTCGAAATCGGCTCCACCTTTTCCGCCGCCCATGGGCAGGGTCGTGAGAGAGTTTTTGAATACCTGTTCGAAGGCTAGAAATTTCAGGATTCCGAGGTTCACCGATGGGTGAAAGCGCAATCCTCCCTTATAGGGCCCGATCGCGCTGTTCATCTGGACCCGGAAGCCACGATTCACCATCACTTGGCCGTCGTCAGTCGTCCACGGAACTCGAAAAATAACCGACCTTTCGGGTTCGATAATTCGTTCAAGGATACCGAACCGAGCATAACCAGGGTTTTTGATCAAAAAAGGCCACAGTGACTGAAAGACTTCTTCTACCGCTTGATGGAACTCTGATTGATCAGGATCACGACGTTTTAAGGAGGATAGAAAAGAATCGAGCGAATTTAGTGATTTCATCAAATTGTAAAATTGAGTGGTGCTTCGGAATCCGAATGATTCCGAAGCAGATAGGTTCAGTCCGCCAATTTCTCATGTTTAGAGATAGCGACAATTCTCATCGCTCTCGTTCCTTGAGGGCCTTCCCACGACACATTTTCACCACAGCGACGACCGAGAATGGCGAGGGATACCGGCAACAAGACCGAGATCAGATCTCGGTCTGCATCGGCATCCTCTGGCATCACGATGCGGAAATTAAAGTAATCGCGAGAGTCCAACGGTGAGACCAGAGAAACCCTGTCCTTGAGCCCTACGTAACTGTGGGAGTCACCAGGTGTAGGTGATTTTGAAGCCTCGGACAAAATTTTCTCGATGGCGGATTTCTGTTCGAAGCTTGGCTTGGGATAAAAGGTATCGGATTCAATGATGCAATTGAGACTTTGTTGATCGGCCTCAGTCAAATATACAGGAATGTTCATAATAAAATGGGAGTTTGTCTTCTTCAAAACGTGAGGAAGGCGGGTTCAGAAAGCGGCAGGGTTTTGCAGGCAGCTTCGGGATTTAACCCAAATTTAAGGAAGCTGCCCGCTCAAGCGCGTCCTGCAGACATGCGGTGTGCGCACCAGCCACCGGAACGACCTGCCTGAAGGCAGGTGCTCAAAACGGATGGCATGTCTAAGTGGGTACGCACTGCCCTTACTGATACAGTTGATACGCAATTGATCAAGATTATTTTCTATTCCTGTAAAGGAGCGGCGATCATGCTCTTTATTACAGACTGAGACGGTAGCTGGCCGGGAAACCTCAGCCTCCCACCAATTCTTCGCGGGGACCGAAGAACTCGAAATGAACCTGGCCACCGGGAATGCCCCATGCGAGGAGCTGTCGATAAATCGCTGTCATGAACGGCTTGGGGCCACAGAAGAAATAGTCACAATCGCGCCCGGGGACGAGGCTTTCGATGAGTTCCGCATCGATGAAGCCGGTGCTGTCAAAGCGCTTTGCTGCTATGTCCTCCTCACTCGGCTCGCTGTAGCGCATGTGAGCCGTCACATTTTCGTTTTGCGCGGCGATCTTGCGAACATGATCGGCAAAAGCATGCGTTTTGCCGTGAAGGGAACCATGGACGAAAACAATCTTACGTTGCGGCTGAGCGATGATCGAACTCTCCAACATGGCGAGCAACGGAGTGATCCCGACCCCTGCGGATAACAGCACCAGTGGGCGCTCATGGTGTTCGGAGAGATCGAGGAAAAACTCACCGCATGGCGGGCCGACCTCTATCACATCGCTTACGGCTTTTCCGTGAAGAAGATTGGAGACCGATCCATTTGGCTCGGCTTTCACGCTGATGCGGAAATGCTCGGGAGTGGGCGCTGAGGACAGGCTGTAATTCCGCATGGTCGTGCCGGTTTTTGCATCCGGGACACGCACCGTGATGTATTGCCCTGGCTTGTAACTTGGGACTTGTGCTCCGTCTTGCGGGGCAAGATAGAAGGAATCAATGACATCGCTTTCTGCAACTTTCCGTATGATTTTGAAATTTTTGAAGCCGGTCCATCCGTTTTTCTCGGCTTCCTGTTCGCGATAAATTTGATTTTCCCTACCAATGAGAATGTTGGCGAGAAATCCATAAGCCTCGCTCCAAGCGGTGATGATTTCGTGGTCTTCCGGCAGCGAGAGAACTTCGCCAATCGAGGCGAGGAGATTTTCCCCGACGATGGGATAATGCTGCGGCAGGATCCGCAGACCTGCGTGTTTCTGCGCGATCCGCTCAACCGCCGCACCGAGAACTTCGAGGTTATCGACGTTTGCCGCGAAGGCGCAGATGGCTCCGGCCAGCGCACGTTGCTGGGTGCCGCCAGCCTGATTGGAAGCGTTAAAAAGGGCTGAGACTTCCGGATTTACACGGAACATGCGTTCGTAAAAATGACGGGTCAGCGCTTCGCCCCCTTCTTGCAAGACGGGGGCGGTGCTTTTGACAATCGCGATAGTTTTTTCTGATAAAGTTGGTGTTGCGTTCGACATGACTCGAACAAGATCCGTATCGATTAACGCCGCAATAAATCGATTTTTTGTTTTTGACCTAGATCAAAAAAGTTCGAACATTACACACCATGCCGAACGTCAAACTCATCCGTCGCGCCGCTCTTGCCTCTGCTCTTCAGAGGGCTGCTATTTTCAAAGGACTGCCTGAGGAGGAAATCATCAAGATCGCTCGCTACGCCACGCGCCAATCTTTGGCGAAGGGAGAGATTCTTTTCGAAGAGGGTGGTAAAGTGCGTGGATTTTACATCGTAACGAAAGGCGTGATCAAAGCTTATCGCATCGGCGAAAGCGGGCGTGAGCAACTCATCCATCTTGTGCATCCCGATGAATCTTTTGCGGAGCCGGCCCTCGTCGGACGAATGGGTTATCCTGCGCATACGAAAGCTCTGGAGAAAGCCGAAGTGATCCTTATCCCTTCTGATGAGTTTCTGGCACACTTGCGTGAGTGCCCTGATCTTTCGCTGCGCATCCTTGCATCCCTCAGCCGCCATCTCCACGAATTGGTCACCACCATCGAGAATTACAAATTGCGCGACGCGGAAACTCGCTTGCTGCACTGGTTGATCCACCGCTGCGAGGATGGCGTGCAGTCTACGGTGGTTCGGCTTTCCTTTTCAAAAGGTACCCTATCCTCCGAACTAGGCACCCGCCAGGAAACACTCTCCCGTATCCTCGCCAAGCTCCGCGACGCTGGAGAAATCGAGATTGATGGCCGCGAAATCACCATCCGTGACGCAGGCAGTTTGAGGCAGCTATTCGCGGAGCAACTCCAGCGCAGAGCAGGCAAGGGCATTTGAATCCACGGGATACGGTCAGTTGCCTCAAATATCTTTGTGCCTGAGTAGTTCGAGTTTCATAGTGGCGTTATTGAAAATGGAATTCGCACCCTTGTGGTTACTATGGCTGTTTAAATAAACAGTGTCGCTGCTCCGTCAGGCAGATCGAAAATTACCGCCAGATGATCAGCGGGACGCTGTTAGATCGGATTGACATCCATGTCTAAGTTCCGCTCGTCGATTTCCGCGATCTCACCTCCGACGCGATCGCGGGAGAGTCATCGGCTGTGATCAGGGAAAGGGTTGCTGCTGCAAGAGCCATCCAAGTGGGTCGTCTAAAAAGCGATAAACTCATCACCAATTCCGCCATGGGTGCCCGCCAAGTACGCGATCACTGCAAGCTCGATGCGGAAAGCAAAGGCTACCTCGAACATGCGATGGAGCAGATGAACTTCTCCGCCCGCGCTCATGATCGCATTTTGAAAGTTGCGAGAACCTTGGCTGACTTAGCAGGTAAACCTGACATCACAAGTAACGAGGTTTTAGAAGCGATCCAGTTTCGATCTCTGGATCGGCAGTTGTTTGAATGAGAGTGTGTAGTTTCCTACTTTCCTCGTAACCTCTATTTTGAACCTGTTCTGGTTAGGCGCCTCTTACACTGGTTGCTATGCTAGTCCGCGTCTGGGACTCCGAAAAACATGAGCTTTTCCGGACAATCGACTGTTTATTGTGACTTCCAAACGACAACTTTATTTGACTCTAATGAATTTTGCTCTGAGTTATCCTCCGTTAACTGAACGTTTAAAACACAAAATTGACGACTATCCGATTTACCTTCAAAAAGTTCTACTTCTATTTCAACTTCGATAGACTCACCACACTTAACGTTCGAAATGCTCCTCCTTTGATTGTTGTGTCGTGGATGAAGTCCCATGTCCATACATGTCCGCGATACGCGGCCTTTTGTGGCAGGGTTCCAGTGGACTCGCCTCTGCGGCTTTGTTTTTTCCGCGGTGCTGGCACCGTTAGGCATTCTTCAGCGCGTATTTGGCGCACCCGCTTGTTGCTGATACTGTGGCCACGCTTGCGGGCCATTGCCGCAATTTTGTCTCCACCCAACTCAAGATTTTCTAGACTTAGATCCACAACTGCCTGTTGCGCCTGCTGGCGCGCCAAGCGCGGCCATTTCGGTCGATAGCGATACGTCGCGCGGTGCAACTTGAAAATCCGGCAGACCTGACGCTCACTACAGCCGTTACCTACCACAGCCTGCGTCGCCATTTCCCGCCTCTGCGCCGCGCTTACAGCTTTTTTTCGAGCGCCTCCTTGAGAATCTTGTTCCCGAGCATGGCGTCAGCATACATCTTCTTCAACTCCGCGTTCTCCTTTTCCAATGCCTTCAAGCGCTTGGCGTCCGCCTCGTCCATAAGGCCGTATTTCTTGCGCCAGCGATGCAGCGTCGGCACCGAAATCTGCTTCTGCTGGCAGAACCTCTCTTGGCTCAATTCACTGGTTTCACTCTCGCGCAATAAGCGCACGATCTCTTCTGGGGTGTGTCGTTTTTGTCTCATTTTATAGGATTTGTTGGGATTCAAATCCTCTCACTCAACTTGGGCCAGTTTTTTAGGCGGCGGCCACCAGCGAGCCGCACATTCAGCTCGGTCGTGGGCATTTCATTGGCGTTTGGTTCTGCGACGATAGGTGCCAATAGCAGTGAGATCCTTGATAGAATATGGCTTTTCGAGTTTGATGCTGTTGTCACCGAAAATGGAATCCATATCCGTGCGGTTACTGGGGAAATTCGGGGGAAATTGGTGCGCGCATGTGCCGCTGCTCAGTCAGACAAATCGAAAATTATCGCAAGCGCATCTCCGGACCTCTGTTAGATCGAATTGACATTCACGTGGAAGTTCCTTTGGTCGATTTCCGTGATCTAACATCAGACGTCATCACGTGCGAATCTTCCGAAACGATTCGGAGAAGAGTAGCTGCTGCGCGCGACATCCAAGTCGCTCGTTTGAAGACTGCCAAGCTTACGACCAACGCCGCGATGGGAGCGAAGCAAGTGCGCGAGTGCTGCAAACTCGATGCCGAGGGCAAAAGCTACCTTGAGCATGCCATGGCCGAAATGAACTTCTCCGCCCGTGCTCATGATCGCATATTGAAAGTCGCTAGAACCCTAGCTGACCTCGCTGGAAAGGAAAACATCACCGGAAACGAAGTGTTAGAGGTGATCCAGTTCCGCTCACTTGATCGGCAGTTGATCGAGTAAGAATATGCTAGGGAGGTGCGTTATTTTCTGAGCCTTTTGGGGATTTAGTCAGCGCCCTTACCTCCCAAAAGCCGTAGCGAGTTCATAATTACCAGCAGGGTCGCGCCGGTGTCCGCAAGAATGGCGAGCCATAGACCGGCGATGCCGAGGAACGCAAGGGTGAGGAAGACGGCTTTGATTGCGAGGGCGAAGGTGACGTTGAAACGGATGGTGCGCAGGGTGCGGCGACCGAGGATGACGGTTTCTGCTACTTTAGTAAGATCGTCCTTCATGAGCGCGATGTCCGCCGTCTCGATGGCGGTGTCGCTGCCGATGGCTCCCATGGCGAAGCCGACGCTGGCGATGGCCAGCGCGGGGGCGTCGTTCACTCCGTCACCGATCATGCCGACGTGGGTGTATTGGGCTACAAGTTTTCTAACATGTTCCACCTTCTGCTCCGGCATAAGATCGCCGATGGCTTCGTCGATACCCGCTTGTTTTGCGATGGCGGAGGCAGTGCGTTGATTGTCGCCGCTGAGCATGATGACTTTCTCAATCCCTGCGGCGTGGATTAGCCGAAGTGCCTCGACGACCTCGGGGCGCAAGGTATCAGCGATGGCGATGATGCCGAGGATTTTGCCAGCGCAACCTTCATGCGGCGCATGGCCTAGCACGGCAAGAGATTGTCCCTTGGTTTCGATTTCGGAAAGAAGCGATTCTACTTCAGGTGTGCATACTCCCGCTTCATGCGCCATGCGGTGGTTGCCGATGAAATACGGATGACCGTCGATGACAGCGCGGGCACCTTTTCCGGTGAAGGATTGGTAGTCGGTTGCGGCTGGGAAAATCAGATTGCGTGATCGGGCGGCATTCACAATGGCGACCGCGAGCGGGTGTTCGGAATGGCTGTTGATCGCTGCCGCGAAACGGAGGATTTCCTCCTCCGGCATTTCGCCCACTGGTGTGACGCCAGTAACCTGCGGCTTGCCTTGGGTGATGGTGCCGGTTTTGTCCACGGCCAATGCGCGGAGTTTTCCCACCGCTTCCAGATAGACTCCGCCTTTGACGAGAACGCCGCGCCTTGCCAGCGCGGTGAGGCCGGAGACGATGCTTACGGGCGTGGCGATCACGAGTGCGCACGGGCAGGCGATTACTAACAGAACTAACGCACGATATATCCATGGATTAAATGACTGTCCCATGAGAAGCGGCGGGATAACGGCGACAAGAATCGCGGCGATAAAAACGGCAGGCGTGTAGATCGCGGCGAAACGATCCACCCACCGCTGCGTCGGTGGCTTTTGCTCTTCCGCTTCGCCGACGAGTTGGATAATGCGGGCAAGCGTGGAATCTCCCGCTGCTTTAGTGACGCGGACTGTTAGAGAGCCTTCCTGATTTACCGTGCCCGCGAAAACGGGATCGCCGGGGGCTTTATCGACTGGCACGGATTCGCCGGTGATGGGCGCTTGATCGACAGATGAATTTCCGGAAACGACCTCTCCATCGAGCGGGATACGACTCCCACTTTTGATGCGGATTTCTGCACCGATGGCCACCGCCGCCACTTCGGTTTCTCGTTCCGTGCCATCCGCCGCGATGACAATGGCGGTGGGTGGTGAAAGTTCCAACAGTGCCTGCACCGCTCGGCGGGCACGGGTGGCGGCCCAGGATTCGAGCATCTCGGATAGAGAGAAAAGAAAAACCACGGCGGCGGCTTCCCCGTGTTCGCCAATGATCCATGCACCGGCGACGGCGACGGTCATGAGCACGTTCATGTCCAGCTTTCCCTTGAGGAGGGATTTCCATGCTGCGGGGAAAACCAACAGGCCACCTGCCAAGGTTGCGAGGGCGAAGGCGAGCATTTCAAGCCAACCCGGACCGGCATACAGCCAGGCGAGGATCAGCCCGATTCCGGTTAGGATGCCGGAAACTGCGACGAGAGCACCCTGCGGCAGGCCACTTACGTCATGACCATGCTCGCAGCCGCAGCATGCGGGCTTTCCTTCGTTCTCGTGGTGGGCGGACATGCTTGTAGTTGCCAGTTAGGGAATCACTCGTCGCAGGTGCAGGCGTATTCCGGGTTACTGCATCCCTTGCAGATGCTGAGATCGAGCGGTATGCGGAAATTCTTGGATTTCGCTTCGGCGGTGCCTTTCACTTGGACGACGATGGTGTAGTGCTCGCCCTCGGGGAGAGGAGTCTTCGAGACGAGCATGTCGCCCTTTTTCTCGAACTCCAGTTTCACCTTGCCGGTGGGTGCTTCGGCGGTGGCTGCGACGATCTGAACAGTGGCGGGCTGAGCTTTCATGGCGGCATCATAAAATGCGATGCTGATGGTGCGGTCCTTCTCAATGAAGAACTCGGCCTGTTGGTTTTCGATTTCAAGGATACGGCCTTTGCGAGGTCCTGCTTTAACAGTGACTTCGGCGAGGGCGCTGCCGGTGAAGGCGACGAGTAGGGCGGCGGTGATGAGCTTGCTAATGGTTTTCATGATTCGATGGTTTGTTGGTTTCTTGGTTTGGTTTTTCTCTCCAACCACTCGTAGAGCAAGGGCACGACGAGCAGGGTGAGGAAAGTGGAGGTGATGATGCCGCCGATAACGACGGTTGCAATCGGGCGCTGGACTTCGGCTCCGGCTCCGGTGGCGATGGCCATGGGCAGGAAGCCGAGCGAAGCGACGAGCGCGGTCATGAGCTTCGGCCTGAGTCGGGTAAGCGTGCCTTCTACCACGGCGTCGCGCAGAGATTTTCCTTCTTCGCGGAGTTGGTTGATGAAGCTGATGAGCATGATGCCATTGAGCACGGCGATGCCAGACAGAGCGATGAATCCGACGGCGGCGGAGATGGTGAAGGGCATCCCGCGTATCGATAGCGCAAAGATTCCTCCGGAAACGGCGAGCGGGACACAAACGAAGATCAACACAGCTTGGCGGAGTGATTTGAAGCTCAGGAAAATCAGCACGAAGATGAGTCCGAGGGCGAGTGGCACGACGACAGCGAGGCGCTTCTTCGCTTCCATCAGATTCTTGAACTGGCCACCGAACTCGAAGTAATAGCCATCGGGAAATTTCACTCGCTCGTGAATTTCTCGCGTGGCTTCTGCGACGAAGCTGGCGGTGTCGCGGCCACGGACGTTGATCAAGACGGAGACGCGGCGCTGAGTGTTTTCGCGGGCGATCTGGTTCACCTGATCGACAAGTTTCACTTTTGCGACTTGGCCGAGTGCAAGTAATGCACCGTCTTCGGTGCGCAGCGGCAGACGCTCCATGGCGGGGAGATCGGCGCGGCGGTCTTCGGAGAGACGGACGATGACGGGAGTGCGTCGGTTGCCCTCGATAAGCGTGCCGACATCCGATCCGGCGAGCGCGGTTTCTATCAAGCGGTTCAGATCGTCGGCGTGGACGTTGAACTTCTGCATGGCGTCGCGGTCGGGCTGAATCTCGATCATGGGAACCTTGCCGATGGCGTCAAACTCGGTTTCCGCACCGCCAGGGATGCTGTTGAGGACGAGGCGGACTTCACCGGCCAGCCGCTCTAACTCATCGTAGTTTTCGCCGTAGATTTTGCAGAGCAAGTCGGCGCGGGAGCCAGCCATGATTTCATTGAAACGCATCTGAATGGGCTGGGAGACGAGGAGGTTTTGGCCGGGGACGAGATCGAGCATGCGTTTCCTCATGAGTTCGCCAAGGGCTTCCTTGGTGATGCGCTGGCCGTCGATGTTACGCCATTTCTCACGGGGATGAAGCATGACGTAGGTATCGGAAACGTTCGGCCCCATGGGATCGGACGCGAGTTCGGCGGTGCCGATGCGGGAGAAGACATCGCGGATCTCGGGGAAATCGCGGCGCAGGATGTTCTCGGATTGCTTCTGTAAATCAACTGAGGAAGTGAGTCCGGCGCTGCTGCTGCGGATGAATTGCAGGGTAATATCGCCCTCGTCGAGCTGCGGGATAAACTCAGAACCGAGCCGGGAAAATACGATCAGCGAGAAGCCGAAGAGTGCAAACATGGGCAGCACGACCAGCCAACGGAAGCGCAGGCCGAAGGTAAGCAGCGGCGTGTAGAGCTGCTTCACGAGGGTGACGAGCCAGTTGTCTTTTTCTCGGATATTTCCACCTAGCAGGAACGAGCAGAGCACGGGCATGAGCGTTAGGGCGAGCACCAGCGAACCGCCGAGCGCGAGCATGACGACGACGGCCATCGGGGTGAACATTTTGCCTTCGATGCCTTGGAGCGCGAGAATCGGCAGATAGACGACGGTGATGATGAGCACGCCGAAAAACATCGGGTTTGCGACTTCTTTGGCGGAATGGAGGACTTCGCGGGAGCGTTCCTGGACGGTGAGTTTGCGTCCGAGCGCATGTTGTTTCTCGCCGAGGTGACGGACTATATTCTCCACCATGACGACCGCGCCGTCGATGATGAGGCCGAAGTCCACGGCTCCGAGGCTCATGAGATTTCCGGATAGGCCGAGCCTCACCATGCCGGTCATGGCGAAAAGCATGGAAAGCGGAATGACCAGTGCGACGATGAAAGCAGCGCGAAAATTTCCTAGTAGGGCGAAGAGCACGACGACGACGAGCACCGCGCCTTCAAAGAGATTTTTCTCCACGGTGTGGATGGTGCGGTCCACCAACTCGCTGCGGTCATAGACGGTTTTGATCGTCACACCGGCGGGTAGTTTTTCCTGAATCTCCTCCAGCTTGGTGCGGACAGATTGGGCGACAAGGCGAGTATTTTCCCCAGCGAGCATGATGGCGGCACCGATGATGGCTTCTTCTCCTTCGTGAGTGCTGGCTCCGGTGCGGAATGATGAACCGATGGCGACGGTGGCAACCTCACTGAGGAGAATAGGTCTAACACCCGCACCGAATTTCAACGGCAGCTTGGCAATTTCCTCGGCTGATGTGACGCGGGTCGGCGCGCGGACGATGAGTTGCTCGCCACCGATCTCAACGTAGCCGCCGCCAGCGTTCTTGGTGTTTTGTTCGACAAGTTCGGCGAGGGCATCAAGAGAAAGTCCGGCTGCGGCGAGTTTCGCGGGATCAGGCTGGATGATAAGTTCGCGTTCGTAGCCGCCGCTGCGGTTGACTTCGGCGACGCCTTGGGTGCCGCGTAGGAGCGGCTTCACCGTATATTCCTGGATCTGCCAGAGCGCCATGAGTTGAGCCTCGCGAGTGGCGGGCTTGTCCTTGGCATCCGCCGTGTAGTCGAGGGTGTAATAGAAAATTTCCCCGAGGCCGGTGGCGATGGGTGCGAGCTTGGGAGAGAGGCCGGGCGGGAGGTCGTCGAGCACGCCTTGCAAGCGTTCAGTGACGAGCTGGCGCGTCCGATAAAGATCGACGCCGTCCTTGAAAGTCATGGTGACTTGGGAGAGGCCAAACTTCGAGAGCGAGCGGAGTTCCACCATTTCCGGCAAGCCAGCCATCTCGCTTTCGATGAGGAAGGTGACGAGTTTTTCGACTTCCTCCGGCGCGAGCGCGGGGACGGAGGTGTTGATCTGGACCTGCGGATTGGTGATGTCCGGCACGGCGTCAATGGGTAGCCGCAGCATGGCCCAAATGCCGACACCGATGAGGACGACAGTACCAAGCAGGACGGCCACGCGCTGCCGCATGACGGCTTGGAGGAGTAAATTGAGCATGATGTGTTAGGTGTTAGTGTCCACAAGTGCAGGCTTTACCTCCGCGGAGGACTTGGAGCTCCGCCATCCAGAGGGACATGACGGGCGAGGCTACGATTTCATCACCGGAATAAAGGCCGTCGGTGATTTCAACGAACTTGCTGTTGGCTGCGCCGGTTTTGACGGGGCTTCGCACGTAGAACGAGCCGTTGACGGTATAAACGAAGCTGCCTTCTGCAGTCTTTAACAATGCGGAGACAGGCACGGCTGCAACCGCGCCGCTGGCTGGAATTTCCACGCGGCCTCTCAACTGGCTACCGGGCGTGAGCTGGCCTGCGGTGGTGACAGTGACTTCAAAATCGCCGGGCATGCCGAACGGAATCTTCTCCACGGATAGAACGGTGCCCTTGATGGAGTCGATGGAAATTTCCATGCCTGGCTTGATGGCCGATGTGGATGGGACGGTGCCGCGTGCTTCGTTAGACTGGGTCGCGGTGAGATCCAAGGTGATCGACGAGGCGATTTCCTCCTCGCCGACTTCCGCGACGGTGAAGCCGATGGATTTTTTCATTTCATCCGTGAGGGAAAGGCCTTCGCCTTTTTTGAACTGTGCGCCGTTCTCGGGAGTTTTCTCCGCCGATTTGGCAGCGGATTCGTTGCACGAAGTGCAGAGGAGCGCGCAGAGACTTGATAGAATGATGAGGATTGATTTTTTCATGACGTTACTTGGTTTGAATTTTGGAATCGGTTGAACCGGTGAGTTGTTCGAGTTCGAGCGATGCGCGGAGCACTTCAAGGCGGGTTGCGTTGATGGCTTCAGTGGCTTCGAGGTATTTGTCCTGCATCTCAATGTAGGTGCTGATGGGAACGGCTCCGAGTCGGTAGTGGCGATCGGCAAGTTTGGCGGCCTCCGCGAATGATGAGAGGGAATCTGCTTTCCATGAATCGAGCCGTTTTTGTTGAGTGCCAAGCAAGATCCATGATTCGGTGATCTCGCGTTCGACTTCACGCATGGTAGCTTGTAAAGAGGCTTCAGCCTGCATTCGGCGTGCGAGACCTATATCTACTGACGCACGGCCATTATCCCATACAGGCAGAGGGACAGAGAGGGACAGTCCGACGACTGTCTCGCGATCTCCCGCGCGTTCCTGTGAGACGCTGGGACCTACAGTGAAGGTCGGATACCGTTCGTTTTCCGCCAGTGAAACCTTGAGACCCTGCTGTTCTAACTCGGCGCGTCGGACTCGAAGGTCGAAATTTTGAGCGGCTGCTTTATTGAGCAGCAATGCCAACGCGGGAATTTTTGGTGTAGGAAATTCAGTGCGTCTCACTTCCAAAGGTGAATTCGCTGGGCGTCCCATGAGTTGGTTGAGTTCCAGTAAGGCTTTTTGCATTTCTACAGCAGCCTCACCTGCTTTGCGCTGAATGATGACTTCGGAAGCTTCGATAATCTTAGTCTCCAGCATTGGAGCTACACCCCCAGGTTCGCGCTGTACGATCACGTCTCTAACAGCGGTGAACCGCTCGGCTACTTCAGCAGCGGCGGCGGCGTTTTCCTGTTGGGTGGCCAGCGCGTAGGCTAGAACTTTTACACGAGCCGCAAGGTGGGTTCGGAAACGATCTAACCCGAGTTCGGCTAATACGATGTCGCGGTCGGCAATCGCTTTGCGAAGACCCAAGCGTCCCCTCCACTCGATGGGTTGGGCAAGCGTTACCGAATAAGCGATGCCCTCAGCCTTTGCAGCACCGCTGCCCACTCGTTTGTGACCGAGATCGAGATCAAGTTGTGGATTGGCGAGTTTACCGGCCGTGGTGCGTCCTGCCTTGGCAATGGCTATTTCGGCTTCGTAGAGTTTGATTTCAGGATTCCGTGCCAAGGTCTGAAATACAATGCTATCTATGGAAAGTGGGACTGGAACTGGTTCGGCTTGGATTGCCGAGATGCCGAGTAAGGTGATGCCAAGAGCATTGCGAAAAAAATGAGAGCGAACTGTTAGTTTGGTTGAAGTCATAAAATAAGTGGTGTTGTAGAAATGGAGAGGATGAACCCTCTGTGGTTGCCGCCGGCTTATTTGCTCGGACTGGTTGCACCCTGCACAAGGGTGCAGATAGCCAACTCCATAAAGGGTGGCCTACTCAGGGAAAATACCCCTGATCAAATATTCCAAATCGCCAACATCGCTCTTATTGAGCCGGGCGAGTCCGGCCCTCGAATCGGAGTGGCAGGCACGTGACTAGACTTCATGATTACCACTGGGCAGGGCGGCACCGTTATGCGGACATCCAATTCACCGCAAAAAAGTGCTGGCAAAATCAGTGGGCCTGACGGGGACTCCATATCTGGAAGTTTCTTCAGGTCAAAGCAGCAAGACTCTCCCTGATCTGTCTCGCCACAGTTCGGACAGCATTTGTCCTTGTGTGTATCGGTTTCTCCGTAAGTGGGATACCCTGGAAGGTGTAATGCGCCTTCGAGTGAGCAGACGCGCATGTCCGCAGCTACCATTGGGATGTGCATCCCGAGGCAGGCCAAGACAAAAACTGCAATCAATCGACTCATTTATTTGACAGAGGGCACCTTAGACCAGTGCGTTTGCAGATTCAAGGGCAAATTTTTCTGGCGCGGGCACATGCCTGACCAACTAACCCGTCTGGGTCAGCCTTTTCTTGTGTTGATAGGCTCGTCGTTGGAGTTCTCGGGTGCAGGGTTTGCAGGCATAATAAGGCCATGCTCCCCGCTTCGTCCTCAAGAGGTGAAATTCAGAGAGGTTTTTCGCTTCTTGGCAAATCCGGCAGCGTTTGGTGCCATCGGGCACGCGGTCGATTGTTGCTAAATCCCTTGGAAAATATGGCTTTTCTAGTTTCATGCTGGTGTCAGCGAAAATGGAATCCACACCCCTGCGGTTACTACGGCGATGCCAAACGCGAGTGCCGCTGTGGCTCGCGCGCGATTGAAAAATACCGCCAGAAAATTTCCGGCCCGCTCTTGGATCGCATCGATATCCATGTGGAAGTGCCGCTCGTAGATTTCAAAGAACTCTCCTCCTCCGAACTCGGCGAAAAGTCCGCCACCATCCGTGCCCGCGTCGCCGCCGCGCGTGAGTTGCAAACCCAGCGCTTTGCGAAAAATAAAGGCGTTTCCATCAACGCCGCCATGTCCGCAAAACTCGTGCGCGAGCACTGCGCGCTCGATGCCACCAGCACGAGTTATCTGGAACACGCGATGGAATCGATGAACTTCTCCGCCCGCGCCCACGACCGCATCCTCAAGGTCGCAAGAACCATCGCCGACCTCGCGGGATGTGAAAAAATCCAAAGCGAACACATCCTCGAAGCGATCCAGTATCGTTCACTGGACCGGAAGTTGTTCGGGTGAGTCTCCTAAAAAACTTTGGAACCCGCCCGTCTTTTATCGTTTGCGTCCTCCAAGTCCGGAGTTTTCAAACCCCAACCCGCAGATCCCGGGCGCTCGGTGGGAACCCCGCCTACGCTTTCCCGCTCCTCGTCCTCGAACAAGAATCACCGATCCACCACCCGCGATATGCAGAGATAGATCCACGGAGCAAGCCGAGACATGATGGAGTAGGAGAGAAGAATTTTGTGAAATTTTCTAAGAAACCGGCTCGGTCGGGTTCTTTGTGTTGAAGGATCCCTTGCGCGGGTGTGCGATGGAGCCTGTCAAGATACCAATTCCCATCCGCACACGCGCCATGAAAACCAACCCACATCGCCACCTGATCGCCGGCCTCCTCGCGGCCATTGCAATTCCCGCCGCCTTCGCCCAGCAGGAGATCGGCTACGTCGAGGACTTCGCGCTGGCCACTGATCGCGAGACAACGCTGGCCCAGCTGATCCCCGGCACCGAGGACTACTATTACTACCACGCGCTGCACTTCCAGAACACCGGCCAGGCGCAGAAACTCTCCGAGATCCTCGCCCAATGGGACAAGCGCTTCCGCAACTCGCCGCAGCGCAAGATGATCCTCAACCGCCAGGCCTTGCTCGACTACGGAAAGGATCCCAAGGGCTCGCTCGAATACGTTCGCCGCGAGCTGGGCATCCAGTTCAACCACCAGCAGGAGGGCAAGGCCAAGACGGCGAATTACCCGACCCGCCTCGACCCGGCGCAGATCGCCTGGGACAAGTTCCTCGTCGATGCGCTGACGTCCTCAGACAATCTCGGCCCACTCACCGCGGATGCGTTTTTCCCGCTGATGGCCAGCGGGCGAAAACTCGACACCATCGAGCGCCGCGACCTGCTGGCCCGCGCCACGGTGCCCGACCTGCCGGGGCTGGTGAAGCTCATCGCCGACGACCTCGCCTCGAAGGAAAGCCGCGGTTTCGGCGAGTTCGGAATCCACCGCGAGCTGACCCTCGCGCAGCTCGATGAGCTGCTGCTTCTCAAGGCCGACCTGCTGCGCAACGAGAACTACGTCCACATCCGCCTGGCGAAGCTGCGCCCGGGTGCCGACGTGAACATGGAGGCGGATCCCGACGCCCGCGAGGCCTACCTCGACACGGCGTGGACGTTCGTGCAGCCCCTCGATCCCGTCTTCAACTCGCTCAAGGCGCACGTCCTCTATCAGCGGCTGGTCCACGACCTTTCGCGCGGCCTGTATGACCAAGGCCGGCTGATGGAATATGTGAAACTCCCGCGCAACTCGCCCTGCGTGCGCCCCGAATGGCGGAAGGAAAACGAAGAGTTGTGGCGCCACACCGCGGAACTCGGCCGCGATTTCCGCCCGGTCACGGGCCTGCCGCCGATCGGTGGTGACGAGCCGCTGCTCCGCACCTGCCTGCTCCACCTGCTCAAGGATGCCGAAGACTTCAAACCATGGACCCCTTATCTATCGGAAAGCTGGCTCAAGGGAGTGCTGGCGGAAACCAAGATCGTCCATGGCATCGGCGACCCGGAACGTTGGGCGTCGATGATGAGCCCGGCGGAGTTCCAGGCGCTCAAAGACCGCGTCGACATCGACTTCGACGCCGCCCACTGGCGGGCCGTGCCTAAGGGCAACACACCACCGGCCAACGCGATGGACTTCGGCATCGACGATCCGGTGAAACTGCGACTCCACGTCAAGAACGTGCCGCAGATGATCGTGAAGGTCTTCGAGGTGAACCCGGTGAGCTACTACCTCGAACACGGCCAGGAGGTCAGCACCGACCTCGAACTCGACGGTCTGGTCGCCAACCACGAGCAGACGCTGAAATTCGATGATCCACCGGCGAGGCGCATCGAGCGCGATTTCGACTTTCCGCAGATCGACAAACGCCGCGGCATCTGGGTCGTCGAGTTCATCGGCGGCGGTCGGAGCAGCCGTGCGGTGATCCGCAAGGGCACGCTGCAGACGCTCACCCGCATCGCGCCCGCCGGCGTGGTGGTGACCGTGCTCGACGAGGTCCGCCAGCCGGTTCCGGACGGTGCCGTGAGGTTCGGCGGACGCCGCTTCTCGTGCGACAAGGACGGGCAGGCGCTGATCCCATTTTCCACCGACCCGGGCAGCCGCTCGGCGGTCGTCGAGGACGGCGCGGGCTTCGCCGCACTGGCGGGCTTCGATCACCCGGCGGAAACCTACGCGCTGGAAGCCGGTGTCTATGTCGACCGCGAGGCGCTGCGGTCCAACGGCACGGCGAAAGTCGTCTTGCGCCCGACGCTCACGGTGGCCGGCCAGCCGATCTCGCTGAGACAGCTGGAAGCGGTGCGACTGATCCTCGTGTCCACCGACCTCGACGGCGTCACAAGCACGGCGACGGTGCCGGATTTCGCCATCGCCTCGGACCGCGAGTCGGTCCATGAGATGCGTGTTCCCGACCGTCTCGCTCGCCTCGACGTGCGCCTCGTCGGCAAGGTGAAGGTAGCCAGCAGCGGCGGTGAGGAACTCGAACTCGCCGATGGCACCGTGTTCGACGTCAATGCCCAGCTGCGCACCGAGCGCATCGACGACCTCTACCTGAGCCGCATCGGCGATGGCTATGTCCTGGAACTGTTAGGCCGCACCGGCGAACCGCGCATCGGGCAGAATGTCAACGTTTCCGTCCACCGCCGCGGGTTCCAAAACACGCGCAACTTTACGCTGAAGACCGACGAGGCCGGAGGAATCGAACTCGGCGCACTAGAGGGAATCCTCTCGATCGACGCTGAGGCGCCGGGCGGTCACCGCCGCTCATGGTCGATGGAAAGCGACCGCCGCACGCAGGTCGGCACGATCCACGCCGCGGCCGGCGCTCCGGTTCGCGTGCCCTTCTGCGGCGCGCTCGACCGCGAGCAGGTCGCCCTGTTCGCGGTTACCGCCACCGGCGTCACTGCCGACGCCTTCGACAAGCTGAAGCTGCAGGACGGTTTCCTCGTTGCAGACCGGCTCGACCCCGGCGACTACCGCCTGCTTCTCAAACACGATGCACAGTCGATCACCATCCAGGTAGCGGCCGGTGAGCCGGCTCTCGGTCATGTCTTCAGCCCCGCCCGCACGCTGCAGATCCCGCAGCGCCCGCTGGCCCAGATCGCCTCGCTCGAGACCGCCGGCGATTCGCTGGCCATCAAGGTGGCCAATGCCGACAAGCTCACCCGCGTCCACATCCTCGCCACCCGCTTCCTGCCGGATCACGACGCGTTCGCCAGCCTTGGCGATGCACCGCGCGGAGGACTCTACGGCGGTCGCCCGGGCTGGCTGCCGAACCTCTACATCAGCGGCCGCACGATCGGCGACGAGTTCCGCTACATCCACGAGCGCCGCTATCAGGACAAGCTGCCGGGCAACCTGCTCGAGCGCCCCGAGATCCTGCTCAACCCATGGGCCGTCCGCGACACCGAAGCGGGCGCGGAATCCCTTGCCTTGGGCGATGAATTCGGGCGTAAGTCCACCGGACAAGGTGGAGTCGGCGGTATCGAGAGCAAACGAAATGCCAGGGACGGTGCCGTTATCGGCGGCAGCGCGCGCGGCATCGACTTCCTTGCCAAGGATCCGGTTGCCCTGCTTAACCTGCAACCCGACGCCGACGGCATGATCCGCGTGAAGCTCGACGCCTTTGGCGACCGCCAGCACGTCCAGGTCGTGCTGGTCGACCCCGACGGTGCAACCTCGCGGCAAGTCGCACTGCCGGACCGCGAGACGTCGATCCGCGACCTGCGGCTGCTCAACGCGCTCGATCCGAAGCGCCACTTCACCGAGCAGGACTCGGTCACGTTGCTCAAGGCGGGCGACAAGCTGGTCATTCCCGACCTGCTCACCGCACGCTTCGAGGTCTTCGACCATCTCGGCGCCGCCTACCGTTACCTGCTCGCGGTCAACGAGGATCCGACGCTGCGCGAGTTCGGCTTCATCCTCGAATGGCCGACCCTCACGCCGGAGCGGAAGCGGGAACTGTACTCGAAATACGCCTGCCACGAGCTGAACTTCTTTCTGGCAAACCACGATCCGGAGTTCTTCAAGTCCGCCATCGTACCGTATCTTTCCAACAAGAAGGACAAGACCTTCCTCGACGACTACCTGACCGGCGCCAAACTGGAGCCGTATTTCCAGTCCTTCGACTACGCCCGCCTCAACGTGCCCGAGCGCATCCTGCTCGCCCGCCGCGTGCCGAACCGTCTCGACGGTATCCGCCGCGACCTCGGCGACCGGCTCTCGCTGGTGCCGCCGGACCCGACGCGCGACACCTTCCTGTTCGAGGCGGCGCTTGCGTCCTTCGGCATGAGCGGCAGCCGCCACGGAGCCATGGATAAGGCGAAGAACGGCCTCATGTTAAAAATGATGGACGAGGCGGCAGCAGCGCCGGAAGGCGCGCCCCCGATCGAAGATGCCATGCTGGAAAGAGGCCTGCGGAGCGAGATGGCGAGGAAACCACAGGCGCCCAACGCACCGGCCAGCCCGGCCCTCCGGCGCGAGATGATGAAGGAAATCGACGCCAAGGAAGAAGCCGCGAAGGAAGTCGCCGAGAAAAAGCTCCTGGGGGGCTACAAGAAGTCCGACGATGCTCCGGCCGATGCCTTCGCCGACGACAATAGTCTCGGACTGGAAGCGCAACAGGCGCTCTATCGTGCCATCGAATCCACCAAGGAATGGGCGGAGAACAACTACTGGCACCTGCCGATCGGGCAGCACAACTACGACCTGATCACCGAGAACAAGTTCTGGCTCGATTTCGCCCTGCACGACGGCAAGGCCGGCTTCGGCTCGCGCCACATCGGTGAGGCGTCCCGTTCGTTCCACGAAGCGATGCTCGCGCTGGCGGTGCTGGACCTGCCCTTCACCGCCGCCAAGCACGAGACGAAGATCGATGGTGCCGAGTTCACCTTCACCGCCGGCGGCCGCGCGATCGCGTTCCACCGCGAGATCAAGGAAGCCAACATGGCCAAGGAGGCGCAACCGCTGCTCATCAGCCAAAGCTACTTCCGCAACGACGACCGTTTCCGGATGGAAGAAGGGGAGAAGGTCGACAAGTTCGTCACTGATGAATTCATCACCAGCGTCGTCTACGGCGGCCAGACGGTGGTGACCAACCCGACCAGCGCGCGCCGCAAGCTCGACCTGCTGGTGCAGATCCCCAAGGGCGCGATCCCCGTGCTTGGCCACCGCACCACCGCCACCCACCGGATGGCGCTCGAGCCCTACACCACCCAGCGCCTCGAGGTCTTCTTTTACTTCCCCGCCGCCGGGAAATATCCGTGCTACCCGGCCCACGCATCGAAGGCTTCCGAAGTGGTAGCC
>ERZ1066127.194-NODE-194-length-38919-cov-11.954379_pt1 | contig 38919 bp, 16 predicted proteins | sample MGYA00382774_ERZ1066127 | MGnify/ENA primary metagenome ERZ1066127 (study PRJEB33369, sample SAMEA5778357) | biofilm metagenome | biome: Industrial cooling water; feature: Water cooling tower basin; material: Biofilm | place: United Arab Emirates | collected...
ACCCTGCCGCTGATCGAGGCAGGCAGGAAGAAACCGTCGTTGTCCGTCGGCGTGGTGGCGGCCTCCACCGCCAGCACCTGCGTGGGATCCGTGCCCTCGGTCTGCACATACCCGCTCGGGTACTCCGGGTCGTTGTTGTCAATATCGGCCATCGCCATGCCGGACACGATGGTGACGGACCAATTGCCGCTGGCATCGGTGGTCACTGTGCGGACCACACCCAGCACATCCGTGACGCTCACGTCCACTTGGGGGATGTCCACCTCATCCTGATCCTGTGTGGCGTTGCCATTGCGATCAAGATAGAGATGTCCGGTGATCACGGCATTCCCCTGATAACCGAAATCGGCATCCGTGATCGCCGTGGCGGCGGGCAGCACCACCATGCTGCGATGCGGCGTGGCTATGCCATCGCGGTCATACGAAGAAGAAAGCCCGCCCGGCAGAGTGCCCGGAGCCACGCGAACGAGATACGTTCCGGCGGCCAGACCGCTGAAGCTGTAGGCCCCTTGGGCATTCGTGGAAACACTCGGCTCAGCAGCATCGAGGATGCCATCACTGTTCAGATCCAGATAGACCGTCACATGTTCCAAGCCCGGTTCCCCCACATCCTGCAAGCCGTTTCCGTCCACATCATACCACACCACATCACCGATGCTGGCATTGCCCTGATAGCCGAAGTCCGCCGTATCCACGGCATCGCCCGCATTCAGGACAAGGGTGGTTTTCCCATCCATCACAGCACCATCGGGATCGCCGGTCTGCACAAGCCCCGCCGGCACACTGGTGGCATCGATCACAATCGTGTAGTTGCCCGGAGCAAGACCTTCAAAAGCGTAGGCCCCTGAGCCACTCGTCAGCACGAAAGGCTCGCCGAAGTTCCACGCTTGGTTGCCATTCAAATCCATGAAAACGCGCACTCCAGCCAAGCCTGGCTCCCCGGCATCCACTGCGCCATTGCCATTCGCATCCGCCCACACCAGATCACCGATGCGGCCATCGCCACGGTATCCGAAGTCCGCCGTCGCATGCTGCACATTCAGGCCCAAGGTCACCGAGCTGCGCGAAGCCGTCCCCACACCATCCTCATCGTAGGTAGGCGAGAAGCCGGCCGGAGGAGTCGAAATGCGCACCGCATAGGTGCCAGCCGCCAGACCACGGAAGCGATACACACCTGCCGCGTCGATCAGCCCGTCGCCATCCACATCCTGACTGCCCTGGCTTGTCGTCTGCGTGGCGATGACTTGATCCGAACCGTTGAGCAACTCCACCAGCACACCGCCCAGGCCCGTTTCCGTGCCATCCAGCACACCGTTGCCGTTGGCGTCATTCCATACCAAGTCGCCGATGGATCCACCCACGGTCTTCTCCCACAGATGATCCTCCACCTCGCCGTCCACAACCTCTCCCGCATAGCTGAATAGCGGGAACGCCGGAGCTTCGCTGAGAAGACGGAAGCGCGAGAGCCAGCTCTGCGATCCACCGGTGATCGCACCGGCGGGAATGTCAAAACTCACCGTCAACGAACCAGCGACCACCGCGCGGTTGATCACAAATTCACCGGCATCGAGAAAATCGGCATCGTTGTTCCAGTCGATCCATCCGACCAACCAACCACCGCCTTGCACCGCAACTTGCAGCGATCCACCCTGACCGTTGGTCACCGTGCCGTTGCTCCATGTGCTGATTGCCGGAGCCGTGACCCCATCATCATCATCACTGCCGGTGAGGTCATCCCCCAGCGCTTGCGGATGGGAAATGGCATTCACTTCGGAGTCCGGTGCCGAACCCAGCCAACGCGTGACGCCCCCCACAGGAATGCGGTGACGCGCCCCATCCTGAGCCAAGCTGACTGCACCATAGGACAGAGGCAGATCGCCGAAGTCAAATGCCACATCGGTCACAAAGGCGAAGTCCACATCCGTCACCGCCACCTCTTCCACCAGCACCGTCTGGATGATGGTGGTGCCGCTTGTGGCATTCACGCTGCTCACCGCGGGGTTGTTCGCCGCCGTGGTCGTGAGCTGGGAATAGGAGAACGGCGTCTCGGTGGTGCCGATGATCACACGGTAGGTGCCGCTCGGCAGCCCCGCAAAGGTGTAGTTGCCGGCGGCATCCGTCACCGTCGTGCCAAGGAACATTCCTCCTTGCTGATAAAGATAGACCGTCACCCCAGCGAGTTCCATTTCATCCAAAGCTCCGGCATCCATGTCCACGCCGTCGTCCGCCAAATCATCGACATCATCCGCCTTGCCGATCACCCGCGTGTCGTGAAGCACGATGGTGCCGGAAATGCCAAACGCACCATTCAGTCGATAGCCGAAGTCCAACCCGAGATTCCCTTGCGGCAACGCAGTGGGTGTAACGACCTGACCGCCTGACACCACGATGGACGTGGAATTTTCCGTAGTCACTCCATCGGCATCATGAGTGGCGATCATCTGGGCCAATGGCGCTCCCGCTGTGAAATTGGCGGAACTCACCGTCACCGTCCAGTTGCCATCCGGCAGAATCGCCGACCAATAGCCGTCGAAATCCGTGGTGGCACTGAGTGTCGTGACGCCATTGCTGAGTTGCAAGGCCACATTCGCCAGCCCCGGTTCACCGGCATCAGCCACGCCGTTTTGATTGAGATCGAGCCACACAAAATCACCCACGGCACCCGAAGGCTTGTAGCCGAAGTCCGCACCCGTGTAATTCGAACCGATGGACACCAACACCAGCGAGTCCGCATGATCTCCGGGAGGATTGAGCGGAGCCTGCCCCACCGGAATGCCGCTGCGGTCCGGGTCAGAGGTGTATGTCACACCCGCAGGCAGCGTGGCGGTATCCACCGCGATGAAGTAGGTACCCGGCGGCAGATTGGGGAAACGATAGAAGCCCACGGGATTGCCACCGCTGCCATCCGAAGTCACCACCGTGGCTGTGGCAGTGGCACCATCGGCGATACCATCCTGATTGAGGTCCGGGTAAATGCGCAAGGTCACAGCGGGAATGCCGGGCTCGTTGAAATCCTGCGCGCCATTGCCATTGGTATCGTAAAACACGAAGTCACCCGCGGTTCCGCTGCCTGTGAAGCCGAAGTCCACCGTGAGATCGTTTTCGCCCGATGTCAGCACCAGCACCGGACTGGTCACCATCTGCCCCTGTCCGCTCTGGATGCCGTTGTCGTCGCCATCGATCTGGTTGTCAGCCGTGGCGGTAATGGTGGAGGACCAACGCAGTAGCTCCAAGGACTGCCCCGTTCCGAATTGAGAGGCCGGAATGACCATGAAATAGGAACCGGCAGGAAGCGTAATGAACGAATAAAAGCCGCCGCCGCTGGTCACCGTTGTCGCCACCGCAGCATCCACTCCCGGCGTCTGGCCCGCACGATACAACTGCACCGTGACACCATTGATGCCGGGCTCCAGGCTGTCTTTCAAGCCGTTGTTGTTCTCATCGCGCCACACCAGATTGCCCATTACAGCGGTGCCGATGGGCCGGTAGCCGAAGTCCACCGTGCCCAGTGCCGCCACAAGATTAACCCGTGCTTTGTCGTCATTCACCCCATCGTAGTCCTGGGTTTGCAGATAACTCGGTGGAAAATCAGGATCGGCCACATTGAGCTGCACGATGTAAGTGCCCGTGCGCAAGTTGGCAAACTGGTAGAACCCGCTGGCATTGGTGCTGACCGTGGTGATGAGCGCATCGTCAACATTGACGTTGCCGTCGCCATTCGCATCCTCATACAAACGCACTTCCACATTGGCGATGCCGTTCTCGCCCGTGTTTTGCAAGCCATCGCCGTTCCAATCGTAATACAGCGTATCGCCGATGTTCAGCGCGCCGGTGGGGCGATAGGCGAAATTCCGGTTGAGGTATGCATTGCCCAGCACCACATCGATGGTCGTCGCATTGTTCAGTGTCGCATCCGGATCCAGCGTTTGCGTGTGGCTGGCGGGCGGCGCGTTCACCGTCACGGTGCGCAGGCCGCCGGTGGTGATGTTGCTGAATTGATAGAAACCGTTGGCGTCGGTGAAAACCGGATTGGCCAAACCGCTGAGCGAGATGCTGGCATTGACCAAGGGTTCATCACCAGGGTCCTGCACTCCGTTGCCGTTCCAGTCGCGGAACAAGCGCCCGGAGATCAGGCTCGCGTTGTCAAAGTCGAAACCGAAGTCCTGGGAGAAATCCGCATCGTTGCCCGGCAGGAAATCAGCGTTGTTCAGTGTCACCAAATCACCGGCCACGAAAGTGGTCGAGGTGGTCGTGCTCAAGACGCTGCCGCGCTGCGTGGAGGTGGTGATGCCGGTCCATGGCAGACTGTAAAGATCGCTCGTGGTGCTGGTGGTGATGCGCACTTCATAGGTGCCGTCGGCCAGTCCGGTGAATTCATACAATCCGCTGGCATTCGTGATGGCACTGCGTCCGGTGTAGGCACCACCCTGGAACAACTGCACGATCACCCCCTGCAAGGGCACGTCCGATCCCACATTGTAGGCGTTGTTGCGATTGATGTCCCAATAGACGAAATCACCGATGCGTCCCGCCGGGTTGATGGTCACATCCACCGAGCCGTCATCATGTCCGGCCGGTTGCCCGGTAGCGAACAGCGGCACATCACCCAGACTGCTACCCTGGGTGGTAACCGTGTTGTTCGCCAGCATGGCGTCGCGCCTGCCATCGCTGTTGGTGTCCGTGGGCGTCTTGGCACGGAAGGTGACGCTCACCGTTTTGCGGGCACCGGCATTCACCGGGCCGAGATTGAACCACTCCAACGTTCCGGGTGGGTTGGTCACATCGGGCTGGACCGAGGCGGAGACAAATTCGAGTTTGTTCGGATCATACACGTCCTTGAGTGGCCATTCGGCGATGGTATTTGGACCGAAACTACCGGTGAAGGGCGTGTTGTTAGTGGTCACACGGAATCCGATGCTGTCCACATAGAAGTCACCCGTCGCACCAGGACCGCCGGTTTTGCCTGCCACCAACGCGGCGGACAAGGACTGCACCTGCGCCCATGTCCACGAGGCACTGGCTCCGGTGATTTCGACCACCAGGTCCTGCGTGACACCCACCAGAGTGTTCAGCTGCAAATTGTTCAATGGCGTGCCCAGAGTGGCGATGGGACGGTTCACATGGCCTACCTCGATTCCGAGCTGGATGCGATTGTCCGTGAACGGAATCGAAAGGTATCCGCGCACCACCAACTCCACCTTGGTGATCGTGCCGTTCACCGGTGTGAAAGGCGTGGGCGCTCCCGGGAAAGCTCCCGTGACCAAGCGGTCCGCATTGGCATTCCAGTCCAGGAAGGTGAACAAATTGTTGGGCGCGCCCGCCGCTTGGTTTTCCGTCGTTTTCGCCGCAGCGTTGGATTTGTCAAATGCCGTCGCGGGAACGTAGGCCGTTTGCGTGCTGGGCTCCGGCAACTGCAACGTGGCCATATGATTGTCCAAATACACGTTGTAGGTGATCAAGTCACCGCCCAGATAGGTCGTGGGGGAAACGGTTTTGGTCACCTCCAGACCTTGGATGAATGGCCAGTCAGCTGTGAGGAAATTCACCTCCGTGGCATTCGTTCCAGCCGAATCCAGGTCCACGGCGTAGCGGTCCGGAGTTCCGGTTTTGAGCGTGTAACCATAAGGCAAATCGGCATCGGAGGTATCCACTACCACCACATAGCGGGCATCCGGCAGATTCGAGAAAAGATAGGACCCGTTGCTGGCGGTATTCACGTTGCCGTAAAGCGGTTCGCCGCTTTCCTGCAAGCCATTGCCATTGGTGTCCACATACAAGGCCACACGCACTTGACCTATGCCTGTCTCAGTGCCTGCTTCAAACGTGCCATTCCGGTTCAAATCGCGCCAAATGAAATCACCGATGCTGTTGTTTCCGGTGCGCACCGTGGTCCATGTGTCGCGATCCACCTCTGTTTCCGTACCGGATTTCAGGATGGCGGTATTGGAAAATTGAAATGGAGTGAACCCAGCGGGCAACAAAGCGGAAAACCGCACGGTGGCGGTGTCACCGGGAGCAAGCTGACGGTCGAGAACCCAGCGCAAACGGTTCACCGCTGTGGCAGGCACAGGCTCGGAGGTGGACCAGGTCAGCCCCTGATCCGTCGAGTAAAACACCTGAAACGAACCACCGGTCGGATTGGTGACATTGGGTCCGGCGGAGGCGGAACCTGCCACATACTGCAAACCGCCCGGAACCGGATCCTCAATGACGACCGGCAAGCTCAGATCCGGCCAGCCATAGCTCACCGTGCCGGTATTGGTCACGGTCAGCACATAGTCGGCATTTTGTCCTATCGCTCTCGTCGCAGGACCGGTCTTCACAATCTGTGCCTCCGGCGGCAGCGTCACAGCACTGCCCACGACTCCACCGAAGTCGGAATTGAATTTTTCATTGTCATAGCCCGAAGCCACCTCCTGGTACGGGGTGAGGCGGTTCGGCAATGATGCATTGAGCGGCAGAAATTCATAATACACCAGGCCCACCGCCCCTGTGTTGTTAGGAGACATGTTCTCAAAATACAAACGGTCTTCAAACGGGATCAACTGCTCGGTGCCGTCGTTCAATTTGACAATCACGATGCCATAGCATTTCACCAGTCGCGCCGCGAGCGGGCTGAACAAACCCGGGTCCCCCACCGGTTGAAGCCAGGCATTGCGATCAGGAATGCCATCCCCGTTGTTATCAAAACCCGCGCCAATGTTGCCCAGGTCATACCAAATGCCCTCCATCACGTTCGCACCCGGAATGCGCGGCGAGGTGTTATCTGGACGCCATCCTAACGACGCCTCGATGGCACTCAAATACTGATCCGGCACTTTGGAAGCGGTGTTCGGCCAGATTTTGTTGGCCATGGCGGAAATTTCATTACGCATGGTCACCTTGGTGGTTTTGTTGACACGGCGCGTACCAACACCGTCAAAACCGCTGGCCCACATGTCGTAATTCAACCACAGGTCATCCGTGGTCACATTCGCCGCGCCCGTTACACTTTTACCACTGGCGTCCTTGAGCGGATAGGTCACGAAGAAATACTGCGTCACCGTCTCGCCGGGCTGAATGCGCGGGATCACCCGCACCGCATCCGCCTGACCACCGGGCATTTGCAAGGCGAAGGTGCCAGCATACTGACCGGCGACGGATACAGTGCGCGACTCAAAGATGCCGGGCGTGCCCACACTGTTCGAAGGATCGGTAAGTTTGCCGATGCGCACGACCACATTCGTCAGCGCATTGATGCCATCATTGTGAATTTTCACACCAAGATGTGCGGCGGAAGGACTCTTGCCCGCCGGAGATTCGATGTTGGAATCGACCACAAAATTGTAGGCGGTGATCACTTCCATGCGCAATCCACCGTCCTGCGTGGCAGCCCCCGCCACCGCCGTGGCACACCAGACCATCAACAGGGACAGCCAGAGCACGATAATACCACGGCTGCCCATGTTCGGAATACTTCCCTCATCGGCGGTGGCTTGATTCATTTTTTCTCTCGGAAACGACGCGTACGAACTCATAAACGATCTTGTGTTTTTTCGGAAATTTTTCACGCATGCTGCATGAAACCATTCCTGGTAAAATTCCTGCGGGTCACGCAGCAACCATGCATCAGACAGGCATCTCAGATCCATTTGCCTGATTTGCCCCGCACGGTGTAGTGAGAAGTAACAATTATGTCAACATTCTTGGTGATATTTTTGTCATAATTTTTAGCACTGTGCATATTTTATCATGCATGAAATGTATAACAAAAAAGCAACAATCAGCACAAGGCTGATTGTTGCTGGAAGAGTGTGCCGGAGGCGGAATTACGCGCGGCGGCGACGCAGGGCCAAAGCCAGCAGACTGAGTCCACCAAGAAGGTTGACCGATGGCTCGGGTATCACCGTGAAGGAGTGCGTCTGGAAATCGTAAGCACCGATCGGTCGGGTGAAATCGCCCAAGGGACCGTCGATGGGCAGATTGCTGCCATCGTAGTCAGGATCCACATTGCCAATGACGGCACTCGTCATGTTGCTTACATAAAATTGCAGCGGGAAATTGTCCTCACCGCAGCATGGATTCCCCTCGGCCGGCATCACCCAGGTGTCACCCGTGAAAAGGGCGGATTCCGTGGTGGTCGGAACCATGGGGTCGAAGATATTGTTATCAAAGACCCAAAGATAAAGACGCTTCGAACGGAAATCGAAAGTGGTGTCGGCATTCACACCACTGGATTGACCCAACTCATTCATGAAAGCCGTGCTCTCGAAAAAGTTGGTGTTGGTGTTGTAAAACGCCTGGTCAAAGGTATTCCAGTTGCTGGCCCAAGTCTCAAGACCTGCCGTCAGTGGATCGAATCCCACATCGAAAGAGCCGAGCAAAAAGGTGAAACTGGCATCCACGGGCGTGACACCGTCACTCTGATACAGCACCGATTCCGTAGGACCGCCCCAAAAGACGGTCCGTGCCTCGATCGCTCCGAGTGTGCAAAGAATGGTGCCTAAAGCGATCCATGTCTGTTTGATTTTCATAATAAGTGGAGAGCAGGGGGTTGGTAAGATCAGGGAGCTACGTTGTTGTCAGTGCGGACGGCCTGCGTCCATGGCTGCGGCACCACATGCAACGGACGTGCCGTGCGGGTGTTGAACCAGAAACCTCGGCCGGACTTGATGAAGGATGTGTTGTTCTGATTGGCCAGGGTGGTGTCACCGATGGTAACCCACTGTTGACGGGCTGTCGTTTTGTTCAGCCAGTAACCGGAGTAACCATCCAATTCACTCGAGAAGGCTCCGTCATTACGCCATTGCAGGATCTGGTCCGAACTGGCCGGGTCACGCGAACCTGCGAAGTTGGCAGGCAGGTAGCCCATTTGCAGGGGTGTCAGATCAAGCGGATAGGGCACTCCCAGCAAGGGCACTGCTGAGCTGATCGGTTGCGCGAAGTTGTATTGACGCACCATGCCGTAGCTCGGAACGGTGATCGCTGCGGAGCGGCTCTGGATGAACACACCTTGATGAGCTGCGATCACATCCGTGCCGCGATTCGTCATACCCGAGCCGATCAAGGACCAGCGCGGCGTGCCACCCGTGGAGTTCGCCCAGTAGGTGAGCCAGCCGGAAATGCCATCGTTGTAAATCACGCGGTCGGCGGTCTCCGGGTCAGTCGTGGCATTCACCAGGGTGATCGGCACCATTTCGTCCAAGGTCTGGTATTTCACCAACATGATCTGCGCCCCTGTCAACGAAGCAGCGAGATTTTCGGTGCTGGTCAACAGTGATCCGTATGGTTCACCGGTGAAGACATTGGTGTCCGATGTCAGGGTGAGAGTTTCCAGACCACCGGTCAGGACATCAAAGCGATGTCCGTTAAGCGGGCCGCTCATGACCTCGATGCGATAGCGCGAAGGCAGGGTCTCCAGCGTGCCGGCTCCGGGAGTGAAGTCCTTGAGCGGAGCCGAAGTGCTCAGATTGATGGTCAGACCTGTCACGCTGCTGACCGTGCCCGTGAACTGCGGACAAGGCAGGAACGGGTCGGAGTAAGTTTCGCACTCGTTGACTTCGATGGTCACATCCTGCCAGCCTTCGACGTAGGTGTAGTCGATGACATCCACGGTGTTGTCGTTGTCATAGTCCATCTTGATGGCGAAGCTGTAGAAGCCCCGCTCGGCACCCGGCGGCATGAGATTGCGGATGTTGGTGATGCGCACTTGCTCGGACAAGCCACTGGGGTCCGGCGTGATTGTCACACCGCTGCCCAAGGCGCTCAGAGCCACATCGCTGACAGTCACTTCTGTCCAACTGGAAGCCGGATCGCTGAGGTCATCAGTGAAACGCAGCACATACTCGGAGTCCTGCACTCCACCCAGCACGCGGTGGAACACGATGTCATTGTTGGTTCCGCTGATGGAGGGAACGATGCAATAGGCAGCGCGTGCGCCGTCATTGGGCGGCAAGCAGAAAGCATATTCGAGGACGTTGGTGTAAATGTCGCCATCGGGGTTGGCATCGTTTCCACCCAAGCCCGCATGGACAATCTGCCAGGCGTCGAAGCTCGTCGGGCAGCGATACACCACAAAGTCGTTGCCGGTATCGCTCTCGCCAGCTCCCAAGGCCACAGGAATGCGGCGGTCGGTGCGACTGAGATTGACGGGATCAGAAGGAGAACCGCTTTCATCCGCAGTGCTGTCCCAGTCACGTTGCATCAGGAAACCATCGGGTTGATCCAACTCCACGAAATACGATCCCGGAGGGAGATTGGTGAAAGTATAGGATCCGTTGGCGGAAACGATCACGTAGGGCTGGGTGCCGGGCTGATTAGGATCGTCGATGGGCTGAAGGGTGTTGAAGTCAAGCAAACGATAGGTCACGTTCGGAATCGCCAGGTCACCGACGTCGTCGTTGTTTTTGTCCACCTGAGTGATACCGGAGATAGTGCCGGGCAGGAAGAAACCATCAGTGCCGCCATTGACCGTTTGGTTGGCAAGAACCGTGACATTGTTCGGATCATCACCTTCGGTTTGTTCGTAGCCGGTGGGGAATTGCGGGTCGGATTCGTCGAGCTTCACGCTGGCGCTTCCGATGGCCACGACGGCCGTCCAGTCACCCGTGCTGTTGGTCACCACAGTCTGCGTGTCGTTGTTGCTGTCGGTGATAACCACATTGAGGTTGGCCACTCCCAGTTCGCCGATGTCCTGCACACCGTTGCCGTTGGTATCGATGTAAACACGACCGTTGACCGTGCCGACAGTGATGGGATCGGTTTCCTCCGGATCCTCGTTGTTGGTGAGATTCGGGTCATCCTCGTTGCCGTCGACAATGGAGTTGTTGAGGTAGTTGCCGCTGGCGTTAACCGTGGCGGTGATGAGCAAAGTCGCCTGCGCGTTGTTGGCCAGGTTGCCAATATCCCACACGCCGCTGCCAGGAGTGTAGGTGCCGGTGCTGGGGGAGGCACCCACGTAGGTGTAACCATCAGGCAACAGGTCGTTGACCGTCACACCTGTGGCGTCGGACGGGCCGTTGTTGGTGACGAGCAGGGTGAAGACCACGTTGGTACCCACCACCGGAGTGCTCTCATCGACCGTCTTGACAATCGCCAGGTCCGCCAGCGGCTGTGGATCCGTTACCGCGTCATCCTGGTTGTTTTCGGGCACGGGGTCTGGCTCAGTACCGTCCACGATTGCATTGTTCACGTAGTTGCCGCTGGCCTTCACTTGGGCCGTGATTTGCAGGGTCACCGCAGGAGCCCCGGCGGCAAGGTTGCCGATGGTCCAGACGCCCGTGGCAGGCACATAGGAGCCGACACTGGGATTACTCGAAACGTAGGTGTAACCATCTGGCAGCAAATCGTCCACTTGCACACCGGTGGCATTCGCAGGACCATTGTTGGTTACAGACAGCGTGAAAATCACATTTTCACCCACGACCGGCTCAGCTTCATTCACCGTTTTGACAATCGCCAGATCCGCGGTGGGAGAATTGATATTGATCTGATAGTCCTCCACCTCACCGTAAGTGGCGTTCGCGGTAGGAGATGCGGCGGCGACAGTGCCCACCGTGGGTCCCACGCGGAAGCGTGCGGTGCTGGCACCGATGGTTGCCGTGAGCGGAACAGGCACACTGAGATTGTAGGTGCCGCTGCCGCCGGGTTGTATGTTGCTGGCCAAACGCTCGCCGGCATCCAGGAAGTCGCCGTCAGCATTCCAGTCGAACCAGGCACTGAAGCGGATTTGCGAAGTGAAGTAGTCTTCATCCCGCACGCCGATGGTGTAGGTGACCGTAGCTGTCTGACCGGGAATGAGAGTGGGTATCACCACCCCGTCTTCGTCATCGACTGCCAGGCCGCCGCTTTGCGCCAAGTCATCACCCGAGGCGGAGGCACTGGGCTGGGCCGCTGGCTCGGGGTCCACGACGGAACCCAGATAAAGGTAACGGTTATAGACCTCAAATGAATCCACCACCACATCGAACTCATCGAGAATTTCTATCAGTTGCTTGGTGAGGTCGATTTCGTGACGGGCGCTGCCGTAGGTGGCGGGTGCGTCTCCGAAATCGAAGGCCTGCACGTAGGTGTAGGCTTCCACAGCATCGTCATCCGTGGGCTGGGGGTTGGTGTAGGCCGGCGGCGAAATGTTGCTGTTGAAGCCGTTTTGGAAGGACTGCGTGACGAACGAGTTTTCCGTTACTTTGTAGGCGATGTTGATGGTCTGACGGGAATTGCCGGGGATGTTGGCTTTCTGCGTGCCGCGAAACGTGCGTTGCGCAGGGAAATACTCCCAGTTGAACCAAGCGGCTCCAGGTCCGGTGACGGCAGTGATCGCCTGCAACGGATTGTTGGGGTCCGCCACATTGGGCACACCGAATGAAAGGGTCAAGGTGATCAGCATTTCCTGATTGGTCACCCAAACAATGTCGCTACTTCCGGTGTTGCCCACATCAAAGGTCAAGGTGCCGGTACCGTTGAACTCCGCAGGCAGCATCGGCGCGGGGGAGACAAAGCCCTGAATCAGATAAGGATTCCAACTGCCGCCCGGTGGTGGTGGGGTGGATTGTTGCGCATTCGAGGCGGACATCGCCATGACCAGCGCCAGGAGGGAAGAAACGAACTTTTTCATAATGCAGTTAGCAAAATTGTTAATATGGAAGAACGGGGGGAGTGACAAGGATTAATTGTTGAAGAAATCGATTTTCTCAGCATCGGAGTTGTTGTCGATGCGAGTTTCGTTGCCGGAACCGGAATCAATTTGCGAGGTGATGGTGTAAACACCGACCTGAGCGACCGTGGACCAGCGGGCCTTGATACCGAAGTAGGAGAAATTACCACCCGGGATGAAGATCGATGGATTGACTGTCGTGAAAATGTGGTGAGTCGCATTTTCCGTGTAAGTCCAGTTGTTGTTATTCATCGTCACACCGTCAAGGATCGTGAGATTGCTGTCATAAGCCTCACGCAGCACCCAGCGGTTGTCCTTGGGCACGCGCACCACGATGGTGCCTTGGGTATCGACCTGATTTAGCTCCGTCACCTGGATGCGGATGTTGAAGTCCGTGGTGCCGGTCATGACGTTCGGCTGGGCGGTGATGATGGGAGTGACGTCAGGAGGTATCACGATGCCGAAGTTGGCGTTCGAGAGACCACCCACCGTTGTGCTCACGGCAAGGATACCATTGACGGTGCCATCGCTACCGATGCCGGTGCCGAGATTTTCACCCGTGCTGATCCAAGGCGACGGCAGACTCGAGGCTGTCAACACGGTGCCTACGGTTCTCACGGTGGGTGTGAGCACCAGCAGGTAGTTGCTGTTGATGTTGACGCCGTTCGCTTGTGTCAGGGTAAAGGTTCCGTCTGCGTTCACGGGGATGCTGGCGATGACCAAATTGCCCGTGGGGTTGACCAAGTTGATGAACAACCCACCCGCATTCGTGCCAGTTCCATTCACCGTGTTATCGGTGAGACGGTTCAGATCATTGAAGACATTACCGGTGATCGAAGCGAACTGGGCATCTGTGTAGTCCACTGTCTCATCTTCTCCAGGGGTCAAGGTAACCTCAACGGTATTAGGAGTGAGCGAAATGTAGTTGGGCAGATCGGTCTGCACCACAGTGTAGTCACCGGGTGGCAGGTTCGGGAAGTTGTAGCTACCGTCAACACCAGTGGTAGTGGTGGTGGGCTGAACGCCGGGTGTGTTCGGGTCACTGTCGATGTCATTGCCATTGCCGTCTTTCAGGGTCACGGTGACATTCGCTAGCGGAGTGTCCCCGTTGTTGTCACCGGTGGTGTCGGCATCGACGACACCGCTGATGCTACCGAGCTCGGTGTCCGTGAAGTTCGCCGTCTCAGTTCCACCGGAAGGCAGACTGACAGGAACACTGTTCGGGGTGAGCGAGATATAGCCAGGCAGGTCGGTCTCCACGACCGTGTAATTACCAGGAGGAACATCCTCAAAGCTGTAACTTCCGTCCGGAGCAGTCGTGGTGGTGGTGGGTTGCACGCCGGGTGTGTTCGGGTCGCTGTCGATGTCGTTCCCATTTTCATCTTTCAGGGTGACAGTGACATTGGAAAGAGGCGTATCGCCCGTGCCGTTGCCGGTGGTATCCGCATCAACAATACCTGTGATGGTGCCAAGTTGCTCATCGACGTAGGGCACAAAGGCACTACCACCCGGTGGCAGGGACACCGCCACTTCGTTGGGAGTAAGCGACACGTAACCTGTCAGATCGGTTTGCACCACAGTGTAGTCACCGGGCAATACGTTCGGGAAGCTGTAGGAGCCATCCGGATTGGTGGTGGTGGTGGCAACCGGGAGGTCATTTTCATCAAGCAAGGTGATGGTCACACCACCCAGAGGTGCATCGCCATTGTTGTCGTTGTTGGTGTCAGCCTGAACGATACCGGTGATGGTAGCGTTAAGAATTTCCACAAAATCCTGACCTGTCAAGTTAGCTCCGGGCAGAAGCACGATGGCACTTAGATCTCCGATGATGTCGAGATTGCCACCGTCCGCATCTGAGACACTGGTGTAGCCGGTGGGTTGCGTTTCCACAATACGGTAGCTACCGGCAGGAATGTTGGCGAAAGAGTACTGCCCCAAGTTATTGGTCGTAGTGGTGGCAATCGTCACATTGCTGGCATTGACCAATGTGATGGTCACACCAGATATACCGGTATCTCCGTCACCATCGTCGTCGGCATCCGCCAACACGCTGCCACTGAGGGAGACGAGTGCGGCGTCCACGAAGTCCTGACCAGTCACATCGGCACCCGGCAGTACGCTTATGGCCGTTTGGTCACCATTGATCGTGAGGTTGCCGCCATCCATGTCATCCACGGCAATCATGCCTCCAGGCGGAACGTGAGCGACACGATAGTCTCCGGGGGTGATGACGGGGAAGCTGTAGTTGCCGAACTCATCGGTGACTGTGGTGATGGGATCGTTGTTTTCATCCAACACAGGACTTCCGTTGGTTTGGAGAAGCACGACCACCACGCCGGGCAGGGGGACATCGCCCTGGCTGTCGCCCGTGACGTCTTGGCGGATGGTGCCGGAAATGCTTCCCAAAGCTGCGATCACAAAATCCTGATTGGCCACCGTTTGCCCGCCCGTCAGAGTGATGGGTGTCGTGTCACCATTGATGGCAAGATTGCCACCGTCCACATCGTTCACAGCCACATCGCCCGCAGGAACGGTTTCCACCACGCGATAGCTGCCGGGTGGCAAATCAGTGAAGCTGTAGTTGCCGCTGCCATCCGTGATGGCGATGAGAGCGAGGTTGTTAGATCCAAGCACGGGGTTACCGCTGATGTCCACCAGCGAGAGAGTAATGCCAGCCACGGGCGTGTTGCCCTCATTGTCTCCGTTGGTGTCTCGGGACACATTGCCGCTGATGCTGCCAAAGACGGGATCGACCTCCACCTCGTCCTCGTTATTGGTCAGGTTCGGATCACCGAGTTCCGAATAGGCGTTGACAGCATTGGTATAGGTGGCAAGCACCGCGTTGGGCGTCACCGTGGCCACCACGGTAAGTGTGGCGGACTCGCCGACGTTCAACGCGCCCACGGACCACAGTCCTGAAAAGGTGTTTTCTGGAGCGCCTGGGCTGAGGGCAAAAGATCCCTTGGTAGCAATGTGACTGACGTAAAGGAAACCGAGAGCGACATCATCCACTTTCACGTCGGTGGCGTTTTGCGGACCATTGTTAGTCACGACCACAGTGAAGGTGACGTTGCTACCCGCCACGGGTGTGCTGTTGTTCACGGACTTATCGACCGCGATGTCCGTTTGCGGTTGGTTGAGGAAGTTGGCAATGCCGGTGGAACCCTCGACAATCGCAATAGGGGTGATGTCACCCACCGTGGTGAAGCTGCCACCATCACTGTCCGAGACAGCAGTATAATTGGCAGGCACCGTTTGCGCCACGGTGTAGTTGCCCGGATCGAGGTCGGTGAAGGTGAAGTTCCCTTCCGAATCAGTGGTTGTCGTGGCAATCGGTGTGTTGTCGTCACCATTGCCAGCGATACCATCAGGACCGAAACCCGGACGGAACACCGCAACACTCACTCCGGTGTGAGGCTGATCGCCGGCAAGATTGAGGTCGGTGTCAATGGAGACGTTGCCGACAATCTTTCCTGGCTCGAAGTTGGTGAAGTTCTGATTCACGATCACAGTGCCCGGCGCGATCACGATGGGCGTCACATCGCCATTCATCGTCAGATCAGTGCCGTCCACGTCGTCCACGGCGACAAAGCCGCTGGGTACGGTTTGCTGGACCTGATAGGTGCCGATCGGCACACGGTCGAAGATATAAAAGCCTGCATCGTTGGTGGAAGTCACGATGGGTTGGTTGTTGCTGTCCAGCACAGGATCTCCGTTTTGATCCAACAGCGATACGACCACGTTGGGCATGACATCATCGCCGTTGTTGGCGAAAATGGTACCGGAAATCTGACCAAGTTGAGAGTTGATGAAGTCAGCACGGACAAACTCATTCAGCACCACAGTGACGGGGTAAGGATTGGTGGTGTAGGTGAAATTGCCATTGGGCACATGTTGTTCCACAGTGTAGAATCCGGGTGGCAGGTCGTCGAAAGTAAAAGATCCGTCCAATCCTGTGGTTACCACCGCCACGGTATTGCCCTCAGCATCGCGAACCGTGATCGTTACAGCGGGAACGGGCTGGTCGCCATCTTCGTCACCATCCGTGTCTTGGAACACCGTAACGACCAAAGCGGTAAAGCTTTGAGGGAAAACCACTTCCGGGTCCTGGTTGTTTTCAGGATCCGGGTCGGTTTTGTCACCGCTGTCGGTCATCGATTCATTTTTGTAGAAGCCTGGGTCGATCACCGCCAGAGCCTTGGTGCCGATACAGCCCGTGGTCGTGTTGGTGAAAGTCAGGGTGACAGATCCTTCGGTCAGGCCGCTCACCACACCTTGATCGGTCACTGTGGCGATGGCAGGGTTACTGCTGACCCAGGTGCCGCCCGTAGCGGGAGTAACGTTGGCCGTTTGACCGACCTGAACGGAGGCAGCCCCCAGTGCACTGGGCTTGGGATGCACCGTGAATGATTTCGAATCGGAGCAACCACCGAAGGACGTGAAGGTCAGAGTCACCGTACCGGGTTGAAGACCCGTCACAATCCCCGCATTGTTGACAAAAGCGATCGTGGGATCACTGCTGACCCATGTGCCGTTGGAGGTGGGCGTGACGTTGGCGCTGAGACCCTGGCAGACAGAGCTTGCGCCGCCAGCAACAACATCAGGATACACGGTAAACTGTACGGTGGAGACACAACCGGAACCGTTCTCCGTGAAGGTGAATGTCACCACTCCGGGAGAAAAGCCCGTGACTTCACCGGCATTGCTGACTGTGGCAATGGCGGAATCGCTGGTGGCCCATACGCCACCCGAGGCCGGAGTCACATTGGTTTGGAAGCCGGCACAAACGGATGTGGCGCCACCAATGCCCTGGCCACCGCCTTGGCCGATGGGCACGTTGACCGTGAAAGATTTGCTAGACACACATCCGGTGGCGGAATTGGTGAAGGAAAGTGTCACCGTGCCACCACTGATGCCGGTGACATTTCCGGAATTGTCCACTGTGGCAATAGCGGGATTGCTACTGACCCAAGTGCCCCCGGTGTTGGGAGTAACCAGTGCGGGAATTCCGACACAGGTGGAGCTGGCACCACCCAGGGTCACGAGCCCATTCACCGTCATAACGCGGCTGTTGGTGCAATTGGTGAGCCCGTCCGTGAAGGTCAAAGTTACTGTGCCCGCGCTTTGCCCTGTGACCGTGCCTGAGTTATTGACCGTGGCCACCGCAGGATTGCTACTAACCCAGGTGCCGCCGGTAGAAGGCGTCACCGTCGCCGTATTGCCGACGCACACCGCGGATGCTCCACCTAGTGTAGGACGGGCGGTCACAGAAAATCCTGTGGAACTCACGCATCCGGTGCTCGAGTTAGTAAAGGTAAGCGTAACACTGCCTGCACTTTGCCCCGTGACGAGGCCCGCATTGGTAACGGAAGCGATGGCTGGATTGCTGCTGACCCAGGTGCCACCGGTGCCTGGTAACACGTTGGTCGTCTGTCCCACGCACACCGAGCTGGCTCCACTGAGAGATGGTCCCGCGACAATGGTTGCACTGATCGAGCCCGTACATCCCTCAGCATTGGTGAAAGTGAGAGTGGTGGTGCCTGCTGTCAAACCACTGACAACACCAGCGTTGGAGACGGAAGCAACGGCTGGATTGCTGCTGACCCAAGTCCCGCCTGCAGAAGGGGTGACATTAGCCGTTCCACCGACACACAGATTGAGAGTCTGCGTAGGCACACTAGTGCTCAAAATGCTGCCTGGAATCGCTTGCTTGACAATTGCAGGACCTTGATAACTTGTCGCGAGACTACCAGAGCCGATGCTGTTAAAATACTCTACTTTGATCGGATACCAGCCCGGGGAGAGGGTAATCGAGCCGGAAACTTCTTGCGCGGCATGTTCACCGTCATTACTGACCACCAACTGGTTGTTGATGAACAGCTTCGAGCCATCATCCGAATTGGTGTAAAATGTGTAACTGCCCGCAGTATCAATTCTGATGAAACCCAAAAAGCGTGCACTGAAAGGTGTGCTAGCACTTGCTGTAAAATTAGCAATCGTGCCTGTGGACGAAGCGCCAAAGGTCGGAATGTTGTCAACAGTATTGCCTGAGGGAGCCGAGCTGTAATACTGAAAATTCACATTGCCTGTCCCGGTTCCCAGGTTGCCACCGGCGACAACAGGTCTGGGATTGACTGTAATTACCCTGTCATAAGTACATGAACCCTGAGTGAACCTAAGCGTGGCCGTGCCGGGGTAAACACCTGTTACAACACCGCCTGATGTGACGGTTGCAACGGCTGTATTGAGACTGGTCCAAGTACCCCCAGCAGAAGGTGTGGCAGTGACTGTGTCACTCGAACCAACACAAACAACTGTGGCCCCTCCTATCACAGTCGCACAATTGAAGGTATAGGTAACAATGAGTTTCGGTTTGTTCGCATCAGCTGTAGCCTGCCTAGAGGCAAACAACTTGTAGCCATCTGTGGTTTCAGACGCATACTTTATGACCAAGCCGTTATTGTTCGCAGGTGTAGAATACCAACCGGCTGCGGCATCTCGCAGGGCGGTGCTGGTCCAGGTATGCTGCCCCAGACCGCCCACAGACGTGGTAGCCAGAGCGGTGCCCAGTGGGCCGCCACCCGCGATTGACCACGGTGTGCCGGTGGTTCTGTTAGTCCAAGTCACATTACCTGATCCACCCGCACAGGAACCGGTGCCCTCGGTCCAAATTTGGTTTGCCGCGATTTGATGGATTGCCACATTGCGGGAAGTGCTTTCAGGTGTCGTGTCACCAACGGTTCGAGCCACGGAAGTCAGGCGCAATGTTGCCGATTGAATGGTGATGTTTGCTGGCAACGTGGTGAGGTCAAAACGAACAACAGCGCGGTCAGTGTAGTTCCGTTTTTTATCACTGAAAAAGCCGACATACATTTCGTTACAAGCACCGTAGTTCGTCGTTGCGGCGTCCGCATAAATTTCAGCATCCGCTACCGAAGTCAGTTCCACAGTTGTCTGCGCGTAAATTTGAGTAGTGACGGCAATGGAAGATAAAATCACCATGGTAGCCAACCACCATGTTCGGAACAGGTTGGTCACACTGCACGGTGAGAAGCGAGAGATGTATGCATTCATAATCGTGGGGAAAAATCGTTTAAATTAGGGGGGATGAAGATTAAGGATTGGCAGGAACGACCTTGACTTGGAACGTTAGGGTAATGGACTGCCCTACCGTCATATTGAAAGGTGGCCAAGTGAGCGTGTTGCCGGAGGCAGAACCTCCGTTGCTGATGTTGGTCGGATTGGCAAAGCCGACGGGCAACTCGTCGGTCACCACCACGCCGTTGGCGGATTCAGGACCGTTGTTGGTCACCACCAGGGTGAAAACCACGGTTTCTCCGATCTTAGGCGTGCTATTGTTGACCGTTTTGACAATTTGCAAATCGGCACCGCTGAGGATGGTCACAGGCACCTGATCGATGTTGTTGTTCGGATTCGGATCGGTTTCGATGCCTTCCACGGTGGCCACGTTAATGACGTTGGGGCCGGCTGTCAGCGTCGTAGCCGCAGTGAGAGTAAGAGTGCGGGACTGTCCGCTGGGCAGGTTGCCAATGGTCCACAGGCCGGTGATCGGGATGTAGATGCCCACGCTGGCGCTGTGGCTGACATACACCAGGCCGGGAGGCAGCAGGTCGTAAGCCAGCACGCCTGTGGCATCCGAGGGTCCATCATTGTGGACCACCACGGTGAAGGTAACATTGGTGCCAACCACAGGAGTGGAATTGTCCACGGTTTTAACGATGCGCAAATCGGCCAATACGTTGGGCACAATGACTTCGTCGTCGGTGTTGTTCACGGGGTTTGGATCAAACTGATCCCCCGTCACAATTCCCACGTTGGTCACATTGGGGATGGCGGGTTGGGTAACCTGGGCGCTGATATTGAGTGACACGCTGGCACCATTGGCGAGATTGCCGATGGTCCAGAATCCCGTACCGGGGTTATAAGTGCCGGTGGCTGTGCTATGGTTGACATAAACGAGACCGGCAGGAAGCAAATCCTTGGCCACTACTCCCGTGGCGTTTTGCGGACCATTGTTTGTCACCACCAAGGCGAACGTGATGGTGGAGCCCAGCAGAGGTGTCGTGTTATTCGCGGTCTTGACGATGGCGAGATCGGCCGACTGCTGGGGTGACACGGCAACGCTGGAGACGTTGTTCGCGAGATTGGGGTCGAAGATATTGCCCGAGATGGTGGCGGTGTTGATCACACTGGGGATGGCAGCACCTGTAACGGTAGCTGTGATGGTAAGCGTCTCCTGCTGACTCACCGACATGTTCCCGATCGTCCAGACACCGGACCCGGGCGTGTAGGTGCCCACCGAAGTGGTATGAGAGACATAATTCAAGCCAGCCGGGAGGATGTCATTCACGGTCACCCCTGTATTGGCGGTGGGGCCGTTGTTGCGGGCAACAATCGTGAAGACCACGTTCTGTCCGATTTGCTGGGCACCATTGTCCACGCTCTTGACCACTTGCAAATCCGAGAGCTGCGGCGTCACGCGAACCACGGATGTATTGTTCGAGAGTTGAGGATCATACTCATTGCCCGTGATGGTGGCGGTGTTATCAACGAAAGGAAGTCCGGCGGAAGTCACCCTGGCGGTGATGGTAAGCGTGCGGGTCGCGTTAACGGCGAGAGCACCGATGGTCCAAACCCCCGTTCCCGGTGTGTAAATGCCAGCGCTGGCAGTATGGGACACATAGGTCAGGCCCGCAGGCAGCAGATCGTTCATCACCACACCAGTGGCATTGTTAGGGCCGAGGTTGGAGGCGACGATGGTGAAAACCACGTTTTGACCTACCGTCTGCACGCTGTTGTTGACCGTTTTCACCACAGCAAGGTTGGCATACTGCGGATTTACCGTGGCACTGGCGGTGTTGTTGCTGTTATTGGAATCCGGCTCGTTGCCCGTGACCGTGGCTGTGTTCGTCTTGCTGGGGATGGCCGCAGTGGTAACGGTGGCGGTGATGGTCATGGTGCGGCTGGCTCCGCTGGCAAGGGAACCGATGCTCCAGACGCCGGTGCCAGGGGTGTAAGTTCCCGCGGAGACGGTGTGGGAAACATAAGTCAATCCAGCAGGCAGAAGATCGTTGACGACCACTCCTGTACCGGGCATAGGACCGTTGTTGATGGCCACGACGGTGAAGGTGACATTGGCCCCGACCTGCGGCGTACTGTTGTTGACAATTTTCGTAACTGCCAAGTCACTGGCGAGGGACAAGCCACAATTTTGTGGACGATCTGAAGGGCGCAGCACAGCATTCAGCAGCATGCGCTTGCCGTTGATAGCGCCAACGCCACTACCTTTATCATAACTGTGTCCCGCGAGATAGTGAACCCAACCACCATTGGTAGTGTTCACCGCAGTCACCCGACCCACATAAGCTTTGTAGCGAGCACCATCCGTGGATGAGTAGGCGATGCGGAAGCCGGGGTTGGTAGTGAGTTTGAAGGAGGTGACCGAACCGCCCTCATTGTTCAATCCGCCTTGGAACTGTGCCATCGGATCAAAATGGTTGCCGAAAGTCATGTTGCCAGTAAAGTCCCCTTTGGAGGCGAAATTTGCCAGCAATCCACGCGTGGTGTATGCCTCGACAGCTTCGCACTGCCCGAGGAAATTCCCACCGGAACGGAGGAAGTTAAGCAATGCAGTGGTCGCAGCAGCGGATACTGCGCTAACCTTGGCGTGAGGCTCGGTGGCTACGGTGAAGCAGGAGTCAGCACCGATATTGATAGCATTGTTAAAAACCTGATAGTGAGTGTTCACAGTAAGTCCGGCTTCGGCAAGTATCGCTGTATGAATGTCAGCGTTACCCCCTTGATTGAAAACGGCCACGCGGGGTTTGTGCAAAATATCCGAGTACACCGGGACGGAAGTCTCGTTACTGAGCTGAAACACAGCGACGTTGTTACCATACGCAGTGATCACCGGCAGCGCCTGTGCTTCAAATCCAGGGTAGACAGCCAAAGGACCCGCAGCAAACGAGCGAGGAGCGATGGGCAATGCCGAGGGTCGGATGCGGCTTGCATCGGCCACAAAATCCACACCATCTTTCCCTTTGCTGGGCTCGATGATCCATTTCAATGGCACGCCTGCATGCAACAAGCGCACTGCGAGGCCGTAGGCTCTCAGGTTGAAGGTCCCACCGCCCTGCAGAGAATTGTCCATGGGGATGATATAAGTCCCGGCAGGCAATTTCTCAGCGCGTGCGTTTTGCGCCAACAGGGTAAGGAGCACCATCAGGGTAACGAGTGCCATGCGGCTGAACACTGCGAATGATTGCATGAGCGACCGGCTACCTTTGAGTATGGTGTTACCGGTTGCGGAAAAAGGAGCAATAGCGGCTGCCATACTTGGAGAAACAAGGGATTCTTGAGCTTTCATAGCGTGCAAGTTGTGTGGATGTTGGGGGGAATGATTGGGTAAAACTTTTCTTGGGCGATGCTTACGAAGTGTTCGCAGGACGACACGCAACTTTTTAGAGAAACCAACTCTTCATGTCCAGAAAATATTTTAAAAATGTTATTTTTGTTTTACTTTGTAAATTTCCACATCATATTTTGATCGTCAATCCTAACGTAAAATCAAGAATCCTAAAGGATTTTCGATAGAATTGCGTCAACAGCAGGCGGCTTGTAAATTTTTTAGCTTCACACAACAATCTCATGGCAAATTTTTGAAAAAAGTTTCAGCAATCGAGTACGCAAGCACATCATTCCCCTCCCGATCGACTTAAGTTGAGTCATCTATCCGATCACCGTGGATGGGCCTAGCTGTACTGCATTCTCGATTCTTGTGCTTGCAGAAATGAAGCCATGGATCATATTTTCAGCGTGATGCACGGCCTTTCTGTCTAGCTTATGGTGATTCGGCTTGGCAGCGGTCTGCCGAGGATGATAAAGCCTTGCGCAACAAGATGGCACGAAAGCAGCAGAGTAAATTGACCCATCCCCATATCACTCTCACCGTTCTCGGGATTGTGGTGTTTATCTCCGGATTTTGTTCTCTGGCCTATCAGGTGGTGTGGTTACGGGAATTCCGCTTGATTTTTGGTGGTGCGGCACCTGCAGCATCCGCAGTGTTAGCGGTGTTCATGGGCGGCCTGGGACTGGGAGGCCTGCATCTGGGCAAGCGTGTGGAACAAGCACGCTATCCGGGGCGCTTGTATGCTTGGATCGAAGGCGGCATTACGGTAGCGACCTTGCTCTCACCCCTGTTGTTCTTGGTCATTCGCAAGTTGTATATCCTGAGCGGTGGTGTCCAGACTCTCGGTTTGCCCGTGGCAACCCTTTTGCAGGTATTGATGACGGCGGTGGTGATCGGCCCCGCTTGTTACCTGATGGGTGGAACGCTGCCGGGTGTCCTGCGCGTGGCGCAGAAAGACGAGGATGGACGCCGTGCCACCACGGCATTATTTTATGGGCTCAATGTGGCCGGGGCGGTCACAGGTGCGGCAGTGGCGACATTTTGGTGGCTGCAAGTCATGGGGAATTTCTGGACACTTTTCGTCGCCTGCGTGGTGAATGCGGCCATTGCCGCTCTGGCATACGTAATGTTACGGAACGAAGTTAGGGAGATGGCAGAACCTGCATCCTATGATGTCACAGAGAAAAGAACAGGCAATAAAACGGATGCCCCCCCCGCCGCGCCTGTATGGTTTTTCCCCGCTGTTGCTTTTTTGAGCGGATTCGCGTTTTTCGTGATCGAGCTGGTTTGGTATCGGGCATCGATTCCGCTGTTTGGCGGCTCGGTGTACAACTTTGGTCTGATTCTTGCGGTGGCATTGGCGGGGATCGGTGGCGGCAGCCTGATATATTCCTGGATGTTGCCACGCGTTGTTCCGAGTTATGGGTTGTTTGCGATGGTATCGGGCTTATTGGCACTGTGCATCATCGCGCCCTTTGTCATGGGGGACCGCCTCGCGCACGCAGCGCTATTGTTGAACAATTTTTTCATGCCGCGTTCGTTTGAGGGCTTGGTGTTCGGCTGGACTTGTGTTTGCGTAGTATTGGTGTTTTTGCCGGCGTTTTTTTCGGGCATTCAATTTCCTTTGTTGATTTCACTGATCGGACGAGGTGGGCGAGACATTGGCATGCAGCTGGGGCGTGTCTATGCATGGAATACTTTGGGTGCCGTGAGTGGCGCACTGATAGGAGGTTTCCTGCTGCTGCCCTGGCTGGGCATCACCGGCAGTTGGCGCGCTGCGGCTTTGATGGCGATGATGATTTCCATTCTGGCTTTGTTCCAAAAGAGAAAGTCGCAGCAACTGCAGCAGCCGCGTATGGCCGGCAAACGCGCGGCACGGATTTCCCTCATTGCTTGTGTGTTGACGATGCTGGCCTGTTGGCAGGCGAACGGACCAAGCGCGTATTGGCTGCATCATCCTATCGGCTATGGTCGGGCTAATGCCCTCTACGGAGCCAGCGAAGTGGACTGGATCCGCTACGTGAATGCCGTCAATCGCTCCCTGATCACCGCCAAGGATGGTCACGAGACCAGTGGCGCGGTCGTGAATACCAAAGATTACTCAATGCTCTCGAACGGCAAAAGCGACAGTTCGGCTATCGGCGACAGCAGCACGACGGTCATGTCGGGACTGATCGGCGCTATTTTGCATCCGAGGGAAGTGAAGAACGCTTGCGTGGTCGGTTTTGGCACGGGCATCACCGCTGGCTGGATGGCCCAGGTGAAAAGTATCGAGCGAATTGATGTCATCGAGCTGGAGCGGGTGATTGTGGAATTGGGCGAATATTTCAAGCGGGCGAATTTCGATGTCTCACGCTCGCCCAAGGTGCGCTTGCTCGAAGGCGATGCGCGCGAGATCCTCGTGACAAAGCCAGAGAGCTACGACCTTATCGTTTCCGAGCCATCAAATCTTCACCGCGCAGGAGTAGCGAATTTGTATACACAGGAATTTTACGAGTCCGTCAGCTCCCGATTAGAGTCCGATGGTCTTTTTTGCCAGTGGGTGCAAACCTATGAGACAGACCTGGCATCGGTGCAATTGGTGATTGCTACCTTATCAGCCGTTTTCCCCAAAGTGGAACTCTGGCAACCCGGCTCGGGTGACCTGCTCCTAGTTTGCAGTAAGGAAAAACAGCCGTGGCAATTGGCCAAGGTTCGCCATCGCTTGCAGCAGGAGCCTTTCGCACGGGGGATGCGTTTGGTTTGGGGAACATCCAACGTGGAGGGCTTTTTTGCCCGAGCCGTGGCAAATGCGGATTACGCGAGCTATTTTGCCCATGGTACCCAAGCGCGCAATACCGACGATCTCAATCACTTGGAATTCTGGTTTGCGCACAATCTCGGCAAGCAAGCAGCCCCGGTTATGGGAAGCCTGATCGAAGCTGCCAACGAAAGGGGATCGTTATTGCCCGAGTTCGCTGCGGATGGGAGTGAGTTTGATTATGATTTATGGGCCAAAGAATTCCTTTGGCGATGTGAGTTTTTTGAATCTCCGCCCATGTTGCCCAAAAACCCCAAGAATTCAAAAGGCTGGTCCGACGCCATCTACAAAGAGTTAGATTTTGTGGGGAAACTTCACAAGATCAGTAAGGAAAAACAAGCGCAAACCTGGCCAATCCCAGCGTCATCGGAGATATCCCACCTCTTGAGGCTCAGCGCGTTGGCGAATGTGGCGGATCCACGGTTTGAAAATGAAATACCTTCGATTCGTGAAACCTGGCCGCTGGAATATTTCATTCTCCGCGCAGAATACGAAGTATGCCGGAACAGACCAAGTGAAGCCCTGAAGCTGTATTACCAAGCCGTAAAACTGTCCAAAAGCCAGACCCTCATCAGAGATGGTTACTATGATGTGCTATGGGCCGGCGTAGAGCGCATGATTAAAATCATGACTTTCGAATCCAAAGAAGAACTGATCGATTGGTTCCAAGCCGCCTCAACTCCAGCGGCCTTTGCCGGAATTACGGATATCCAACGCCGTGTCATGATGAGTTTGTCCATGCCGCTCGATTTGAAATATCAAGTACGTGCTGCAGAGGCGTGGGGTGAGTATCCCGAATGGAATGAACAGGTTCTTCGTTTCCAGCGTGACGTCTATCAAAAAGCCAAGCATCCAGCCGCAAAAAACGCGGCAAAACGCTACGAAATGTGGCAACGATCCACTGCAAAATAGCATCCTGCGGGACGAAAAACCTATCAATCCTGATTCCGGCCCTACGAAATAAATATCAAAAACTCCACCGCGAGAACAACAACTAGCAAGCCGAAGCGTAGCAAATGGAATTTTCCACCAGCTCGGGTCAGACTTTCACCGCCTACCCCGCAGCCGCAGTCGAAAGACACGGAAAAAAAATGAAAGTCCGGTGGTGCAACTGGCGCGGCCTAACGCAATTTCAGGAGCTTATGGGGCGTTCATGGGCCGTTCGAGCGGGGTTTGACCAACGCAGGGCGGACAAATTGCACGGGGATCACAATCTGCGGTTGGGCGGGTAGCGAGGTGTTCACGGTAATAGTGAAGGATTTTTCCGGGTCCTTGGTCATTTCCCGGGAGAATTGGACCACGAGCTCGAATTCCTTGCCCGGGGAGGTTTCACGGATTTCAACTTTCGAACCCGGAGCGTCGCAGGTGAGTTTTTCAAAAGCAACGGGATTGGGGGAAAGATTGCGAATGCTTATGATGTAGGGCTCGGGATTCGCCGGGAGTTCGACAGGTAAAAACATGTGCTGCGGAGTGACGGTGAGTTCCGGCTGCGCGATGACGACAACGTTGATATCGATGGTAGGAGTATCCGCGGAATCGGTAGCGAGTTTGATCGAAGCCTGGATATCCTGGTGAGCAAAGGGCGGCACGGTATCGATCACCACATGGAATTCCTTCCCCGGCTTTTGCTCAATGAGACGAGCGGCGAGCTGTGGCACGGAAGAAACGGGGGGCTGGAGCTTGAGTGGTGTGTCGAGTTGATTGAGCACACGCACAGTGGTGGACATTTTCTGATCGGTATGCGGCGGCAGAAACATCAGGGCGGTGAGTGGATGGATTTCTATGGGCATCCAGTAGTTCCCCTTGAGCTGAAGAACGAGGTCCGCCTGGACGGGGTCGTTGCTTTTCACCAGCAAGGTACGGATTTGCTCGCCCATGAGACTGAAGCTGTTGAATTGCAGACCCAGCTTGGCTTTGCCCCCGGGTGGTACTTTGGAGGGGAAATCGGATACCGTGGTACAACCGCAAGAAGGCAACACACCGTGGATGAGCAGATCCGCATTGCCTTGGTTGGTGAGAGTAAATTCGTGCTTCATGATGGCACCGGAGCGCACTCGCCCGAAATCGTGCAACATTTCGTCGAAGTGAATTTTCGGGGCAGGCGGCGCGGCAACTTGGGCATGGATCGTGGATGGTGCCACTCCTGATATGAGGAGGGAAAACAAAAAAAGGAGTCGCATGGGGAAATTCATCATAACAAAGATACGTTGTTGCTAACGTGGTTGTTTTGGTTCTAGTGGAACAAGCCCGGCAGGTGAAGCAAGAAATGCATCCTGCAGCACTTTGGCATGGAGCAAAAAAGCTTTGATCTGATCCGCATCGGGATTGCCGGTGAGGATTTGTTTCATGGAAACGAGCTGTGTCGGCTCGGTGCACTGCAAGGCCTTTTGATGGAGCCGCATCTGAGCCTGCGCGATAAGATAGGATTTTTCGATCACCTGCTTCTGCGATTGCAAAAAGGGCTCCATGCGTGAGGCCAGCTCCGGCTCGATCTGATCCAACCGGGCACGGATCTGCCCTTTTTCAGGCTGGATGATGCCCTGGCTGACCTCTCTGAGAAACAAGGGGAGCGTCTCCACCTGATTCGCGACGAAATGGGTGGCGATGATCGATTCCATGAAATGGCCGCTGGCACTCCCCGCACGGCTGGGCAACAAGGTGAGTTTCAACGGCGGGAGAGCATGGGCAGGATCATCGCGATAGATGGTTTCCAAGCGATGATACAGATTCTGGGTGGCGGATGAATCCCAGTCCCCGAGCAGCAGCAGTTGCAAGGGGCAGTCGGAAGCAGCCCCCAGGGAAACAGAAGGCACCTCAACGGCAAATATCGGCTGTCGACCGCCTTCCAGTGCTATACTGTAGGAGCCGGTATTCGATACAAACGGTCGCAACAGGGCATAGTCCACTCTTTCTCCGGGCTGGGAGGCTAGGGACCAGACACGAAAATGATCGCTGGTGCTTTCGTTTTTGTTAGAAACATAGGACACCGCGAAAATCAAGCCGAGCACGAGCACCGCCCAGGAAACCGGAGACCGTGAGATGCGTTTCATGGGGCTAGCCTGGGAAATATGCGCCGATCCATTCCGCAACGGGATTCCCATTCCATTTCAGCCGCATTTCCCATGTGTTGACTTTTCCTCATCACTCACCAGAAGGGTAACGCGCAACGAGCACAGTAACAACAAAAAAGCGTGCCATGTCGCCTTCCCGTTACCACCACGGGAAGAGCTTACGCGCACTGTGACGGCTCAGCAACAGCCAGCAGGAGATGGCGAACCATGCGGAATTTTCTAACAGCTTGCGACAGACATTCACCTCCCCTGCCCCACAGCCGCAATCGAAGCGCACGGCGCAAAAGGCGATGCCCATCGCGCTCTGGATCTCCAAGGCCCGCAGCAGGATGGCGACACAAAAAAACAGAAACATGCCTGCCACGATCAGCGCCGTGCCGCGCAGGGCGATATTCGCCATGAGGAGCAGACCACACACCATCTCCCACCACGGCAACCAGGCCGCCACGAGGTTGAGCGGTTGAGGTGAAGCGAGCATTCCATACTCACGCAGGAGTTTGAGAAAATTGACAGGATCCCCCGCCTTGCTAAGGCCCATGTAGAGCAGCATGGCTCCTAACAGGAAGCGGGCGATGTGGTGGGCAAGACGGACATTCATGGAAAAAATCATGCGGAAAAACGGCGCTGCTGTGAAGCGGAAACGGCAGGTGAGCGGACAGATCAACAGAGAGTGCAGAGCTGCGAGGCCTTGAACCAACACCCCCCACCGCGACAGAGCATGATACACTCGAAGCTTGAACTGCGCGACGTTTTTTTTAGGTTGGCAGCATGTCCCATCCGCCGCCGCTGGTTCTTTCGTATTCGTGCCGATTGTCCGCACTGGAAAAAGAACGGCAGTGGACACTGAGCGCGGAGTCTTTGTCCTGGCAGGCGGAAAATTTTCAAGACAGCACGCCCTTGAGCGAAATTGTGGAGATCCGGCTGATGTGCACGCCCACACGGTTTGAACCGAACATGTTCCGCTGCCAAGTCCGCACGCGTGGTGGAAAATCATGGGAATGCAAGAGCCATCATTTCGCCGGCTTCGCGGAGTTCGAAGACCGCAGTGAGGCCTACCGTGACTTCGTCGAAAACCTCGTCCACCGGGTGGCTGCACGAAATCCCGCATGCGCGTTCATCGGCGGCACTTCCTGGCTCACTTGGTTGTTCAACACCATCTTTCTCTGCGGCAGTTTGCTGGTACTCGCGGTGGTGATGTTTTTCATGTACAGCGCCATCGGCTGGCTGGTGTTGGTAAAATTGATGATCGTGGTATTCCTGCTGCCGCGTGCGTTCCGTTGGATGGCCCGCAACAAGCCTTCGCGCTTCGATCCGCGGCTGATTCCCCCCACCTTAATCCCTTAGGCTCTCCGCCGATTGTTAGGGAAACGGGCATGATCGGCTCGTGCACGCCAGGAGTTTCTATCGTAACAAAAAAATGCTGTCAGGGAATCCTTGGCAAGCCCGGACAAACTACCGTTGCTTCGATTAAGACCTGGCGGGGTTCGCCTGCCGAACCTCCACGGCCCCTGACAGCGGCGGAAGCAAACACCGTGGAGCGCGGAGATGCAACCATTTATTCCACCAAATCGGAAAATTCCCGAGCCCAGCCGAAACGCAAAACGGGTGGACCGAAGTCCACCCGTTTCGTCGTAATCTTGATGTCAGCCTTCAGGATCAGAAGCCGACGGGAGGCAGCACGGTGGGAGCACCGTCAAAGCCAGCGCCGCCACTGAGAGGAGCAGCTTCCACACCACCCATGGGAGCGGTGCTGTCTTTCATCACACGTCCCGTCGCATCGATGATTTGAGCGGTGACGAAGATGATCAGGTTGCTCTTAATGCGGTTTTCCGCCTTGGTCTGGAACAGACGACCGATCAGAGGAATGTCTCCCAGAACCGGCACTTTGTCTTCCACGTTCTGCACGTCCTCACGCATCAGACCGCCGACTGCCACGGTGTGACCGTCATAGATCGAAAGCGAGGTGGACACGCGGCGCACGGAGAACACGGGCATTTCAATGCGGTTTTCCGTGATGGTCACCGTGGTCGGATTGCCAAGTGCGTCCGAGGAGGGCGACTGGATGGGGCTGCCGTAGTTGATGAAGCCTTCAAACTCGACGATCTCCGGAGCAAAACGCAGGTCGATGACCGAGTCGTTGGTGCCGAGCGTGGGCTCGATTTCCAGAGTCACACCGGTGTTGCGTGGCTCGAATGCCGTGGGCGTGGCAGGAGTGACGGGGAAGGACTGGGCACCGCCGCCGAGACCGCCGAGGCCACCGCCGCCGCCGAAGCCACCACCCACCTGCTGCGGCAGTTCGGGGGGCTCATACTCGGTGGGATAGATAAATTCACGAATGATCTCGATCGTGGCTTTCTGACCGGACTTGGCCATGATGCTGGGAGCGGTCATGATGTCCGCACCTTTTTTCTGGGACAGTCCGCGCATGATCATTTGCACCTGACCATCGGTGAAGAGACCGGTGAGGTTCAGGATGCCCGGAGCCACGGAAGTGTTCTGGGCCGTGCGGTTCGGATTGTTCAGAATGGAGCTGATGCTATCGCGAGTGATGGCAGCCGAGCCCGAGCGATTGCCACCCGTGACGATGTTGTGCACGGGAGTGCCGGGGTTGGCCGGAATGCCATCAATGGTGGTGAAGTTCACCGGATTGATGAAGTCCTGGTTGGTGCGGGTCGTGCCGCTGCCGATGGTGCCACCACCGCCGAAGAGGTCGGCGCCAAGACCGAAAGGAGTGACGATCCAATCAAAGCCCAACTCATCGTTGTTCTCCTGGCTGATCTCCACGAACTTGGTCATGATCTTGATCTGCTTCGGCGTATCATCACTGCTCGCGTCCACGATCTGCTCGATCAGATCCATGTTGGTAGGAGTATTGCGAACCACCAGCGTGCTGTTGGCAGGAATGAAGTTGGCGGATGCGCCAGCGGGGAACGGCACACCTTTGGCCTTCAGCAGGTCTTGCACGGGTGGACGGGGTTTCAGACCGGCACCACCGCCTGCTTCAGGAGTGTTGTTGAAAGGATCCGCAGCGGCGTCCGGAGCACCGGCACCACCTTCGCTGATGGCATCAAGGAAGTCGGGTGGGACTTGGAAGGAGCGGGTGACAATGTCCTCGCCCTGTTCGGTGGCGGGAACGATGGTCACCGCGAAATCATCCACCTTGTATTTCAGACGGGTGCTGTCGCAAATGTATTTCAGTGCGGTGGCGACAGGAACGTTGGTCAGGCGCAGTTCCTTGACGCGGAGTGCGCCGGGATCGGGAGCGACGGCCAACCCACCCGCGGCGGCTTCGAGACCACCGGCATCTGCAGCAGGAGCGGCGCCACCGGCCTGGGGCTTGCGCACCACGAAGTTGATGCCTTTTTCCGCAGGGTTGGTGGTGGTGGTGTCCAGCTCGCGGGAGCGGGTACGGAGGAAATCCACCGCTTCTTCCACGGATGTGTCTTCAAATTCAATCACCGGAATGATGATGCTGCGAAGTTTCTCGATGATCAGCGCGGAACCGCGGTTAAGAGTCGGATCCGTCACTGTGCCTCGATTGCCCACAGGAGCCTCTTGCGGCACGGCCATTTCCCAGGCCTTGTCCACTTCCATCAGCAGGGTGGCGCGGGTGTGATCGTAGGCGGAGCGGTAGTAGTCAGCCTTGGCACCAGCGATTTTTTCCATCCAACGGCGGGCTGCTTTGTTGTAGGGGTCGATGCGGAGCACGCCCTCGAACTCGCGGTTGGCTTCGTCATACTTGCCGAGGTTGTAGTAACCTTCCCCCATGTAAAGAGCGCGGCGCACTTTATCGACATTCTGGGTGTGCTCGTAGGTGAGAGCAGGGTTGGTGCGAATCGGGTCATCGAGGTAGCCCAGTTCGATTTTGGCACGGCCATTGCCGGGGTCCACTTCAGGAGACAACACAAAGTCAAGAAGGGCGCGGGCCTCGGTGAACTTGCCCACTTTGCGGTGTTGACCGGCAAGGGCGATGGAGGCATCCACCAGGTTGCTCTTGATCGTGGCACGGCGGTCATCCAAGATGGGAGCCGGTGGCAAGGTGGCAAGGGCTTGTTTGAACTTGGTCACGGCCTTGTCATAATCCTGAGCGTCATAGGCGGTGCGGCCTTCGACAAGGAGTTGATCGGCATCTGCCACTGCCTTTTGGCGACGGATTTGTTCGCGTGCGGCAAGGCCTGAAGCGGAGGAACCGGAGTAGCCTTCACCCGCGTGAGCATTCATCACGGGCATAAGGGCAGCTGCGGCCATCAGGGCTGCGACAGTGCGACTGGTGTTAAGCGCTGGTATTTTTTGCATGTGTGTCGGGAGTTGTTTTGTCGAATAAATCGGGTGTTGAAAAGAGAAATGTGGGCGATGGCAAAAAAATCATTCAGTTTTTCTTGATTTCAATGGTTTGGGTTTGGCCTCCGGCATCCTTGTATTCCACAGTGACGCTATCGAAGGTGACTTTTTTCAGCAGGTAGGCGTTGTCGCCCTTGCTGGCGGGGAGTGAAAAGGTGGTGTTTTCCTTGACGACAATGTTGTTGCCCTGCTCGTTGATGGCATTGAGCACCAGAGTGGCGGTGCGGTCGTAACGGACCGTGCCGGGACGATCTTTGGAGCCGGGCATGCGGGGAATTTCAAACTCCTCTTTTTTGTTAGGAGCAAGATCCTCGATGAGCGCAAACTCTTTCTTGGTGGTGAGGTTGGTGGCGGGATTGGTGACATCTTTTTCGGTCACGCTCTTCAGCTTGAAGCGGTCTTTGGCAAAACCTTCTTCGAAGATATTGGTACCGGAACCGATGTAGTCCTTGGTTCGATCCAACTTGAGACTGGAGTTGCCGAGAAAGGCCTCTTGTTGCGCGGGCGTGGCACTTTCAAACGCCGGCGGCAGCTTGGCGATCTTGAACTGATACTGCTGTGGTCCGAGCGAACTGGAAAACCACAGGAAGTAACCGAGGGATTCGTATTTGACGTACTGCAATTTCTGAATCAAGGGCGGGTGATCCTTGGGATCGCAGGGATTGGATTTGGCGTCGAATTCCTCGCGGTTGGAGTAGCCGTCGCCATCCTGATCACGGGCCGGGGAATCGCCGAAGCCGGGGTCGATGCCATGCTCCAGCCACCAGGTGTTAGGGATGGGAGGATGGATGGGAGCATCCAGCACGGGATCCACGGGCTTAGCCGTCTCGCCTTTGGCCGGTTTTTTGGCATAGAGCGTGACGCCGACGAAGTTATCGACCGGGCGCTTGTTGTCGCCCGCAGTGGGTTGCGCCAACATCACGGGTTGGGTGACGGTGGCGAGGGTGGCGGTGAGTTTTTCCGCGCCATCCACGGCGGTGTTGTTATTGCCGGATTGTTTGGCGAAAAATTCGAAGTCGGTTTCCACCGAGCCATTTTTCGAGTAGCCCAGATAGGCGAGGCCGGCTCCGGCAAGAGCGCAGACGGCAAGGATGATTTTTTCGTAGCTTTTTTTCATACAAGAAATGCGGAGCGTATGGGGTTATTTGGAAGCGGGTGCGGGAGCGTCAAACAACAGCAGATCGATGCGGAAGAAGGCCTGGACTTTTTCCGCACCCAGAACTTGCATGAGGATGCGACTGGTATCTGCCTCCGGAGCGGCGGGTGCCTCGTCTTTCTTGGGCTCGGCGGGGGCGGGCTCAGAGTCGCCCGGCAGCACAAAGGCTTCACCGAAGGCGGCGGCGGCATCTCCTGCGGCACCGGCGGCGGCTGCGGGCTTGGCATCAAACTCCACATCGGAAGCCTTGGGGCCCGTTTGCTTTTCGTTCACCAGACGCATGGAGCGGATGACGAAGAAGTGATCCTTGGAGGACTGGAGGCCGTTGATGAAGGCGCGCACGCTGCTTTCCGGTCCGCTGAAGGAGATCTCAAAGGGCAAGGCACGATAACCGGCACCGGCGGGCGGGGTGTATGTCTCGCCTTTTTCTTCCGCGAGTTTTTCGCGGTAAAAATTGAGGAGCTGCGCGGGTTTCGCGGCGGCCAGGATGGCATGAACTTCGCTGATGGCGGTGAGTTCGTAACCGAGTATGCCGGTGGCGTTGCCTTGGGCGGGCGTGCTGACATAATCCTCGAAGCCGAGATAAAAGCCCTTGGGGAGGCCGACGGTGGAGTAGGCCTTGAGCGTGGCATCCGCGGTTTTCACCAGAGTGTTGGTGAAAGTTTGCGGGTCGGTGTTGACCATTTCCTTCGGGCGCTTGGCCTGAAGTTTGGTGGCCAGTTGATCGGCCTCGGCTTTATACTTGTCGAGCTCGGTTTGCTTGGCCTGCAAGTTCTGTTGGCTCGGGAAGAGCGCCAGGCGTTGCATGTTGGTGATCTCACCGCTGAGACTGTCGAACTCGTCCTTGGCGGCGGTGTAGCGAGAGGAACCTTGACCGGCAACGACGTAAAGTCCGCCCGCGATGAGCACGGTGATGCCTGCCAGGATACCGATGAATTTTTTTTCCTTGGGTGTCATATGGGATGAAAAGGGATGAAGAAGATCAAAGGGATGGAGTTAGCGTGAAGGCATCGGCTGGGTGAGAGGGATGACGATCTCGAAGGGCCAGGCGTATTCCTCTTCGGCTTCGGCGATGGCTTTCAAGCTCTTGACGAGCTGCTCGTCCTTGAGCGGGGTTTCCGTGCCATCGGCCGCCTTGACCGTGAAGCTGAGGAAAGGACTGCCGCTATCGCGCAGGGCTTTGACCATTTTGTTGACGACGTTTTGTTTTTCGTCGTTGTCGCGCCACAGGCCTTTGATGCGAACGGCGTTGATCATGGGCACGGCGGCAGCGGGAGCGGCCACGGCTTGGCCGGGTTTCCCCGGTTTGGGCGGTGGACCACCTTTCACAGGCTCAGGCGTGGCGACCTTGACGGAGGCCATTTGCGATTCGCCGTAGGAGCCGCCGAATTCCTCTTTGACGAGGGAATCGCCGTTTTTGTCTTCGCCTTTCTCGGGCTTGGGCTTGAGCGGATCGTAGTTGGTCAAGGGCTCGAGGTCCGTGACCCAGGTGAATTCGCTGGTGAAATGTTTCTGCAAATCCGTCAAAACCCCGGGCCAGAAGTCCTGGGCATCCTTGACAGCGACATAGCCGGAAGCCTTGGCCTTGGTGGCCTCTTCCTGCATGAGGAGTTGCTTGAGCGGACCGGCACTGGCTTCGAGCTCGGCTTTCTTCTCTTGCAGCTCAGCTACTTTGGCCTCGGCTTTGCCCGCGGCACCCAGGCTGAGCACGGCATAGCCGGCACAACCGACGACCAACAGGGCGGCGGCGGCGATGAGAATGGGGCGGCGTTTTTCCGAAGCGCGCTCGGCTTCCACGCTGGAGGGCACGAGGTCGATGTTGATCGCGGACTTGCCGATGCCGCGGAGGCCGAGACCGACGAGTTCGCCCATCATGTGAGCTTCTTTCTGAATCACTTCCGGATTGACGCCTTTGCCCACCATGACGTTGCGCATGGGGTTGAAGTATTCCACGGGGAGACCGAGTTTTTCTTCAAAGAACTCCTTGGCGTACGGCAGATTGGCACCGCCACCGGCGAGAATGATGCGGCGCGGAGCATTGCCGCTGTGATTGCTGCGGTAGTAGTTCGTGGTGCGGGCGATTTCCGTGGGCAAGCGGGTGAGAGCATTGCGAATGACGGTGCCCAGGGCTGCCACCGCTTCATCGAGGTGACTGGTGTGGCCACCGCCGAGTGTGACGATGCCGTTGGTGACTTTTTGGCCCTCGGCCTCGGCAAAGTTGATGCCGTATTCCTTGGCGATGGCGGTGGTGAGAGCGGCGCCGCCCACCGGAATGCTGCGGGTGAAAAAGCGCTTGCCTTCCATGTAAAGGAGGTTGCTGGTCTTGGCCCCCACATCGATCAGCAACACGGGCTCATTGACATCCGCATAGGAGTGGCGGAAGGCGTTGAAAATCGCCATGGGCGCCACGTCGATCTCGGAGGTGGTCAGACCGGCACCGATGACACAACTGTTGATCTCATCCAGGGCATCCGACTTGATCGCCACCAACGCCACCTCTTTTTCGCCAACGCCGCCATCGAGCAGCTCATAGTCCCAGACCACCGTGTCGATGGGGAAAGGCAACTGTTGTTGGGCCTCGAAAGTCACGAGCTGCTCGATGTTGTCGCTATCGAGCGCGGGCAGCTTGACAAAGCGGGTGAAGACCGATTGGCCAGATACGGCGTAACGGACCTTGGCTTTGCCAACTTTCAGCTTCTGCGCCAACTCCAAGATGGCGAGGCGGGTCTGCGGCATGCGCACAGCTTCCGTGGCGGGATCCGCCAAAATTGCTGATGAATCGAAAGCCTTGAGGACGAGCCCGCCGGATTTGGAGGTTTCAAACACAGCCATGCTGATGCGCTGTGATCCGATGTTGAGTGTGACAGTGGTCTGGTTTTCAGCCATAATGGGTATTTAAGTGTGTTAGACGAGGCGATGCGACGAAGGGGTCACAAGGAAATCATTTTTCCTTTTTCTCTTCCGCATAGCGGTCCCACCACATGGCAGCGAAGGGGGTCTCGCTCTTGGTCAGGAGAGGGATGCTGCTATCAGCGGAAATTTTTTCGTTCTGGGTATTCCACCAGCCGGGCTTGTCTTTGTTCGACTCGCTGGCTTTGTATTTGTCATCGCCGTTGGCCACGATTTCGTAGCCGACGAGCTCGACGGAATTCTTGCCACCGCGGGGACTGCCGGTGAGGCGGGTGACCGAAGCAGGGCTGAGATACATGGAGGTGTAAATGTCCTCGTTCAAGGGCACGTTGATGTGCGTGATGGTGCGGGTGAGTAGCAGGAAGGTGCCGGGTTTGTCAGGGTTCTTCACGGCGACATACCATTTCACCGTGACTTCGGGAGCGGTTTTGGACTTCGGCTCCGGTCTCATCTCGACCTTGAACTTGGCCTCCACCTCGAGCCAGTCTTTCGGTTTGAAAGGCTTTTGCTTGTTGCCGCCGGGGAATTCCGGTGAGGGCAGATCGTCAAAGGTGGGCTTGTCACCGGTCACACGCGACGCTTGTGCCAGGGCGTTTTGAGCGCAAAGCATACTCACGCACACAATCAAAGATTTCAAGAAACGTTGGATTTTCATATTTTCTGTCAGAAAGTTTTCAACAACTAGGAAATCATGCGCCCTTTGACCAGAGAAAAACTCGGGGCGTCCCAAATATTTTCGTTTGGTAAATACACAAAAAATTTCATTTCCGGAGTTGACAATCAGCGTATCCATCCTGTGGCTTCAAAGCCATGAGCACCCCACCCTTGAACATCACCGCGGGCAAGCCGCTTGTCGTCGGCAGCTTCGGCAGTTTGCGCGATCTGCGGGGATGCAGCGATGCCCAGGCAGGCCATGCTTGTGATCTGGTGGAGATCCGCCTCGATGTGTTGCTACGCGACGGTTGGCAGCCCGGGGAAACGCCATGGTCGCACCTGCGCGGCAGACCCATTCTCTTTACCGCAAGGCGCGAATCCGAGGGCGGTGTGCTGGCGCTGGATGCCGCCACGCGCGGGCAGATGATCGCCGCCGTGATCGATGATGCCGCGGCCGTGGATGTGGAGATCGCCTCCCTGCCGGAAATGGCGGGAACGCTGGCGCTATTGGCGGAGCGGGGCATTCCGTGGGTGGCATCGAACCACGATTTTTCTCAGATCCCGGAGCTAGCCCGGTGGCGCGAGTGCCGCGAGCTGGCCCACCGGCACGGGGCTGCGGTGGCCAAGTTCGCGGCGATGCTGCAAGGCCCCGAGGACATCGGCACGTTAGAAAATTTCCAACGCGAGACTGCGGCACTGTGCGTTTCCACCATGGGTATGGGTCCGCTAGCTCCGGCATCGCGCGTGCGCTGCGCCCTGGCGGGATCCGTGCTGAACTACGGCTACCTGGGACAGGCCCCGACCGCTCCGGGACAATGGCCTGCGGCAGAACTTCGCGAGGCGATCCATACGGGCTCTGTGCCCACCGTGTGAGCGATGGGTGTAGAACAAATCCGGTTCTACATTGCCCCCGTAATGCTGCCCATC